>Ga0181529_10000976_pt1 | contig 39404 bp, 31 predicted proteins | sample PEATcosm2014_Bin_36_FD_119763 | JGI IMG/M metagenome (GOLD analysis project Ga0181529, IMG submission 119763) | Peatland microbial communities from MTU Mesocosm Facility, Houghton, MI, USA - PEATcosm2014_Bin10_30_metaG | ecosystem: Environmental > Terrestrial > Soil > Wetlands > Peat | place... | reverse complement strand
TTCTGCAGCGGCTTGGGCTGCAACTGCCGACCAACCTCGAAATGGCACGAGTGTAGTGAAGACTTCGCTATACTCGCGTTGCAGGGAAAGGACTTGCCCGTTCAAGTGCGGAAGTTGGGCTACGCCGCCTGCACAGGCGCCGGTTGCAAGCGCGCGGCGCGGTAGGCGGTCCAACGGAGCTTGGCGACGGAGAGAGCGAGCATCAGCGCGGTCAATAATACGGTGGCGAAGGCCGTCTGGGGAATCGTCAGATTGCGCCGCAGCGGCTTTGTCCATCCGCCGTAGACGATCATCACGTGAACCCAATAGACCATGAGCGAGGTCTTGCCCATCGTCTGCATCCAGCTCCAATTCGGACGCGCGCCGTACTCGGTCCAAAGATAGGACGCAGACAGAAAGGCCAGAATGATGCCGGTGCGAATAAATACCAACGCGGGACTGTTGGTCCAGAAGTTGGAGTTCGGGTAAATCGAGTAAGGGTTATTGGAGAAGTATTGGTTGGTGACGATCAGCGCGAAGCCGATCAGCACCGACCATTGCATCAGGCGATCCATTCGGACTTCGGCGGTACGCTTGACGGCAAGGCCCACGGCAATTCCGAATCCAACATACGACGCACACGGAAAGAACGGGAACCGGCCGCGGCCCGCGCCCGGCACGAGATACTCGCGCAATAGCGACGGCGCGCCATCCCAGGGAAGGTTTGCCATCACCGGCGACAGCATGGCGATGGCAGCCGCGCCGAGCACGGCGAAGCGCAGGCGCCCTTCGGTTCCGAACGCCGCCGCCGCCGCAAACACCGCCATGGCGACCGCCATGCAGTTAAGAATATCCACCTTGGTCAGTTCCTGCACGCTGCCGCCGGGATAACTGCCCAACCAATTGGTGAAGCGGAACAGAAGCGCGATGCCGAGTATGTATCCGGCGCGCCGCAGTGCGACCGCCCAGCGCCGCCACGGGCTGGCTTCGCGCCGGGCCAGGCTTTCCATCTGAAACGCGGTCGTCATGCCCGCCATGAAGAGGAACAGCGGCGCAGCCATGCCGCCGATAAACTGCGACAGGACGTAAGGGCCGCCATCGCGCGTATCCAGGCGCGCAAAGGCATTGAACGCGTGGCACTGGATCATAATGACCACGGCCAGTCCGCGCATCCAATCGAGAAAGGGGAATCGTTTCACTTCGGGGTCAGCCTGTGCTTACGCAGAGCAATTTAGCACAAATCGTCCCGGCGGCGCCGATGCTTGGCGCGGACGCCCGGCGCGGCGCGGCGCGTGTCGCGGCGACAACAAGTTGGCAGCGGGGGGTATACTGGAACGCTTACGGCAGGTCGAGATAGGAACTCAGGTCGCTATCGGAAAGATGCGAGGCTGACTAGGAATAGGACCAGAGACCGACGACGATGTTAGCGAGAAGCTTTCTCTATGTTCTGGCGCTCGCCGGTGCGGGCCTGGCGGGTGAGGAAGTCCCGCGCGGGCGCGTGGTGGAGGCGGTTGTCTGCGGCGGCAACAAGAGCCAGAGCTATGCCCTCTATCTCCCCGCGGCGTACTCGGCGGATCGCGCGTGGCCCATTCTGTACTGCCTGGACCCGGGGGCGCGCGGCGGTCTGCCAGTGCAACGCTTCCAGGCGGCGGCCGAGCGAGCCGGGTTTATCGTTGCCGGTTCCAACAATTCGCGAAATGGCTCGCTCGATATTCCGCGCGAAGCGATTCATTGGCTGCTGGCGGACACACACGAGCGCTTCGCCATCGACGACTCGCGCCGTTATGTGGCAGGCTTCTCAGGAGGGGCGCGGCTGGCGCTGGATTGGGCGGGGAATGGCCGGATCGCGGGCGTGATCGCTTGTGGCGCCGGTTTCGGCGAGTCGATCCCGAAAGACGTTCCACTCCGCGTCTACGCGACGGCGGGCGTGGACGACTTTAATTACGACGAAGTGTACGCGATGAGCCGCGAACTGGGCAAGCGGGGCGTTCCGCAGCGATTTGCGGAATTCGCGGGCGGGCACGACTGGCTCCCAGAAACGCTCGCGGGCGAGGCTCTCGACTTCGTGTCGGGACGATTGAAGCCGGAGCCGCTGCGACCGGAATCGCCCGAACAGAAAAAGGCGGCGCTCAGCTACTGGCATTTGCAGCGGGAGATGGTAAGCGAGGACGAAGCCGCGCGACAATCCACGATTCGCCGGTTGCAGCGCGACTCCGAGCGTCCGGACGACGGCCCGGACCGGCGGGCTGCGCGGCGGGTACTGCTGGGAGCCTTTGTCGACGCCGCACAGCAAGGCAGTGCGCAGATGGACGCGAAGCGGTACTCGAAAGCCGTGGCGGCTTGGGAGGCGGCGGTGCTGGCACGTCCCAGGGACGCCGGGGCATGGTATGCACTAGCCGAATCGCGGGCCGGGAACCATGACAAGCGAGGGGCGCTGGAAGCATTGGAGCGTGCGATCGCCAACGGCTTCGCCGAACGCGATCGGATCGAGCGCGACCCGCTGTTTGACGGCTTGCGGAAAGAGCCGAAATACGCTACCGCTCTGTCCGCGCTCACGCGGTGAATCGACGCCGTGGCTGCGTTGGCCAGCGGCGCCGCTATCTTCCCGCCGCAACCTTGCGGACGGGGGCTTGCGCGGCGGCTGTTATCGCCGCCGCCTGGCCTTGGGTGTTGCCGGCCTGCTGCTGCGCGGTCATGTGTTCGGCGATCAGCTCGGCCTGAAACCGGCTGATGGTATCGGTGTCGGTGAATATGGACTGGGTGTTGTTCTGCGCCTTATAGCCGGGGCCGCCCGGCTCCCCGGTTTCGACGAACGTACCTTCGCCCGACGACGACCAGTTGGTGGAACCCTCGCCGCCCACTCTGCCGTCGGCCACAAAACCCTTGGTGTGGCTGATCTGGTGCGTGGCCGATTGGCCCACTACGAAATGGGTGTTGTAGGCGGTGGGATTCTTGGCAATGTCGGAATGAAGCAGGGCCTGCTCGTGTGCACCGCTGGCCTGGCTCTGATCCAATGTGATCAGCATAGTGATCTGGGGATCCAGTGCCTTGGCCATCAGGATATCATTCAGTTCGTCATCGTCATATCCAAACATGTTGAGATACAGCGAGACGCTGACTCGCGAAAGAACGTGCTTGAGAATGTCGTGAACGTCGTCGCGGCCGACGTAAAAGAGGTGGAAGTCTTTGCTCGCGGTATTCGAGTAAGACTTCTCCCTGGTGTACTGTTGCAGGTCGAGCAGGCTGAAGGTCTGCAGACTTTGTGTTGGATCGGCGAGCGCGTTGCTGGCACTCGTCTTAGTCTTGGCCGTCTTCTTGGCAGTCGCCATGATGAATATTCCTCCGTGTGTGCCGGGTCCCCTCGCCCGTGTCCCGGACTCGTTTCAGTCTACACCCAACCGTCAAGTTTGAATTCTTTGAAGTGCGGCCAGGCAGGCATTAGCATGTATGATCTATCACTTCTGGCAGCGACAAGTGGCAAAACTCAATCCCCCAATCCATCCGTGCTGTATCATATTGAATCCAACGGCGTTTGCAGTGCGGCTTGCGGGTTTCGCCTGGTGGGAGTAAGCTTCGAAATAGAGGAGTACTCGAATGAGGGCCCTAGTCAGAATCACGCTTTCGTTGGCTTTGCTGGCTTGGTGCGGCATGGCACAACGCGGCGGTGGACACGGCGGCGGCGGATCCCACGCTTCGATGGGAGGAGGCAGCCGCGCCAGCGTGTCGAGTGGTGTTCACGGTGGCAGTTATGGAGCGGTGCGCGCAGGCGGCGTCGGCTCGGGATACCGCGGCGGCTATGGCTACGGGGGCCGGGGCTACGGTTACGGCGGCTACGGGCATCGTGGAAGCTATTGGCCGTATTACGGCTGGGGCTATCCCTGGTACGGCGTCGGCTTTTCCTATTGGCCCAATTATTCCTACGGGTATTACAACTATTACCCGAATGATTACTATGATTCTGGCACTTACAGCGATCCGGGTTATGCGACTGTGCCAGGTCCATCGGCAACTTATTCGCCGGCACAGAACGACAGTTACCGGCAAACAGGCGCCTCCGGAAGTTATGACGGCCCGGTGTATTCGGTAACCCGCTCTTACGACGAGTACGGGCAGGAAACGAATGCGGCGGCCGGCGGAAGCGCCAGCAGTGCCTCGCCCATTTACCTGTTTGCTCTAAGAGATGGTTCTATTCAGGGCGCGGGCTCCTACTGGATCGTTGGCCAGGCTCTGCATTATGTCACGCTGGATCGCCAGGAGAAGCAGGTGGGATTGGATTCGATTGACCGATCGCTCACGATGCAATTGAACCGCGAGCGCCGGGTTTCGATGAACCTGCCGCCCGAATAACCGGCCACGGCTGGCGGACACGGAGTGCCCCAAGGCATGTGGGCCGTTCCGTGGCCAATCGAGCTTGCCGGCTTTCCATTCCGCGGCGCCCGGCGGTTCCAGGTTCATTAGGCCACGCCGGCTCCGGTGAACGGACGCCACTCGTTCGACAAGCCAAACCAAACCAGGTTCGCCAATCTGAACGTCGGGTCAATTTGAATTGACCAGCTACCCAAGTTCGGATATACTCGCCGAAGGCTGGAAGCTCGGCTTGAACACAGAGCATTGAGGATCATCTGAATGACAGGGAAGGCACTGAGGGGACGCTTTCCAACGGGCAGACTCGGCTTCTATTTTGTCTGCATCGTTCTCGTCGGCGCAATGTGGCTTATCAACCGCAGCATCCAAGGCCGCCCTTACGCCGTGGAAGATAGCCAGTTGAGCCCGGAAAGCCAACTGAGCAAGGCCGTGGATGCCTATCAGGGCATGAACAACCTGCTCATCACTCTGGCCACAGGGATCTTGGGAGCGATGGGATACCTGCTGGTCAACAAGCCAAAACCGAGCTATCCCCTGGTAGACATGTGGCCCGCGATACTCAGTGGAGTGTTTGTGATTCTTTCCCTGTACTTCGCATATCTTTCTTACTTCGGCCTAGAGTTTGCCCTCAGGTACTCAGTGGCCCTCGATTCCGACGTGGTCAATACGCCGAGGCTGATGCAATTTAACACGCTGCTGTTGGCTGCGATCTTTTTTGCGGACTTTGTGATGCAACATCTGAGCAAGGCGGACTGACATGAGAATACGATGGCTGTTGCGGGAACCGGAGCTGGCGCTGTGCTGCGCCCTGCTGTTCGCAGGGCTTTTGCGGTCTCAGACACCCCAGCCGCCCGGCAGGCTGTCCGTCACGTCGGACCCGCCCGGCGCTACGATAACGATCGACGATCAGCAAATGAACCGGCAGACGCCGTTCACGTTTGCGATCTCACCTGGCCAGCACAGCGTGTCGGTTAGAGGCAAGGACATGTACTGCGCCGCTTCGCTAAACGTCCAATCCGGAGCCGCAAAGTCGGTCCATTGCACGGCAAGAGGATGGGATCCACCCGTTACATAGGTGAATCGGCGTTAAGAAATCGGCCAACGCTAAGCCGCCGCCTCGGCCGGGCCGAACCGCACGGCAACCAAACGCGAAACGCCGGGCTCCTGCATGGTCACTCCATAGAGCGCCTCCGCGGCTTCCATGGTGCGCTTGGAGTGCGTGATGACGACGAACTGGGTTTCGATCGACATCTCTTTCAGCAAACTCGCCAGTCTGCCGATGTTGGCTTCATCGAGCGGCGCGTCGACTTCGTCCAGCACGCAGAAGGGGCTGGGCTGGTAGCGGAAGATAGCCATCAGCAAGGCCACCGCAGCCAGCGCCTTCTCGCCGCCCGATAGCAGCAGCACGTTCTGCAGCCGCTTGCCGGGCGGCGAGCAGACGATGTCGATACCCGATTCAGCCAGGTTTTCCTGATCGGTGAGGCGCATTTCGCCGGTGCCCCCGCCGAAGAGCGACTGGAACATGCCACGGAAATTGGCGTTGATGGCCTCGAATGCCTCAGCGAACTTCTGCCGCGAGACCTGGTCGATGTCCTGAATTGCCTTCTCGGTGTCGCGGATGGAATCGATCAGGTCCTGGCGCTGCACGCTCAAGAACTCCTGGCGCTGCTGTGACTCCTGGAACTCTTCCATGGCGGCCTGGTTGACCGCACCGAGTCCTTCGATGCGCTGGCGGATTTCGTTGGCTCCCTGTTCGGCGGAGGCGATCGCCTCGGCGTCCGGCAGCGGATCGTCGGCGGGCGCCAATTCCTCCACCGGGCAATTCAACTCCTTGCGGCTGGTCTCGTCCAGATACTTCAATTCGGCCTGCTTGCGCACCAGATCGACCTCGATCTGCGCGCGGCGCTCCTGGCATACCTGCACGGTCTGACGGAGGGTCTTCAACTCCTCTTCTCCGGCGCGCAGCGCTTCGCGCGCGGAGGCGTCCTCGACCGCCATCTCATTGACGGCGGCTTCGACACGAGAGATTTCACCGGCGAGTTCGGCGCCGCGCCGCTCGAGTTCGATGTTGTCGGCCAGCAAGCGGGCTCGCTGCTCGCCGAGGCGCTCGATTTCCGCGGCGGTCGCGTTGCGGCGGATAGTGGTTTCCTGGAACTGCTGCTGAAGACGCGCCATCGCGCTACGCTCGCCGCGGTGGCGCTCATCGAGGCCCGCCAGCGCGGCACGCGTGGCGGCGTGCTCTTCGCCGATGGCCGCCGCTTCGGATTCCAGCTTTTCGGATTCCAGCCGCTCGGCATCGAGCGCTTCTTCGCGGGCCGCGCGCTGCCGATCTTTCTCTTCCACCGCGAGACGGTTGCGCTCGCGATCGCCGGCGGATTTCTCGGCGTCTCGGCGCAGGCGTTCCAATTCCAGCCGCGCCACGGAAACCCGCGAATTGGCGCGAGACAAATCCTCGGCCAGTTTGCGCGCGTCGTGATCGAGCGCGATACGATCCTTTTCACGCGCCTGTTGCAGGCCACGCAGCCGTTCCACCTCCGCCTCCAGACCGGCGATTTCGCGGCTGAACGCGTCGAGGCGCGCTACCTGCTCATCGAGCGCCGCCTGCCGTGAGGCAAGCGCGACGGCGAGCTCGCGCGTTTCGCGTTTCATGGCCAACGGGCCAGCGCCGGATTTCTTGCCGCCGGTCACGGTGTGGCCGTGATAGCAGACGCCATCGGGAAGCAGAAAATAGAGGTGCGGGTAGGACGTCGAAAGGCGCTGCGCTGCGCCGCGGTCTTCGGCCACGAAGCAGAGCGAAACGCGCGGCAACAAATCCGTGGCACGATCGCGGAATCCGTTGGTGAGGCGCAGCGAATCGCTCAGACGCGCGGCGATTCCGGTCTCCGGGCCGATGGCCGGCTCCGGCAGGCGCGCCTTGCCGTTGCCGTTCGGCTCCGGATGCACCAGGAAGGTGGCGCGGCCGTTCAGCTCGGCGCGGATGAAATCGAGGCCGCGCTCGGCCTGCTGCCAGCTTTCCACCACCACGTATTCCAGCTCGTCGTGGAGAAACTCTTCCGCGGGCTTTTCATACAGCGGGTCCACTTCCACGTAGTCGGCCAGCACGCCGGCCGGTTTCAGGTCGCCGGCCTTGCCGGTTTCGAGCGAAGCGAAAAGCTTCTTCACCGAATCGGTGGTGTAGCTGCGGTGCGCCAGCACCTGGTCGAGCGATTCCTTGCGCGCGCGCACCCGCGATACTTCGGTCTTCTCATGGTCGATGGTCTGGCGCAGCTCGGCCGCCGCCGTCCGGCGCGCGGCGAGATCCTCTTCGGTGCGGCGCCGTTCGCCGGTGACGGCTTCCAGTTCAAGTTGGCGCGCCATCAGGATTTCGGCGAGAGACTTCTTCGCCGCATCCAAGCGCTCGATTTCGGCCGCAGCCACCATCTCTTCCTTCACCGAACGCGCGGTCTCGCGCTCGATGCTAGCCAGGTACTCCTCCATCTGCGCCAGTTGATTTCGCAGTTGCGACGCCTCGCCGAGCAGCCGCAGAATGGCCTGGCGGCCGGCTTCGATGCTCTGTTCGCGCTCGCGCAGCTTGGACTGCATGGCGTCACGCTGCTGGTTGATGCCAAGCAGGCGGGCGCGTGCCTCCCCGATTTCCGCTTCGAGCGCCGCCACGCTGCGCTGGTGAACGGCGATTTCACCATCCAATTGTTCGAGCCGTTTCCCTAACTGCTCGGATTCGCTTTCCGCCTGCGCGATGCGTTCCTCGGTTGCGCCACTCTCCTTCACCTGACCGGCGAGGCGGCCGCGCGTCCGCTCGGCTTCCACGTTGGAAGCGGCCAGCTCCTGGCGCGCCGCGGTCAGCCGCTCTTCGAGCGCATAGCAAGCCGCCTGCGCCCGTTCGTGCGCCTGTTCCTGCTCCGCCACCTGCCCACCGAGGGTCTTGAATTCCGCCGCCGCCAGATTCAAGTCGATGGCGGTCTTGGCCGCGTCGCGCTCCAGCAGCCGGTACTTGCCGGAGAGCACCACCTTCAGCCGGCTCTCGAGATCCGTCTTCAGCTCGGCGTAGCGCTTCGCCTTCTGGGCTTGCCGCTTGAGCGAATTGGACTGTCGCGTCACCTCTTCCAAAATGTCGTACACACGCGCCAGGTTCTGCTTGGCGCCTTCCAGTTTGGCCTCCGCCAGCCGCTTGCGCGTTTTGAACTTGGTGATACCGGCCGCCTCTTCAATCACCCCGCGCCGGTCCTGCGGCTTCGAACTAAGAATCTGCCCAATGCGGCCCTGCTCGATGATGGCGTAGCTTTCCGGCCCCAGGCCGGTGCCCATGAAGATGTCCTGTATGTCGCGCAGCCGCGCCGGCCGCCCATCGATCAGGTATTCGCTCTCGCCGCTGCGGTAGAGCCTCCGCGTGATGGTGACTTCGCCGCGCTTCTGTTCCCCGCCTTCCGCGACGGCTTGCAGGCGGTGGGCGTCGTGGCCGGTATAATGCTCCGGGTCCACCAGGGTCATGGTCACGTAGGCCATGCCCAGCGGCTTGCGGTCGCGCGTACCGGCGAAAATCACGTCTTCCATTCGCGTGCCGCGTAGGCTCTTGGCCGACTGTTCGCCCAGCACCCAACTGATGGCGTCGGAAATATTCGATTTGCCACATCCGTTCGGCCCGACGATGCCGGCGATACCAGCTCCATTGAAGCGGAGCTCGCTGCGCTCGCAAAAGGACTTGAAACCCTGGAGTTCGATGCGCTTTAGTTTCAGCAAAGCTTTAACCTCGCTTACTACCGGGGGAGTGTAACCATACTAAACCCGTTCGGCGCCAAAGTAAAGCGCCCTCACCCCTGTATATTGTGGTTCAAACATCGGCAATACCATCCATAGGACGGCACATCCATTTAATGCAGATTTTCTCCGTATGCCATCCAAACGCGCACACAGCACGAGCTGGGGGCGAACCGGTTCAAATCCGGCGGCGGATCGGCGCTCAATTTCGATCAGGCCGGCCACGGGAAGAGCTTGGTGGAAAGGCAGCATGCGGCGCGCGGAGCACGCACCAACTGATTCGATTATACGCCGGGCGAGCGAATGGATTGTAACAGATAAATGGACCGTCCGGATCGCCTGCGCCAGCGCTCGCCGTAAGGCGGACGACTCACGGCGGCTGAAGCCTGCGCAGATCCTCGAGGCGGACCAGGATCTTACTGCTTCCCCGCGAGGTGCTTAAGAATGTCTCTGGCGACTGACAGGGCCGGAAGTAGCTCCATGTTCTCGCTCTTGAGCTCCAATCGCAGATCGCTGATCAAGTTGTACGCTTCGGTTACGTGCTTCAGTGCGATGTTGAGAGTGTCTTCTTGACTGGGCTTTGGAACCATTTTGTTCTCCTCGGAAATATAATCGTCTTTTCCGGCGAAAGCATTCAGTTCTCTTGGGGATCTTTTTTCGGCCAAGCTCCGATCGATCTCAGCGTCGCCACCTAACCGACACGACCGAGGTCCGACATCCTAGCACTCATCTCATGGCACCCCCTAGCCTTCGGCGGTCGCGTACAATATTGAGATAGCTATGAAACATATTGCTTTGACCGCTATTTTCCTTCCCTGCCTGGCGCTTGCCGGCTCCTTCGACGAGGGCAAGACCCTGGGGGGGCCGAATTCACCAATTGTGATCGAAGTGTTCAGCAGTTTCGACTGCCCGCACTGCAAGGTGATGCACGACGAGCTGGTGCCGCAGTTGGTGCGCGACTACGTGGTGGCTGGCAAAGTGTACCTGGTGGAGCGAGAGTTTCCGCTCGCCGGCGCGGGACACCCGTATGCGCGCGACGCGGCACTGTACGCAACCGCGGCGGCGCGCATCGGCAAGCATGCGGCGGTTGCCGACGCGTTGTGGAAGAACCAGGCCACTTGGGCTCTCAACGGCCACGTTTGGGAAACGGTGGCTACCGTGCTCACAGCGGCCGAACAGAAGAAAGTGCAGACGCTATTCCAAGATAAAGGCGTCGAGGCCGAGGTGCGCCACGATATCGACGAAGGCATGCAGGCCGGTGTCGACCGCACGCCGACTCTGTTCGTTACGGCCCAGGGAAGGCGATTCATGCTGCCGGGCGGCATGCCGCAGTACGAATTGCTAACGGGTGTGCTGAATCATTACCTCGGCCAGTAAGCGGGCCATCCGCGCGCCGGCTGCGTCATATATGAACATGAGACTTTGCACTTTGGGACTGCTGTTCCTCTGGCCGGCGATGGCGGCGATGAACGACATCGACCCCGACAAGACGGCCGGCAACCCGGCGGCGCCGGTGACCATCGAGGTCTTCAGCGATTTCCAGTGCCCCGCGTGCAAGGGGTTTCACGAGCGCACGCTGCCGCAGTTGGAGCGGGAATTCGTGGCCACCGGCAAGGTTTTCCTGGTGTACCGCGAGTTCCCTTTGGCCGTCCACGCACACTCGCGCGAGGCAGCCAATTACGCCGTCGCGGCGGCGCGTCTCAGCCTGTATCGGCCGGTGGCCGACGCGCTGTTCCGCGACCAGATCGCCTGGTCGGCTAACGGCAAGGTGTGGGATACGGTAGCCAGCGTGCTGACGCTCTCACAGCAGAAGAAAGTGAAGGCTGGGGCGGACGACGCTTCCGTGTTGGGCGAAATTATGCGCGACGTGAATGCCGGAAACGGAGTTCGTATCACATCGACGCCCACGCTGGTGGTGTCGCGCGGCACAACGCGCTATCCGATTTCGGGCACGCTGAATTATGAGTTTCTGAAAAGCTTGATCGATGACCTCTCGAAGTAAGACCCTGCGCGCGGTCACGCTGGTGCTGCGCATCGCCCTGGGCGTGGTGTTCGTCTATGCCGCCTGGACCAAACTCCGCACGCCCTGGGAGCTGTTCGCGATGGAGGTCGATTCCTACCAGTTGCTGCCGCTGAAACTGGTGGAACTGGTGGCCCGCACGCTGCCTTGGTTCGAGCTGTTTGTGGGCCTGCTGCTGATGACCGGCTTCTGGCTACGGACCACCGCCGCGGCCACCGCGTTGCTGCTGGCGGCTTTCTTCACGCTGATGGTGCGGGCGTACGCCAAAGGAATGGAGATTCCGTGCGGCTGCTTCGGAGCCAACGACATCATTTCCTGGAAGACGCTATTGCGCGACGGATCGCTGCTGGCCGCCGCGCTGGCTCTGACCGTCCTCAGTTTCCGTCAGAGGCGCAAAGCCCCGCCGACGGGCAGCCTTAAGAACGCATAAATTCACGCAAAATTTGCTTGACTATAGGCGAATAAACGACGAACATAGTTCGGAAAGGACGTTTGCCACCTATGATGATTCGTGACGCGCTGCTACCGGAGTTCGATCAGGAGACGGCCACTACGCGCCGCCTGATCGAGCGGATCCCCGACGACAAACTCAGCTTCAAGCCACATCCTAAGTCGATGGATATGGCCACGCTGGCCACTCATCTCTCCGAGATGACGAGCTGGGCGGTGGATACTATCGAAAAGGACTCCTTCGATCTGGCCGGCTTCGACCCAGCAGCGCGCAGGATTGCCGCCTCGCGCGCCGAGCTGCTGGAACGATTCGACAAAGCCGTGGCCAATGCCCGCGCCGCGCTGGCCAAAGCGGAGGATGGCCAACTCATGCAGCCGTGGTCGCTGAAGTCCGGGGAAAAGGTGTTTTTCACCATGCCGAAGGTGGTGGTGCTGCGCAGCTTCGTATTCAATCACTGCGTGCATCACCGCGGTCAGCTTTCGGTTTACCTGCGCCTCAACGACATCCCGGTGCCGGCGATGTATGGGCCGTCGGCGGATGAGCCGGGCATGTAGCACCATGCGACGACTGTAGGGGCCGGGCATGCCCGGCCCTCGACAGCCGCGGGGAACCGTCCACCGCGCATCCGACCAACGCCCGCGCGCTCCCGCTTTCGCGGCCCGGAGGAGTGGGCCGCCGGCCCGCAAAACTCCACAAGAAGCTCCGGTAGCGCCGCCGGTCTTGCCGCCGGCGATTTGCTAGAGTGGCCGCCGTTGACTTCCTACTACGAACCGCGCAGAATCACCTGAGGTGATAAATCAATGCCGACAATACCCACCGAGGATTGTTCGGACGCTGAACTTGCAAAATCGATGGCAAAGCTGTGGCCAAACAGTCTGCATGAATCGAGCGCTCTCAAGAACCTGCTCTGCCATCTCGGACTGCACCGCTGGGCGCAGCTAAACGTGGAGAATCTGCTTCCGGAAAAGAAGGAGATTCGGTTTTGCCGCTGGTGCTCGAGGGTCAAAGTTGATGGTGTGATCTACGATCCGTAGCCGGTAGAGATGCTGCGTCGTAGAGTGATCGCTTTAGTGCCGGAAGTGCCGCACGCCGGTGAACACCATGGCTACGCCGAGGCGGTCCGCGGCGTCGATCACCTCCTGATCGCGCACGCTGCCGCCGGGCTGGATGAATGCGGTGGCGCCGTTCTTGACGGCTTCTTCCAAGCCATCGGCGAACGGGAAGAACGCGTCGGAGGCGACCGCGGTTCCGGCCAGCGGCAGCACAGCCTTCATGGCGCCGATCTTGACCGAATCGACGCGGCTCATCTGGCCGGCGCCTACCCCGACCGTCTGCCCTGCGCGGGCGTAGACAATCGCGTTCGACTTCACGTGCTTGGCCACCTTCCATCCGAACTCTAACGCGCGCCATTCCTCTTCGGTCGGTGCGCGCTTCGTCTTCACCGTCTCCGCGCCGGGAGCCAGCGAGGCGCGGTCCGCCTTCTGCACCAGAAAACCCCCGGTGATCGATTTCACCACGAAGCGGTCGAGTCCGGGCGCGACTTTCATCAGCCGCAGATTCTTCTTCGCGGCCAGCAGCGCGAGCGCGGGTGGCGTATAGTCGGGCGCGGCCACGGCCTCGACAAACAGCTTGGCGATTTCGCGCGCGGTCTCCTCGTCCACGATTCGATTGATGCCCACCACGCTGCCGTAGGCCGACACCGGATCGCATTCGAGCGCTTTGCGCCAGGCCTCAACCAGAGTCGGCTGCTCGGCACATCCACACGGATTGGTGTGTTTGATGATGGCCACGGCGGGCTCGGCGAATTCGAGCGCCAACTGCCAGGCCGCGTCCAGATCCACCAGGTTGTTGTACGACAGCTCCTTGCCCTGCAACTGCCGGGCACCGGCAATTCCCTGCCCCGCTCGCCCGTAAAGCGCCGCGCTCTGGTGCGGATTTTCGCCGTAGCGCAGGTCCATCACCTTGGGCGCGCGCAATGCCAGATCTTCCGGCAACTCGCCCGCGGAATCTTCCTGTTCGAGGCGTGCGCTAATGGCGGAGTCGTAATCGGCGGTGGTGCGAAACGCTTTCTTGGCGAGGCGCCAATGCGTGGCGGGCGCCAGTACGCCGGCGTTCGCGCGCAGCTCGGCCGCAATCGCTTCGTAATCGTCCGGTGAAACCACCACCGCCACATCGTGATAATTCTTCGCCGCGGCGCGGATCATGCTGGGGCCGCCGATATCGATGTTCTCGATCAGCTCCGCGCGCTTCACGCCGGCTTTGCGCACCGCGTCCTCAAACCGGTACAGGTTCACCACCACCATGTCGATCGGCACGATGTTGTGTTCCGCGATGGCGCGCATGTGCGCCGGGTTGGCACGCATGGCCAGGATGCCGCCAGCCACGTGTGGGTCGAGCGTCTTCACACGGCCATCGAGCATCTCGGGGAATCCGGTGAGTTCTGCAACGTCTTTCACCGGCACGCCGCCCTCGCGAATCAGCCGGGCGGTTCCCCCGGTGGAAACGATCTCGGCTCCAATGGCATGGAGCGCCGCGGCGAACTCCAGGACGCCGGTCTTGTCGGTCACGCTGATCAAAGCGCGCTGAATTCTAGCCATATTCGAACGATAACAGAATTGCGCCGATGCCTCGCGAAGCGGTGGCCGCCGGTTTGCGGCATAGCCCTTATTGGCTAGTGAATCCGGATGGAACCCGCGCTATCATTCGAACCGGATAGAACGGCTCCTGGGAATAGGACGTGGAGGTACAAATATGCATCGAGTTCAGCTTCCCTGGCCCTTGCTTGCCTGCCTGGCGCTGGCGTTGCCGGCAGGCGCGCAGACCATCACCGCGCAAAACCTGGCGAGCATCCTCGGTTTCGAAAACGGGACGGCAGGCACTTTCCCGGCGGGGTGGACCGGCACCGCGGATGGCACCGTGGTCACCGACTGCACGGTTGCGCACAGCGGGAAATGCTCGGCTCGAATCGAGCGCACCTCATCCAGTTCCGGAGACTTCTCCTATCTGCAAGTCTCGCTTCCCATCAGTTTCACCGGGCAGATGCTTACCTGGAGCGGATGGGTCAAGACCCAGGACGTGAACGGCTATGCTGCCATCTATTTCGGCGAATATGATTCGAGCGGCAACAATTATGGGTTCTCCACTACGCAGTACCTGCCGGTCGAGGGCACTACGGATTGGACGCAGTACACCCTCACGCTGCCCTTGAATGGACAAGCCACCACGCTGCACATTGGCGCTCTTCTTGGTGGAACGGGCACGGCCTGGATCGACGATCTGCAACTGCTGGTGGATGGTCAACCGGTTGCGAACGCGCCTGCCAAGGGCAGCCTTCCGGTGGGCTTCACCGGGGACCACCAGTTCGACAGCGGTTCCGGCGTCGCCATCGCCAGCCTCTCGGATATCCAGATCCAGAACCTCGCGCTGCTGGCCAGGGTTTGGGGATTTCTTAAGTACTATCACCCCGCCGTCACCAGCGGACAACATCAATGGGATTACGACCTGTTTCGCGCCCTTCCGCCGGTGCTCGCAGCGGGCGATGGCCCGACAGCGAACCAGGCCATTGCCGACTGGATCACCGCCCGCCTCGGCAACACGGTCGCCCCATGTAATCCCTGCGCCACGCTGAACAGGGGCGACCTGTACATGGGCACCAATCTCGACTGGATCTCCGACACATCGCTGCTTGGTTCCAGCCTAAGCCAGACGCTGCAATCGATCTATACCAACCGCAGTCCGTCGCCTGCGAGTTTTTTTGTTTCGCTGGCGACCGGTGTTGACAATCCGATATTTGAAAACGAATCCGACTATCCCGCCCTCGCCTTGCCAGATTCCGGCTACCAGTTGCTCGGCCTTTTTCGTTTCTGGAATATGGTCGAGTACTTCTACCCGGATCGCGACGTGATGGCGGACGATCCGTCGAGTTCGCCGACCTATTGGGACGACGTTATGGTGCAATCGATTCCGGGCATCGCCATGGCACAGAGCAGCCTGGAGTATCAACAGCAACTGCTGCTGTTTATCGCAAAGATTAACGATACGCACGCCAATCTGTGGAGCTCGCTCGCCGCGCGCCCGCCCATCGGCAGTTGCCAGTTGCCCGTGCAGGTTCGCTTCGTGCAAGGCTGCCCGGTGGTGACCGGCTATCTATCGGCCGGCGGCGCCAGCTCCGGCCTGCAGATCGGAGACGTGATCCAGCAGTTGGACGGCACCGCCGTCACCGATCTGGTCGCGCAGTGGACGCCGTACTATGCCGACTCCAATCAGGCAGCGCGCCTACGCGACATCGGCAATGCCATGACGCAGGGCGCTTGCGGCACGGCCTCCGTATCGATATTGCGCGGACCACAACAACTGAACCTGACACCCAACCGGGTGCCGACCAGTACGCTCGACCTCACCTCTAACTTCGAGGACAACCTACCCGGAAATACCTTCCAGATGCTCTCGAAGGACATCGCCTACCTCAAGCTGAGTTCCGTGGTCGCGGCGCAATCGGCCAATTACGTTGAGTCTGCCGCCAGCACCAAGGGACTGATCATCGACATTCGCAACTATCCTTCGGATTTCGTGGTTTTCACCTTAGGCAATCTGCTGGCGTCCGAGGCGGTGAATTTCGTGCAGTTTACCTACGGCGACGTGGCAACTCCGGGAGCGTTCCATTGGCAGTGGCCGCCATTGGGGTTGACGCCGGCCCAGCCGCACTACTCGGGCAGGGTAGTACTTTTGGTCGACGGCATTACCCAAAGTCAGGCCGAATACACGGCCCTGGCGTTTCGAGCGGCTGGGGCGATCATCGTTGGCAGCACGACGGCCGGCGCCGATGGAAATGTCTCAACGGTTCCGTTGCCTGGCGGGCTCTCCTCTCTTTTCAGCGGCATCGGGGTCTTCTATCCCGACCACACTCCGACGCAACGGGTGGGGATTGTTCCCGATATTGTAGTAGAGTCGACCATTGCCGGGATTGGCGCGGGACGGGATGAAGTGCTCGACGAGGCGATCCACGTGGTTGACGGGGAACCTCCGATCAACACTAGCCCGACGAGAAAACCATTGGTGCGGTGAAATGTTTGTCGGCTGAGGTGTTGGCAGACTTATCAGATTAACTTATAAGTGTCCACCATAAAGCACGAGGGAGAGAAGAAGAGGAGATATAACTCACTGCCCGCGAAATAAAGAAGGGCGGTCACGCGTGAAGCATGAAACTGGGAGACTTCCGTTGCCGGTCATCGTTGTGCGCGATTGGCGCTATGCCGAAAGCTTTCAGGCTCGGCTTATTCCGACCGTTCAGATGTTCCCTACTGCTGTTCATGCGAGACGAGTGAGGCCGCCCTCATCGTAGCCCGGTTCTATTCTAAACACCTCCCGCCAGCCCAGAAGGACCGGCTCCCTCAACGGCGTCGAAATCAACAACCGGCGTGATTCCACTTACATGATCACTCCACTTGGTATTCTTGTCAATAGCCATCGAAGTACTGGTGGGTGCAATTTCACACGTAGCTCAATGCGGTGGCTAGGACTATTCTCGAAGAAGCCCGCGCCGTTGGCCGGCGCGCCCGCAGTGCGTCGCATCAAGAGTTATGCGGCGGACAGCGGTTACGTCTACGAGTACTTTTTCGAAGGCCATCGGCCGTGGCGCGACGGGCTGGGCAGCGGCGTGGAATTCGAGTTTCGCGTATCGGTGGGCCGCAAGCAATGGCTGCCGGCCGCGGTGGTGGTGGCCGATCGAGAAGTGCAAACTTGGGAAGCGGCTCGCGAACGGACGCTCTCTTCGACCGAACGCTACGCGATTGCCAAGCTGGCGCTGTTTGAGTCCTTCGACCAGCGCACTGGGCCGCCCGAGACGGCGATGGAAGTGCGCGTCTCGGCAGACGATATCGAGACTATCGCGGGGCGTTTGGGCCTGTAGCGAACACGGCCCACTCGGCTCGGACGTTCCGGCCGCTCACGGTATAATTGCAAGTAGCTTCCGCGGATGTGGCGAAATTGGCAGACGCGCTGGATTTAGGTTCCAGTTCCCGCAAGGGAGTGTAGGTTCAAGTCCTATCATCCGCACCACACAAGATCGCACGCTGCATGGAAGAAGGGCGCTGTCGGAAAGGCGCTTATGACCGAATACGGTTTTCTGAATGCCATCCTCTATACGGCGCTCGGCATCGCGGCCTTCGTGGCCGCTTTCGCGATCCTGATCAAACTGGCGCCCTTCCCTCTGTGGAAGGCAGTGGTCGAAGATCGCAACGTCGCCGCAGCGATTCTGGCCGGCGCCGTCGCACTTGGTCTGTGCTGGATCATCGCAGCCACCATGCATTGACGGGGGCGCGAGCCGGCCGCGTCCGGCTCGGCGCTCACAGCCCGGCTAATTCAGCAGTCCCGCTGCGCAGCCGAGATCCTGCTCGGCAACATTACGTATGGAAGCGGCCTCGCTTTGCTGGCCTCGCCGGAGATAGCTGCCAATCACGTTGCGCGACGCCGCGCAGATGTCGCCATGTACGAGCGGGCAATCGGGGTTGAGGCTGGGCGCGCCTCCCTGGTGCACGACGGAGCAACCGTTCGGGTCGATTTCTCCGTACAGTTCCACCAGCGACGCAGCGACTTGGGGCCGGTTCGGATCCATCGCCAGCGCTTCCACCAGAGTCTGGGCGGCCTTGCGCGGTTCACCGGCGGCGCGATACGCCGACCCCAGTTCCTCCAGCAGATCCGGCGAAGACTCCAGCGCCCGCCCTCGTTCGAAAGCCGCCAGCGCGTGCGGCCGATCCGAGAGGCGCGAGTAGACACGGCCAATGCTCAGATACAACTTACTGGGCAGGGACGTGAGTCCGGGCATACCTCGCGCTGCGTTTTCCGTCCGGTATCGCAAGTCCCAGGCGAGCTCGATTCTCTCACTACGCAGAAGCGCGCTCAGCGATTTACGGTACCAATACATCGCATCCGGTCCAGCGGCAGCCGTGGCAGCCGCATCTTTGGATGCAATCAGGTCACCCAGATGGAGATACAAAGTACTCACGTCGGAGTATGCGGCAGGTGAGTTCAGGGAATCCGGCAACCCATCGAGGATCGCCAGCGCCCGATCCGCGTAGCGCATGGAGCGGACCATGTCTTCCCGCGTGGTGAGGACTGTGCTGGTCGCTGCGGCCATATTCGTCTTATAACTGCCCGGAGCCGCGGCGGCGCCGCTCAAAAAAAATCGTTGCGTGTCAAGCCAGTCGTCGTTCCGGTCGTATGTGCGGGCGGCGAATCCAATCAGCAGAACGGCGAGACCCGCGCCCACGACGTAGCGGAGGGCTGGCTGGCCCGCCGGCGCACGCCGCCAAAGCGCATCCAGAGCCCAAGCCACAGCTACCGCAAAACCGACCGAGGGAAGATACAGAAAGCGCTCGCCCATGATCGCGCCAATCGGAATCGCGAGATTCGACATGGGTGCAAAAGTGACGAAAAAGAACGCCACGGCGAAGCAGATGGGCATACGGCTACGCCAGAAACGCACCGCCACGACCGCCGCGGCAGCACAACCGAACACAGACGCGATCGCCTTCCAGTCCTCCCAGTTGCCCAAGCTCCAGTGGAACAGCGGGATTTCATTGTAGGCGTAATCCCACGACAGCCGCGCGGGCCAGATGAGCAGGCCAAAGCACCTGCCGATGACCTTGATGGCTGTGATCCGCCCGGTCCAAAAGCCGACGACCTGCAGCGGATTCTCGGCGAAGGAAGTGTCCACATGCGGAGCACTCGCCAGCACGTGTGAACGCACATACAGGTAAGCGAGACAGGGAATAACCGCGGCCGCATAGCCGGGAAGACGCGACCGCCAGGGGGCCTGCCGTCCGAACGTGAAGTCGCAGATTGCGAAGACCGCCACCAGCACGACGCCGTTCTCCTTGGAGAAAACGCCTACTGCGGCCGCCAGCCCGATTGCCACAAGCCACGCGGCCTTCCGCACGCCTGCGGCCTCGATCGCCTTCCAATAGCACAGCAAGCCGGCGAGTACTCCGAACGCCACCAACATGTCGGACCGGCCCACGATGTTGGTCACCGATTCCGTCAGCACGGGATGCAGCGCCCACAAGGCACTCATGGCGAGCGCGGGTGAGACCCGTTTGAAAACCGCCAGCCCCAAGGCGTACACCAGCACGATGTTTATGGCATGCAATATGAAGTTAAACCAGTGATATCCGTACGGATCCGTGCCACTGCCTAACACCGCATAGTTGAACAGGAACGACAGTGTAGTCAGCGGACGATATAACCCGGTGTCGGACGTCGCCCAATACTGCTGCGTCAGGATGCGTTGCAGATGCGCCGCGGTCACCGCATGGACGCGGGTGTCGTCGAGAATGATCTCGGCGTTATCCACCAGAAACGGCGCATGAAACGACTTCGCATAGGCAACCAATGTCAGGCCGATGACCGCGGCCAGCAGTAGCGCATGCTTCCGCTCCCGCCGTGCGGCAGCGAAAACCGCCCCAATCCCACCGGCGGAGTTCCCATCCTTGGCTATGTGGCGGACCGCCGTACCGGCTCGTGCCCGCTCGCGCTTCAGTCTCGCTTGACCCATTTGACCGATAGTTCCTTACGGTGTTTGCGGAATGTCGTAGACATACAACGAATGACCCACGATAGCGATTGGCTGAACGCGGCGCAGCCAATCGCTGGCGCCTGGGAACGCTGGCATGTCCGCCACTAAACTAGCGCTCACAACGTACAGCCCTGGCGCCGGCTCCTTGGCCAGTTCCGATTGGTCGATGCGCTGGCATTGGATGCCGTAAGCCTCGGGTGGAAAGGAAGTGAATATCGCCAGTTTCGCCGTCCGGCCGGCGGCATGGCGGTTGAGCCAGACCTTCAATTGTTTCAACCCCTGGCCCCATTCGACATTGCTTTCGTCGAGCCACGCGGGTCCGCATCGGGTTCCTCCGTCCAGCCCGATTTGCCCCGGCTGGTCGAGCAAACAAGCAGCTTCGTTGAAGTAGGACAGGTGATCCGGATAAACTCCAACCGCCGCAAGAACGATCCAGCCGCACAGGACGGCGGCGGCGTACGGCGCCCACCGCAATCTGCGAGCGGCGTGGATGAGCGTGGCCAGCCCCAACCCGGCCAGCAGGTAGACGAATGGCAAGACGGGCATAATGTAGCGGATCCCGAGGTTATCCGCCAGCAGCGATACGGCAAGGAACAGGGCCGCTGGCGGCACGAGAATAAACAACTTGCCGATGACCGGAATCGACTTACTTTTCATCAGCGCAACCAAACCAATGCCAGCGAGAACGATGCTCGCGATGGGTTCCTTCAAGAGATAGGCTATTCCGAAGTAACTCACAAAGTGAGAACTAAACTGCCCCGCCAGGAACATCAACATATTCGGATCGTGATCCGCGTTGACCATGCGTGCACACTTGACATACATCAGGGGATCGGCAGGGAAGAAGTAAGTTGCTTCAATTACCAGAAACGCGACCAGGCAGATGACGGTAAAAACGCCGCAGACCAGCAGAAAGCCCCTGCCCCAGCGAGACCTCGGCTTGATTTCCCGCCCGGCGTGGCAGTTCTTGTACTTCTTGCCGCTGCCGCAAGGGCACACATCCTTTCTGCGGATTTCAGCGGATGCGGTGCCTGGTTTGTCGGACGGAGCTGCGATTGGATTGAATTCCCGATCCGGGAAGCGCTCGGTGATAGTGTGCGGCCAAAGGATGGCCGGCCCGCGTCCGGAATCCGGCTTCGGCCGCCACCGGAGGGCGGCCACCAGCAACAGACCCAGGACCGGCAACAGGAACACGGCCGAAAACTTCGCGGTCAGCGCGGCCCCCAGCGCTAGTCCGCAATATGCCAACCGCTTCCAACTCGGATCGCTCACGTAGTTCCACAGCGCGAACATCAGCAGAACGGTAAACGCCGCCAGCCCGACGTCGGTGGTTACCAGGTACGAGTGTGCCAGAATCGTCGGATCCAAAACATATATGAAAACGGCGCCCACAGCAGCCAGGGGGCCCAGCATCTGGCGGCCCCACACGTAAAGCAATGCCGCCAGCGAAACCGCAATCAGAATAAATGGGAGCCTAGCCCAGAACATTACCTTGTCGGGGCCGTTCTCCTGGATAATGGCTTTGCCGATGGGCCAGTCCGATCCAAAGACGCGTGAGGGGTCGTCGCCATGAACCAGGTAATCGGCCTTCTCGTTGTGGGGCCAGCGAATGCCAGCCGTCATCAGAGATAACGCACTCAGTTCTTTGAGCAGCGGTGGGTGCTGCGGATTGGCGCGGAAGATTTCGTGCGTAACAAAGTAGGAAAGTCCGGCGGCTAGGTGCGGCGGCTCATCCGAGGTTGGGCTCTTGAGACGGCTCTCGGCGAAAGTAATCGACAGGAATACGACAATCAAACCGGCGGCGAGCCATGCAGTCCATCTTGCAGTGCTGGGATGTTCCATTAGCGGCAATGTCCAAGGAGTATGTCTGCTTCTGCTGCAAGTTTATATGATACGACGATGTTGTCCGAAATGGCTTCCCGATTGGGGGCAAGCTCGGGTTCGGCGTCTGCGCCGTCCTCTCATGGCTCCTCGATCGCTGCACCCCGTGCTATCCTGATCCCGAATGTTTCGTCACCAGCGGAACGCGCGGGCTTTGTTCGCATTGTCGGACGTGGTTCTGGCCACGCTCGCCTTTGAGATTGCCTATCTGGCGCGCGCCATACAGCACTGGCATTTTCTGTTTTATCTCACGTCGGAACAGAAGGCGCTGGTGCTGGGCTTCTCGCTTTTCGCGTGGGTGACGCTCGGATGGTGGCTCAGGGTCTACGACAAACTGGATTCCGCCCCTCCAGGCGCCATCCTCCGCGATTCCGTGCGGCAATGCGCCTATGGCGGACTCTGCCTGCTGGTCTTCCAGTACGCGCTGCGGATGGATCTCAGCCGTTTTTTCCTGGTTCTTTACTCCGCTCTTGTCTGGGTGCTGCTGTTGGTTTTCCGGCTCACGGCCGGCCGCGTGGTCAGCATTATCCGCCGTGAATTCGCAGCGCCGCACTATTGCATGGTGGTAGGCACGGGAGAGCGTGCAATCCGTTTGGCGCGCGTGGTGGAGGAGTCGGCGAAGTATGGCGTTCGCCTGCGAGGGTTCTTCAGCGAGTCTGGCGGCGGCCCGGCCGAGATCGCGCTGGGAGCCGTTCACAAGGTTTATCCAATCGCGGAGCTTCCGTCCTTCTTGCGCCAGCACGTGGTCGACGAGATTATTTTTGCGGTTGGCAGCGAGAGCCTGGCGGAGTTGGAAGAGGTCTTTCTCCTCTGCGATCAAGAGGGCGTCCGCACCCGCGTGGCAGTAGATTTCTTTCCGCACGTCAACAGCACGGTTTCGTTAGAGCGCCTGGAATCTACGCCGCTGCTAACGTTTACTGCCGCCCCCGACGACGAGATCCGCCTGCTTGTGAAACGTCTGACCGATGTCGCCATCGCCGCCGCCGGCCTCCTGGTGCTGGCGCCCTTCATGGTGGCGGTGGCGGTCCTCATCCGGCTGACGTCACCCGGTCCGGCGATCTTCACGCAGGTGCGTTGTGGACTCAACGGCCGCCAGTTCCGGTTCTACAAGTTCCGCTCGATGTGCGAAAACGCCGAGCAGCTCAAGGCCTCGCTGGCCCACCTCAACACGCGCCGGACAGCGTTCAAGATCCCGGACGATCCGCGTCTCACCTCGGTCGGCCGCTACTTGCGCAAGTTCTCCGTCGACGAGTGGCCGCAGTTGTGGAACGTGCTGCGCGGCGACATGTCGCTGGTGGGTCCGCGCCCGGCCGTCCCGAACGAGGTGGAACTCTATCAGCAGTGGCAGCGGCGGCGCCTGCGCATGCGGCCCGGACTCACCTGCCTGTGGGCCGTCTCCGGCAGAGACAACGTCGATTTCGATCGTTGGATGAAACTGGACATGCAGTACATCGATAACTGGTCGTTGGCGCTCGACTGGAAGATCCTGCTGCGGACCATCCCGCGCGTGCTGACCGGCCATGGCGCCAACTGAGTTTGGCGCACGACCCGTGTGCCTAAGGCCGCCCGTTTGACCCATTTCGACACGGGCGACTACAATGTAATGTCCCGGTTGAGGCTGATCCCGTTGAACTTTCGCATCGGTCTCTAACTGGGAAACTAGCAATCGGCGCCGCGGGGGGGTAGCTACCCGGACCTGCGGCAAACGCCCCTGCGCGTGGCGAATACCTCCAGGAGACTTGACTTGAGCACATCGAACGTACCACACCGCACGCTTGCGTGTCGCGCGAACCATCTCTTGCGCGCGATAGCGCTGTTCCTATGCTCGCTTTCGGGGGGCGCCCTGGCTCAGACCGCACCGTATGTGCCGCCGCAGTCGCCGCGCGCCAAGCTGAGTTTCGACTTGAACTGGAAGTTCATCCGCGAGGATGTGCCCGGCGCCGAGGCGCCCAACTTCGACGATTCCGCTTGGACGACGATTAGCACACCGCACACCTTCAACGACGTCGACTCATTTCGGCAGATCATTTCCCATAGCGGGGGCGACCGCGGCACGTATAAGGGATTGGCCTGGTACCGCAAACACTTCAAGCTTCCGGCCATGTTTGCAGCCGGCAAGGTTATTCTCGAATTCGAGGGGATGCGGCAAGCCGGCGACATTTTTCTGAATGGCAAGCAGGTTGGACTTTACGAAAACGGCGTGACGGCCTACGGCTTGGATATCTCCGGCGCCGTCCACTTCGGGAACGAAGAGAACGTCCTAGCGGTGAAGGTGGATAACCGCACTACTTATCAGGAGCGTTCCAGCGGCACGCCGTTCGAATGGAACGCCAACGACTTCAATCCCGACCACGGGGGCATCAACCGGCATGTCTGGTTATATTTCACTGGGAGGATTTATCAGACTCTGCCGTTGTATTACGGCCTGGAAAGTACCGGCGTGTATGTTCATGCCGCAAACTTCAATATCGCCGGAAAGAGCGTCGAAATCACGGTCGAGTCGGAAGTGCGCAACGCGTCCGGCGATCGGGCCACAGTAGGGTTGTCGGTCGTGATTGTCGATCGGCAGGGGCAGGTTCACGCCCGTTTCGACGGCGATCCCGTCGATATGGTCGATGGCGAAAAGTCTGTCCTGACCGCGGCGGGAGCGCTCAAGGGAGCGCGCTTCTGGTATCCGGAAGATCCATATCTTTACGATGTCTACACCATTCTCACGGTGGATGGCAAGACCGTGGACGTGGACAAGTTGGCAACCGGGTTCCGGAAGACCGAATTCAAGGGCGGCGCCGGAACCGGCGGCGTGTATCTCAACGATAAGTTTGTCTACTTGAGAGGTTATGCCCAACGTTCCAGCAACGAGTGGGCGGGGCTGGGGCAGGCATATCCGGACTGGATGCACGACTACCAGGCCCAGTTGATTCGCGACAGCCATGCCAACTACGTTCGCTGGATGCACACTGCGCCGCAGCGCGTGGATTCGGATGCGGCAGACCGCTACGGCATCATTCAGATATGCCCTGCCGCCGATAAGGAACGGGACGCAGCGGGACGTCAATGGGAACAGCGCCTGGAAGTGATGCGCGACACCATGATCTATTTCCGCAACAGTCCCAGCATCCTCTTCTGGGAAGCGGGTAACACCGTGGTCACCGTGGAGCACATGCAGCAGATGGTCGCACTGCGCAAGCAATGGGATCCAGACGGCGGCCGCGTGGTTGGCGCTCGCAGCAACGATAACGCCGAAGCCAACACTGCCATCACTCCCATTGCCGAATTCTTCGGCGTGATGATTGGCCAGGACAAGAGGACAGACGAACTCTCCGGCCCGACTGCCATATTCCGAGGTTACAGCGCCGCGCGCCGCGACCGGGCGCCGCTGATTGAAACCGAAGATTTTCGAGAGGAAGGCGCACGCCGGTTCTGGGACGATTTTTCGCCACCCTATTTCGGTTTTATGAAGGGGCCGAACGACACGTGGCAGTTCACCTCCGAGAGCTTCGCTTTGGGAAGTGTCTCCCGTTATTGGGCTTACTGGGAAAACCGCATCTCTAACGCAGATCCGGCCCATTCCAAGTGGTCTGGTTACGCCTCCATCTATTTTTCCGATTCCGACGCCGACGGACGGCAAGATTCGAGCGAAGTCTGCCGGGTCAGCGGCAAAATGGATGCGGTTCGTTTGCCCAAGGAAATCTATTTCGCCCATCGAGTGATGCAGAACGATCGGCCCGACATACATATCGTCGGCCATTGGAGTTATCCAGCCGGTCCCAACGCAAAGAAGACGGTAAAGACAATCTATGTCATTGCCAACACCCAATCGGTCGAGTTATTCGTAAACGGTAAATCGATTGGCGTAAACTCGAAGCCAGTCACCGGATATGTCTTTGCTTTTCCCAATGTGGAGTTTGCGCCGGGGAGTCTGACGGCTGTCGGCAGGAACGACGGCACGACAGTGACCCAGGAGGAACTGGCGAGCGCTGGGCCGCCAGCGCAAATCAAACTGACTCCGATTTTCGGTCCGCAGGGCCTACAGGCCGATGGGCAGGATGTAGCGCTGATTGACGTGGAAGTCGTCGATGCCAAAGGCCGGCGATGCCCAACCGACGACGATAAGATCGATTTCACCGTTACCGGACCCGGCGTCTGGCGCGGCGGCTACAACAGCGGCAAGACGGAGTCGACGAATAATCTCTATCTGAATACGGAAGACGGGATCAACCGGGTTGCGGTCCGTTCCACGCTGTCGGCCGGCACGATTACGATTGCGGCCAGGCGCCCCGGCTTGCAGGCGGCTCAAATACAGATCGTTAGTAAGGCAGTCAAGGCGGACGACGGCTTGGTGCCCTTTGTGCCGCAACATATGCGCGCGCCAGGCGAACAGTAGGTGGGATTTCGACTGATCGGCTAAGCCAGCGTCACATTCGCTCGGCGATCTTCGAGCGCCTGGGCCTGGCTCTTTTCCAGCCAGTGTTCCAGCACAAGCAAACGCCATAATTGGACTGGAACCCAGCGCCGGCGTAGCGCATAGCCGAGCGGCGCTTCGAGCGATCCCGTGCGCACCCAGCCATCCCGTTCGAGCGCGGTGCCTTGCCGCAAGCGGTCCAACATGCCGCTCCAGCGCTCCGCCAGCCACCGCTCGACGGGCACCGTAAATCCCTGCTTTTCGCGGAACGCCACATTGGGCCCGACGCGCCGCCGCACAATCTCCCGCAGCACGGCTTTCAGTTTCCCGCCGTGGAACCGCACCTGGGGCGGCAGAGCCGCCGCATACTCCCAGATCTTCTGATCGAGAAACGGCGCACGCGCTTCGAGCGCGTAGTACATGGTGCCACCATCTACCTTGACCATGAATTCACTCACGAAATGCCGTTCGCGCTGATCCGTGAAGACCTCCCACAACAGCCGGCGCGCGGAAGCAAGCGACGGCGGAATCTGCCGTTGCGCCAGTTCGCGTTCAACCAGTTGCCGCCCGAGGATTCCACGCTCCCGATAATACGGCAAACCGTCGTGCACGGCAAAACGCCGGCTAAGTCCGCCAGTCGCGTAGTTCAGAAAATTCTTCGCTCTGCGCAGGGGCCCATAGCCCGGAACGACAACACTGACCCGGTCCCAGATCGCCGCGGCCGCAGGCGGCAACCTCCGGGCAAGCTTCTGCGCCAGCCAGGCATTGCGAAAGTCCGGGTAGCCCAGGAAAACGTCGTCCCCGCCGTCGCCCGTCAATAGAACCGTAGCCAGGCGCTTCACCGACCGCGAAACCCACAACATACCCAACGCCGATTGGCAACTGAACGGCTCGCTGTACGCGTTGGTGAGTTCGTCGAGCGAGAAATCGGTGTCCGGCATGTCGACGATCTCGTGAGAGATGCCGAGCCTGCGAGCGGTATCCGCCGCCGCCACGCTCTCGTCGGAGTCGCTGCCGGGAGCGCGAACGGTGAATGCCCTGATGTTGGCATTGAGTTGGCGCAACGCCCAGCAGACCAGCGTAGAATCGACGCCGCCGCTCAGCAGCGCGCCCAAGGGTACGTCCGAAATCAACCGGAGCTTGACCGCCTCCAGGATCAACTCCTCGGTTCGTTCGACGGCCTCGTCGAAAGCGACCGGTGCCGACTCGTCGGTTTCCAGTAAGGACCAATACTGCCTGCGCTCCAGGCGGCCATCGCGCCACTCCGCAATCGTGGCCGGGGCAAGTTTCTCGATGCCCTCGAAAATGGCGCGGGCCTCGGTCACATAGCCGAATTCCAAAAACTCCAGCACGGCTTGCGGATCGATGGCGCCGCCGAAACCCGCCGCGCGGAGGGCCGCAATGGTGGACGCAAAGGCGATCTCGCCATCATGCGTGCAAAACACCAGGGGCTTGACGCCCAGCCGGTCGCGCGCCAGTGCGAGCGAGCGCCGCGAATTGTCCCACACGGCAAAAGCGAACATGCCGCGCAGGCGGCCAACGAGCGCATCAATTCCCCACTCCCGGTAGCCATGTAGGAGCACCTCGGTATCGCAATCCGACCGGAACCGAGCGCCACGGCTCTCCAGTTCGCGGCGAAGCTCGAGAAAATTGTAAATGCAACCGTTGAAAACGACGCCGATCTGGCGGTCGTCGGAGAGCATCGGCTGGCTCCCCGCGTCGCTCAGATCCAAAATCGCGAGGCGCCGGTGGCCCAAGCTGGCGCCGTCCCAGTTCTCCAGACCCTCCGAATCGGGGCCACGCCGTGCCAGTGCGCGAACCATTGCTCTGACGGCGGGCTCCGTTGTCTTGGGGCACAGCGCGGACGCGTACCCCGCAATTCCACACATAGCCACATTATTTCAGAAAACGATGCCTCTCCCGGAGGCACCGAGAGTTTCCGCGGCGCCCGCTGTTACCCGCCGCGAGCGTAGAGATGCCCTGCCGACGCTGCTGCTGCGTTGTCCGGTGTGATCTCCGTTCCGGTCTCCACGTGGAGAATCCGCCTGTATCCTAGCGACCAAAGATGATCCGCAATGGCACGCGCACGCCGGCGCCTGTCCTCCACGCCCGCCCCGTGCATTTCGAGAAACAGGTCCGGCACGCGCTGCAGGATTCTGGCCGCGCCCTTCAGCACTTCGAGTTCGAAACCTTCCACATCGATCTTGATCAGATCCGGCGGCTCCAAGCCAACTTCCCCGTCGAGTGGTCGCAGATCGACGCTCTCGTGCTCGCTTCCACCGGCCATACCGCTATCCGAAGTCGCCATTCCGGGCATCAGCGGGCTGAAGCGTAGTTCCGCCCGCGTGGCCGTCGACGACAATCCGTATGGCCGCACAATAACGCCGGAAAACCCGTTCAGTTCGAGGTTCTCCATCAAGCGCCGCCGATTCCGGCTGTTCGGTTCCCAGGCAACCACGACCCGCGCACTCCGCGCGAAATATATCGTCAAGAGCCCGTGGAAAGCGCCGACGTCGTAGATTACCTTGCCTCGCAGGTCCAGCGATTTCCAGAAGCGTGCCTCGGGGTCATCGTGCTCCACCGGGATCCAGCCCAACCCTCCCCTGCGCCGAAGCCCCCGATTCAGACCGTTGCGGACCGTGTAGGTGAGGTGATCGAACAAGCTCACGCTCACCCAGGAGACGAGTCGTTGCTTGAGTGTACCTACCACGTCTCCCTGTGCTAACACGCCTTCACAGCCCGGCGCAAATCTACCGCCGCCCGGCGAGGACCTCCGCGAAAAGGGCTTCGTAGCGTTCCGCGACTTGACCGGCCGAATAGTTATCGACGACGCGCTGCCGCGCGGCCTGGCCCATGCGGCTGCGCAACGCCGCATCGCGGAACAGGCTAAGTAGGGCGTTGGCCATGGCGGAGTCGTCTCCCACTGGGGGCACCAAGCCGTGAATCCCGTTGTCGATGAGTTGCACGTTGGCCGGAATGCGGCTGACCACCGAGGCCAGGCCCGCGGACATGGCCTCGGCGAGCGCACAGGAAAACCCTTCGTTGGGCGACATCAGCGTGAAGACATCGCTGGCCCGCAGCCATTGCGGAACTTCCGACATCTCCACGCGGCCGCTAAAGAGCACCTGCGAAGGAGCGAGCCCCAACTTGATAGCCGTGGTTTCCAGCACGTTTCGCATTGGCCCATCGCCAACCAGGACCAGCATCGCCCGCGGCTCCTCTCGCGCCGCCAACGCAAATCCGCGCAGCAGTTCCAGCAGTCCCTTTTCGCGGGATAAACGGCCGACATACACGGCCACCAAGGCTTCCGGCGGAATCCCGAACTCGGCGCGCAGCCTGGCAATCTCCTCCCGCTCGCCCGGCCGGAACTGCTCCGTGTCCACCGGATTCGGCATCCACAACAGTTGCTCGCGAGGGAATCCTTCGTCCATCGCCTCCTGCGCCATGCCCTCGTTGAGAATTAGAAGTCTGGCTGCCCACCGGCGCAACCAGCCCAACTCCACGCGCCCGATACGCGAGCGCTTGATCCATGGAATCACAGCACTTCCGCCGACCTTCATCACAATTGGTTTCTTGAGCGCGCGCGCCACCGGCAGGCCCGCCGCCAGGTGCAGGCCCTGCATCAGAAAATACACGACCTGGTAGTTGCGCCGATCCCGCCACAGCGCCCACGCCACCTGGCACGCGAATTGGATGTCCTTCCACCTGCCGCGCGCGTAGCGAGTGAGGATTCGCACCGGCACCCCGGCGGGGTCTACCCAGTCGCGCACGGGCGGCATCGGAGCGCCGCCGGACGTCAGGACTAGCACGCGATGTCCCCGACGGATTAGCTCCGTGGATACTCGCTGCGCCTCGACCTCACTGCCGCCCATAACAGGCGGGTAGCTATCCGAGATCAGCAGCAGCGAAACTGGTGTCATGCCCCATCGCCGCGAGCCGCATCATCAAACAGGAAGCGGGATCGGTTGGAGATATACATCGTGTGCAGCACGTCGCAACTCCCGCCAGCGTCTTACTTCTGCCGGCGCGCGAGGATCTCCGCGGTGTCTTTCGTCAGGCCTTCGGAAGTGGCGACAATCTTAACTCTGCCGGCTTCGCCGGGCTTGGAGCGAACGATTAGCAGCGCCGTGCCGCTAAACGCCTTCCGGCGATCGGCCTGAAAAGACTCTTCGGTGGCGGCATTGCCGTTGTCCACAGCCGCGATGGTTCCGGCACCAGTAACATCGAAATGCACCAGGTTATCGGCCATTGGACACAGGTTGCCGTGCTGGTCTTCAATCCGCACCGTGACAAACGACAAGTCGTCGCCATCGGCCTGGATCACGGTACGGTCCGCTTTCAGTTTTACTTTGGCCGGAGTGCCGGCGGTGCGCACTTCTTCCACCGCAACCTGTTTGCCCTTCTCATACGCCACTGCCTTTAAGACGCCCGGCTCGTAAGGCACTTGCCAGACGCGACGATACTTTGTGACGAACTTGCCAGTCTCGCTAATCTTCTGGTTCACGGGCATGTCCCACGGATCGGAGAAACGAGCCTTCTTGCCGAGCGATTTGCCGTTAAGGAATAACTCGACTTCCGCCGCGTTGGAGTAAGCCATCACGGGGATTACCCGACCTTCCTTGCCTTCCCAATTCCAATGCGGCAGCAGGTGCACCATGGGTTTAGTGGTCCACTGGCTCTGGTAGAGGTAGTAACGATCCTTGGGAAACCCGGCTAAGTCGATAAAGCCGAAGTAAGAGCTGCGCGACGGCCAGTCATTCGTACTCTTGTCTTCCGAATTGAAAAACGGCGTCGGCTCGCCGATGTAATCGAAACCCGTCCAGACGAACTCGCCGAGCACCTGGGGAAACTTATCCTGATAAGTAAACTCGACGTCCGGGCACATGGCCCACGGCGGAGCGACGGTATCATAACTCGAAATCTGAAGCGAAGCGGGGTGTTCGAAAGCCACGATCGGCAGATGATAGACGCCGCGCGAGCTGACGCAGGAGGCAGTCTCGGTTCCGAAAATGACCCAGTCCGGATGATCTTTGAGAATCCGCTCATAGTGCATCGGCGAGTAATTGAAGCCGGGGATATCGACTTCGGCGGCCATCTTGTTCTTGATGGCGTTGTCCCAGCTATTGAAGGCCGAGGTGGTAGGCCGCGTGGGGTCTTCCTCGTGGAAGAAACCGGTGAGACGCCGCGCTTCGCGCCAGCCCTCGACCTCCGGATGATCCTGCTCGGGAATCTCATTGCCGATGCTCCACATGATGACGCTTGGATGATTACGATCGCGGCGCGCCATATCACGTGCATCGTCCTCCGACCAGTCGGCGAAGTACTTGCTGTAGCCGTTGGGAACCTTGGGAATGCGCCACATGTCGAAGGCCTCGTCCATCACCAGCAGGCCGAGCCGGTCGCAGTATTCGAGAATCTCCGGCGCTGGCGGATTGTGACTGGTGCGAAGCGCATTCACTCCGGCGCCCTTGAGGATTTGCAACTGGCGTTCGATGGCGCGGCGATTGACGGCCGCGCCAAGCGCGCCCAGATCGTGGTGGTCGCACACGCCTTGCAGTTTCAGGTGGCGGCCGTTCAAGGAGAAGCCCGTCTCCTTATCGAAACCGACGGTGCGAATGCCGAGCGGCGTGGTGTAGCGGTCCACCGCCAAATCGTTCTCGAGCACCTCGGTCACCACGGTGTAAAGGTCGGGATGGTCGATGTCCCAGCGCTTTGGATGATTCACTGCCAATAGGGACGGGACAGTAAACGGAGCCGCTTGCGGGCCTTCCGCCGGAATCGCCGCTTGCACGATGCTTCGGCTCACCATGAGACCGGCCGGATCGAGCACGGATGTCTGTACCGCAACCTTGACCTCCTTACCCGAGCGGTTGCGTAACTGGGTCTTCACCGACACCGAAGCCTGCTCGTCGCTCACCTTGGGCGTAGTGACATAAGTACCCCAATGCGCGACATACACGGTGCCCGTAACATCGAGCCATACGTTGCGGTAGATGCCGGCGCCCGGATACCATCGCGACGAATGGTCCTCGGGCGTGAGCCGCACCGCGATCACGTTAGCCGCACCGTCGAACTTCAAATAGGGCGTGAGGTCCAGGCTGAAACCGATGTAGCCGTACGGACGCCCGCCCAGCTCATGTCCGTTCAACCAGACTTTCGAATTGGCCATGGCGCCATCGAATTCAATGCTGAAGTACTTTCCCTTGGCGCTGGCCGGAAGCGCGAACGACTTGCGATACCAGCCGGTACCAAAGATGGGCAGCGCGCCGGTGTGCGGGTTGAGCTTGGAATCGAACGGACCTTCGATCGCCCAATCGTGCGGCAGCCGGACGGCGCGCCAAGTGGAATCGTCGAACTCAGGCTTCTCCGCGCCCGTGGCTACGCCTTTGTAGAACCGCCAGCCATCGTTGAAGCTATGGCGGCGCTCACCGGAAAGCGCAAGAGTTGGGGCCGCTGCATTCAGTGCGGGCAGCAAAGTCAGAAATGCCAGCATTCCACAGACGGCGCTGACATGGCGTCGGTAATCGCTCATCGAATCTCCTCGGCAACTTGAGAACGCACCTTCTTATGCTAATACCGAAACGGCCTCTGCGGTAAGCCTGCGGCTGTCGTCACACGGCACCGCCCGATCCCTATCGGAACTCGGAGAGCGGGCCGTCAACGATGAGGCTCAACTGGCGGGGATCGTGCCCAGGCGTCTGGGAAGGCGGCTTCTGGAGGTCGTCATGCCGGGGATTGAACCTTCGGATGAGCTGATTCAACTCAAGCGAAGATTCCCAGATTTCAAACAGCAGTTGGCAGCGCGGACAGCCGGCCTGAGCCGCCGGGATGCCGTCGGTGGGCGGATTGTAGCGCTTGTGGCGCCCGCAACGGCCGTCGAATTTGCGCGATCGAATCTTCAATGGCTCGCGTGATACCCTTTCCGCTTCGCCGGGTTCGCCCCGTTCGGGCGAATGTCCAGTAGCTTGCCGGCCCAAGTTACACGCACATTATAACTCGCAACATCAGAACCAGCGATCGGGATAATGCTTGTGAGGAGTGCGGCCGGGACCTTCGTGGCTGGACGCAAAAAAAGGTTCCAAGTGATCCGATTTCCAGCCTTGCCCACCGCCGTCATGCACGGCACTGAACACCGTGTTTGAGAGCACCGGACGATTCGCCGTTCCACTCCCCCAGGGCCGTTTTCTCCAGCCTCGGGATTAGCGCTTCCCGGCTCGCCGCAGCCTTTTCATTCTCTCAAACTGAACCGCCGACTCGTAACGGCCTTTCGCTCGCCCGCAACGGCTGCCCCTTTCGAGGCCTCCATTCCGGGGTCAAAGTTCCCGGCCTGCCACTTCGCCTGCTCGCCAGCCGCTTCCACAGCCCGTTCGGCTCTTCGGCTCCGCTACCGCCCGCGAGTTACCACCCGCTCCGGCTGCTTCATCGCCTCAAGCCCGTTGCCGCTTTTGCGCCTGGCTCCCCAGGTGACGCTCGACCAGCCTCCACTCCCCCTCGGGAATTTTACCTCCCTAAGGATCAAAGCGTTCAACTGACCCGGTCACCCGGCGGCCCGCCTTCCGACTCCGCCCGATCTCCGTTCGCTCCCCGCAGCCTGAAAACTAGTAAACTAGACTTGCCAGCTTCGGATCATCGTTCCCGGTCCGCTACGTTTCCGGAGGCTTGCTGTTCCTCAAACCTCTTGGAACCTTCATCAATATGAACCAGAACGCGAAAATGGTCAAACACTTTCTGATGTAGAACGAGGGTTTTCCTCAATATATTTCTGTAGTGTTTCGTTCGAGTTACGAGCTGAACTTGTGCATCGCCCGTGGATAAAACACGCGCGCCGCAAACTGTTCTTGCTAGAAGTGCGTCATCGCACAGCCGCTTCGCCCAACTGCATGACGGCATCGCGCGCGGGACCGCTGCTGCCGTCCGAAACCTGAACCAGCAGAATGCGAATGAGGTCGTTGTGCGGGTCGATCCAGCCCTCGGTGCCAAACGCTCCGCCGTGGCCGAAGGTTCCAGGCGTGTGCAGCATCAGTGTTCCTTCCGGCTTGTCGACGATCTCGAACGTCAACCCGTAGCCGGTGCCGCCCATCCACCCGGATGGCTCGACTTGGGGCGTGAAAACGCGCGTCATCGTGTCGATGGTCTGGCGGGAAAGATAGCGGTGGCCTTTGTATTCGCCGCCGGAGAGTAGCATCTGGTAGAACTTCACCAGGTCGCCGGCAGTGGAGTAGAGTCCATACTCGGGCCCTGGATATCGCGCGCCGGCGCGATACTTTGTGGGATCGCCGGCCAGGATCTCATCGCCCGCGCGTACCAGCTTCCCCGCGTCGTGCTTGTAGACCAGCGCGATGCGGTCCCGCTTCTCGGGTGGCGCGACGAAGAATGTGTCGTTCATCGCGAGCGGTTTCAGGATGCGGCTCTCGATGAAGTGGACGTAATCGTCGCCGCTGACTTTCTCAATAATGCGGCCCAGCGTGGCGATTCCCATGTTGCTATAGCGCCAGCGCGTGCCCGGCTCGAACTGCAAGTGGCGCGTCGCATAGAAGCGCACCGCCTCGTCCAGCGGCACCCGCATGGTGCGCAAGTTGTCGCTCAGTTCGCCGTCGGGATTCTCGCCCAGACCGGACGTATGACACATCAACTGCCACACCATGGGCGGGCGCGCAGGCGGATGAGTGGTCATGTTGCCGTTCGGCAGGCGCTCCTCCACCACTTGGCCCTGGAACTCCGGAAGGTAATCCGCAATCGGGCGATGCAGTTCCAGCTTCCCTTCCTCGACGAGCATCATGGCCGCCACGCCTGTGAACTGTTTCGTCATCGACATGATCTGAAAAATGGAATCCGCGGTCATCGGTTTGCCGCCCTCGATGTCGCGCGATCCCACCGCATCGAGAGACGCAATCTTCCCGTGCCGCGCCACCAGCGCGACGGCGCCCGGAATGGTTTGGTTGTCCACCAGTTCGCGCAGGCGAACCGGGATCAGCTTCAAGCGGCTGGAGTCTAGACCAGTCTCAGCGGACTGCGGCCTCACGGGCAGCGCGGCCAGCAGAATCAAGGCAAGTGGAAAAAATCTGCGCATAGAGGATGAGTGTAGCGCGATAAGGGACGCCAGGGAACGGTTGTAAACAATCATCGGGAATCGCGTGCGGCTCCGTGTGCCCACCCCTCGCTGTGTACAATGGAGAATTGCACCCTTCGTTTCTTTCATTATTCCTTTTGGCCTTCCCCGTCGTTGCCCAGCAGCCCACTGCGTCACAGCCGCCGGCTGCGCCCGCGCTGCCCGCGCAACATGAAACGGTGGTGGTGACCGGCGCCTTCGAGCCGCTGTCGCTCGATGAGGTGGACCGCGCCATCACGCTGCTGCCAGTGCGCTCGAACGGCATGGTGCTCAACGCGCTGGTGGACGCGCTGCGCTTCGATCCCGCGCTCGATCTTCAGGAACGGGCGCCGAATGGCGTGCAGACCGACCTCTCGATACGCGGCGGAACTTTCGCCGAGACGCTGGTGCTGCTCGACGGCCAACGCCTGAGCGATGTGCAGACCGGCCACCACGACATGGATATCCCGATGCCGCTCGATACCATCGAGCAGGTCGAAGTGCTGCGCGGCTCCGGCTCCACGCTGTACGGCTCGGACGCGATCGGCGGCGTGATCAACATCATCACCGCGCCGCCGGAAGACATGGAATTGCACCTTCGCACTTCGGTGGGCAACGACGGCATCAACCAGCAGCGCGCGTCCGTTTCCGATACCTTCGGACCGGTCAGCGAGCAACTCAGCTTCGCGCGCGATTTCTCCACTGGTTTCATGCCGGACCGCGACTACCGCAATCTGAACTTCGCTTCGAGCACTCACGTCGCAACCGCGTGGGGGCCCAGCGATCTGACGGTAGCGTACATGGACCACCCGTTCGGCGCCAACGACTACTACGGACCGTATCCCTCCTGGGAAGACACCAAGACCTGGTGGATCGGCGTGCGGCAGATGCTGGGCAAGAAGACCCAGGTGAGCTTCGCCTGGCGCCGCCATAGCGATCTGTTCGTGCTATTCCGCGATCAGCCCGAAATATACGCTAACCATCACGCCGATGAAAGCTACCAAGCCGCGCTGCGCCGCACGGAGACTCCGGCGCGTGCCATCACCATCTCTTACGGTGTGGAAGGTATTCACGAATCTATTGTGAGTAACAATCTGGGGACACACTCGCGCAGCCGCGGCGCCGTTTACGCGGCTGCGGATTTTCGCGCGCTGCGGCGGTTCTCGCTCACCGTTTCGGCGCGGGAGGAAATCTGGCGCGACCTTTCGGCAACCATGACTTCCACCATCGCCGACGGCGCCTGGATCAATCCGCGATTCAAGTTCCGTTCCTCCGTCAGCCGCGCTTTTCGCGTGCCCAGTTACACCGAACTCTATTACTCCGATCCCAGCGATTTCGGCAATCCAAAATTGCATCCCGAGAGCGCGTGGACCTACGAAGCCGGCGCCGATTGGCAGCCCAGTTCCCGCGTTCGCGGCGAGCTGACCGTATTCAACCGCCAGGTGAGCGATGGCATCGATTACTACCGGACCGACGTGGACGCTCCCTGGCAGGCGTTGAACATCGACCGGCTGCGATTCACCGGCGTCGAAAGCGGCCTGCACTTCGCGCTCACCGGCTCGCAAACGCTCGACCTGCACTACGACTGGTTGGTTGGCACGCAGAATACCGTCCCCGGCACATACACCAAGTACAGCTTCAATTACCCGGCCGATTCCGGCGTCGCGGCGTACCAAGCCACATTCAATAGCCGCTGGATGCTGCGCACCCGCGTGGGCGCGCTCAACCGACGCGGTCTTTCCCCATACGCTCTCTGGGATTTCTACGCAGCCTATTCGGCCGGCACCGTCCACCCGTTTTTGCAAGTTTCCAACCTGACTAACACCAGTTATCAGGAGATACTGGGAGTGCCCATGCCCGGGCGCACCATCGTGGCAGGCGTGGAGCTGTTGGTCAAGCGGAAGTAAGGGCGGAGGATGAGGATCATCGAGTGGACGCAGGGCCAGCGCCCACGTAAACTGGACATATGGCTACTTGGCACGAGTTCCTCAGCAGTAGTCCACAGGTCTGCGCCGGCGAGATTTGCGCAACTGGAGCCCGAATCTCCGTCACGGTGATCCTCGGCAGTCTTGCCGAAGGCGCCACCAGGGATGAGATCTTGGCGAGCTATCCGTCCCTTCGCGCCGACCAAATCAACGCCGCTCTGGCCTACGCCGCGGAACTGGCGCACGAAGAACGTCTCGTGCAGGCGGGGATCTGATGCCTTTCGAGATCCTCGGGGCTGCAGTCGCTGCCGCATCCGGCCTCGTCGGTGTCACCGTGGGCGCGTACTTTACGGCGCTCAACCAGAAGCGCGAACGCCAACAGCGGCGCATCAGTGAGCAATTGGCCGAGTTTTACGGTCCCATGCTCGCTCTGCGTGCCCAGGTGCTTTCTAGAAGCGAACTTAGTCTTCGGATAAGTGAGAGGGCAGGCTCGGCTTGGCAATCAATGATTCGGCACGCCTATGAGTCCAAAGACGAATTAAGGGCGATCGATCTCGTAGAGGAGCTCACGAAGGGGCGGTTTCCCGACTTCGAGAAGCTTACTCGATACGGCAACCGCCAACTCGCCGAAGATATCATTCCTGCCTACCGAAAAATGGTCGCGCTATTCACATTGAAAATGCATCTCGCAGAGCCTTCCACTATCAGCCACTTCCCGGCCCTCTTTGAATTTGTGGAGATCTGGAACCGGTGGCTTGATGGATCGCTGCCAGTCGAAGTCCTCGGGCAATTGAACCACTCAGAGGAGACGCTCTTTCCCTTCTATGGTGATCTGGCTGACAACTTCGCGCGCATGCAGCAGATGATGCGGGAAAGGCGGCTTTGGCGGCGTCCTCCTCCTCCGAAGGTCCAGGGTCCTGCCCTTGCAGTGAGTCCTTTTGCGGCTCCGGGAAGCGGCGCTGAAACCCGCCAGCCCAGCAATTGACGGGATCCCAGCCCTGACCCTAGAGTCGCCCTTCAGTCCAAACTGCTATAATCATTCTGACTAGACTAGTCAGAAACGCGCGCCATGAACAGAGTACCTAAACGCTCTCCCCGGCAGGCCCTGATTCCGAAGCCCCAGGCGGTCCGCAAGGATTGGCAATTGCAGGAGGCGAAGGCGCGTTTTAGCGAAGTGTTTCGTCTGGCGCGGGAGTCTGGGCCGCAGCGGGTGACCAAGCACGGCAGAACGGCGGTCGTGGTGCTTCCGGCTGAGGAATACGAGCGGCTTTCCAAGTCCAAGGCGCGCCAAGGGGGCCTGGCCCAGTTCTTCGCGGATTCGCCGCTGGCCGGCTCCGGTATTCAACTGGATCGACCACGCGATTTCGGCAGGGCGGTTGAACTGTGAGCGGCTTCCTGCTTGATACCAACGTCATCTCCGAACTGGTGCGGCCGAAGCCCGATGATCAGGTGCTCCGCTGGATCGAGGAGACGGACGAATCGATCCTGTTTCTGAGCGTGCTCACGCTGGGCGAAATCAGGAACGGCGTTCAACGTTTGCGGCCAGGGCAGCGGCGGGGCCGGCTGGAATCCTGGCTGCAAGTGGATCTTCCGTCCCGCTTCCAGGACCGGATTTTGCCGATCGACGCGGCTATAGCGGACCGATGGGGAATGATCGCCGCGGTTGCCACGGCGAAGGGCAAGCCGGTTCCCGTCGTCGACGGCCTGCTCGCGGCAACGGCAATCCAGCACAACCTTACGCTGGTTACGAGAAACAGCTCGGACGTTTCCGGTACTGGCAGTCCAACTCTGAATCCATGGGCATGAGAATCCAGGTGGCCTGAGGAGGGCGTGCAGAACCATCGACTGAAGTGAACCCCTGGGCTGAGACACGAAGTTAAGGGGGTTATCGCCGTTCGCTGAAAAAGCATTGCACGGCGGGGTTGATGTCGTCCACTCTGGTTGTACCTGAGCGGAGGATAGGGCA
>Ga0181529_10000974_pt1 | contig 39450 bp, 35 predicted proteins | sample PEATcosm2014_Bin_36_FD_119763 | JGI IMG/M metagenome (GOLD analysis project Ga0181529, IMG submission 119763) | Peatland microbial communities from MTU Mesocosm Facility, Houghton, MI, USA - PEATcosm2014_Bin10_30_metaG | ecosystem: Environmental > Terrestrial > Soil > Wetlands > Peat | place... | reverse complement strand
TTAGAAGCCCCTGCATCGTCACCGTGTCGCTTGTGCGAAGCTGCACGACGTTCTTCGACGAACACTGGAGTTCCACCGTGTCCTCGATGATCACCACCCGGTGCTCCGGGCTCACCTCCGAGATCACTAAGATTATTGCGTTTAGGAGCGTCGTCTTCCCCGTCCCTGTGCCCCCGACGACCAGAATATTCCGGCGACTCTTTACCGCTTCGACAATCGCTAGCCGCTGCGCCTCCGTCATTATCCCGTTCCCAACGTACTCCTCTAACGAAAACACCCGGCTCGCTTTCTTGCGGATCGCAAACGACGGCCGCACCACGACCGGTGGGATCATTCCCTCAAAGCGTGAGCCATCCGTGGGCAGCTCACCCTCGAGCACCGGCCGCTCCCGCGTGATCGTAGTCGAAAGCGAACTGGCGATCGTTGCCATTAGGGACTCCGCATTGCTCGCAGCCATATCGCCCACTGTTTGCATCTCTTCCCCCAGCCTCTCCACCCATAGCTTCCCATCGGGGTTTAGCACCACCTCGATCACCCGCGGGTCGGCAAGTGCTGCACGAATATTTGGACCAAGCTCACGCAGAAGTTTCTCGCGGACACGCTCCTGTTTTTCCGTCGATTCCATGGGCTAATTGGTCCCTTAAGTATACCTAACTAGCGGGGGTGGGTCTTATTTAGGAAAAACATAAAAACCCCGTTGGAAGTATAGGACCTCCCGATTCCGACCAGTTTTAATTCTACGTCTTTTTAAGTAGTCGGGCACCAATACAGGTGCACTTGCCATATTCCTGGGCCGCGTTTTCGGCTTCGCCCTTCGATCACCGGTCGAGGTGGGAACAGTCCCTTTCAAAGTACAAGTTGCGCTAGTTGCCTTGACTAATCGGCAACCAACGTACACAACTCCTGCATGGAACAGATCATCGAACCCGATATCTTCACGGCGACAGTCACGCCCATTATCCGGGTGGCCAAGGAGCGCGGCGCGAGTGCCCGCTCGCTTTCGGAGGCATTCCTGGAGGCCATGACTAGCCTCTACGGCGACGTCGACCTAAAGGAAACCTCGGCGATGGTGGGATTCCTGCGGCTCCTCAACGCGGAGGGCGGCTCGGTCACCGCCAAGAACGCTGCGAAGCTCTATGGCGGCCCCAACGGCTATTCCGAGGAAGCAGTCCGTAAGGCGGCCCGCAACGGCCAGCTCATTGCGATCCGCGACGGCAATTCCAACTTACACTTCCCTGTATGGCAATTTGCTCCCCTCGGAGGCACCCTTCCGGGGCTCAAGGAGGTGCTGGCGATCCTATCGCGCCGGCCGCACGCCGATGTTCTTGGCACGGTCACCTTCTTCCTAAATGCGACTTCGCGGCTTGAAGGATTGTCCCCGCTCGAGGCCCTGCGCAAAGGTGACGAGAACCTCGTAGGCCAGGTCAAACAGCTTGCTCTAGAGGCATCGGAATAGCACCGCCCATGGCACGGGAGCTACGTCGCCCGGTGGACACGGCAGAATTTAACCGCCTCGCGCTCACACCGATCAAGAAACGCCTGGCCGCTTCGTGGTGGAATCTTCGGTGGGCTGCGCATGACAAGCCGGGCCAGCTTTACTTTGCCACAGTCTCCGGCCGTCTTACGCCGGCTTCCGGGAAGGTGCCCTGCCTCTACCTGGCCCCGAACCGAGAGACTTCATTTTACGAGATATACGGCGATCTCGTCGACGCAGGGAAGAAACGCGGGCAAGAGCCCAGGTTCTCCAGGAAAGAACTGGAAGAATGCGTGTATCTGAAGACAACGGCGCCCGTTACGGTCAACCTTTACGACCTCACCGCGAGCCGAAGTGCGAAGAAGATCGGAATGGACCTCGCCACCCTTTACTCGCCGGACGTGAGCTTCCCTCGGGAATTCGCCCAGCGGCTGCATGACCATCCAGCAAAGTTTGACGGTATCCAGTACGTCTCCCGTCATACTCAGGCGCCGTGCCTCGTTCTTTGGGCGACACACAACCCGGCTCTCAACGACGTTGCAATGGAACGCGGCCCGAGCCTGTGGGACCTGGTCAAGCTTGACCGCGCGTTGGTACCCGGCTCGCTGCGCCTGTTCGATACTGTGATCCAGGTTGCGACCGCACCCGCATAAGAAAATGTCCCGACTCCCGCCGTGCGGTTCAAAGCATTCTCAGATTACTACCTTCAGGCATCATGGTTCGATGCTGAAGCTTGGTTTGCCGTATGCTGAAGATCCTCCAATAAGGCCGTGATTTTATTTCCATCAACGGGTTTCACGCACTCGAACCGCTCGTGAGTGTCGATAATCTTATCCGCAAGTTCATCGAGTGCCACGGCTAGTTCAGCAGAGTATTCTTTCCCTAGCAAAAAACCCCTGATGCTTTCTGCGTCCACATCCTCCGCTAACGCGTCTTTTCCGCCGTTGGCGAGTTTCGCGATCAAAGTCTCAGGATAGATTCCTCGGATATCTATCCCAAGATCTGCATCCTTGAGAGCCCAAACATGCGTCCAGTTTCGTTCATTGGGATAACGTATGCCTCTAATTTTGTAGTTCCAACGGTCGTGCAATCTTAGTGCGAATCGAGTACATTCCCCGCCGGCAAATATAGCTTCGAAGTCGCAACGCACAATTCGCCTAAAAATCTTAGATGCCGAGTTGGTGTCATTCATGAATCAGATGGGGCTCCGAAAGGTTGCTTGGCGGAAATGAGACGAAGGCTCACGTGCTGCCTCAAGGATTGAATCAGTAGACCAGTATTAACACCGCCGATTGTTGCGCCAGTGCAACCATGTCTTCAAATCGAGGTACTGAAACCGATTGGTTCGCCTCGGCCACATTGTTCTTCAAGTACGGCTCAAGGAGCGCGAGCGCATAGGTACTCTTTACGGCGTAATTTACGTTTTGCGGAATGTCGTTCGTCGCTTTCGCTGCCTCGATGCTTAACTTACTTACGACGACGCCGATAAGGTTCCCATTCTCATCAAGCAACGGGCCGCCCGAATTGCCTGGCTGTACCGGTGCACTAATTTGCCATGCACGGGGGTCATCCCCTGCCCCATTTAGGCTACTGATCTCGCCCCTTGTGACCTTGGGGCTGAAACCCTGAATCTCGATGTTGGGGAAGCCGATCGTCGCCACTGTTTGGCCCAATCGGACGCGCCTTGACGCCGCTATGGGCAGCGCTGGATATGTCCCTGCATCGAGTTGGAGAATTGCGATGTCATTTGCTTCGTCGATTTGCACAACTTTCGCGCCCCGCAATCCCTGGGCCGTATATACTCTTACACTATTTGCCCCGGTTACCCGGATGCCGGTGCCCTTCAGGTCCGCCGCCCAGGTCCGCGCGAGGTTGCGCACTGCCGCCTTGCTCGCGCTGTAGGCGCTCATTGCCGGGGCGCCCGTGGTGCCGGCGCTCGATCCGGTCAGGATGATCGAACCGCCCTTGCTCATCAGCGGCAGCGCCTGCTGGACCGTGAAGATCGTACCCTTCACATTGGTGTCGAAGGTTTCGTCAATGTGCTTGGCGGTGATCTTGCCGAGCGCCAGCGGGCTTCCCGCTCCGGCATTGGCGAAGACGATGTCGAGGGTTCCGCGCTCGGCCTTCACTTCCGCGTAGAGTCGGTCGAGGTCGGCCAGATCGGAGACCGATCCCTTCACCGCGCGAGCATTGGGCCCGAGGTCGGCCACAGCGGCGTCGAGCGCTTTCTGCCGGCGGCCGAAGATGAATACGAAGGCGCCCTCGTCGATAAAGCGCTTGGCGGCGGCGAGGCCGATGCCGGTAGCGCCACCGGTGATCACGGCGGTCTTTCCCGCCAACTTTTTTCCGTGGTTATTGCTCATATGTCATTCCCTTGTTTTCGTTACTCGTTATTCTTGAAAATGTGAGAATCACGCTTTTCCTCCAAAGCCGACCTCGTCATAGAGTTCGCCGCATTCGAAGAAGGTTTCGATGTCATCCCCCGGCCTACTCAACCGCTGACCAGGTCAAGCTGCTGCTGCATTACGGAAGGCAAATTGTAGCAATTGAAGGATATGATCTTTCCACTCTCGAATCGGAAAATATCGACACACGGGACGTCTATTGTCCTGCCCGTGGGAGCTATAGTTTTTGAGCCAAGGGCCAGCTTACCCTTAGTTGGCATGGTGGCCCAATGGGGACGCTTTCTCTCAGTGCCAACTCGGCGACCAGTATGCCGCAGGTGACGTCGTACCTAAGGATGAAGTCGAAGCGGCTAAATGGTTTCGTAAGGCAGCCGAAAAAGGCTTCGACTTAGGAGAGTTTCGCCTCGGCCGGTGTTTCGCATACGCCATTGGAGTTGAAAGAAATTACAAGGAATCCGTTAGATGGCTTCGTCTCGCCGCTGATCAAGGACTACTCGAGGCCAAGCTAGAGCTCGCGTGGCGCTATGCGTGGGGACAAGGAGTCGAGCAGAGTACCGACAAGGCTCTCGGACTCATGAGATCGGCGGCAGGTGACGGCTTTCTGCCCGCTCAAAAGGTCCTAGCGGCTGCTCTAGAATTCGGCACGCTGAACTTTGACCGCAATATACCGGTGAAACGTGATTACGTTGAATCGGCACAATGGTTTCTGGTGGCTGCTAAAGCAGGTGATGCCGACGCACAGTGTAGTGTCGGTACCCTTTATGAAAATGGTTGGGGCGTCCCCAAAGATACACAGGAAGCCATTCGGTGGTTCAAGAAGGCGGCCGAGAAAAACAACTCGGGAGCCCTGGAGAAATTGGCCGATACCTACTGGATGGGTAAGGGAGTCCCGAAAGACAGCATCGAGGCCGTTAAATGGTATCGAAAGGCTGCAGAACAGGGCTTACCGGATGCCCAATACCAACTAGGGTTAATGTACAGCGTTGCTGACGGAGTGCCTAAGGATGCTGTGGAGGCTAACAAATGGTTTCACAAGTCCGCTGACCAGTATCGCGAGGCGGCCGATCGAGGTGGGGACATGATTGGCGATATGATTTACGACCGATTGGGTGCGATGTATGCAAATGGATACGGTGTAACGACGGATAAGGCGGAGGCAGCCAAATGGTTTCGAAAAGCCGCTGATCTAGGCTCCCCCGATGCCGAGTATAATCTGGGTGTATTGAGTTTAAAAGGCGACGGCATACCCATGGATAAGATGCAGGCAGCTGAGTGGTTTCGTAAGACCGCTCTATCAAACCGGCCTGATGCCGTTCTGGTAGCCCCTGAAGCCGAATACACCCTCGGCCTTATGTACGCCAATGGCGTCGGCGTTTCGCCAAACGCTTCCGAGGCCGTACAGTGGCTGCGGAAAGCTGCAGCTCTGGGTCACCTGCAAGCGCAGTACAACCTCGGCGTGATTTACGCCACCGGCGCCGGTGTGCCTAAGGACTCTGTGGAGGGAATCAGATGGTATCGTGCGGCTGCGAATCAGGGCTACGCGCCGGCACAGTACAATCTCGGAATGATTTATGTCACCGGTGACGGGATAACAAAGGAAATCACCGAAGCGGCGAATTGGCTGCGGAAGGCGGCAGAGCAGGGCAACCCTGACGCCCAGTTCCAGCTAGGCTATTTGTACGACAGTCTTTTCAAGAACATCTATTTGAATGGCCAGACTGATAATGGCGGTCTGCCCTTCGACGATGCAGAAGCATTCAAGTGGTATCTGAAAGCCGCGAAGCAAGGGAATGTCTCGGCGCAGTTTTACCTTGGGGCGAAGTATTCATTTGGAAGAGGAGTGCTACAAGATGACATCGAGGCATTAGCTTGGCTGAACATCGCAGCGGCAGCTGGAAACATGCAGGCTGCAGGAGCCAAATTCAACTTGGAGCGGAAAGACGGCAGCGCTGTGGCCATAGCGGGCACGAGTCCGACGCACTCTCTAGACACGCCGGCCTCTTGACCCAGGCGATCGCCGTGTTCGACGGCGACGAGGACGCCGCCAGGCAATGGCTGGGATGCCCGCAGATCGGGCTCGGCAACGCCGTTCCCCTAGACTGCGCACAGACGACCTTCGGATTCCGCGAGGTCGAGAAACTGCTCACCCGGATCGACCACGGAGTCTATGCCTGAGCCATCGGCATGGCGCGTGGACAACCAGAAGTGGTCTGCGCGGTCGTTTGGCGGGATTGGCGCTTCCCTGGAAGGCGGCCGATGGAATTCATCCGGGGTGCCCGCTGTCTATGCGAGCGAGCACCTCGCGATGGCCGCGCATGAGAGATTTGTTCACCTTCCCAGGCCGCTTCCAAAGGACTCACTCTATGTGAAATTTGCCATTCGATTCGGCAGGTTGCCAGTTACGCGACTGGGAGCCGCCGGTCTGCCCACCGACTGGCGCGCGGAGCCCGTGCCGGAGAGTACACAGAGGATTGGGGACGCATGGATCGCAGCTGCAAAGACGGCGATTCTTGCCATTCCAAGCGCCCTGTATCCCGAGGAGACAAACTTTGTCCTCAATCCGCACCATCCTGATTTTCGTAGGATCAGGGTTTCCACGGCCGAGCCCTTCGAGTACGACCCGAGGATGGCGCGGCTTATTGAGCCCGTCGAGGAATAGGCGGGTGCCGTGGCGTTGAGGCGCGCGGCATGGTCCGAAGGCTCCTGGGGCAAGGGAGACGAAGCCGGCAATTTCGCACGGGGAAATCAGCGTCCCGCATCCATCCTGAAGCGTTTCATCACATTACGCTTTCCGGACGGGGCGATTTGGATGCGGTGGGCGTGTACACAACACCCAAACACTACAAATGAACCTAGCCCCGTCCCCCGCAATGTCGCACGTCCCCATCAAGGTCAGGCGCACAGCCCTGCTGTTCGCCCTGGCGGCCGCCGCCGTCGCAACGCCAACTTATCTCAAGGCCCAGGGCTGCGTCCCTATCAAGGAAATGGGCGACCAAACCTCCGCGATCGACGGCGTCTCCTCTGGGGTCGGCGCCGACAAGTGGGACATCAGCGAAAGCTACGAGCATTTCCGCTCCTACCTCGACTTTGTCGGAAGCAATAACAACACGGCCGCGCGCAATGCGGCGACCAACCAGGTGATCAACGTCGTCGACCAGTTCGACACCGCGATCAGCTATTCATGGGATCTGCGTGATACGGTGAGCCTGGACATCCCGTATTTCTCCGCGACCCGATCCCAGCTGGTCAAGGGCCTCGGCAGGTTTAAGACGCAGGCCCATGACCCCGGCGACCTGCGGGTCGGCCTAAGCCGCTGGCTTTTCGACCCCGCAAAGAGTCCGAGGGGGAACCTCTCGCTCGGCTTGGGATTGAGCGTACCCACCGGCAAGAGCGACGTTAAGGACTATTTCCATGCGACAACGGGTCTCGTCTACAAGAATGTCGACCAGTCGATCCAGCCGGGTCTGGGCGGCTGGGGCTACATCTTCGAGGGGAACGCCTACTTCAAGTTCACGCCCAAGACGTCGCTGTATGCGAACGGATTCTACATGGCGACGCCCCAGGACACCAACGGCACCCTAACGGGGACGGCTACGACAGGGGAAACGGCGCGCAACTCGGTATACGACCAGTACGAGCTTCGGGCGGGAGTCACTCAGCAGCTCGTTCGCTTCGAGCACGGGGTTCTCGATGGAAGCCTTGGGGGAAGGTGGGAAGGCGTCCCGTCCGACGATCTCATTGGGAGAAGCGACGGATTCCGTCGACCGGGCTACGTCCTCTCGGTCGAGCCCGGCCTTTCCTACTCGCTTCCGCACGACTCGCTCACGCTCAGCGTGCCCGTGGCCGAATACATGAACCGGACGCAAAGCTATCCGGACACATTGACCGGCGGCCACGGCGACGCCTTCTTCGCCAAGTTCCTGGTGTTGATCACCTATTCGCACAGGTTCTAGGCACCAACCCGCCCCCGCCCATGCTCGCAAAGGCAGTGCGATCCTTTGAATTGGTGTTCGAGCATGGGCGGGTGCGGGCGTTTGCCGCCCTGCTTCTATTCGCAGCCCCGGTGCTGCTTCCCGCTGCCGAGGTCCACGAGAAGGGCCTTAGGCCGTTGGTCATCTCGAATGGCCAAAAGGTGGCGCTCGCCGACTACCTCGTGCCCGGAAAAACCACCGTCTTTGACTTCTACAGCGAATTCTGCCCCACCTGCCGCTCCATCGCACCGGCGATGGAGAAGCTGCATGCCAGCCGCGCAGACATCGCAGTCGTGTTTGTGAACGTCAACAGACCCGGTGTGAAGGTCATCGACTGGCAGTCGCCCGTCGTGAAGCAGTACGGCCTTCCCTCGACACCGCAACTGAGGGTCTTCGGCCCAGACGGTAAGCTCGTGGCGGAGGGCAAGCCCGCGTATCAGATGGTGACGGCCTGGTTCAATTAGCATGTTTGCCTCTTCGCACCGCCATGGAAGTCGGACCGGACGGTTGGCCAAGGTTGATACGACCAAGGCGGGTTGCACCCCCTTGGAGGAGGGAAGGTCCGGAACTGCGGCGCCTTCTTCGACGATCGCGGGATCATCATGAGCTTCAGCATCAGGACATAGTCTGGGTGCTGCTAGGGACAACGGCCGCCAGCCCGGGCTGGGCTGGCGGCTTTCCCCCCGAATGCGTGCCCGGTTGGTGCGGCTTGTCCCGGACGGCAAGCTGATCGCCACAGGGGAGCGGCGTCCTGCGGCCAATCTGCGGCCTGATATCCCATATTGGTTTCCGTCCGCTCCGCCCGCGCCAGCCTGACGCCAAGGGGTCGGGACCAGTTCCGGGCCCCAGCTGAATGAAGAAACTCAAGATCCTGATAGTCGACGACGAAGCCCTCGCACGGGCGCGCATCCGCTCGTTCCTGTCCGGAAACTCCTCGGTGGAGATCGCAGGCGAATGCTCCAACGGCACCGAGGCATTGGCTGCCATAAGGGAAGGGAGCCCCGACATCGTCTTCCTGGACGTCGAGATGCCCGGATGCACAGGCGCCCAAGTGCTGGAGGAGCTGCCGGCCGAGTTGAGGCCGGCGGTCGTCATGACCACCGCGCACGACCGGTTCGCGGTCGAGGCCTTCTCGCATCAGGTCACGGACTTCCTGCTCAAGCCGTTTGACCGGGTGCGCTTCGACCAGGCCCTTTTCAGGGCTTCGGAGCTGATCCGCGCTAAGGGGGGGCGCGACCTGGAGGCACGCATTGAGGGAGCGCTTGCCGGGGCCCTCGAACGCCAACCCCAGCAGCTGGTCGTGAAGGTGGACGGGCGCCTCGTTTTCCTCAAGCCGAGCGAGATCGTCTGGGTGGAGGCCGAGAGCAACTACGCCACCCTGCACCTGACCAACAAGGGCCGGCTCCTGCTGCGCGAGACCCTGACCTCGATCGAGAGGCGGCTCAGCTGCAGCCGGTTCGTACGCGTCAACCGGTCGGCTCTGGTCAATGTCAATGAGGTGCAGGAGCTCCAGCCGTTCAAGTACGGCGATTACCAGGTATTGCTCAGGAACGGCCACCGCCTGCCGCTGAGCCGGAACCTGCGCGGCAGGCTGAGGGAGATCGTCGAAAGGGGCCTGGGAATTTAGGGAGCCTCTTGGCGCGCGATTCTTGGGGAGATGCTCCGGACGCCGAGCAGTCCGATTCACCGAGGTGGGTTGGAGACTCAGCCGTCGGTCGCGAAGTGCCGCGAAACGCATCATTAGGGTGCTGATAGATTCGTCGAACGCCGAAATCTCGCCCTTCAGGGGCGTTAACTGAGCTTTCTTAAACGCCACATACCTTGCCCGACAGGTTGGGCGTATTGAAGCGTCAATCGACAAAGATCCTGAGCTCGCGATTGGGACGGCTAAGGAATTTGTCGAATCTGTGTGCAAGACGATCCTCGCTGAACGCGGGAAGCCGGTGAGCGGTGCGCCCGACATTCCTTCCCTTACGAAACTAACATTCAACGAATTGCAGCTACTTCCAGACGCCACTAACGATCGCTCGAAGGGTACTGAGGTCACAAAGCGGTTGTTGAGCAATCTTGCCGCCGTCATGCACGGTATAACGGAGCTTCGCGGGCTCTATGGGACGGGCCACGGCAAGGACGGCAAAACGACGCCAATCGATCCCCGACACGCAAGACTGGTCGCGGGAGCAGCCACGGCCTTGGCGACATTTTTATTCGAAACGCATAAAGCGACGTCTGCGGGAAAGCAGCCGTAGGTGTTATGTGGACCGCTCTCTTTGGAATAACCGCGAATGCGAGGAGACGCCGCCTCATGGTCTGGTGATAATGACGCGTACCCGAGCGGCTCTCAAGCGGATGGTCTGTCCCAAAGGCGCCATAATTTGAGGTTTGCGATAGAATAGGAATCGCCGTTGTCCTAAAGCGGCCCCCGCCGCTTTCCGTGAGACGGAGATGGAGGCGACAAATTCCTCAAACAAGCCTAAATGAAAACGACCATCACCATTCTACTCGCGGCTGTTGCCCTCACGGGATGCGCCACTTCCGGAGTCGCCCCATTGGGTCAGGACAACTATATGATTACTAGGCACGTTTGGGGATTTGCCGGACCGTCTCCGATCAAGGCCGAACTGCTCCAGGAGGCAGACGATTATTGCAGGAGCCACGGGAAGGTCTTACTGGTGACAAAGACCGTCGAGATCGGGCTAAAGTTTGGAGGCGAACCGGCCGCTGAGGTGTATTTCAAAGCTCTCGACCCGAACGATCCAGAGTTGAAGAAACCACACACCATCGAGGAGGTCACGCGATAGACGGTGAACGGCAAGGGCCGGATTTGCTAAGATGCCTAAGAAGGAGATGACCCCTTACCAGGTCGGCGTCGCGGCCGAGGGATTCGCCGCCGCCCTGTTCGCTCGTGCGGGGTATCATGTGTCGGTCCAATACGGCGCAAACCAGCCCGGTTAGCCGGGTCTACCGATAACGAGGCAGTCGTGGTCCTGTGTAATTTCTGCTACAGAGGAATGCCGTTTTCGGAGCGTCACGTTGGCGCTCATGAGATAACACCAATCCGATGTTCGTAGATTCGCAAAAGGCTCTTCAGCACTTGGGCCCAATCCTTCGTTCGACAATCGCGATAATGACGATGGTGGCGATCGTTCTTGGCGCAGTGTCAGGAGCCCGGGCGCAGAATGTGATCACTACCGTCGCCGTAGGAAACAGCCCCACGGCCATCGCGGCAGACCCTGCGACGAACCAAGTCTACGTCGCAAACTTGGGAAGCGCGAACGTGACGATCATCAACGGCGCCACGAACGCTACCACCACGGTCGCCGCGGGAACAAGGCCCACGGCCATCGCGGTAAACCCCGTGACGAACCAGATCTACGCCGCAAACAGCACCAGCAACAACGTGACGGTGATCGACGGGGTGACGAATGCCACAACCACCGTCGCGGCCGGAGCTTATCCCTATGCTATTGCAGTGAACCCTGTGACGAACCGAATCTACGTCGCAAACAACGGCAGCAACAACGTGACGGTGATCGACGGGGCGACGAATGCCACAACCACCGTCGCTGCAGGAACCAATCCTTCAGGCGTCGCGGTGAACCCGGTGACAAACCAGGTTTATGTCGCCAACAGTAGCAGCGACAACGTGACGGTGATCGACGGGGCGACGAATGCCACAACCACCGTCGCTGCAGGAACTGGTCCCTATGCCATTTCCGTCAACCCTGTTACGAACCAAATCTACGTCGCCAACGAACACAGCGCGAACGTGACGGTGATTGACGGCGCCACGAATGTTACCACCACCGTTGCCGCGGGAAATAATCCTTTCGCCGTCGCGGTGGACCCAGTCACGAACAAGATATACGTTGCGAATAGCAACAGCGCCAATGTGACCGTGATCGACGGGGCGACCAATGCTACGACCACCGTCGCGGCGGGAACCGAACCCTATGCCATCGCGGTGAATTCAGTGACGAACCAGATTTATGTGGCAAACAATGGCAGCTCCGACGTGACGGTGATCAATGGGGCGACGAATACGACCGCGACCGTCGCTGTCACAGCTCCGGTAGCCATTGTCGAGAACCCCGTGACGGACAAGGTCTATGTCGCGAATGGCGGCGGCGCCAACGTAACCGTCATCGATGGGGCCACGAATGTAGCCGCCACCGTGACTGTGGGAACCACACCCTACGCCGTTGCGGTAAACTCGGTGACAAACAAGATTTACGTGGGAAACCAGAGCACCAATAACGTGACCGTGATTGACGGGGCGACAAACGCGACCGCCTCCGTCACGGTGGGACCCACGAGTCACGAAATTGTGGTGAATCCGGTGACGAACAAGATCTATGAAATCGACGATAGCGCCAATGTGACTGTGATTGACGGGGCTTCGAATGCGACAACCTCGATCGCCCTCGCGGGAGCGGACCCCAATGGCATCGCAGTGAACCCGGTGACGAACAGAATCTACGTCACCCATTACGACGGCAGCACGAGTGGAAGCTTCGTGGCGGTGATCGACGGGGCCACGAATGGGATCATTGCCACCGTCAACCCGGGAAACGGTCCGGATTCTGGCGGGCTTGGGGTAAACCCGGTGACAAACAGAATCTACGTATCGAACTACAACGACAATACCGTGGCGGTGATCGACGGAGTCACGAATTCGGTCATGGCCACCGTCCCAGTGGGATCCAACCCCGAGGGGCTGGTTCTGAACCCGGTGACAAACACGGTCTACGTCACCAACTTCAACAGCAATTTCGTGACGGTGATCAACGGAGCCACAAACGCGGCCACTAACGTCACCATTCCCTCGACCTCCGGCACCCTGGGATATGGTTTTTTCCTCATCGCGGTGAATACTGTAATGAATAAGATCTACATCTCGGGCTTGGACGGCGTTGCGATGGTAATCGACGGTGCCACGAATGTAGTTACACCCCTCGATCTCCCCGGATTTCCTAATAGCATCGCGGTGAATCCTGTGACGAACAAGATTTACATCCCAAGCAACATCAGCAACAGCACCGGCGGTGTCACGGTGCTCGACGGCAGAACGGATAACATCATCGCCACCGTTGCGACCGGTATCGAACCCATTGCAGTTGCAGTGAACCCGGTGACGAACCGGATTTACGCGGCAAACTATGGGGGCTTGCCAAATTACGACGGAACCACCGTGACGGCGATCACGGAGGAGCAAGTGCAGACGGTGCCGCTGAGCGTAAGCATTACTCCTCTCACCGGAAACCAGACGCCCAGCGCAACGCCCATCTTTGAGTTCACAGCCCAGAGTGCTTTCAGTCCCACCACGCTCCCGCCCAAGAATGTCTTCTTCCAGGTGGACACCTGGCAGGGTCCGTGGACCCGGGCCACAAGCAGCGGCTCCTCGTTCACCGGCACGGCGTCGACCCTTCTACCCGGATTTCATTTTCTATACGCCTACGCCGATGACGGCCAGGACGCGACTTCGGTGCAGGCCGATTCGCCGCTTACAGGTGCCATCGCGGCATACGGGTTCCTCGTGACTCCGCAGGCGGCGGGCTCCCCGAAATTCACAACGCAGCCTGCAAGCCAGACGGTCAATTCTGGCCAGAGCGTGGCGTTTTCCGTTGCGGCGACGGGCACCCCGGCGCCGACCTACCAGTGGTATTTTGACGGCACAGCGCTTACGGACGGGAGCGGCGTATCTGGCTCCTCAACTTCCACGATTTATCTAAGCGGGGCTTCTGCTGGCGCGGGAAGCTACACCTGCACTGCGTCAAATTCAGCAGGCAGCGTGAGCACCAATGGCGACACTCTGATGGTTGTGAACACCCTGGTACCCGGCCGGCTCATCGACATTTCCTCCCGAGCCTCCGTGAGCACCGGGGCCAATGTCCTCATTGCCGGCTATGTCATCCAAGGCTCTAGCCCGTTGCCGGTGCTTCTTCGCTCCTCCGGCCCGGCTCTAGTCCCCTTGGGCGTTACAGGGATCCTTCCCGACCCGCAACTTCAGCTCTACAGCGGCAGCACGGTCATCTCCGCAAATGCAGGATGGGGCGGGAACGCGCAGATCGCCTCGACTGCGAATGCCGTGGGTGCCTTTGCGTGGACCAACCCCGCCAGCAAGGATTCGGCCCTGATAGAGACCCAGAACCCTGGCGCCTACACCGCGATCACCTCCGGGCTGAGCGTAGACACGGGGGTCGCCCTCGCCGAAGTCTATGACGCCACCCCTTCCGGCACGTGGAATTCATCCCTTTCGCGGCTGGGGGACATCTCTGCCCGTGCCTACGTAGGCACGGGCGGCAATGTCCTCATTGCAGGATTTGTGATCGGGGGCTCCACCGCGAAGACGGTCCTTATCCGGGCCTCCGGTCCGGCCCTCACACCCCTGGGCGTCACCGGTGTCCTTCCCGATCCGCAGCTCCAGCTCTACAGCGGCAGCACGGTCATCAACAGCAACGCCGGATGGGGCGGCAATGCTGCCGTAGCCGCCGCGGCGAGCAACGTGGGTGCCTTCACCTGGAGCAATCCCTCAAGCAACGATTCGGCGATCCTGGTGACGCTTTCCCCTGGCGCCTACACAGCCATTGTTTCCGGCGTAAGCGGTGATACGGGCGTATCTCTCGTAGAAGTCTACGACGTTCCATGAAGTCGCATCGTAACGTGGCGCTGTCGCATTATCGGGATGTTTGAAGCTACCGTTCGGGTCAACTGTCTTACGGCCGCGGCCTGTCCCTAAAAGGACCATCAAAGAAACGGGGGTAGCGGCCGAATGGCCGATTGGACCGAATTGGGACCCGACCCTCGATTTCGCAGGGTAACTGAACGGGCTTAGTCCCGTTGTCGCCTGTTGACAGCCGTTGAAAATGATTGGCAGCCGTTGAAAACCTAATCCGGTGCGTCGTCCCCTCCCCTATTAGGGACACCCCTTTCGGCTGATACCCGTGGGCCTATCCGACAAGTTGCTCCAGTTCGCGGACTGCCAAGTACAATTCTTCGGCGAGGCGATTGCGGTTCAGTTTCAGGAAACTGTCGGCCAGAGCTCGGTAATACCAGAGGGTGCCTTCGCGGCCACCCGTGAACCTTGCCCAGAGCGCCTCGCCGATCCTCCGGTAGTCCGATGTAATGGAACGCACATTATGGAGCTTGTCGGCCGCCGACACCAGAAGCACCGAGGGCGAGGCTGACGCCAGATGGGCGATATAGGCCTCCTTGCGCGCCCGCCAGGGGGGCTTTGGCGTCTCAAACGTGTCGGAGCAGCCGGCGACTATTTCCGCGGCGGCCGGCCCGAAGCGCGCGCGTATCTCGCCTATCACGGGAGCCCCACCCGCATCCTCAGCGGCGTCATGCAGCAGGGCGCCGATCGCCTCGTCCTCCGTCGCCCCGTGATCGAGTGCGATGGAGGTCACGGCAAGTAGGTGGGAGATGTAGGGGATCTCGGTGCCCTTGCGCAGCTGCCCGGCGTGAATTTCGCAGGCGTAGACAAGAGCGGAGGCAAAGCGGGGAGTCATCTGCATGGATATTTTCTCAGTTTGCGGCCCACACGGGCATTCGCGATTGCATTATGGAGCCGTCCTAGGACATTATTTGTCCTATGGCAGCAAAAGGCGCCCTACCCTCCTCGCGTCCCCCCATTGCTCGCATGTTGCGGATCCACGAGGAGCTTCAGGATGGGCACCTGACCAACTGCTCAAAGCTTGCGGGGAAACTGGAGGTCTCGACCAAGACCATCATGAGGGACCTGGCGTTCATGAGGGACCAGCTCGACCTGCCTGTTGAGTATGACTCCCAGACCTATTCCTGGAGATACAGCTATCCGGTAAAGAGCTTCCCAACGGTCCAAGTCAGCGAAGGAGAACTCCTGGCCCTCCTGGTCGCACAGAAGGCCCTCGAGCAGTACAAGGGCACTCCCTACCACGACCAGCTGGCCCATGCCTTTGAGAAGCTATCCGCGGGATTGAACGATCGCGTCAGTTTTTCCGCCTCAAGCAGCCTGGGCAGCGTTTCCTTCCATCATCTGGGGCTCAGCAAGGCCGACCTGAAGGACTTTGCCAGCTTGTCCCGGGCGGTGATGCAGTGCCTTGAGATCGAATTCGACTACACAAAGCCCAATACGAAGGCGGAGAAGAGGCGCGTTCAGCCCTACCATCTGGCGAATCGCGACAACTCCTGGTACCTGGTCGGGTACGATATGAACCGGAAGGATCTGCGGAACTTCGCCGTGGTTCGCATGCAGGCGGTCACGGTTACGACCAAGAAATTCGAGAAGCCCAAGGACTTCTCACCGGAGAAGCATTTCGGCAAATCGTTCGGGGCCTATGTGGGCAAGGGCGACCACAAGGTGGTGGTCCGCTTCAAGGCGGAGGTGATAGGCCTTATCAAGGAGCGGGTTTGGCACGAGACCCTGGAAACGAGGGACCTTCCGGACGGACGTCTGGAATTCACCCTGCGGCTGGACAGCCTGGACGAAATTCAGCGTTGGATTCTTGGCTGGGGGCCCATGGCGGAGGTGGTCGAGCCCAAGGAGCTCATTGAAGGCGTCCGCCATACGGCCGCAGCGTTGGGCAAGTTGTATTCCTCTTAAGGGCATCCCTCTGGGGTTCCCTGCCTGATGGGCCCTCAATGGGCTTCCGTTTGGGGGAATTCGGCTCACGCGGCGCGCCTAAAGGCGGCTGCGCGGCGGACGCGGGTGCGAACCGGCTTTGAACCGGAAATCGAGGCGCGAGTCCCCACCACCCTGTCAATCAGTCCCTGGCAACGCTCGGCGGAAATTCTCCAGTCGACACCTTCGGGGTGAAACCAGGTGAACTCGCAGCAGACCTTTCCCCCGCACGCGCCTACCCCGACCACGGGATAGCCCTCCATGGCCATCTCGCTAAAGAGACCCAGCGAACCGGGTACGAATCCAAGTTCAGCCACCGAGACGTGGCAGTGGAGCACGCATCCATCGGATCGTTCGGTGGCATGGATGCGCAGCTCGAAGTCGCGCTGATTGAGGATGAGCTCGTCATACTCCTCGCGGACGCGAAGACCGGTGTCGAACAGGGCGGCGCCGAATGCGCGCACGGGGGATCTGGCGGGGAGGAGGAGCTTCATGGGAGAAGATTTCTTGTCGCAGGTTGGTGAGTGAACCCGGCGTAGTGCCGTGATCCGACGGTACCATATTCTCACCTACCCCAGGACATTGGCTGTCCTATGTCACAGGCGGCGTGACGAACGGGGCCGATCTTGCATGGCGCCCTGGGACCAAGGATGTCCTAGGTCCCCTGCGACCATGTAGTCTCATGACCAGGCTCACCCCCACCCGCCTCGTAATGCCGCGCTCGAAGGATCGAACGGGTTGGCGGCGTCATGCTCTCGAGCGTACGATTGAGAAAGTTTAGCAGACCCCCCCTCGATGCCCCTTTTCCAAGCCAAGACAGGCAACCTCCCAGCCGTCCTAACAAAGGATGGAGACCGGATCGTGGCCTACACGCTGACACCCCAGGGGGCGAAGCAGCTCCGCGCTGCAGGCGTTCGAAACGGCCAAAAGTTTCCCGCTCGCCTCCTTGCCTCGCTGGTTCGCTCAGGGCTCGCCCACTCGCCGCACCTTGCGGACGCCGCCGGCCAGGCCCTTCTCGGGTTCCAAGCTGACGATAAGGAGAACTTCCTGCCTCGCTGCGAACTGACCGGGGCGACGAGCGACGTGCATCTTGTGGTTTACGGCGACGGCTCAGGCACGGTCGCTAAGCTGCTCGGCATGGAACCTCGGTTTGTGCTGCAAAAGGCAACGAAACTCAGTGTACCGGTCACGGTCCTCAGCCTCGCAGCCATCGGCCAGCTTGAGACGGCGCAGAAGCTGCCGCCCAATAGTGACGCGGCTTCAACCCTCCGCGAATGGTTCCGCCATGACTTTGAAAGCGGCTGGGAACAACTGCAGCGCGAGAATTCTCGCAGACAGGAGGCACTGCCTCTTGGCCCCGATGAGGGGGAACTTCCGCTCGACGAGGCAAAGAATAAGTGAACGCCCCGTCGCCGGGGCGCTCTAGCTTGCTCAGACCGGGATCCTGAGCGCCTCCCCTTCCCTCTTTCAAAAACCGCGGCCGTAGTCGCAGACCACGCCGTTTAGGCGGTCGCCGATGCGGTGGTCGGACCGCCCGAGGAATGGGCCGCCACGGACAAGGAATCAGCCCATGAAGGCCACCGGCCGCCGCCCAGAGCCCCCACCCTGCCCCGCATTGCATAGAACAACAGGCTGACCACCTATTGCCCGATAAGAAGGTCTGCACGAGAAACGCCAGGGCAGCTAACTCGCACGGCAAAAGATCAGCGATCCTCGCAATCGCCACCGGCTCAAGATTCCTATCAGCCGAACCAAACAACAGCGAAGCCGGCGACCGACAGTACAGCTGACAGCGCCACTCCCCTACCCTCGTACGATCAAATCTAGTCGCCGCGCGAATCATCAGTCTGCGCAAAAGATAAATCTGACCCTTCGATTAACTCGAACCTGATCACCGCTCGTCGTCCGTCGGCAGATGGCGGCCCCACAACTCGAAATTGAAGGCTACAATGGAGCCGATTGCCCCCGAATAAATCCAAAGCCGCCCCTGGGGCGTTCGATACACGACAAACACCCCACCCTCCTGCATTTTCGTACAACAAAACGTGCAATTTTCTCCTCTCAAACAAGCATCATAACTCCCCACTACCCGATACTTTACAAAGCTCAAAGGTTCCACGTAGAACATTTTATTACCAAGATATAGACATATGATGCGACAGCTGATGCAACACCTAGACGAACGCCTTGAGCAACGGGAGGTATTCGGCTGAAACGCTACCTGATCGAACATCTGAACGACGTCGAAGCAGCCGACGCATCAGCTGACGCACGCACTATTGCACCGGCTGTTGCATGTGGTAATCGGGAACGATAGCGGGCTGAACCAGGAGGCTGGCGAGACGGTGCGTTCAAAGCGGCCGAAGCCGAACCCGATCATGCCTTTTGTCGCAACGGATGGCGTATGCGTTGACTACTATGGCGGCTGATGGGTTGTCGAATGAGGTGTTGCACGAGCTGGCGTTTGAGCTTGAAAGGCGCCATGGGTTGATGCTTCATCCGACCATGGCCAACGAGATCAGCCCCGAGAAGCCTGGCGGGCAGATAGGGGTCAACCTGCCGCGAACCCTACCGTTCAATGTCGTTCGTGGCAGCCTTCGGACTGAGGATGCGAAGGGTAGGGTGGCGAGGCAGTCAATGCGCGTCCTGCCGCTCAAAACGTACCTCCTTTTGGCGGAATTTGGCGAACGGCTGTACCTCACGGGGATGGTGACCAGTGGATATGAGACCTCGTCCAACGTGGGTGAGGAGGGCAGGGGACGGCTCGGACAGCATCCGGTCCGAAGCTTCAGGCAGCTTGCTTTGGTGCTTCGAGGCGAGGGACTGGACGTGAACGTGTCGACGCTTAGCCGGGCGTTCAAGATCGTCCGGACCCTGATCGAGGATAGTCCGGAGGAATACACGGCGATTCAGACCGCCGCGGACCAACGGGCGGCCCTGGCCGACTACATCTTCGGCAAGATCTACGGTTTCCCGCACTGGCGCTCGCGTCGGTCCGCCGTTGCCGTGGTTCAACATCGCATCATGGGTCTAAATGCCGGCCAGGACGACCCGGTCGCGCCTGATGGATCCACCAAGCGCAAACGCGGGCAGCGGGGGAAGGATAAGCAGCCCCGCCGGCGGCCCGCCGCCCAGGTGACGGGCACAAGTAGGCCGGCCGAGGCTCCGGCCAGCCCTGTGGCCCCAGCGGGCGATGGAGCGCGCAAGAATCCCTTCGATACCTCAAAGGCGACCCAGGTCGAAGCCGCGTCGCGTGTGGGCAAGCCGCCATCCTCCTAACCATGCTGGGCCCATTGGCAGTCTTCGTTCAGCAGGAGAAGGGTGGGGAGAGAAAGACGTTCCTGGCCGCCCAGCTCTACGGATGGCAGAAATCTCACGGGTGCAACTCGGCCCTCGTCGACGCCGATGTCAGCTTCTCGCCGATTTCGCTCATTTTCCCGACGGAGGTGATCAAGATCGAGATGCGGGAGAATGCGCTTAAGGCGTCGATCGCCGACGTCGAGAAGGTGGCCCACATACTCCTCGAGGAGAAACGCAGCGTGCTTGTCGACTTCGGCGCCAACACATCGAGGGTGTTTTACGACTACTTTGTGCAGCTGCTAAACCTCCCTGAGGCGCTTAAGCAGATCGGCGGCCGCATCACGGTCGTGACCCCCGTTAGCGCCAGCAAGAAGTCCCAGTTCTATTTCCAGGAGTACACGAAGCACTACGGAGCGTTCGCCACGGTGATCATGGCAAAGGTTCTTCCGGAGGTCGTTACTGACATCAAACTGGTGGACTACCCGGAGGACCTGACGATCCGGATTGAGGCGATGCATTATCACCTGCAGGAGGCCTACGAGAACGCCTCTGTGCCCCTGGCGCGCCTCGCCACGGACAAGCAATTCGGCCTGGTGCAGCGCATGGCCTCGGCCGCGTACCTCCGGCGCCTCCATGCAGAGTTCGAAAAGGTATCCAAACATCTCCTCCCATGAAAAAATCCGTTCCTGAAATTCAAGCGATCCTGGACGAAGGAGGCCTCGGCCGCGAGCCCCTGGCGGTCGCAATGGTCAAGGGCTTCGAGCTCCTGTCCCAGCGCATTGAGGCAGGCGGGCCGGCCCCGGTCACCGCCACGCAGGGCACCCGGCTTCTCATCATCGGGGCCTATGTCGTTCCGGTGGTCGTGCTGGCTCTCGTGGCTTTGATTGTAGGTCCAGCCCTCCGCTCCCGTGATACACAGCTCAACGAAGCGGTCGCCGCGGTTCAGGGGGCCGCCTCCGACCTGCGCAAGGCCACGGCGCTTCAGGTCCAATCCGCCGGCAGTGTGCTCCAGGGCAATACCGACACCCAGGCGCTGACCGCAAAGCAGCTTTCCGCACTGGTCGACAACCTTAACGCGGCCAGCAAGACCTTGGAGAAAGCCATCGCGGAGCAGAAGGCTCTCGCGCCAACGGCTCCTGCCGGCTCACAGCATCCGTAGCGGGGGCGCCTTTAGGGGAAGGGCAGGGGGGATTCGAACCCCAGTCGGCAAATGAAGCTAAGTCGCTAAAATAACGCAGACTTAGTTGATGGTTAATCTCTTCGAACAGGAAACAAGATGCAGACAAGGGAAACGAGGAGAAGCCTGAAACATGATTTCCGGCAACCTTGTGGCAACCTGCAATTAGGCAAAATCCGTGCTGTCCTACTGGCGATTTCGGCGAACGCATAGACGGGGCAGACTGAGTTTGGTCCCCCCCCTCCACTCAAGTCCTGTTCATCGATTTTTCAGCTTGGTGCAACGTTGACAGAACATCCTCAAATGAGGGGGGTGGAACAAGGAACATGGGTTTCATGGAGGTGTAGTCCTTCCGCAATTCCCGAATGCGCCAATTGGGCGGCACCAACCGCATCGAACCGGGCTTGGCTGTTTCGAAATGCGACCATCCGGAGGCGAAGAAGCGGCTCTTGTGCAGCCTAACCCTGTCCAGTAGATCGAGTCTCGCCGCGGCAGCCGGGCCATGCGGGTGATGCCAGAGCGAGGCGAAATCAGCATAGTGCCTAGCGTACCGGTCTCGTAGCGGTTGGGATTCAGGACGGTGATACTCCGCGTGAAGAATGGTGGCCTTTTCCCAGAACGTGCGCTCGATCTCCAGAGCGACGACTTCCGACCTGAAATCGGCGAACGCGGCCGGGGCCAGCGTCGCGACCATGGGAGTGATCGGATGGGTTCCCGTTGGCCGCTGGTCGGTAAGGGATCCGAACTCGATCTTGACGGTAGGGGCGATGTATGTGCCGGCCGGCACCGCCTTGGGGTAGGAGAAGAGAATGATCGGACTGCGTGAAGTCGCTTCCAACTCGTAGTTCAACCAAGCAGCCGAGGTGGGTGGACCGAGTTCGTCTAGGATAACCTTCTCAAGCGTGGGCAGGAAGTTCTCACGCACAGCATGGGCACAATCCGCTTCAATTTGTGCGACGCGTTTCAGCCTAGCCGTCTTCGACGGCGCCTCATCCAGGTCGGCCTCCTTCCACCCCAAAGATTGGGGGCTTAATCCGAGATCGATATCCTCGGAAAAGCGATGGATGGCATTGAAGACTTTGGCCAGGGACGTGCCACCCTTGAAGACGCAATCGCGGCCCAGGCGGTCCGTCGAGAATATGCGGCCAAGCAGCCAGCACACCCAAAAGTCCTTTTCGACGATGTAGGCCGGCACCTGGGCTGTGGCCGCGTACTGGTAGATGAAATCGGCGCGCGATTCCGCCGGTTCACGGGCAAAGCTGTTCACGGTTTCGTCCTTTCCTTCCCAGCGATTACTCGCAGATGCCGATGCATCCAAGCCGGCGCCTTGGTCAGGTCCTTTAGCAGGCGTTTGCGGTCGGAGGCCGAGAGCAGGGTGCGGAGTGGAGCCAGTCGTTCAGTCGTGAGGTTGGCCTGGCCGATGTTTCGAAGAGCGGCGAAGACCCGGGCACTCATCGGAGATGGGGAACTGAGCTTACGGGGGGTACGGTGCAGTAACTCGATTGTAGTGGAGCCCACTTCAATCGTACGGCTGCGGCCCGAAGTGAGGTAGATTTGGCGCGCGGGCACCTGTTCGGTTAGTCGAAGCCGGTTGGCGGCATAGGACTCATGCTCCTGGAATTCGGTTCCGTCGCGCCTCGAGATGGCGGCAAGGATGGCTTCGGGCCGGGGATGCAGCACGCCGAGGACTGGGTGTTGTTTGGGCGCGTCATAGAGCCCCCTGTCCAGTCGCCGCACCACTCCGGTCTTGGTGAGCCTCAGCAGCGCCATTCCCACGGCCTGTGGGGTGCCGAGATCGAGGAAATCGACGGGCGTGAATACCCAGCCGGGCTCTTTTCGGCGGATGCGGGCTGCAATACGCTCCTTGAGGGTCACGGGTGAAAGCTGACCGCAAGTGTTAATAAAACAAGCCAAAATTATTAACACACAAAATCCGGAAACCGCTTATGCCAGTTTTGGACCGATCCGTTCTCGGCAGAGTCGAATGAAAAGGCATTTGATGGCATTTGAACATCGATCCATCCCTGCCATGCTGCCCGATTCTTGAGTCGCGTCCCATGCGTGATATTCCAAAGGAGACCATCGAACGCTGGATAGCACGGGACGAGGCTGAGATGGCAGAGTTCGCGAGCGCCGGTAAGCGCAAGCGGAAGTGAAGCTATTCATCGACACCAGCGTTCTTTTGGCAGCGGCCGGCTCAGAAAATGGGGCATCCTGTTTCCTATTTGAGCAGGCGCCCATCCGCGGATGGGTGCTTGTAACAACCCATTACTGCCTGGAGGAGGCACAGTGCAACGTCGCCAAGGTCGGACGCAAGGCTTCCGCGACCTTGAACGAGTCGTTGCTTCCCAAGCTCGTCTTTGTGCCGACCGAACTCGCCTTCGACAAGGTACTCGTGTTTCCCAAGGCCAAGGACCGCCCCGTTTTGCTTTCGTCGCTTGGAGCGGAATCCGACCACCTACTGACTTTGGATGAGGGGGACTTCCAAAAGGTGATTGGATCGCATGTCTATGGAATGGGTGTCAGCACGCCTGGGCTCTTCCTAATCGCTGAACGAAAAGCCGGACGCATATGATTGAGCCATCGGCTGTCCGAAGTGATTTCGGCAATCATTGGCGACATCCCGAAACATCGGCGTCGAAAGGCGATTTATTGTCACCTGCATTGTCACTTGGCTAAAAACCTAGAAGCGAGAAACCCTATCATGTTACTGATAGGGTTTTTGGAAATCTGGCGTCCCCACGGGGATTCGAACCACATCTTCCCGAACAACAGAAAAGCTTCGTTAAGCGTGCTTTAAGTTGTTTTTGAATGAGTTAGAACGAGCAGAAACATGCATCGAGATGCAGCGAGAACAAGTCAAAAACACGCTTGCTGACAAATCTGTGGCAAATCTTCTCGAGAGCTAGCCAACGCAAATTCAAAGTCCGCCGCCGAAAGTCGTGTGGGTTCGATCCCCACCCTGGGCATCAACTTGAAGTTCTCGGTCCTCTTCGTTCCGAAGAGGTTACCGAAGTATCGGGAAAAACAGGGGAATTGAGGTCGCGAAGAGATCGCGGAGGAGTGAGTATTGATGATTCGCGACTGCTGTTTGAGATATGTCCGAAGCATTGACTCACAGGGGCCAACTGGTCGCTCAATACCAGAATCAATATCCCGACCAGCTTTGGGAATCGCTGGTTAAGTAGACCGAGAGACTTGAGCGGAATTGTAGCTAGGCTTCGTCTGATTCAAGCTCGTCTAGTGCGCGTTTCAGCAGCCCTCGAATATCTACCTCCTCAGCCATTTGCGGAGAGGTATCACCAATCTTTTCAAGTCTCGATGTTGCTAACATTGACTTCGTCTTTTCAAGGCCCTTTCGGACTCTCTCTTCTTTCAAACCTCGACGAATTTCAGCCTGAACGAAAAGCTCCTCGAGCATGTCGAGCTGCGCCTGCATCAAAAGCATCTGTCCAGAAAGCTTGGTGGCAAGATTGGCTTGGTTGCCGAGGACCGTTAGCAGGGAGTCAAATTTCTCATGAATTTCAGCGTCGGTTAGTCGCCTTGATTTATCGCTCATGACATCGGACTCTTTCTTGAGGGTACTGAGGATCTTCAAACAATACTAGGCGCAGGCGAGGCAATCGACACTCATATGATTCCGTCCGAGTCTACCCTTTGAATTGTAGCAAATGGTTCGGACTCGGCCATAGTAGATGGCAGAGGCAATACCCTCACTTCGTCTGGCGAGGCATTGCGCTCTGCTTCAAGCGAAGCAAATTTCCTCCCGACATTGATGATAATGCCGACTTTCATCGGCCTGGCATTCTCGGCAGTGACCGTGAGTCCAACCAAGGCACGGCTGTTATTGAAAAGTTGAAGCCACGACAATTGGATTGGACCTGCCCTTAAGTCTCCTCGCAGGATCAGCTTTCCTTCCTCGTTGGTTGCGGAGCCAATTTCTACCAACCGGAGGCCGGAACCGTTGGGAATGAACGCACGTGGTTCATTGGTATTTGTCCACACAAGGCGGAACGGGATGATTCTTCTTGAATCTGGTGATTCTGGGTCGGTCACAATCGTAATACTCTCCACGCTGACCTCGACATTGTTTGCATCGCCTCGGCCTTGATTCCGGATTGGCAAACGCAACCAAAAGGTCTCGTATCTGTCGCCTCCTGCATTCCGATGCCAATCGTGGAAGGCGTTAATTCTTTCCCAATCGATTTCGAGTTGCGGTCTTGGGTCGAACCAGCGTTTTGCGGTCAGTATTGCGACGATCACGGTAATTGCCGTGACCACAGCACTAATGGCTGTCCATGCTTCCCCTGCATTTGTCGGCCACAGAATTGAGCCAGGACTCGTAGCTAGATTCACGAGAACATTCGAACCTCAAGCTCGGCGTACGGCAAGCGTGCGGTAGGGCACTCTACGGTTACAATTTTCTTAGGATGGCTACGGATTGCCCCAGATTGCCAAACGTTCCCATTTTCATTCCATTATCCCACTGGATCTCCTCAGGAATAGGAATATGGCCCCTGTCGCCATCAAATATTCTTGGCTCTGCAAAGCCGCTCCGCTGCGCCCACACCCGAATAGCGTCGCGGTCCATAAACTGATTTAGGTGTTTACCTTGTTGCGTGCTATTAACCGAAGAGATAAATGTCTCCCAGTGACAGGCGATGCGAAATTCCAAAAACGAAAACACCAAATAGCCGCCAGGTTTTAAAATACGGTTCGCCTCCAAAAAATAGCGATAGGTTTCCTCATGAAGTAGGTGCGTAAATACTGAAAAGGATGCCACGTAGTCAGCTTTATTGTCTTCGCAGGGAATGCACACACCATTCGTGAGTAGGAACTGCCAGTCGGCACGATTTGTCAGTAATCGTGCGTACTCCAAAAGTTCCGGAACGACATCGGTGCCGAGATAACGGAGATGCTCGAATTTGGCCAACTGGCAAGCAAGGCGACCACTCCCGCAACCGATATCGACGAGGAACGCTCCATCCGCCAGCCCTAACGACATTAACAACCAAAACTCGAGCTTTCCGACTGCTACGAAATCGCCGCCGATCGCCTGACGAAGCGCAGTCTCGTTGCCCAGGCGTTTAAGAAGACCGGCAACGTGATCGGGATAGCTCTTTAGAAAATTAGTGTTGGTCACAATTAGTTATGGCAGCGGATCCTGCGGCAAACTGCTGTCCTAGGTATTCGAAAGAACTCAGTTAAGAGTCCTGCGCAAGCCGCAAGAATATAGCGGCGGCTGCGGTTGGTAGTGTCCGTCAAGGGGGCTGTTGCCGGAATGGCGTTTTTGAAAAACCGACGGATCGCGCGCGGCCGAATATCGGCGAGTGAAGGATTTACGCGAGTTCGTATCGTAGACGTTGCAAAATCCAGTCGATAAGTCGGTGGATCGCCGTAAATTCGGCCGAACCCGAGGAATTCCCCGATTACGGGCCATATCGGAGGTAGTGTCCGTCAAGTTTCGCACATTCGGTGACCGGCAGCGCCGGAGGAAGGTTTTGAGTTTGAGTTTATGTTGAGCTGCCGGCGTGGTGCAGGCAGCCGAGTCTGAAAGCTATGAATATATAACGCGGGAGGGGTAAGGGGAGGAACTCCCCTTCGTGACTCTGGTGATACGCGGTGAGAGTCACGCGAACTCCCCCGAGACAAGGTTGTTGGGTGCCTCTGGAGCCGGGGCGAGGTCCTTCAAGTGAGTCATGTCGAGGTAACGCTTGCGGCCCCAATGGGTGCCGACGATGTGACGCAGTCGGGCGGCGACCAGTATCAGGGCGCTGTTTCCGTCGGGGAATGCTCCGACCGCGCGGGTGCGCCGACGGATCTCCCGCATGACGCGCTTCGAGGGGATTATTGGTACGTAGGCTCCGCCAATGCTCTGAGGGAAACTGGAAGTACTGGAGCGTCTCCTCGACGCCCTTGGTGACGATGTCAGCGGCGCCTGCGAGCTTCATGTCCCGAAGCTTTGCGACCACCAGGAGCGTCTTCGCGCGGGCGGCGGGCCGGTCCTCCTGGGCATGGATCGCCTTAAGCATGGCGGCCACCTCGCGCACCTTGGACGTCGGAACGGCGGTCCAGACGTCCCTGTAGAAATGCACGGCGCAGCGCTGCCAGAGGGCGTCCGGAAAGAACTCGAAGAGCGAGGAAACCAGGCCGAGACACTTGTCGCTGATGAAGAGCCTGGTTCCGGAGAGCCCACGCTCCTTCATGTGCCGCATGAAGTTAACCCAGGAGGCCTTGTCCTCCTTGGCACCCTCCATGACGCCGAGAATCTCGCGGAAGCCGTCCTGATCGACGCCAATGGCGACCAGGATGCTGACGTTCTTTACCTCGCCGCCCCAGGAGCGCTTAAGCCAGATCCCGTCGAGGAAGACGTAGGGGTGAGTCCCGCGGATCGGTCGGTTGCGCCACTCTTCGATCTGGATCGCGATCTTCTGGTTTAGCTCGCTTACCGTACTCGGACTCACCCGCGTGCCCCACAGGGCCTGCGTGATGTCCTCGACCCGGCGGACGGAGACGCCGGCCAAATACATCTCTACCAATGCTTCCTCGACGCTTATCTCGCGTCGCTGGTACCGATCAATGATCGCCGTCTCGAAGGGCAGGTTGCGAAGCTTCGGCATCTTTAGCGTCACCTCTCCGGCCTTAGTGTGAAGCTGCCGCTCGTAGTGGCCCGCCCGAGTGTCGATCCGGTCTGGGGAATGCTCGTAGCGTTTGGCACCGCAGAGCTGGTCTGCTTCGGCGTCCAGCATGGCATTTAGCGTCTCTTCAACGGTCGTCTTAACGATCTTGTCGAGGTGGTCCTTGATCAGACCTTCGTTGATCCTAGATTCCGCAGTTGGAAAATCGGTTTTCAACGAGGCGATCACGTCACCAAGGGGCTTCGTTGGGCTGCCCGCGGCAGGCGCCGCAGCATCCGAGGGTGTGCCTTCGTTCATGGGAGGAGACCTTCCTCCGTAGTAACCGATCAGAAAATGTGCGCAACAACTCGGACGTTACCCCCGGATGCGCCGTTGACGAAACAGAGAACGACGAATTCCACCTCTGTTGACGGCGAGATCCCCATCAAGAAAAGAAGACGCATCCACCCTCTGACGGACAGATGCGTCTTGATCACTACGAGGTTAAAGAGGAATCGAAGTCTGATTTAGGAATCAATAATTGAACCAAAGCTGGCTCCCGAAGATGTCGTCTCGTATGGCGCCATTATCTATCGACGTGGCATATGCAACGACTGGAGGATATTTCCCCGCAACGCGACAGGAGGTAGCGGACACCGCGGTCGATCAACCGGCGTTTCAAGGGATGGATGTGCTCGTCGCTCGTTGCGGCATGGCCCCGGGCTCCGCGCACATGCACCGCGACCTCCTCCATCCTCAGGTTGAAGATCCGGATCACGCGCGAGTCCCCGCGCACCCACACCTCGCGTCCCACGTATTCTGGGGGGACCGAGTAGAAGGACTTTTCAAACTCGACGTGGCCGTCCCGGTGCACACCCCGTTTCCCCTCCGTAAAGCTCGGGAAGATCCCCGCCGGCAGCGGCAGCAGCACGGGCTGCTCCGCCGTCAGGAAGAAGGGGCGCACCTGCTGGTGGATCGTCCCGTGGATCCGCGTGTCGGCCACGTTTCGCTCCCACTCGGCCAGGTAGATGTTCTGGGCGCCCAGGCTTTCGAAGCGACGGCCCTTGACCGCGTTCTCCTGGGCGTAGTCGACTCCGGCCTCGCACTTGCCCTTGTGCCGCGGCATCCCCGGTTTGCACGGCAGGATCACCGTCCCGTAAAACCGGGCAAACTCGGCCAGCTTCGGGTTGAGCTCCGGATCGTACCAGTCCGGATGGAGGACCGCCGCCTTCAGGTTGTCGCACACCACCGTCCGCGTGACGCCACCTATCGCCCGGAACGCGTTCTCGATGCAGCGCAGGAAGGATTCCGTGTCCTGGCGCCACACGACCTCCGTGTAGCCCTTTCTCGAGTGGCTTAAGACCGCTCGGAACAGATGCGGACGGCGCTTCCGGCCGTCCTCCTCGACCACCCATGCTCCCTGGCCAAAATCCACCTGCAGCTCGTCCGCAGGCTCCGACTCCATCCGACGATACGGAATTTCGGTCTTCGCTTCGAGCCGTCGGGCGAAGCGCTTCACCGACTGGTAGCTCCCAGGAAAACCGTGATCCGAGACCAGATCCTGATGGATCCGCTTCGCGGATAATCGTTGCTTGAGGCCTGCCTCGATCGCCTCCCGCCACGGCTCGCACAGGCTCACGTTTGACCGTGCAGCTTCCAACGCTCGGTCCACTTCCAGCTCCGCCATCTCGTCCTCGGACCCGAGGGTCAGGGTGGCTGGTTTTGATTCGACCTCGGGTGGCCCGGCCCCAATCCCGGGCTCATTTTCCATCCCAGAGCCGAGGGTCGGGGTGGCTGGTTTTGCCGGACCCTTCTTCAGGTATTTCCGCACCGTCTCCCTATCAAACCCCAGTTCCCGGGCGATCCGGCGAGCGGACCAGCCCTGGGCTTTCAGCGTTATAATCTCTTCCAGTTGATGCACTTTGAGTTGGTTCATCTGCTCCGTTGTGCGGCATCCGCCGCTCAACGAGCAAATCGATCCCACTCACAGTGGCTGGTTTTGAACTACCCCCCGACCCGTCGTGGCGGGTTTAGGGTGACCCCTGACAAGCGAGACGAAGATCGGGATGATCGAGGACACAGAACAATCCCGGGAACTGATTGCGGGCATACTCTAGATCCCCCGGGTTTCTCAACAGGTCATCGTTGAATGATCGTTCGCTTCGCATGTTCTTTTCGCGGGACATTGAGATTCTTCAAAATTTGCTAAAGACTACTATTCGAGGTTCGGTGAAGTACCTTGGTCGGTCGCTGAGTAACTCTAGAGGACGTTCTTCAAATTGGTATAGAAGCTGATTCGCCACGGAGGTTCTATAGGCACTCGGAATGGGCAGGTTGGACGTTTGTCGTAAGGAGAGTTGTCTTTCCACATCCGGAAGGCCCCTTGAGGACAACTCTGGGCGATGAAGTCTGAACGCTAAAATCCTTGAATAGAAGCTGTGGTCCGTATCCGAAGTTAAGATTCTTTACGAGAGCGCGCATCAACAATTCGAGGTTGCCAAAATTTACATTAATGCGAATCGATAAAAAGAGTTTCTGGCGTTGGCTTATAACGAGGACGGGCTAGATGAAATACAATTTGCTCTTTGCCTTGGAGTGCCATTTGTGTCATTAACGCTACCAATGGACCCGGCTAACGTTGTGACAGTATAAGTCTTCGGAAAAACCTGGGGCGCAACAGGCAGAATGGAGCACAGCAAGAGCGCAATGGTTAATCCAATCCCATAGACGCTCTGGACATTTCTAGAGCCAAGTTGGCCTAACATCGTTGAATTCACCGTGAAGGGCGGGCTAGAATCGTCTGACGAATATTTTGAAAACGGTTGAATCGATCATGCGGAGACCTCTTGGCGCAAGGAAATCGAGTGTTCAATGTTCCGGATATCTTGGTAAAGGGTGCCTGGAATATCTAGAAACGTAATGATCTGCTGGAACGCCAAGAGTACTGGTGCTTTGTAACTATATAAACTACCACCGTGAAATCTAAAGGCCAGGACACGAAACCATAAAGATACCAACGACATAGCATCTATTTTGGCGAACAGCCGGATGGATGTCTCTAGACTCGAAGTTTGAATTTTGCATCTAAGCGAAAACACGTAGGTGAAATTCGTGACTCACCCGACTCAAGAGTCCAAAAAGTCGATTTGAACTGACTTTGAAAAAGCCTTGAAGATGCACCTCATTCGAATGTCGGCCATTTAAGCAAATACCTACGGTCGATGTTCACGCTGCATTCAAGCGTGATGAGCAGATTATGCGAATCCTATTTAAGTTTGACACTACCGAACGGAACTCTCCGCGCGGCTTTGATTACTGCAGCATTCCTATCGGGGATGTCCACTCCCATCGTGGCGCAGACCGTAGACACCGTCAGCGGTGGTGACGGAAACACCGCCATAGTTCTCAATTCGGGAAGCGAGTGCTACGTCTTTGGTGCCGGCACCGGCGGTGCTCCTTCTAACCCCCTCACGAGCGGCCAACCGGTCGGTGTGAGCAGCGCAAATGGGAATGTGAATGTCGCCCAGCTCGCGGCCACGACCTCAAATAGCAACAGTTTTTCGTCCCAGGCGGCCTATAACGTTATAGGTGGAATTGGAGTGTCGAACTTCAGTTACGCACAGGGGTTCTATTCGGCCAATGGGGCGGCCGGAGAAACGTCGACCGCCTCAGTGTCATTCACCCTCGCTGCGCCGGCTCTAGTCGTCGTGGTCGGGGTGGGAGGGGGACAAATCGACGAAAGCCTCATTGGCTTGAGCAGCCCAACAATCGACGTGGCGCCAGCCAACACAATCGGAGTCGGGCCTCCAATTGAAATCGTTCATCAAGCTCTCACCGCTGGCAGCTATACGATCACGGAGAATACCGACAATTCGACCCTAAGCCAAAATGCTCAAGCCACGGCCGATATGTTGGGTGTGTTTATATTTTCAAACACGGCTAGTAACGCTTCGTCGTCGAATGCGACGATCACGATCCCAACACTGTCGCCGACGCCCTCGCCGAGCCCCACACCAAGTCCTACCCCCACGCCGAGTCCGTCACCTACACCAAGTCCGACCCCAAGTTCAACTCCCACGCCGAGCCCGAACCTAACCCCGACACCCAGCCCAACGCCGACACCGACCATAACCCCAACTCCAACGCCAATACCTACCCCAACACCAACACCCACACCAACCGCTGTGCCGACCCCGACTCCAACGCCAACAAGTTCTTCGCCGCCTGCGCCCCAAATATTTTCAATTACGCCCGGTCCCCTTGCCGGCAATAACCTTTACCTTGTAATCGCAGGAAGCGGCTTCGGAAGCCAACCCGCATACAGTGGTGACTCACCTTACATTACAATCAGGGACATCACCAAAGGATGGAGTGCTGGATATACACCCTCTGCCGGCTCGTTGAGTGGAGACAATGTGATACTCAACGTCACGAATTGGACGCCCACAGAAATCGACATCGGGGCCGGCCCAACATCCAATGGGGGGCCAACCACCAATGGCTTTGGGGGGAATCTCACCTCCTTATTTGGAAACTACTACACATTTGGCCCCAACGATACTCTGCAAATCCAAGTGCAGAACCCAAACGATCCAGCGGCAGGTACGGCCACCGGTACAGTGACCCTTCCTGCATTCCTTCAGATATTCATCCAACCTCCACAGTCTATGGAAGTGAACGACATTCCGGAAACGTCGCCTATAGTCCTCTTTTTCGATGTGGATGAAGATACAAAACTGCTTACCGATATTCTGACGTATCTGACCAATCAGAATCTTTACACGAAATACGGCGGTCATATCTCTCAAGTCGTCACGCAGACTGGCGTGGAGAATTCAGGGCATGCACTCATCTCGAATTTCGATTTCGCATACGGATTAGTGTTCGAGACACCCGGGGACATAGCAGATTTCCTAGAGGCAGGCGCTGAAGCTACCACGACCGAGCTTAGTATACAGCTTGGGACGGGCTTCAGCGACCCAGTCCCAGACCCGCTTTCAATCGCAAATGATGCCGTGAACCAAACATTGAACACAGTTTACGCTTCGTCCGACTATGTGATACAAGCCGAACTTCTATCAGTACCACCTCTATGGACGCTTGTTAATGGTGCGACGGGGCAAAGGGAACAGGTTGTGTTCTTTTTGAACCTTAATGAGACAATGCTGATCCGCATCCCATTATCGGCTCTACCGACAAGCGGCACATCACTAAATCTCACAAACATTTTGTTGAACGAGCGTTTTGGATACTACTCAACTGGATATGGCGCCTTGCCACAACTATTTGGCTCTCTCAACACAATCGCGGAGACCACTTTCTCCAGTCTCCCTCAATATTTTTCATTGAACAATGTTTTCGATGCCGAAGTAGTGGACATGTGGGGCAATGCCACCGGAATCCCTGTAAGTGTCCCCCAAGCTGGGAGTGTCGTGGGCGCCCCGAATATAAACGTGCAGCCCCAAAGCCAAACCATGGCGACAGGGTCGACGGCCGTTCTGACGGTAGGCAGCAATGGAGTAATATCATCCGACTCGCTTTCAGCCGTTGCTCGAGTCGGATCGATCGATTCAACGAGCTATCAATGGTATATGAACGGGGTCGCAGTATCAGGGGCGACGAATTCAACGTTGGTGCTTCAAAACCTGAGCGCGGCGAATGCAGGAAACTACAACTGTCTCGTTTCCAATTCAGTTGGAGCGACGCTATCCAGCACTGCAATGTTAACAGTTATTTCGACACCCAATCCCGGTCGCATAATCAACATCTCGTGCCGCGCCCAGGTTGGCACTGGCGGCAACATACTCATTGCTGGGTTTGTGATCGGTGGCGCGGCTGGCTCCGAACCTGTCCTGATCCGCGGATCTGGACCGGCGCTCATTCCCTTTGGCGTAACGGGAACGCTACCGGACCCGCAGCTTTCGCTTTACTCCGGCTCCACAATACTAGGCACCAACAATGGTTGGGGTGGCAGCTCAACGATCTCAAACGAAGCCTCAACAGTTGGGGCATTCATTTGGACAAACCCGTCGAGCCACGACTCAGCGCTCTTCGAAACGTTGCCGTCAGGCGCCTATACCGCACAAATCGTTGGGCAAAGCGGCGACACCGGTGTGGCGCTAATTGAACTTTATGATGCGACGCCCGCGGGAACGTATACGACGGCTTCCCCCAGCCTCGTCAATATCTCGACGCGCGTACAAGTAGGCACCGGCAGTGACATCCTGATCGCCGGGTTCGTAATCGGAGGCTCCACGTCCGAGACAGTCCTCATACGGGCATCGGGCCCGGCACTCATGCCGTTTGGCGTCACGAGTACATTACCTGACCCACAACTCACGCTTTCGTCCGGCTCGACTGTTCTAAGCTCAAATACCGGCTGGGGTGCCAATCCGCAGATCGCGGCTGCGGCCGCTTCCGTTGGAGCATTCTCCTGGGGTACATCCGCTACGTCAGATTCTGCGATGCTCGTTACCCTTCCGCCAGGGGCCTATACTGCGCAGGTCGCAGGAGCGAGCGGCGACACCGGCGTCGCGCTCATTGAGGTCTACGAGGTTCCCTAGTCTGGCTGCGCGACGACAAGCGCAAAAAAGCCAACCCGCTGCATAATGTGCTGCGGGTCCCTGACTTCCTTCGGGGAATGGGCGGAATGAGCTCCCGTTGGGGCAAAGGAACGGCATTTTTTCATTAGTGTCCAAATTCCTGATCCGAGCTGATTCTACTGAGAGCCCGCGAGGCCCATATCTAATGTTTTCTCGAGGACGAGCCTTCCCACATGACGGCCGGCTATTCGTATCGCAAATCTCCTTGTCTGTTCCTTGTCGCCGAGGATGTCATCCTATCATCCTACTTGGCCTATGCACTCGCTCGGATTGCCGCCCGAGCCGCAGATCCCCTTGCAATCAAACTCGATGCTGCACTCCTGACGCTGATGGGAATTAGCTCTGCGTCGTTTGTGGGCTCGCCTCTAATTCTCAGCACCAAACGCGACAGAGAGCCGGACGACGGTGTGATCGACAAGGCGACAGCTTTGGCGGACGATCCTCAACTCGCGGCCAACCGCCAGGGCACCCTATACGCGAACCCCAGTATCTCGGATGCTCGTGTCACAGACATGTTTCAAGGTGACGAAGTGGGGAACACGATGCAACTCGATCTGGCCAAGGTACAAATGTTTTTCTTCACAATAGTATCAGCCCTCGCTTTCCTTGCCCTTGTCGTTGCAAATCTCGTGTCTGGCAATCCAGACTTTAGTACGCTCCCGGCACTTTCCCCTGGTATAGTCACCGCCCTCGGCATCAGCCACGCCGGCTACCTTAGCAGTAAGGGCCTAAACCACACCCCGACGCAATGAACCCGAACCTGGTCGTTATCCTGCACGGCTGGAACGACACCTCTGCTTCGTTTCAGCCGCTGGCGGCGTGGCTCCAGGGCCAAGGCTTCCGAATTATCCCCATCTATCTCGCCGACTATCTGACTCTACACGACGAAATCACTATCCATGATCTCGGTTCGGCCTTTTCCAATGCACTCAGCGCGAACCACATTCCCAAAGCTCCTCATGCCTTTGACTGCATCGTACATAGCACCGGCGGGCTTGTGGTCCGCGAGTACCTCCGTCAGGTCTGCGAGGGAAATCCTCAGGACACTCCCATCCAGAACTTGCTCATGTATTCCCCGGCGAATTTCGGCTCACCGCTCGCCGCTATGGGGAAGTCCGTTTTAGGGCGGATGCTTGATGGCTGGCATCCGGATGCTCTCCTTCAAACCGGGACCGCCATTCTCAATGCCCTTGAGCTCGCGTCGCCATACTCGTGGGATCTGGGAATAGCCGACCGCCTTTCGCCGAGCACGAACGACATCTTCGCTCCTCAGAACACCCTGGTCACGATCGTCACTGGTACCGCAGCCTATCCGCTGCCAGCGTCACTCCTTCACGAGAACGGCTCCGACGGTACGGTGCGGGTCTCTACGGCGAGTCTCAATGTTGCGATGGTGAAAATCGACTGCAACAACATCGATCCGGCAGCAATTCCATCGGTCGAGTTCCCAGGCAGCCGTATTGCCCTGGCGGTCCTCAACAGGGATCATAGCGACACCCATAATCCGAGCGATAAGCTACCTGACTTCGACGATTGGAAGCGGCTAACCCTCGCCGCGTTAACGGGAAATCCGTCCGAGTATCAAGCTCTGTCAAAAACATGTTCGGAGGTTGCGGCAGCAACCTTTGCGCAGGGGCTCACCTCAAACACTCCGCTTCGCTACCACCAGTACCAGTCTATTGTCGTGTTCGTTCACGATCAGTTTGGAAATGGGATTCCTGACTATGTCGTCGAATTCTACCAGGAAAACGGCGACGACCAGGACCATGTCTTTACCACAATCCACGGCGACATTCTTGTTAAGGTCACCACCAACTCCACCGACGCCTCCTACCGCTCTTTCCTGATAGACTTTGATGCCTTAAATGGATTCCTCGCGGCCAATCCCACTGCACAGATCGAGTTCAGTGTCTCCGCTGCTCCTGTATCGAGCAACATAACTTACAACAACCCCTCCAGGGGTATTCCCATCTTTACGGGTGCGGGCGCTGCATTGCTGCTCCCCAATTCGCCCCTTCTTATCGACGTAACCCTTTACCGTGTCTCTTCGTCAGACGTGTTCGAACTGGCAGCGGTTGCCCAGCCCCCAGGGCCTGCCGCTGCTCCCTAGGAAGAACCCTATCACCAACACGAGGGCGTTTCACGAAAAACTCATGGCCATAGGTTGATGTGATGATCAGACGGTGGACATTTAGAAGGATTTACATTCAGCGCCTCGAATAAGCCGCGTTTCCAATTAAGATTGGAGTTCCCAGAATGATGACCTACCAGCACTACCGTTGGCGCGAGTACTTGAACGCAGCGGGCGCCAACCCATTCGATATCCAAATCGATGGCGACGCCTGCCAGAACGCCGCTATGGCGGCGCGATCTTGGCGACCCTTGTGACAATGGACGGAGATGCGCTCAAGGAGATGGTGGAACAGCTGGACCGGACGGAGACATCCGTTATGGTCGCGGTGGAGAATGGCCTTTTCCTGGACACCCCGGGTAAGATAGCCCTGGCTGAGATTGTAGCCCTTTCAGATGGCGCCCGAGCGGCCGCGAAAACGGGCGCAGAACAGATCGTGAACATCGCGGCTCTGAAGATCCAGGCCATCCTTTCCACCGAGGTACACCGGCCCGACCGGCTCGGGTGGCGGCTCGTATACGTGTACGGGCTTCCCAACTTCGTGGGTGGGACCCTGGCGTATGTCGTGGTTTGCTGGATTCTCGCCCAATACGGAGGCGAGGCCTCGTCGGTGACCTATAGAGCCCTGTTCTGGGGCGCCACCGGGGGATACGTGCAGGGGATGTACTTCACCGTTCAGAACCTGTTCACTGAGCGCCTCCGCCAGGCGTGGATCAGCTGGGCCCCGATCACGCCGCTGATCGGAGCCTTTCTCGGCCTGTTCCTGCTCCAAGCGGGCCTCGCCGGGGCGGGCTTCCTGAACCTGAAACCCACCGTGTCCGAGGATTCTGTCGAATACCTCGAGGCGACTGTGGCGGCCTTCGCAGGATTCCGCTGGAAGTGGGCCATCGAGAAGATTTCGGGGGCTATCAACTCCCTGGTCGGCAAATAGCGGAAGACGGCCATCGCCATCCATCCCCTTTGCATCTGTGCCTGGCAAGCTGGTGCGCAGGGACGGGAACTCGCGGCGAACGACAATCGCACCATTCCAAAATGCCCGGGATTTAGACGCTTACCCTTAGAAACCCTCCAAAGCATCAATTCGCGTAGACCTTCTTCGCTGCTATTTTTGACGAGCTCGACAACGACGATCATACCAAGGGAAAGCCATTCCGCACGGCGCTCGTTATTACCGAAGAGACGACCTATCCAGGCGATGGATTCTGGGCGATGGTGCTGCGACTGAGGTACCCGAAGAAGAAGAGATTCACGGAGAAGGAAATGCAGGTGTTCTATGCGAACGAGCTGCAGGACTTGGTGCGCACCTACCCCCTAGCCCTCTTGAGTCATTCGCTATGTGTATTTACCACGTCGGCTGAAGAAGCTTTCTAATTGTGAGCTGTGCGCGAGGGACACCGACTCAGTGGCTGCTCTGCTTCAACAGCTTAGGTTGCCTCCATGGTTAGATTGTTGGGATGGAACGGCAAACTGCTCGTCATACAGACTGCCGTATCAATGGCTTCCTTAGGCGTAACGGTGCTTCGTTTTGATCAGTGTCGAGCCGGCGCGATACTTCACATGGGTTCGATCGGGGGGGCTAGCCTCGAGCAGGGATCAGCAGCTTTGTGCGGATATGGATGCCGACCTCGGCTAGGTCGTAGTACACAAAGTGTCCGATACGGTGATGGGGTATGCGGCGGAGCTTGGTCCATTCTCTTAGGGTGCGAATGGACGGTTCCTTCCCCTTTGGGAAAAGTCCCCCAAGGCGCAGTCCGTTGATATCCGTAAGGTGGCTGCCGTTGGCAAGTGTTGAAGGCGTTTCCATACACTAGGCGGTTCGTCAACTTAGGCGGCCCGAGTATGGCGGGGCAAGGTGACGGTCAATTTCTCTCGCTTCGTCTGGGGGCGCACCGTTTCGCCGGCCGGGAAATTCTGATGAACCCGTTTGGGCATGATTTTGAAGAACTCTTCGGCCTCCGACGCTGTCTTTAAATCGAGGTAGTGTTTGCGGATTATCGCCTCGGAGTTGCCCGCTTGCAGCGCTGCTTCGCCCATTGACCGGTATTTGGCGACAAACATCGAAATGAATGTGTGCCGGAGCACGTCGTGGGTGAGGCCAAGCCTATTAGCGAACTTGGCACGCCGTTTCTGGAAGTCCGCCACCACAATTGGGAACCTCTCAAGCGGATATGCTCGGAGCCACGCCGCGAGGTTCGGCTGAATGGTCACCCTCCGGGGTTCGCGAATCTTAGAGACTTCGGCTGATACAAAAACCGTCTTGGCGATAAGGTCCACAGCATCTGGTCTGATTTTCGAGATTTCGCCATCAGGTACGCCAGGGCGTATGCCCGCGAATAGGCAAAGAGCGAAATAGGGCACCCACCGTCCCCCCTCGAAGCCTTCAAAGTGCTCCATCAGGTCTCGCGCCTGGACGGCGGAAAGTGAGCCTGCGGAGCCGCTGCGTCGGCGGATTCGGTGATGGGGAATCCTGGGTATGGGATTGTCGGCTATCCAGTTTCGATGAAACGCGAACTTGAGGAAGGTCGAGAGTATGCCCCGTCGATTGTTGTAGGTCTTCATGGCGGGCCTCCCGACCTCAAGAAAGGCCACCAGGCGGGACACCGTCAGGCCGGCTACAGTTTCGTTAGGGAAATGCCTCTGAAGCCTCTTTAGATCCCATCGAATCCGTCCGAACTGGGGTCGCGAGATGTGGTCCTGTTCGAATTCATGCTCCTTTGCGGCGACATATTCGGCGATGGCGTCGGCCAGAGGTTTCTGGCGCTCCGGCGCTCGGTAGTTGGCCATTGCATAGTCGACGCAGAAGGAGAGCGATTGCTGTTGGCCATCGAGTCGCCGAAAGGCTGCTTCGGCTTCCCTTAGTTGTTCGTCAGAAAGGCGCGTGACGGCAGCGCGAACGTTGCCTTTGGATTGGAGGCTCCCGACTTCGAAGACCTGGCGCTCTGCCTCAGCTTCGGCACGAGTAGGGAAGTTCTTGCGGATGCGCTTGCCGTAGAGCCAACCGGAGACTCGGAAGACGACATCTCCTGAGGGATTTTTGAACTGCGAGACGACGAACGACCTGAGTGGATTCATGCTAGATTTGCCACGTCAACTGGCAAATCTGCGTTCGGACGGCGGTCGACCGCTGGTAGCCAACTACTTAGTTGGCGTCCCCACGGGGATTCGAACCCC
>Ga0181529_10000973_pt1 | contig 39452 bp, 28 predicted proteins | sample PEATcosm2014_Bin_36_FD_119763 | JGI IMG/M metagenome (GOLD analysis project Ga0181529, IMG submission 119763) | Peatland microbial communities from MTU Mesocosm Facility, Houghton, MI, USA - PEATcosm2014_Bin10_30_metaG | ecosystem: Environmental > Terrestrial > Soil > Wetlands > Peat | place... | reverse complement strand
TCATCCGATGCAAGTGGAATTGACAGGTGCGCGAGTACGGCATTCTCCGAGACCACATCCAGATCAACGGTTTCACCCGCTTTGCCGTGAACGGTTCCTTCGATTGCCTGGCCCGGGCGCAATAGCGAGCGCTTGAGCGAAATCCATTCCGAGTCCTGATCGTTCGGATTCATCCATAATGTGTCGTCAAAGTGGCCGGTCTTTCCCTGCGCATCGCTTGCACTGATGCGCAGATTCCGGTCATGCTGCACAGTACTCTCCGGATAATGTAGCAGCACCTTTGCAAGTCCAAAGCGGTTTGTCGTCACGCTCGCGGCGCGCGACGACCGCTCATTCGCATCGATCCAATCAAAGGTCACTGCGCACTTCGCCGGCGCGCCGTCCGCGTACGAAGTGCGGATCATATATTCGCCCTCGCGCCCGTCTCCGCCAAGACGATTCATGAAGATGTGCACCGGCTCCTTGGTCAGCCGCACGGTAAATCTAACCGGCTCCGTCTTGCCTGTGCTCGCATCGGTCACCATCGCCCGGTAATTGAGATCCTGGTAATCCTCCCAGGTTGCATTCTTGAATTCTTCTGTATCCTTCTTCACATCCAGAGTGACCGTTGCGTCGCCATTCGCATCCAACTCCGCCTTGGCATCGACAGTATCAGGCTCTTCCATGCGTCCGGTCTTCGCGTTCCAATGCGCGTTCTCCGAGCGCACCACGCGAACCTTTCCGGCGGCAACCGGCTTGCCGAATAGATATTCCGCGTGAATCTTTACCGATACTGGATCTCCAATCAGAAAATACGGCTGATCCGGCGTGGCTATAATGTGAAACTCCGGCAGGTCGTACCTTTGGACGCGCACGGTCTGCTCCTCCGTGCTCTTGTCTCCCGTCATTTTGTCTGCGTCGAAGGTCGCTTTGTACTCCCCAACCGCGGTCTGCGCGCTGGTCTTCCAGTCGTACGCCACGATTCCGAATGCATTCGTCTTGAGCGACTCCTCGATCAGCTTCTTGTTGTCAGGATCGTTAATCGTCAATGTCACCGGCTCATTCGGCGCCACTCGATCCTTATCCATCAACACCAGCGCGCGCAGATGCACTGTTTCACCGGGCTTGTGCAGAGGCTTGTCCATTTCCACGTGGACGCTTTCCTGATCCCGCAGGTCGAGAGTCACATCCAGCTTGTCGCTCGTCAGCTCTTTCTCCCCGCCGCTCAGCGTCCCCTCCACGGTCAGGTCCAGAGTGTCTCCAGGATCGCCCATCGCTGCGAAGGTCAGAATCGCTTCGCCGTTGGCTCCGGTGGTGGCAAGTAGCGTCTCCGGCTTGGCCTTTGTCGTCTTATCCTGGTCCGTGAGCGTCGCCTTCAGCTTTACGCTGCCGAGCAGCTTTCCGGTCACCGGATTCGCCGCAATCACGCGCACGCTAGTGGCCTCGCGGCTCGCAATCTGCTTCGGATACACAACCCGCAGCCGCATCAGGTTGGCGGCGATCGCACCCACGGAGAGAATCCCATGCGCCGTCTCCGCGCCGTTCGTGTCGATGCGATACACAACGCGATACCAGCTCACATCGTCCACGCGCTTCCCCTTGGCGTCGCTTGGCCAATCAAGCGTGAGTGTCGCCGCGCGTTCTCCCGGCTGAATCGCAGTAGATTTTTCTCCGCTGCGCGCATCGTTCGGTGCGGCCAGACCCGCCGTAACCTGAACGCCGGAACCCGCAGGCGCACTCAATGGAAGAGTCACCCGCAAGCCATCCTCTTCGAACCGCGCGCTGGCCAACGTCTCCAGAACTTGCAAGCCGGATTCTTTGATACTGTTCCTGGAACCGCTCATCTCGCGCGGTTCTTGTCCCGCCGCTCCCACAGTCAAATGAAGAAAGAGAACAACCAAACCAATCTTCCTAGTCATTGCAGCCTTCCTTGCGCAGAGTTTGGACTCACCTGAGCTATTGTGCACCGGCCCGGCATCAGCGGCCTTTAATTTCTGTTGCTACGGAGACTGTTCTCAGGCGTCCTTCATTCGGTTCCTGCCAGTGTAGCAGCCACATTCATGGCTTGGCGCATCATCTTCTGTTGGACAGCAACAGAGGTGCCCACAGCGTCAAGCCAAGAGCGGTGAAAGTGCCGGAAGGAGTGCGTTCCGAGATGCCCGATTTTCGCGGCCTCTGTTGTCCGCACCAACTCCCGCCAGACGCCCGTATAGGAATACGGGAGCCGGGCAAGTTTGATTTGCAGCTCCAAGGATTGGCGCTCGTGGCGGCGCAGGGCCTCCGAGACCTCACCGATGAAGAAGGTAATCAGCAATGCAGCCGCGACAAAGGCGATCCACATTCCGTACAGATGCACGGCAAAGCCCAGGGCGGGATGATGGCCTTCCAGCGCCAGTAATGAAATGTGAAACGGAAAGAGGATACCGAATCCGAGAATCGACACAATACCCAAAGACCAGGTCCAGGCTCGGCTGAGCACGACAGCCGAAAGCGTAATCTGAACCAGATAAAGCAGCGTCAGTGGATTGGTTGGCCCACCCGTCAGCGACAAGATCGCAGTGAGAGCCAGAACATCGAGAAGCAGCGTCGCGCCCAGAGCACGACGACCCCCTATGCCGGCGATCAGACGCGGTAGCAGCAGGTTCGACAGCAGCATGGCGGCGATGGGAACGGCAAGCCAATCCAGGGGCAACGAAACACGCGCTCCCACAGCAACCAGGAGGATAAGAAACACCAGCCCGGCGATCAAGCCGAAACGAAGCCGAAGCAGCCACGGAGCCGCCAGCGCCGGGGCTGAATCGCTGGCCAGCCGAATGTAGATTCCGATGCTTCCGTTCGTTTGGTGAGTGAAACACGCATTTGAAGCGCTCGTCGCGGGAAAGGGCAGCGCGCAAAACTTTGAAAGCGCCGCTGGATTCATTCTATTCAATCAACAGCCTTCGCGATGCGACAACGAGCGAATAGGCTACGCGGCTCCCATTCAGGTTGCATAGCCGAACTCAATGGCGGCGTGCTCGTTGGCGTCGTATCGGGCCAGCGCCGTCCCGTCGAAGTTCGCGTCGGTCTTGGCGTGGTCTTCAGCGTTGAAGGCCGCGGCGTCAGTGGCATACATCATCGAGTATCCCTGCGCGTTGCCCGCGTCGGTCCACACCGTATCGTTGCGCGCGCCGATCAGCGTGGACCAGCGCGGATTCCAATGGCTGGACAATTCGGCGTACGTTCCCAGTCGCGTGCGCCGTCCATTGTTGATATTGATAAAGGTGTTGGGACCCATCAACGGCGCCACTCCAGCAACCGGCGGCCACCAGTCGTCCAGGCGAAAGTGATGCAACTCATTGCCGGCGCGGAGGGTGTGGCGCGCGGAGAGCGCGGACTCATAGCGCAACAGGTAGCCCAAATCGCGACCGTGCGTGTTCATCGGCATCGTCGCTCCAGGCCCGTCGATGGCGATCTTGTCTCCGAGAAAGTTCATCGTATGCTGCGTGTTTTGCCAATAGAAATGGGCATCAAGCAAGCCCGCGGCCAGAGTTCGCCGATAGCGCAGATTCAGCGAGGCGGCGCTGTTGTCCGTCATGTCCATGTACATGTTGACAAAACCTTCGAAGGGAATGTGATGGTAGGCAATGCCGTTAAGCACGGCTTCGGGGTCCGTTCTTTCTCCCGCCGGTAACAGATTGCTGAGGTCCAGGTACCTGGCTTCTCTCACCCGGAACCAAGCGGTTTCTGGAAGAAGACGCGCCCTGCGCGCATCGCAGATACTGGGGGTCTTTGTCGTGGCCTTTTCCTTCACCCTGGGTGGCGCCGAACTGATGCGGTTTGAGGTGGATCAATTGGCCCTGCCGCTTGGCTGTCTTCTCTTTGCCTGCCTGGTTGGCCTGCGCCTCTGAAGTGCACGTAGCGAGATGGATGAATAAAGAGTCGATGCGAATCTGGTAGAAACATCTTAAAGCCCTGAAAACTGGAGACGGACCGACAGAACTCTGCATCCAGGTTCTTTCCGTCCCTTAACCCCGTATCGGCATTTCTGCGCTTCCTAAACGCCCGGATTCTGCGTACAATTATGATGAGGAAATATCGTTGATAAGATTTCAGCCACAATTACGAAGCGATCAGCGCCCAAAGCCAAGTGCTTTGGATCTGGTGGTTGCGATGTGTCTGGTCTTGCTGCTGCTACTGGCGGTGGCTCATATCTCCTTTGCCCATTGGGTTGACAATGATGCTGACCATTGCCCGGTGTGCATGGCGATGCAATCAGTGCTGCCCCTCGTGGTTATGACGGCTGCGATTGCCCTGGTTAAAATCAGTGCTTCTGCGCCGTTGTTTCCTGAAGACAACTACATTGTTCGATACCGGCATCCCGCCCTCTTTACACGCCCTCCTCCTGCTGGCTGCTAAGGTGTCTTTCCCAACTTCATCTTCAATCTGTTTCTGCCTGCCTATCGCTCCAATCGCCGGGTGAGTAGTGGAGCGTCTCTAAAGATTGATTTTGACGCGGGAAGGTGCATCCCAACGCAGATAGGAAGCCGCGCCAATACTTCCGCGGCCGGTTCCAGTATTTTTCAGCCATAATTTGGAGGCTTTTATGTCGTTGAGTCGCGGCACGATTTTTCGTGTTCTTCCCTTTCTTCTCTTGATCTTCGCGTTGAATACAGCGCTGGCCCAAAGCGGCAACGCGGGGTCTGTCCGCGGCACGGTTACAGATCCAACCGGCGCTGTGGTTCCCAATGCTACAGTTCATCTTGTCAACGAAGTCAGCGGTTTCAATCAGACGGTGACCACCGATTCCACTGGATATTTTGTCTTTTCCAACGTCCCCTTCAACCCCTACAAGGTCGAAGTCTCGGCGAAAGACTTTGCTTCTTTGAACCAGAACCTCGAAATTCGCTCGGTAGTTGGAACCAACCTCAAGTTGGTCCTCCAGATAAAGGGCGTCGCTACGACCGTTACCGTCGAAGCCTCTGGCGACTTGATTGAGAACGACCCCACTTTTCACACCGACGTTGATCGCGATCTGTTTATCAAAGTACCGCTAGAGAGTCAGTCCTCGTCGCTAAGCTCGCTGGTCACGCTGACCACGCCGGGTGTCGCGGCCGACTCCAATGGACTCTTTCACGGCCTGGGCGATCACGCCTCCAACTCCTTCTCGGTGGACGGACAGTCGATCACCGATCAACAGAGCAAGGTCTTCTCCAACCAGCTTCCCGCGGATTCGATTCAGTCGATCGAAGTGATCTCCGGCGCACCGCCGGCCGAGTTCGGCGGCAAGACCAGTCTGGTCATCGTGGCCACCACGCGCAGCGGCCAGGGCGTCACCAAGCCGACTGGCAGCGTCAGCGCTTCATACGGCAGCTTCGGTTCCGTTACGACCGGCTTTGATGTCGCCTACGGCACGCAGAAATGGGGCAACTTCCTGGAAGCGGACGGCCTCGACACAGGTCGCTTCCTCGATCCGCCGGAGTTTGTTGTCTTCCACGACAAGGGCAACGAGCAGAACATCTTTGATCGCATGGATCGCAGCCTGAGCAACGTTGATTCGATCCATCTGGATTTGAATTATTCGCGCTCCTGGTTCCAGACGCCCAACTCCTACGACAACTTGAACGTGCAGAATGTGCAGACCAACGGACCGAACAGCGGCAGCAGTGCAACTCCTATCTTCGTCAATGTGGGCAACGCCGATCAGCACTCCAAGATCGACACCTACAACATTGCGCCAACCTATACGCGCATCCTCGGTACAAACTCGGTCTTCAATCTGGGCGCCTTTCTCCGCCGGGATATGTACAACTACTATCCCAGCGGAAATCCTCTCGCGGATAAGGGACCGGCCAACTTGCAAACCTCCTCGATCTCGCAGTACCGCACCCTTACCAATGCGGCAGCTCACTCCGATTTTTCCTACGTCAAGGGCCACACGAACCTCAAGATCGGCGCGCAGTACGGGCAGACCTTCCTGAGAGAAAACGACAGCCTGGGCGTGGTCGATCCCACCTACAACTCGCCCTGCGTGGACGGAAGCGACAATCCTCTGCCGGGCTACACCGGCCCCACGGGCTCCGCGCCCTGCGATGGCATTGTCTCATTCCCGAACCCCAGCTACCTATCGGTTCTGGCGCCTTACGACCTGACGCGTGGCGGCATGTCATACCACTACTTCGGCCATACCGATGTAAAGGAAGCCGCAATCTACGCCGAGGACCAGATCAAGGCCGGCAACTGGCTCTTCAATCTGGGCTTGCGCGAGGATCTCTACAATGGTTTGACGGATGCTAACCAGATCGAGCCGCGTTTAGGCATTGCTTACAACATCAAGCCAACGACGACAGTGCTGCGTGTCTCCTATGCCCGCACACTGGAAACGCCCTTCAACGAAAACCTGGTGCTTTCAAGCAGTGGCTGCACAGATGCCGTTCTCTCTCCGCTGCTTCTTTGCACCCCCGGTGCCTCTGGAACCCTGGCTCCCGGCTTCCGCAATGAGTTCCACGCCGGCTTGCAGCAGGCATTTGGCAGGCACCTGGTCTTCAGCGGCGAATACATCTGGAAGTACACCCACAACGCCTTCGACTTCAGTGTCCTGGGCAACACGCCCATTACCTTCCCAATCGACTGGCACAACTCCAAAATCCCCGGCTACGCTCTGTATGTCGATGTGCCGGTCTGGCACGGCATCAGCGCCTATACGGTGGCCTCATCCGTGGCCGCGCGCTTCTTCCAGCCGCAATCGGCCGGCGCCGGCGCCGCACCGCAAACCGGCGGCCTGCCCTTCCGCATCGATCACGATGAGAAGTTCAACCAGACCACCCACCTGCAGTACACACTTACCCGCAACAACTGGCTGAACAGCCTGTGGGGCGGTTTCAACTGGCGTTACGATTCGGGCCTGGTCGCTGGTTCAATCCCGTTTGCCACGGACAACACCACGCCGGTTGATCTGAGCGGCCTCACCTACGATCAACAGTTTGAGGCAGGCATCACCTGCAACGGCGTTAAGGCAACGCCGACCTCGGGCTTCACATCCTGCGCGCCCTCGCAGTACAGTTCGTCCCTGGTCAGCATTCCCGCGCCGGGAACCGAAAACGACGACAAGAACCCGCCACGCATCGCGCCGAGGAACTTGTTTGACGCCACCCTCGGCAAAGACAACCTCTTCCACGCCGAGCGCTACAAGGTTAATTTCGATCTGACAGCCATCAATGTCACCAACAAGTACGCCTTGTACAACTTCCTCTCGACCTTCAGCGGCACCCACTATGTAACTCCGCGCGCGCTGACTGCCAAGGTTACGTTCAACTTCTAGCATTACCTACTCGCGGGCAGAAATATATGCGTTGCCCGCGAGTTGTGTCTGTAAGGTTGTTGGAGGTGCGCGTCTATCGAGCAGTTTTTATGTCCAGGAGTGGGCGGTGATTCGAGTTGCCAACTCGCGGAACAATGCCTTCCATTGGCGTCAGATATACTGACAAATCCAGGACAATGAGACGCTGTAGGTTTTACCGGTCCGAAAAGCCTTTGACGTGAACCATCTGATCAGATGTGCGGCAAAGTGGGGTCTGCGGTCGCTGCAATAGAGGGAAGGCGTGCAACACAGGAGCTATTACTGCCTATTTGTTGGCAGAAAAGATGACGGCGAGTTCGTGAAGATCTCGCTGCCACTGTACTATGTGTACGGATTTGTTTGCGCTGCATTGGTGGGTGTGTTCACAATTGCCGGGCTTGTTGCTTCCTACACGCGTGTGCTGCTCAAGACGGAGAAATCCAACCAACTTGAACTCTGCGCAAGCACTACAAGCAGATGGTCCAGGTCGCGCATGAGTTTTCTTTATTGTGGTGCTTTGCTGCTGTTCGTCTGTTTCGAAGGAATGCAATAGGCAAAGTCGCTATCGGCGGCAGTTGAGATTGCAATCCTCGGTGCCACGCTGCTGGTAATTCTTTAATTGCTCGTTGCGTTATTCTCCCTGTGGGCAGCCAGGGTTTGATTCGTCCCCACAGCAAGCGACACACCACAGAATAAATTTTACCGAACAATTGGCTGATTGAGAGTGGCAGCCATTCGACCAAAATCATGCTGGTACTGTGGGTCATGCGATAGAGTTAGTAGGAAGGCAGCTCAATGGCTCTAAGTCTTGAGAATGTGGAAGCGCTGGCGCCGGATCAATCCTCACTAGATGCGGCGCGGAAGCTATTGAAGCCGGCGAGTTGGCCCGCTTTGGCCTCGAATGAAGCGGGGTTAATCTGGGGAGAGTGTCAAGGTTCTGGATCGACGCCTTACCGCGTTGTAGTCTCGGAGATTGATGCGGGTTACAAGTGCACCTGCCCCAGCCGTAAGTTTCCGTGCAAGCATTCTCTGGCGCTAATGTGGCTGCGCGCCGACGGCAAGCTCCATTTCAACGCTGCGCCGGTTCCCGCTTGGGTAAGCGATTGGCTCTCGAGGCGACGCAGCCCAGCAACGGCAACGCCCAGCGAAGGTGGTTCCAAGGCCTCCATCGTTGCAGTCGGTTCCGATGAGGCAGAAGAAAAAGCTGATCCCAAAGCCGAAGCCCGCGCGGCGGCGGCACGCGAACGCAATCGATTGGAGCGTGAGGCTTCCATTCTGTCTGGTTTGGACGACTTGGATCTATGGATTACCGATCAGTTGGATAGGGGGCTGGCGGGCTTCGCTGCCCAGTCCGCGCAAGCCTGCCGCGTGATTGCGCAGCGGTTGGTGGACGCCAAAGCCTCTGGTCTCGCTTCGCGCCTGGAGGGCCTGCCGGCGCGCCTGTTCGGCTTGCCTGATGCGGTGCGCCCGGCGGCGGCGATCCAGGAGCTTGGCCAGATTCACTTGATCTCCGCGGCGTATCGTAGCCAGAGTGCAGGTCAAGATACTCTGCCTTCCAGTCTCAAAGCCGATGTGCGGCAAGCGATTGGATGGTCGATCAGCCGCGATGCGCTTTTGGCGGACTCCGATGCGCTGCGGGTACAAGCAAAGTGGCGCGTGGTTGCTGCGCTCAGTGAGGTGCAAGCAGATCGCTTGCGGCGCCTGGAGACATGGCTGTGGCGCGAAACACAACAGGAGACGCCGCGCTTTGCGGTGCTGATTGATTTTGTTCCTGTTGGGACCGGCGCGGCTTCGAGCGGCTACAGCATAGGCGATCGTGTTGAGGCGGAGCTGGTCTTCTATCCATCCGCGGTGCCCATGCGGGCTCAGATCGCGCAATCGTTGAGCGGCGCTGTTGCGTCGGGCGATGATTTGGCGCTTCCCCACCGGAGCTTGCGCGATGCGTATCACGGCTATGAGATGGCAATGCTTCAACAGCCATGGCTCGATGTGTGGCCTATTTATACAAGTGGCGCAAGGCTGCGGCGGAGTGGCGCGCAACTTTTTCTTTGTGACAATGATGAGAAGGCCTCACCGCTTGCACTTGCTCTCAAGCCCGCGCAAGCCACGCTGGCAGCTCCTCTCTTGAATGTTACGAAGCTGGATGCAATCGGACTCTGGGATGGGTACTATCTCAACCTCTGCTGGGCGCAAACGGAGTTGGGCCGATGGGTGAGCGCATGAACGCAAAGACGCTCAAGGCACAGGTTCTTCCCGCATTGCTGGCCGGCACAGGTCGCCAGCCGATCAGCTTTGCAAATGAACTGGCAGAGCTGGCGCACGGCGATGCGGCGATCGCCACGCTCAACGCACTGAGTCTGACAGCGCAAGCATTGCGTTTTGAGCGCCCGATGCCGCCGGAAAGCTTCAACGCGGAGAAGGAGATTCAAGAAATTCGCCAGATTCTTCCCGACCCCATGAGGCGCGTGTTGATCCGGCTTCTGAAGGACAGAAGAACTGCGGACGATCTGATGTTGGCGCTGGCATGGGCCTTCGGACGTTCGAAGGTGCGGCCGCATCCATTCGATCTGCCCAGGATCGACGCATTTGTACGCGCGCATTCTGAGCATCTTGGCTTAACCGCGCAGCATTGGGCCGCGCAGCAAAACGATTCGAATGCAGCGCCGCAAAATTATTTTTATGCGGATGTGTTGGATGAGACGAACTGGCTGCAGGCTTCTCTGGCGCGGCGCGCGTGGTTCATCATGGATCGCCGCAAAGAAAATGCGGCGGCAGCGCGAGAGTTGGTTGAGGCCAACTGGGCGCAGGAGAATGCCGATGCGCGCGTGCGGCTGCTGATGGCGCTTGAGACTGGCTTGAACAGCGGTGACCAGACGTTTCTGGAGGGGTTGGCAAAAGATCGCGCGCCGCGTGTGCGCTCGCTGGCACAGAGATTTCTGGTGCGCATTACCGGCAGTGGAGCGGAGAGTTCGGCGCTGAAGGCTTGCTTGGAACGAATTCACCGTTCGACTGCTGGCCTTCTGAAAAAACGTGCAACTCTGGCGCTGGAAGTTCCTGCCACTGTGAAAGAACATGAGGTGAGAGGATGGATTCGCAAGACATTTGCTGAAGTCAGTTGCAATGAATTGGCGCGCGCGTTCGAATTGACCGAGACGGCGATGATCGAAGCTGCGGAGAAGGATGAGAAGCTACTGCTTGCAATAGCTCTGATGGCCACACAAGATAGGCGGGTTGATCTGCTTGAACAAACAGTCAACGGACGGTTCAAGGATGCGTGGGAGCAGATGAGTTTGTGCGGTGAGCAGGATCTCGGTTTAATGCCTGCCGAGGAGAAGCTGCGCTGGGCGGAGATTCTGATTTATCCTTATTCCGGAAAGCCACAGGTATCCTATGCTGCGTGGAGCTGGTTGCATCGTTCACTTGAAGGTCCAGGACCGGAAGTGTTGATGGAGCCGGTTCTGCGCTCATCCCGCTGGTTGAACAATCTTGTTGATGAAGAGAAGGCTGGAGCGGAGTGGATGGAATTGCTGGCGGCGCTTTGTCCCGGCTCTTTGCGCAATCAACTGCGCGCGAAACTCGCGCCGCTCGATTCGCCCTTGACCATGACCGCACTATCTTTACTGGAGATTCTGGATTCACTGGAGAAAGTTGGAGACCATGAGTAATGAAAGACTGCGCCATAGCGCCGAAGAAATCTATGCAGACGAATTGAAGGCACTGAGTCTCGGCGATAATCGCCCACGACCGGCCAACTGGCGTCTCTCTCCCCAGGCCGTGGTGACCTATATCCTGGGCGGCACGGCTGCGGATGGAACCGAAATCAGCGCCAAGTATGTGGGCAATCGCCGGCTGATTGAAACGGCTGTCGCAACACTGGCGACCGACCGCGCGCTGCTGCTGCTCGGCCTGCCGGGAACGGCCAAGTCGTGGGTCTCCGAGCATCTCGCGGCAGCCATCTCCGGCTCTTCGCAGCGCATCATTCAATGCACCGCGGGCACCGATGAAAATCAAATCCGCTACGGATGGAACTATGCGCTGCTGCTGGCCAAAGGTCCCTCGCGCGAAGCGCTGGTGAAGACGCCTTTGACGCGCGCCATGGAAGAGGGGACACTGGTGCGCTTTGAAGAGCTGACGCGCATGGGCTCCGATGTGCAGGATACGCTCATCACGGTTCTCTCCGAGAAGACGTTGCCCATTCCCGAGCTGGACACAGCCGTTGAAGCACGGCGCGGCTTCAACGTCATTGCCACCGCCAACAATCGCGACAAGGGAGTCAACGATCTGTCGTCGGCGCTCAAGCGGCGCTTCAATGTTGTGGTGCTTCCTTCGCCGGCAACACTCGAAGAAGAGACCGGAATCGTGCTGAAGCGTGTGCGCGAGATCGGAACCAACTTGAGCCTGCCGCCGATTCGTCCCGCGGATCAGGAGATCGTACGCATCGTTGTGCTCTTCCGTGAACTGCGCGAAGGCAAGACGCTCAACGGCAAAACAAAGCTCAAGACCTCAACCGGTTCGCTCTCCACGGCTGAAGCCATCTCGGTCGGCGTCAGCGCGTGGGCCTCTGCGGCGCACTTCGGCGATGGAGAGATGGATGCGACAAGCATGGCCAGTAATCTTGTCGGCGCAGTCGTAAAAGATCCTGTGCAAGACACGGTTGCGCTGCAAGAGTATCTGGAAAGCGTGGTGCGCACGCGCGATGGATGGAGCGATCTTTACTCCGCGATTCGAGAGGTTCTTTAGCCTTGGACGAGCGCCTTCATCTGCTGGGCATCAGGCACCACGGGCCAGGCTCCGCCGCACTGTTGCGGCAGGCGCTTGACGCGTTGGATCCAGCCTGCATCCTGGTCGAAGGGCCACCCGAAGCCGATGCGTTGATTCAGTATGCAGCTCACGAGGGTATGGTGCCGCCGGTGGCTTTGCTCCTCTACGCAAGTGATGATTCAAGCCTTGCATCGTTCTTTCCCTTCGCGGAGTTTTCTCCCGAATGGCAGGCTCTGCGCTGGGCTCTCGACCGGCGCCGCCCGGTGCGTTTCATCGATTGGCCGGCGGGTGTTTCTCTTGCCCTCGCCAAGCAGGAAGAAGATCAAAAGCCCGATGCAGCGCGCGCTTCCGATCCGCTCGACCTGCTCGCCGAAGCTGCCGGATACGAGGACGGAGAAGCATTTTGGAATGCGCTCGTAGAACAATCCGGAGGTCAGCCCGCAGAGGCCGGTCAGCACGCGCTCTCCGTCTTCGCCGCCATCGAAGAGGCCATGACCGCCGCGCGCGCGCATGAATCCGAAATCGGCGCGATGAGCGATGCGGAGACCATGCGCCACGCGCGGCGCGAGGCCTTCATGCGCACTCATATTCGTCAGGCGCTCAAAGAGCACGAGGGCAACATCGCCGTAGTCTGTGGAGCTTGGCACTTGAGCGCCCTCCGCGCGCCGTCAAAAATTGCCGACGACAAGGCTCTGATTAAAGATCCTCCGAAGCTTAAAGTTGAAGCCACCTGGGTTCCATGGACCGACAGCCGCTTGAGCATTCGTTCTGGTTATGGGGCGGGCGTGCTCTCGCCCGGCTGGTATCGCCATTTGTGGTCGCTCTATGCCACCAGCGAAACCACTACGCCGGAACACTTCGCTGCTGTATGGCAATCCAAGACCACGGCTCTGCTGCGCAGCGAAGGTTATCCCGCTCCAACGGCTTCCGCGATTGAAGCCGCAAGGCTCGCTCTTGGACTGGCCGCATTGCGTGGCATTCAAATGCCTGGCCTCGCCGAGATGCGCGAAGCGTCGCTGGCCACGCTCTGTTATGGCGATGAAGTCGTGCTCGCGCTGATTCAGCGCAAACTCTATATTGGCGAGTGTGTCGGCGAGATCGATGAGCATGTGCCGCAGATGCCGCTGGCCCGCGATCTCACACTCTGGCAAAAGAAAACACGGCTCAAGCCGGAAGACATCGATCAGGAGTTGCGCGTCGATCTGCGTACCGATGCAGGGTTGCTGAAGTCCACGCTCTTGCATCGATTGGCGCTCATTCGGGTTCCATGGGGAAGGCTGGTGGAGGCAGAAAGCGGGCGCGGAACCTTTCGCGAAGTATGGATGCTGCGCTGGCAACCGGAGCTATCTGTTGCGCTCGCAGAGGCTCTCATTCATGGCGTCACCATCGAGCAAGCCGCCGGCAATTGGACACTGGAGCGCGCACAGGCTTCCAACTCCGTCACGGAACTCGCTGAGATGGTCCGCGCCGCTCTGGTCGCCGATCTTCCCGATGCAGCCGCACAGTGCATCGAGCGCTTGCAAGCCGCAGCCATCCATGCCAGCGACATCACGGACTTGATGGACGCCATCGCGCCGCTGGTGCGTGTTCTTCGCTACGGAACTGCGCGCAAGCTGCCAGAAGAAGCTCTGCGCGCGCTTATTCTCGCCATGAGCATTGAGGTCAACGCCGGAGTCCGCGTCGGCTCGCACAGCCTCGATCGCGAAGCGGCGACCGCGCGCGTTCACGCCATGCGCGGTTACGATGAAGCGCTCGGCCTTTTTGCCGATGAAGCTCTCTCGCTTAGCTGGCGGCATCAACTCGCTCTTATGGTCGAAGACAATCAGGTCGCCGCGCCCGTTGCCGGCTTGAGTCTGCGCCGCTTGCACGACCTTCGCGTTTGGGATTTGATTGAAGTGTCCGCGGCCTTTTCGCGCCATACCAGCGGGCAGGAGTTGGAGAACGCCGGAGCCTTCCTGGAGAGCTTTCTCAGTGGCGGTTCAGAGATTATTCTTCAGGATCACGCTCTGCTGCAACTGATTGACACATGGCTTTGCGAGCTCCGAGAAGAAGACTTCATCACATCTCTTCCCTTGCTGCGGCGCAGCTTTGCGGGCTTCGATAGTGTGGCGCGCCGCCGCTTGTTGGAGAGCATTGCGAAAGGTCCGCAGCAGCATTCAAAAGTCTCAACTATGCACGCGGATGAGGATGATGGTTCCTTCGCCGAGGCGCTTCCTTTGCTCTATCGGATTCTCGACATCGGAGGCCAGTCATGAACCCAAACGAACGCAAGCGCCGCTGGCAACTCGCGCTCGGCGATGACGACCAATCCGATCTCTGCCAATCGGACCAGAGACTGAGCGCCGCGCTCTCGGCTCTTTACAACGCGCCAGCGCAGGCCAAGTCGCGCGGTGGTCTGGGCGCATCCTCGCCGCGCGTGGCTCGCTGGCTGGGCGACATTCGCGAGTTCTTTCCAACGTCTGTCGTGCAGATCATTCAGAGAGATGCCTTCGAGCGTTTGAATCTGAAGTCGCTGATGCTGGAGCCGGAGTTTCTGTCCACGCTGGAAGCCGACGTGCATCTCGTCGCCGACCTCATCTCGCTTCGCTCCGCCATTCCGGAAAAAACAAAAGAAACTGCGCGCCAGGTGGTGCGCAAAGTGGTAGATGCGCTCATGGCTCGTCTTGAGCATAAGACCACTGAACTCCTGCGCGGCGCGCTCAACCGCTCTCAGCCTACGCACAGGCCGCGCTCGAGCGACATCGACTGGGGCCGCACCATCGGCGCAAACCTGCGCCACTACCAGGCCGAGCATCAGAGCATCGTCCCGGAGACGCTCATCGGCTACGCACGCAAGTCCAAGACCCACGCCAATCTCGATCATGTCGTGCTGTGCGTCGATCAGTCCGGCTCCATGGCCACTTCCGTGGTCTATTCTTCGATCTTTGCCGCCGTGATGGCCTCGGTGCCAGGCATCGATACCAAACTCATCTGCTTTGATACAGCCATCGTCGATCTCACCGAACAACTGGTCGATCCAGTTGAGGTTCTGTTTGGCGTGCAACTCGGAGGCGGCACGGACATCAATGCCGCGCTGGCCTATTGCGAGCAGAAAATCGAACACCCCGCCAAGACGCATCTCGTGCTGATTACCGACCTCTACGAAGGCGGTGATGCCAAATCTATGCTGGCCCGCGTCGCTTCATTGAAACAAAGCGGCGTCAATGTGATTGTTCTGCTCGCACTCAGCGATGACGGCCATCCTGGTTACAACTCCAGCCACGCAGAGCAGATTGCCAGCATGAGTTGCCCTGTCTTCGCATGCACCCCCGACCAATTCCCTGAGTTGATGGCCACCGCATTGACGCGTCAAGATATCCAGCAATGGGCCGCCGGACAGGATATCGCGCTCATTCGTGGAGCATGAATCTGCGCCTGAGGAAACAGAAAGCTGACATCTGAAATGCGGTCTTTATCAAATGTCAGTACCAACAAAGCCTGAAATGAACGGTGAACCTATCTCGCCGCTGCGGTGACGCACATACAAGCGGCTTACCAGACCACTGATTATCGTGACTGCCATGAAAATAAGGGAAAGTTCCAGTGAACGAGAACGCATTCTTTCTAACCTTGCAGTGGCAATTTGGAGCGCGCTTCTTGTGCGATGCACAATAAAAAAATGAAGTAAGGCCGAGTCAATCTTGCAGACGTTCAAGCGCGAGGATGGAACGCCTGCATATCAAAAGTGGCAAAGCACCGAAGACGCCAAAGCTACAGTCGATAAGACGCCACGGCAGCGGGATGCCACGGATTTGGCCGGCGATGAGAGCAAGCGGAATGACTCCGGCGCAGGTAATCAAACCGAAAGTGATGACCCACTTGTTGCGAACCGGATCAATGTAAGGGCCAATGAATGCAACTGCGATGGCGAGATGAGCGAAGGCAAGCCAGTCGGTGCCATAGGCGAGGAATGGATAGTGTGCGTTCGTGTTGCGAAGTCCTTCGTTGACGCGTTCGATCCACTGATGCAGGCCAGTTGATTGGGCAATTGCCTGCAATGCGTTCAAATGAAGTAGAGAAACAAGCCAACCAATCTCTGTCTGGAGAGGATAGGCTGTCACGCCACTGAGGATCAGGCCAACGATGAAGATGGCGAGCCAGCAGCGTATGCGACGAAGATAGTTAGGCGTTTGCATGGGTATCACCTGAGTAGCCAGTTAAGGGCTTGGATGTCGAGAGACCATCTCCGATCATTGAACTGTGGATTGCCGGAAACTGATTGTGCTTCACCCTTGTGCCCGTTACTCGCGAGAGCACAGTCTCTAGCAACGGTGTCATTCGGGTGAGTTGCCTGGCTCGAATCATCAGATCCCATAGCGGTTCGAATTTCTTCCAGCCCGCAGCATAAGAAAAGTGCTTGGCCTGGTGCTTGAGCGTTCCATGTTGCAAGGATGCGTGCGCTATGGAACTCCAGCGATAAAACTCACAGTAGGCCCAATCGTATCCAGCTTTCAATGCTTCTGGCTTGAGCCGCGCCGGCTTGTAGACAACGTGCCGGGTGTCGTAATGTGTCCAGTCGTTCGTCAACATACGCCCCTCACGCACCATGCGGGCATGGAGTTGCGTACCGGGGTACGGCGTTTGTATATGAAACGTGGCAGTGGTAATGCCGTGCTCGACGGCCCAGTCAACTGTTCGGCGGAAGACATCCTCTCCATCATCATCCATGCCAAAGACAAAGCTTCCGTTGATCATGATGCCGAGCGAGTGTAGGCGGTCGGCAACTGCTTTATAATCGAGGCCCAGATTCTGCCGCTTGTTGCTGCGGCGAAGGTTTTCTGGAGTGAGCGTCTCAAAGCCGACGAAAATGCTGCGCAGTCCAGCTTCGGCTGCACGTTCAATCAGGTCGCCGCGTAAGATCGAATCAACCGTTGCCGCGCCCTGAAAGAGACGTTTCATTCCCTTCATACCTTCAAAAAGCGATTCGGCAAAGCGCCGATCGCCAAGCAGATGATCGTCGAGAAAATAGAGATGGCGTCCGGGCATGCGATCGATTTCGGCGAGTGCGTCGTCTACCCTCTGCGTGTAAAAACCACGGCCACCCTGAAAAAATGCGTCCTTGTAGCAAAAATCGCAATGTTGTGGGCATCCGCGTGTCACAACGATGGAATTCGGCACCAGATAGTAGTTGCGCTTGATGAGGTCGCGACGAACAGGAGGAACTCGCTCCAGCGTGCGCCCCTCCGTGGAAGCGTAAACCCGCCTCTGCGTGCCCGCACGAAAGTCTTGCAGAAATTGCGGAAAGGTCTGTTCGCCGGGGCCGAGAAAGATGGCATCTGCATGAACCGCTGCCTCATCGGGAAGCGAGGTAACATGAAGTCCGCCGAGGCAGACAAATGCGCCCTGGTTTCGATAGTGGTCTGCAATCTTGTAGGCTCGATATGCGTTGGTGATGTAGACCTGAATCACCACCAGATCCGGCGTATCATTGAGGGTCAACGGCTCCACATGTTCGTCCACAATCACAGCACGGTCATCGGAAGAAAGATATGCGGCAAGCGTGGCCAGTCCCAGCGGAGGAAAGAGCGAATACTTGATCGGACGCCAATAAGGATCGGTAGCTTCTAACAAAGCAGGCAGAATGAATTTGACGTTGATGGAGCGTGCATGAGAGAGCAACCGGGAGATGGGAAAGATCATTGCACTCCTCCGACTAGCAGCACAGCAGGTTCAGAAACCGCGCCGAATCGACGTTCCCTGCGGCTGAATTCATTTAATGCTGCTTCGAGATCAGCTTCGTCAAAGTCAGGCCACATGCAATCCGTGAAGTGAAGTTCAGCATAAGCAGACTCCCATAATAAAAAGTCCGAGAGGCGCTTCTCGCCGCCGGTACGAATCAGCAGATCCACATCTCTGCTTTCTGCAGTCATCGTCTGCGCGAGTGCCTGCGCTATTTCGTCGAAAGAAGATCGTGTTTCATGCAAACGTTCAGTGTTATCGCCTGCGGCAGCCCGAGCAATTGCATAGCGCGACGAGTAATCGATGGCGACACGCAGATGGAGTCTCTGACCCGCGGCGGTTGCGCGTTCGGCTTTCTCAATTTCGCGCAGCGCCGATGTGGCCAATCGATCACGCCTGCCGATGACCTGGAGCCGTGCGCCGCGTTGTCGGAGCTTCTCAGTTTCAAGGCGCAGGAAAGCTTTCAATAGCCAGAAGATGTTCTCAACTTCGGCAGTTGGCCGGCGCCAGTTGTTAGAAGAAAATGCGTAGACCGTAAGGCAGCGAATGCCTACGTCGGTCGCGCGCTCCACAACTCGCCGTAGTGCGGCCACACCGGCGCGATGACCGGCAATGCGTGGCAATCCACGACGCGTAGCCCAGCGTCCATTGCCATCCATGATGATGGCCACGTGCAATCCTTCAAGGTTAACACTTTGCATTGTAAAGTTACCTCGCACAATAGTGTTGATGGTTGAGTTCAGATTGTTATTCTTGGCGTGGAGAGCTGGAAATGGCTCACCGGTAAACGGAAAATTTCTGAAAAACACTTTGCAGTACAAAGTTTGTACACAAAAAATAGTCAGGCCCGCGATGGAACCAGACTGCCGATTGAGCTTGAAGCAGAAACCTCTTGAGCAACCTTTGCCGCATCTTTGACCACTTGTTCGAGCGTGGACAGGTATTCAAGATAACGCCTGCGCCCGGATGCCGTGATCTTGCAAAGAGTCTGAGGGCGGTTGTGATCGTGCCCCTTGGCAATCACCACCATCTTTGCAGTTTCAAGTACGCTCAGATGCCTGCTGAGGTTTCCGTCTGTCAGTGCACACAGTTGCTTGAGATCAACGAAGGTCAGGCCTCTTGGATTAGTAATCAAAGAAGTCAGAATGCCGAGGCGCGCGCGTTCATGAATCACTCGATCCAGCCCTTCGTATGCAAATCGAGCCTCACTGCTTGTGGATTTAGCTTTCATCGCCGCCCTTTTCTGCTGTGAAGTACAAAATCCCTGCTACCAACAACTGCCCTACTCCATACGGAATACCCATTGCCCATGGGGAAAGTGCATGTGAGTCTCCCAGTGAGATACAGATCAGCCCTGTGAACAGATACCAAACACCTGCGGCGAGCATGGGACGCGACAGAAACCGGCAGGAAGAAAAGACGCCGAGGCTGAAAATCACCTGCCAAAGTCCCGGCAACATCCATAGTGCAGATGGAACCGCTCGAACCAGCACAATCGTCATCAGAGCGCCCGCGCCTGCCGCAGGCAAAAACTGCTCGACTGCCATGCGAATCATCTCGCCCGCCATACCCGAATGGACGCGATGTGTGCGAGTAACCATCTGCACACCGATCAATCCAGCCGAGAGAATAGCGGTCGAAATCCAGATGGTCAGGTAGGCCGCAATATGATTCGCCGCATCCGACAACCATATCGCCTGAGCCCCCGCCGCCAGGATCGCGAATCCTGATGTGGCAGCCAGTGTCGCTGGTCCATAGCCGCGAAACTCCGTGCTATGAGCCACTTGCCTGCGAATGCTGCTGATGTCACCAAGCGCTTTGTAAAGTTCATTCATGCGAAAATCACTTTACATTGCAAAGTATACCAATTGACGGCGCTTGTCAAGATTCTCCTTTGGCGGAATGCTTGGCGTCAGCGAGCGCTGTACCCCATCCACTTTATTTCCCCTTGTTCTTCACTGGATGCCAATGCTTCTCTCTGTCACAACAACGCATGAGCCAGCGACGGATCTCGGATACGCGCCTGATTCCGCGCATCACGATTCGCGAAGAGAATGCAATCTCCGCAGAGATCATTGAATGGAACATTCGAGTTAAAGATGGTGTCTAATCCAGTAGTGCAGAGTTTGCTGGCTAATTTTCTAAAGGATAAGAGGTAGAATTCCGTGGAAGACAAAAGGCTGCTACGTTTTACTCTCATACCGTTTCGCTTCGCTAGTGACGCTGGGTGTCAATACCCCCGGCAGAGCCGGGGGATCTCCTCACTCTTTAGAAATCCTGTTGTCGTTTTGACCTTTCTGACCATGTGGACGCCTGCGGCTCTCGCGATCAAGGTGCCAAGCAGCTTTGATCGTTGTTCCACTCTCGATTCTTGCCTGGCGCTTCTCGATACTGTCGTTCCTGCTCATGATGATGGACGCTGGGAAATCAGCAATGTTTTCGCCCGCAAATTACAGAGGTTTGGTCCTGATGCAAAGCTCGAATTGCTGAAGCGTGCGACAGGCTCCCATTCTGGATGGAGACGTATAGCGGGACTCATCCTGGAGGACTGGAAAGGCTTCGATGCAGCAGATATTCCCGCGCTTCGGACTGCACTTCAGATCGATCAGGGAGGATGGGCAGCATGTGCGCTGGAAAAGATTGCTACCCCAGATGCAATTCGCCTGCTGGTTGACGACATTCCGCACGGAGAAGCAAACTGTACCGAAGCAGCGTTAGAGCGCTTGGGATCGAAGGCCATGCCGTATATGTTAGCGGCATTCGAAGATGATAAGGCTTCGGTTGAAGCGACCAGAATCGTTGAAGGAATGAGACCTCTTCCCATCAATTATGCGACTGGATGGGCTGCAACAGCCTTGGACGCACAAAGACCGATCAAGCAAAGAGTAGCTGCGTTACGAGCGCTCGCCGCGCTGGGAGCAAAGGTTGAACCGCAAGGTGAGAAACTTCATGGACTGCTCACTGAGACAGACCCGCTCCTCCGTGCAGAGGCAGGGAAGGCTCTTCGTGCCCTGCGTGATCCCATTGCCGTTGTCGATGCAGCCAAAGCCTGCCAACCATCTGCCGAGAGATTTGACTTTCTTGCCCTGAACTCATCTCTATGCCTAAGCGAGATCGCCGAGTTCGGGCCCGCTGGTCATGCTGCAGGTGAATTTTTGATACCGTTCTTGGGCTCTTCGAATAGCACAGAGCAAGCCTATGGCATCCTGACCCTGGGCTTTATCGGCTATTCTCCAGCTACTCCCAGAATCGAAACTGCGCTCGCTTCCAAAGATTGGCGCATTGTCTATGCAGCTATCTCCAGTGTCGGCTGGTTGGGTGACAAACAAGCGATACCTGCACTGAACAAGTTGGCCGCGGATTATTGGTTGGTAGAAATCAGAAAGCAGGCCGCACATGTGTTGGCTGCGCTGCAATCAGCGAACGGACAAATTGAGCGTGGATCATGGATAACGAATAATCAAGGGGATTATCGAGACCCAGCCTGGGTGATTACTGAAGGGGTTGGCGGAATGAGATCATCCTGCTCCAGCAATCGATGGAGATGGCAAGGACAGACTTTCACGTTACGCCCAGAGCCAGAGGTCGAAGCTCAATCGTTGTATTACAGGAGTGAAAAGCTTGCTGGAGAACTCATCGGAACCGATCATGGCGAATGGGGTGGTTCGCTCACCTGGGTCCCTTATCAAGGCACGCCTGTCGTTCTTGCTCGTGAAAATGTGCATAGCCTTGACTATGTGGACGGCGGAGCGATTGTCCTGTTTGGTCTCGCTCACATGGGGTTTAACTATGGCTACGTCCTCAAAGTCTTGCGGAATGCTGACGGAAGCTGGGAACAGAAAGATATAGCCCGATTACCCGGTGAACCACAAGGATATACTCGCCTGGATAACGACCAAATCGCAGTACTTACAGGCGGCAGAGTCGTTGTCGTATCTGCCAATGACGGAATCCTGGGCGCGGCAAGCTGCGTTGCAAAACCGTAGATTCGGTAGAGTGATATGCTATCAGTCATCCTGCAGTCGAATCGAATGGACGCATTAAGCTCTTCGCGGATCTTATGCGGCGAGGGAAACCAGTGAAGCTCTCTGTGGAAACGCGAGCACTGACGCGCAGTTTTGGGCGCATCCAGGCCGTGCGCGAATTGGATCTGGCAATTGAGGAAGGCTCTGTCTATGCCCTGATGGGTCCAAATGGCGCGGGCAAAAGCACTTTAATCAAACTGTTGATGAACCTGATTTCGCCGTCGAGCGGCTATGCGCAGCTTTTGGGGATGGAGTCGAGCGGTCTTCGCGGACGGCGGATGGAGGAGATCGGTTACGTTTCGGAGAACCAAAAACTTCCAGAGTGGATGACCGTTGATCAGTATTTAAGCTACTGCCGTCCGTTTTACCCTAAATGGGATCGAGCGCTTGAACAACAGTTGGTTGCGCGCTTTGAGTTGACGCCCAAGCAGCAATTGAAGCGCCTGTCACGCGGCTTGCGAATGAAGGTAGCTCTGGCAAGTGTGCTGGCCTTTCGACCACGACTTTTGATTCTCGATGAACCATTGAGCGGGCTCGATCCGCTTGTCCGCGATGAGTTGTTGGAAGGGCTGAACGAGTTGAAACACCAAACGACCATCCTGTTGTCGTCGCATGATCTGGCGGAGATCGACAGCTTTGCCAGCCACGTCGGCTACCTGGATAGCGGGCAGTTGTTATTATCGACGACGATGAAAGATCTGCGGCACAGGTTTCGGCGCGTTGAGGCGACCATCGGCCGACCAGTCGAGACGCCCGCGACGATGCCGGCTGAGTGGACGAACTTTGCCTTGACGGCGACAGGCGCCTGCTGGGTGGAGCGCGAATACGACGAGGAGGCGAGCGCACGAAGGGCCGCTGCCGTTTTTCCAGGGACTGAGATAACCGCTAAATCATTAAGTCTGCGTGAAGTGTTTCTAGCCATAGCACATGCCGAGCGCAAGACGAAAGGCGGCGCACGATGAGACTCATTTTGCATATTCTGCTGAAAGATCTGCGGCGGCAACGGTTGGAGATCTTGGGCTACTGTATCGCAGTCGTGGTTTGGGCGTGGCGCGAGGTGCATCCAGCTTCCTTCCAGTGGTTGCGAGAGGGAGACCTCCCGCCTATGTTGATGTTCGGTCTGTGGATTCTAGTCACGATTCGAGCAATCCAGGGCGAGAGCCTGGTGGGCGATAAGGAGTGGTGGCCCACCAGGCCGTATCGGTGGGGGCAATTGCTGGCAGCCAAGATGCTCTTGTTCGTGATGGCGTTGAATGTGCCGCTCCTCGTAGTACAACTGTATCTGCTCACCCATGCCGAGATCCCGCTCGCGTGGTCGTTTGTGCCAAGGCTGATTTTTTTGCAAGGTATGTTTCTCCTGTTCGTGACCTTTCCCGCTGTGGTGCTCGCTTCGGTGACGGCATCGATAATTCAGTGGGTATTGACCGCAGTGGGGATCGTTCTCACTTTTATCGTCATCTCATGGCTGCCATGGAACAAGCTGCCTCAGACTTTGGCAGGTCAGGAAGAATTGCTCAGTTGGGCGGCGGCGTTGGTGCTGCTTCTATCGATGTTGGCAGCATTGCTCTGGCAGTTCGCACGGCGGCGTGAGTGGCCGGCTCGCATCGTACTTGCCGCTGGGCTGGCGTCCATTCCATTGTGTATCTTGTTCGCTTCGACTGGGCTGGCGCGCTGGATAGCTTATCCGTACGCCGGATCTGACAACTCGATGAAACTCGCGATCAAACCGGCTGACAACGGACTCCGGGAGTTCGACTGGAAAGACGGAAATGAGATTGAAATCCCGGTGGTCGATCCGGCGCTTGGCAGCGATGAAGTGATTGAGGTTCACGGCTATCGTTTACACCTTGCAGGTTCTGGATGGCAATGGGAATCGGAGTGGCAAAACTCGGGGCATCATATGGTGTTCCATGATCCTGTCTTCAATCTGGATAATTCCCTTCCCAAATGGGTTTACGCGAAGGTCGAGCAAGGACACGTTACAGCGCAAATTGACGTGGCCTGGGAAACTTATCGATTCAATCCGGAGGTGCGTGTTCAAGCCGGTGCCCCCGATTATGGATTCGCAGTTCCGGGCATCGGATACTGCCCTAAGGCGACCAGCGCGAAGTATGTGGGGTTTGATTGCGTCGCTCCGTTCACTCTGCCGCCGGTCTATTTGCTCGCCATAGATGCGGAAGGGAATCAATGCAAGGAACCGGATGGCGAATTGGAGGTTCCGGCCGGACACACGGCCTATGCATTGGAGTTTGGTTCGTCAGCCCTTTCCAATTTCGATCCCAACCCGGTACGCAGTTTTTCGTTGATGGCCGGCGATTGGGTTCCAGCACTGCCGCAGAAGTCCGGACAATATGACTATCGTAGCGCTACAGTCTGCCCAGGCGGATCATTCACATTTCGCACAGGGCAACCGCTTGGCCGCCAACAAGCGACGTTTGATCTGGGCGATATTGGTGTTAGTAAAACATACAAACCAAACCAAGCCACTGGTAAGGAGACTGAGAACTTCGACACGGATAATGAGTAGTGCCCAAGTGACCGGAAAACCATCTCCGACCCGGCTTTTGAGCGTTTTTGCTATTGCTGTCAAACAGTCAATCACAGAAGAAACCAACATACCAATATGGATACGCTCGCGGACTATCTGTTCGTGCTGCCGATGCCCACCCAGCGCGCACCATCGCAACCGGTAATTGAATCGGATAGCATTCTTGATGGACCATCCAAGGAGTCATCCCCGAACAATCGGACATCGTCAACCGTGTATCTGCCGTTTTCGAATTTCACAAGCGCGGAGACACGCCAGATTCTCCATTGAGATGAAAGCGGAGCGGAATCCTGTACGGCGGAATCCTCACGAGAAAGCCACACATTGACCAAAAAAGAACCATCTTTCTGTCGCTCTTTGTGGTCTACAAAATCGATGCCCGGCAATGCCAACTCTCCGTCTCCAGAGAAGAGTCCTGTGTTGAACCAGGCTGGCTTCTGCATCTCTGCGGAACCTGGATTTTGGATAAGGTAATCTGCCTGACAAGCCTGCGCGCTCTCAAGCTGCGCACGCAGGCGCTTGCTCAACAAAGGACTGATCCTGACCTTGTCCTGCCCTTTTGGAATGCCAAGCGGATGAGCTGACACGACCGCATCATAGAGCTTGCGCGCCCCATCGATGATCCCTTCCTCGTCCAGAAGGCGAGGCAGATCGGAAAGCCGGTCAGAGTCAGAAGGCTCATCCCGGTTGCCATCCGCAGGCCACGGCGTCAGCAGGCCATCATCCTTATCCCGGACTGCGATAAACTCCACCCTCGGCTGCCCGGAACCGTCCTTGCCCGCAGAGGCAACGCGGATTGTTGCGCGGGCATTGCCCCGCTGAAACCAGACCATCGCGCAAAGTCGGCCCTCCGGCGTACGCGTGACGAGGTATGAGCCGTCTTTGTCGTACGAGCCTTCTTTGATATTGCACTGAAGGGCGTGCCACTCGATGCCTTCGCCGTGCGGGGAACCGGTCTTGAGCCACTCTTCCAGACGCTCGGAGGGCAGCGACGGATCAAGCTGATGCACGTCAACCGCCTTGGCGAAAGTTACTTCCTCGTTATATGCGGCGTTGCGCAGCGCATTCACGGCATTCCAATCCGTGTAGTGCGGACCAGGTAGCTCCGCGGGCAGCTTTTGATCGACGTGCTTTCCACTCCAGTGGTCGCCATCGCAGCCGCCGAAGCTTTCACTCAGCAAATGGGATGGTCCATCGGTATTGATTCCATCAAAGAAGCGAACGTCATCAATGACCAATCGATTCTCCTCCAGGATAACTTTGGCGATGAGAGCCCAGCCCGCCTCATCGGGAACAAAGCCTGGCAACTTCACGTAGGTGAGGCTGACCGATACCGCGAAGGAACCGTCCTTCTGGGGTTCTTGGCGAACAACCGCCGCGGACAATGGTAAAGCGCGTTTGCTGATGCCGGTGAAGATGCCGCTATTGAGCCATGCCGGCTTCGGAGCAGCGTCCGCGTTTGGATGCTGGCGGAAGTAGTCATCCTGACAGGCTTGCACGCTCTCCAGTTGCCGCGTCAGGCGCCGGCTGAGGAACGGCCAGAGGGCTGTCTTATCCGCGCCGGACGGAATGCCGATCGGGTGCCGTTCCACGATCCTCTGGTAAAAGTCACTCACACCTTTCGTGACAACGGGCAGGTCGAGAAGATGAGGAAGGCCAGAGAGCCGTTCGGTGCCGCCAGTATTTACAAACGGCTCTTGAAAGACATCAATCGGCTCGTAAAGCTGAGGAGGACCTATGATTCCTTTTTTCATAGTCCCGATCAGGATAAGAATCCATCCGGATTGTCCGCCTCGTCTGAATTCAATGCGCACACAGCGCGGGTAATCAATATTCAAGTACTGATCCGGTTTGTTATCGCAGGTCTCATCAAGCCTCCAGTTCAGAAAGTCAGTATGTGCCGCTCCGGTCTGCAGAAAGTCTTCCAAACTCTGTGATGGCAGCGAGGAATCCAGCCTCTTGACATCGATTGACTTGACGTAGGCCACAGCATCCTTTTCTTCCTTGTCATACTTGGCCTGGTCAAAGGCTGCGGCTGTATGTTTCTTGGCTGTGCTGTGCTGCGCGGAACTCTTCCCGGCAGAGCTCTGCTGCGCGGAGCAGGAGCCGGCACATACGAACAACACCATCAGCAAACAAAAACTCTTCATGTGCATCCTTTGTACCATCGCTTACACACTTACACAAATGTTGACAAAAAACAAGCCAATACGGAAGCTTCCTATCATCGACAGGTTATCTACTATGAGCAAGGACGTTGAAGCAGGCCGGCGCATAGGATTTTCGGCATTCAAAAAATTCCTGGTCAAGGCCTGTGTCACGCGTAGAACCATATCCTTGGTCTTTGCCGCCGATGATTGTGGTGTAGGCATAGCCTCAGTTAAGTATGCAGTTTGAGTCAAAGCCAGAGCGTCTGCGGCAGGAGTTTCTGGAGTTCGAACGATCATTGAAATTTCAGGCCCTTTGATCCAGCGCATTTTTGGATAGTGCGGAGTTCAATGCCGTTTCAGGGGGGCTGATAAATTCTTGGCGCATTCCTGTAACGAATCCGTTGATCCAGGACTTTATTCAAGGGAACGGACAAAAAGGACTGCGCCCATAATGAAGTCTATCCAGAATCTAGCCATGCTGCTGATCGTCTTCTGCTGTTTATCGAACAGCGAAGCCGGAGCGCAAACAACGAAATTGACGCTTCGGCAGGCCATTGACCGCGCTCTGGGACAAAATCCAGAGGCCGCAGTTGCTGGTGCTGACCAAAAAGACGCTAGCGCCTCGGCTCGCCTGGCGCGCACTTATCTGTTGCCGCAAATCAGTTTTACGGAAGACATCTCGCGCGGGGACGATCCTGTGTATGCCTTCGGTATGCGCCTTCGGCAGCGGCAGTTCACGCAGGCAAACTTTGCCTTGAACGAACTGAACCTGCCACAGCCGATGGGGAATTTTGCTGCTCGCTTCTCCGGCACTTGGATGGCTTTCGATTCATTCAAGACTCAGAGGGTGATTCATGGTGCCGATCTGATGCGTAAGAGTGCTGGGTCCAACGCCAGGGCCGTGGACCAGATGATTATTCTGCGTGTTGTACAGGCTTATGAGTCGGTGCTCTATGCCGAGCGTGAGACCGGCGTTGCGCAGCATGAGCAGGAAACGGCCGAGGCGTTGCTAAGTACGGTAACCGATCACGTCAAGGCTGGCTTGGCGGTCGAGTCGGATCGTATCTCCGCTGAAGCCAGCGTGGCAGCTCGCAGGCAGGAACTGATTGCCGCTCAAGGTGACTTGGAAGTTGCGTGGGCGCAGTTGCGAGAAGCGATGGGCGATGCAGAACTGCAAGCGGTCACATTGCAGCCAATCGAAGCGCACTCGTTTCCTGCGCAGGCGCTCGATCAGGAATTAGCTATAGCCGCAAAGAAAAGACCCGATCTCGCGGCCCTGAGTGACGCGCAATCAGCGCAGGCCACAGCGGTAGGAGCGGCGAAGTCCAGCTACGGTCCGCATGTAAGCGCATATGGAAACTGGGAAGAAGACCGCGGCTCATTCACCAGTTCGGGCGGCAATAACTGGGTTGCCGGAGTTCAGGTTGGAATCGATATTTTGCCTTTTGGCAAGCGCGCAGAATTGGAGAGAGAAAAGGCGAAGATGCAGCGCGTCAATGCACAGTTGGCCACATACCAACAACAGGTACGTCTTGCAGTGAGCCAGGCGCACATCCACCGCAAAACTGCGGAACTGTCGATGGAGACAGCGCGTGCCGCGATGGATCAGTCAGCCGAGAGCCTGCGCATCTTGCGCAATCGATATGCAGCGGGGCTGGCAACCATTACCGATCTGCTGCGTGGCGAAGATGCCGAGAGAGAAAGCCAATCCAACTACTGGCATTCCGTTTACGGAAATGCATCGGCTTATGCCGAACTACTTTACGCGACAGGGACTTTGACTCCCGATGCGGCGGAGGAATTGCAATGAAAATACTTCTATCGGGTTGCTTGATAGCCGTCTCTTCAGCAGTGTTAGCCGGTTGCCACTCAACCGAATCCGCCTCTCCGGCTCCAGTGCAGAACGTGCAGGCGAGAGTTGTCGAAAGCCGGCAGCAAGATGTTCCTGTAACTGTGCGCGCTACGGGGACGATTCACGCACGAGAATCGGTGACCATCTCGGCGCAGCTCATGGGCCGCATTCATCAGGTTCTGGTGCACGAAGGCGACAATGTGCAGGCTGGACAAACGCTGGTCATACTGGACGATGCCACACTCCGCTCGGCAAGCGATCAGGCACAGGCTGAAGTCAGGGCTGCCGATAATCAGCAGGCGGCAGCACAGGCAGATGCCGCACTCGCTGCCAGCACTCTAGCCCGCTACAAACAGTTGCAGGCCGAAAAGAGCGTTAGCCCACAGGAGATGGATGAAATCACGCGGCGGGCAGAGGCCGCTCAGGCGCGCGTGGATGCATTGCGAGCGCAAACAGATGCGGCAAAGGCACAGGTAGACAGTGCACACTCCATGCTGGCTTATGCGCGTCTGCGCGCGCCCTTCGCGGGAGTGGTGACTGCGCGCATGGCCGACCCTGGCACCATGGCTGCTCCGGGTCTCCCGCTGCTTCAGATAGATAGTCAAGGTCTCTTGCAGCTTCAAGTGACCGTCGATGAATCCGCTGTTGGAAGCGTTCGAAAGGGCATGAAGACCACCGTCGTGATAGACGGTGTGCTCAACAGTGAGAATACAGGGACCGTTGCGGAGATCGTCCCCGCTGCCGATCCCTCCAGCCACAGCTTTCTGGTAAAGATTAACTTGGCTTCATCCAGCCTATTGCACGCCGGTATGTACGGAAGCGCCGAATTTGTAACCGGAAAGCATCAGGCAATTCTTGTGCCGCACTCCGCTGAGGTTCTTCGCGGATCACTTTCCTGCGTCTATGTTCTCGACGCCAACAGCATTGCGCAACTGCGTTCAATCACGCTGGGAAGCGCGCATGGTGAATTGGTTGAAGTACTGTCCGGCATCTCACCCAACGAGAAGATGGTCGATCTTCCCGGTGACCGCGATCTGGCTGGCAAGAGAATCGAGGCACAGTGATGAACAAGGAACCCATGCACCATGAGCCTGGCATCGCTGGCCGTCTTGCGCATACATTTCTCAACTCCAAACTAACTCCACTCTTCGTCGTCGCGTCGCTGGCGCTCGGGATTTTATCCGTGGTGTTTATTCCGCGCGAAGAAGAGCCGCAGATTCTTGTTCCCATGCTCGACATCGCCACGGCGATGCCTGGTGCATCACCCGCCGAGGTCGAGCAGCGGGTTACTCAGCCTATCGAGACTCTGGTGCACCAGATCTCTGGCGTCGAGTATGTGTACTCGACCTCGTCACCGGGGCAAAGTCTGGTCATCGTTCGCTTCTTGGTTGGAACTCCACAGGAAGACGCGCTCATCAAGGTGTACAGCAAGCTGTACTCGAACTTCGACCACATGTCTCCGGGAGTGTCGCAGCCGTTAATCAAGGCGCGATCCATTGATGATGTACCTATTCTTTCCCTCACTCTATGGGGCGAGCACTACAACGGATATCAACTGCGCGCCATCGCCGACGAGGTGCAGCACAGCATTCAAAAAATAGACGATGTTTCAGAGACGACCATCATTGGTGGACTGCCTCGCAACCTGCGCGTTGTGCTCAGTACCGCCAAGTTGAATGCATATGGCCTGTCCCCAATGACCATCGTCGGGCATCTCGAAGCCGCCAACGCAAGCGTACAGGCCGGAAGTTTTGCCCAGAACAACAGCGAGATTCGTGTCGATGCGGGCAATCTTTTCACTCGCCCTGAAGACCTTGAAGCCGTAGTGGTTGCTGTCGATCATGGCCGGGCAGTCTATCTTCGCGATGTGGCGGAGAAGGTCGTGGATGGTTCCGCCGATCCTGCCAACTACGTGCTGTTTGGAACCTCCAATGCCAGCGCAGCCGCACATCATCCCCCCAGCCAGTATCCTGCCGTAACCATCACAGTAGCCAAACGCAAAGGAACAAACGCCACTGATATTTCCAGCGCCGTGCTCAAGCGAGTTCATGAGATGCAGGGCGTAATCATCCCCGCGGATGTAACGATCACAACCACGCGCAACTATGGTGAGACCGCCAAGGCCAAGTCGGATGAATTGTTGGAGCACCTTCTGCTGGCGACTCTTTCCGTCACTTTGTTGGTTGCTCTTTTTCTCGGATGGCGCGAATCAGGCGTTGTCCTGCTGGCGATTCCCGTCACTCTTGCACTTACCATGTCGGTCTTCTACTTCATGGGCTACACGATCAACCGTGTCACTCTCTTCGCGTTGATATTCAGTATCGGCATTCTGGTTGACGACGCAATTGTGGTCGTCGAAAACATGGTGCGTCACTTCCGATTGCCGGAAAATCACGGTCGTCCTCTAAGCGATGTCGCTATCGAAGCGGTCGCTGAAGTGGGCAACCCCACCATCCTGGCTACCTTCGCAGTCATCGCCGCGGTGCTGCCAATGGCCTTTGTACGCGGCCTGATGGGACCATACATGCGGCCCATCCCAGTCGGCGCATCGGCGGCCATGTTGTTTTCGCTGATGGTCGCCTTTGTAGTCTCACCCTGGGCAGCCTTGCGGTTGCTCGGCCGGCAAGCATCTAGCAAACATTCCAACGGCGAGGAAAAGAGCGGCTGGACAACCCGCCTCTATCGTCGTGTAATGTCGCCTCTCATTCAAAGCGCACGGCTTCGCTACATATTTCTGGCCGCCATTGTAGTTCTTCTCTTGATGGCTTGTGCCCTTGTGCCCCTGGGACTGGTGCGCGTAAAGATGCTGCCCTTCGATAACAAAAGTGAAATTCAGGTTATTTTAAACATGCCGGATGGCACGCCACTCGAACAGACCGCGCGCGTAGCGCAGGCTTTGGGTAGCACATTAGCAGCCCAGCCCGAGGTGCTGAACTATCAGGTCTACGCGGGAACATCCGGTCCTTACAACTTCAATGGTCTGGTTCGCCATTACTATATGCGACACCTGCCGAATCAGGCCGACATTCAAGTGAATCTTTTGCCTGCCGACCAGCGCAGCGCACAAAGTCACACGATTGCCAAGCGGCTGCGTCCCCTGCTGATTGCGATTAGCAATCAGTATGGAGCGCGCATTCAAGTCAGTGAGGTGCCGCCCGGACCGCCTGTCGTTCAGACTTTAGTTGCTGAGGTGTATGGACCCGACCTTGATGGTCAAACTCAGATTGCTGAGCAGATCAAATCGATCTTCCAACGCACCCAGGGCGTTGTCGATACGGACTGGTATGTCGAAGACCCTCAGCAGAGGCTGTTGATGCGCGTCGATCAAGTCAAGGCCGCGCAGCATGGCATTGCAGTCACCGACGTAGCCCGTGCGCTTGAACTCGCTCTTTCAGGAACTCAGATTGGCCTGCTCCACGATCAAGCTGCGCGAGAGCCTGTACCGGCCATTGTCGAAGTTGAGCGAGCGGATCGTTCCTCTGAGCAAGGTCTCGAAAATATTCACTTGCAAGGCGCAAATGGTGACTCGGTATCGCTGCGCGAACTTGTGATGGTTGAACATAAAACTATCGAGCGCAGCATCTATCACAAGAATCTGCGCCGCGTTGTCTATGTCACCGGCGACGTTGCTGGAGGGGAAGAAAGCCCAGTTTATGCAATTTTAAAAATGAACAAGGATCTCGACCGCCTCACATTGCCCGCCGGCTACACACTCGCTCGTTACAACTCGGCGATGCCGGAATCCACTGACCACTACTCGATGAAGTGGGACGGGGAATGGCACATCACCATAGAAGTATTTCGTGACATGGGTCTGGCATTCGCAGCGGTGCTCATCCTTATTTATGTCCTTGTAGTCGGATGGTTTCGTTCCTTCCTTGTGCCTTTAGTCATCATGGCTCCGATTCCGCTCACGCTGGTCGGCATTCTACCGGCGCACGCAATGCTCGGTGCGTTCTTCACTGCAACCTCAATGATCGGCTTCATCGCGGGAGCTGGAATCATTGTTCGAAACTCGATCATTCTGGTTGACTTCATCGAGGTGCGTCGCAGCCAGGGTCAGCCGTTGGGTGATGCTGTAATCGACGCAGGCGCTATCCGATTCCGCCCTATGCTGCTCACTGCGGCAGCCGTTGTCGTCGGCGCCAGCGTGATTCTGTCCGACCCCATCTTTCAAGGTCTTGCACTCTCACTGATTGCGGGTGAAGTCGCTTCAACTTTTCTCTCTCGGTTGACTGTTCCGGTTCTCTATTACATGGCTAACGCAAACAAAGAAGCAGAAACAAATACTCACTTCAGTCAGACACATGGAGATGTTTTATGACCGTCGAACGCGCATTGCGACTTTTGGCTGGACTGGTAATTCTGATTTCAATTGCTCTTGCCCGCTTCATTTCGCCAAACTGGTTTTGGTTGACCGGCTTCGTTGGACTCAATCTGTTGCAGTCAGCTTTCACCAACAAGTGCCCCGCCATGTCGATCTTTCGTGCAATGGGGATGAAAGATGCTAACTGCTGTGGCGGAAAGTGTGAGACGAATGAGTGATCGGCTCTCTCGGGAAATCATGAACTGGGAGGTTGCGCAATGATTCAGCGCAAAAGCACAGGCAAGTCTTCTGAAGCATCATCAAGACAGTGCGAGCGCCTCAAGGACGAGGTCTATCGTCAAATGTACAGGCAGGAGGCAAGTCGTCCCGGTGCCGATCTGGCCCTCGCCCTTGCCTTGCTGCGTGCCTGGATCACTTCGGACTCCGCAACGGATATATCGCATGATCGCAAGTGGCTGATGAAGATCTCTCCTATCTGCCTCGCTATGATCGAGGCCACGCAGAAGGTGAGTGACGGCGAGCAACAATGCGCTTCGTGAAACCTTTTTAATTCTGCCGTGACCAGCCACTTTGCGTCGGCCATGCCTGAACTGCAATCCACGCTATGGCCATGCTAGACAGACGCTTATACTAAAATCTGTTCTTGTGAGACCGAATCCATGCGCCCAGAACTGATCCAGGCCGTCAAACTTTTGCGCGTCAATACTCATGAAGCTGTCGAGGAAGCCATCGGACTGCTGCAAAACACGGTCTATTCTTTCAGTATGAAAGTCTGCGGGCATCCAGAAGACGCAGAGGATACAGCGCAGGAAGTCCTCTTCCGATCATTGCAGCACTTGGCCAAGATTCAGGAGCCACAGGCACTCGCGGTCTGGCTCTATACCGTAACCAGAAATCGATGTTGGCGAATGCGGCGTAAACCGGCCAATGCTCCAAAGCATCTTCTCTCTCTGGATGAATTGATGCCTGATGATGCAGAGCTTGGACTATTGTTGCAAGATGCCGCCGAAGGTCCAGAGCAAAATGTCCTCCAAGGCGAGCAGGATCATATACTGCACCAGGCAGTCTTGCATATTCCTGCCCAGTTGCGCATTGTTCTTGTACTTTGCGACATGGAGGAATTGACCACTGAACAAGTTGCTCAGATCCTCAACCTTCAGCCCGGGACGGTTCGAGTCCGACTGCATCGCGCACGCCTTTCGGTACGCAAAGAGATGAATGATCGTCTGAATGTTGCCGCCAATGTGACGGAGAGTGGCAAGCGTACGAAGAAGAGCCGCAAGGACAGCCAAGCCCAAAGTTTGCAGCGCTCTCTGGAGTGTCGCGAACTGTTTTCAAATCTATCGGAGTATATGGACGGCCGAGTCGAACCTACCACCTGCGAGGCGATGCGCAGGCATATCGAAGCGTGTCCGGCCTGCGTTGCATTTCTTCAGAACCTGCGCACCGCCATCGATCGCTGCCGCTCTTTGACAGTACCATGTGATCCTTTTGTAGCACTTCGTCTGCGTTCGATCCTCACTCAGGAATATCTGCGATTGCTGAGTATGCCGGACACGACAAAATGTTCCGCAGCGTTGTAACGAATTGCAGTCAACATGTCTCTATTCGTAGGGGGAATCCAAATGGAAGTAACAATCAAGCATATTGATCGCGTCAAGTTCTCCATTCAATCACGATCGCACACCATTCTTTGCGACCAACCAGCGGAGAATGGCGGCAACGACGCAGGCATGACGCCTCCAGAACTGCTGCTCGCATCGCTGGGATCCTGCGCTGCCTTTTATGCGGCACAGTATCTGAAAACGCGCAATCTGGCAGACACTGGTGTCGAAGTTTCGGTGACTGCGGAAAAGCTCAAATCTCCCGCGCGGTTGGGCAACTTCTATATTCGTGTCGTATGCCCCGTTGCCCTGACGGAGGAGCAGACCGAGGGGCTCATGAGGTCCGTGCACCATTGCCTCATTCACAACACGCTGTTATCTCCGCCCGACATCAAGATCGAGCTGGTTGCTTAATAAAGGGTACGTCTAATTTACTTGCTGCCCGGTGCGAGGCGCAGACTCTTGTCAAGATGCAAAGTCCTTCCCGGTCGCAGAGTCACCAGTGATTCGGCGTCTTTGTAAATCAGATTGAACGTTCCAGGAACGTCGCTGCGTATTGCAACGCTCTTCAGTGCGCCCTCTTCCCATTCCATATCGACTTTCGCCCCACCGCGCGCGCGCAGCCCCGTGATCTTTCCACGAGTCCAAGCCGTGGGAAGGGCTGGCAGAAAATGAATTTCGCCATCGCCACTCTGTAAGAGCATCTCGGCAATCGCCGCCGTGCCCCCAAAGTTCCCGTCGATTTGGAAGGGTGGGCAGTTATCAAACATATTAGGAAGTGTGCTTTCGGCAATCAGCTCTTCCAATAGTTTGTACGCGTGGTCGCCGTCCTGAAGCCTGGCCCAGAATGCAACCTTCCACGCCTTCGACCACCCGGTGCCGCCATCCCCGCGCAACTCCAATGTGCGCCTTGCTGCAGCCGCCATCTCCGGAGTTCCCTTCAAGCTGATCTCTCTTCCCGGATAAAGCGCGTAGAGATGCGATACATGCCGATGCTGCGGCTCTGTTTCCTTGTAGTCCTCAATCCATTCCTGCAATTGTCCCTGCTTGCCGATCTGCAAGGGCGGAAGGCGCTTGGATGCGCGCTCCAGTTCTTTGCGCAATTCTCCATCAACTCCGAGAACGCCCGCTGCCTTTGCACAATTGGCAAACAGCGCGTGAATCACTTCAATGTCCATCGTTGTCGCATAGCTGAGATATTCCTTTTTGCCGCCCAACAAGTACTGGTTCTCCGGCGAGGGCGATGGATTCTTCACAAGTTTGCCCGCAAAGGGCGTGCCCGGAGGAGCCTCCACCAGCGTGTCCAACGCAAACAGCGCTGCGCCCTTCATCGCTGGATAGGCCCTCGTATGCAGAAACTGTTTGTCCTGGCTGTACTCATAGTGATCCCACATCTGATTCGCAAGCCAGGCTCCGCCCAATGACCACATGCCCCAAACTCCATCCACCGGCGTCGTAGCCCGCCACAGATCGGTGTTGTGATGCAGCACCCACCCTCGGCTCTGATAATGCACCCGCGCTGTCTCCGCGCCCGTCACCTGCAGGTCATCGATAAGGCTCCACAGCGGCGCTTCGTTCTCCCAAAGATCGCCACTCTCCGCGGGCCAGTAATTCATCTGCAGGTTGATGTTGGTTGTCCACTTGCTTCCCCAGGCGGGAGTCTTATCCTGATTCCAAATCCCTTGCAGATTGGCGGGCTGCCCTCCCGCCCGCGAAGATGAGATCAGCAGATACCGGCCAAAGTGATAGTACAAAGCAACCAACTGCGGGTCTTTCGTGGTCGCAAACTCGCGAATGCGCTCATCGGTCGGATCCGTCTTGCCGCGTGAGCCCAGATCGAGTTGGACCCGCGTGAAAAGCCGCTGATAGTCCTCCACATGACGGCGCCGCAGTTGCTCATAGGTCAGTCCACAAGCGGCGCGCACATAGCCTCTGGCTCTTCCTGCCGCGTCGCCCGAAATGTCCTTGTAATTGTTAAAGCTCGTTGCATTGCTAAAAAGAATCGTGACCGAGTTCGCCTCAAGAACCGCGATGCGTCCATCCGCGCTCTGCACCTTGCCACCCTCGGCAATCACCTGAAGAGCTGCCGCATATCTCTCACCCGCTTCGTCCCACGAAGCGGTCCACGAATATTCGGGTGTCTTGCGCGGCTGAATCTGCCCTTCCAACTCCAACCCGTTCGCTCCAATTGCGGTGCTCCGGGCTCCATCCTGGGGCGTGTCCATCCCAATGGAAAAGCTCTGCTGATGAGGCTTGTCCGCCGTCAGACGCATCACCAGCACTTGATCCGGAAACGAGGCAAACAACTCTCGCGTAAAGGTCACATCTCCGGCCTTGTAACTCACAACCGAAGTCGCATCGTTCAGTCGCAGCTCGCGGCGATAGTTCGTCACCGCGCCCACTCCGGGGAACTGCAAGCGCAGGTCGCAGAAGGGCTGATAAGGTGCCAGCAGTCTGGGTTTGCCCATCATTCCCGCGGTCAGCTTTTCCGCCTCGTCCACCTTGCCCTCAAAGATCAGGCGCTGCACTTCCCGCAGGTTTTCGTGGGCTGCGGGATTGGTATAGTCATGTGGCAATCCGCCCCAGAGTGTGCTCTCGTTGATCTGTACACGCTCGGTTTCCGTTCCGCCAAATACCATGGCGCCGATCCTTCCGTTGCCGATAGGAAGCGCCTCAGTCCACTTCGCTGCAGGTCCTTGATACCAGAGTTTCAGCGCGCTCCATCTGTCTCCCAATTCCGTTGAATCGCTTGGAATCGCAAACATCTTCTTCGATGAAAGCGTCAGGCTCCCCATCAGCGCGGAAAATATCTCAAGAAAACTGCGTCGTGACAATTCGTGGATCAAAACATCCTCCATTCGTTGCAGCGAAAAATCAGGCGATTTGATTACGACGTGGGCGTCACGCCCTTCTTTAAAAGAAGGTTGCCGTACTTGCGCAGTTCACCCGTCACAACAATTGCAAATGCCTGGCGCGCGCGCTCATAAAACGCAAAGCGATCAATGCGCTCCGGGGGATTCGCGGTGGGCAAATGTTTTCGCACGATGCGCATATACTCCTCTTCCACCGATGGATCCGGAGTGTCGCCTGGAACTACGGCCATCATCACCAAAGGCGGGGCGTAGGAGTCCAGTTCAAAGAGCGGCAAAATGCCGTCAAGCAGCGTGGCAACCGGGATTCCGTCCGCGCGCAGAACTGCCGGTCCAATGGAGTGCGCCGGAAAGTGCGCATCCGCCAGAATAATCTCATCCCCATGTCCCATGCGAGCCAGTATCGCCAGCAGATCCGGACTGATTACACTTGATATCCCTTTGAGCATCTCTTGCTTCCTTTCTCTTCGCGGAATGAATTCATCACGATCAGTAAAGAACCACCGACCGCACATTGACCGTCGTGTTCCCTTTATTCACGATACAAACGGGATGACTGGATGCGCCAAGGCAGGCAACAATCGATCTGCGATTGAGCTTCAGAATCCGCTCCGTTACTCGCCGGCATTTCATGACCAAGTCGCAGTCCTCTGTCGCATGGCTACTGGCCCCAATGTACTGCGAATCAGGAACCGGATTTGGTGTCTGAGTGAAGCGGCATCGCAAAAAACAGCACCGTGTCTTTAGAGGTTTCTGGAGCGGCCTTCCAAGCAGAAGGAACACCGTAGACAGCAAGGCCTCAAGTCCATTCAGTCCATATCGCAAATCTAATGTTAAATCAGTTGCGCTGCCCGTAAAGGCAGAAGGAAAGGCGTGTTCGTGGTTGCAACAGACGGCTTCTCCATTCAAAAGCTCGAAAACACTTCTGAAGTACCCTGACAAATTCTTCAGCCCAACGTGCTCGAACTTACCGGCATTGGCTACTCAATGTGACGAATGTTGATCCGGGGAAGAAGTTGCAGCGCACCGAATGGACTCCCCAGTTACGGCCTGAGAGCTGGCGAAGAGTTCATAGGCGTTGGCGCCAGAGCCTTCCCGCATCTCGACCTGCCAGCCGGGGGTGTGTTCCAGCAGGTAAGCGAGAGGCCAGTTGGCTGGAATCAGCAAGTGGTCGATGCGGTACTTATTCAAGTTGTCAAACGGCTGGCGGGAATAAAGGACTCCCAGATAATCCGCAAACTCGCCATGATGGTCAAAAGTGTCTAGCCGCGTATCCAGATAGGTAGGCTTGCCGTTCAAATCCATTATGCCGCCCAGTGTGTCCTGATTGAAGGTACGCCAGGAGGGCTGAATGAACGCGATGGAGCGCAGTGGATACCTGGCCTCCAATGCGTGTTGAAGGGTCGAGTTTGCGGGGAAGAAATACAGGACAGCGCACACCGCTCCAGCCGCGAACAAGGCATTCATCGCCGGAATTGTTTCATTCTTCGGCTTGGAAAAGAAGCCCCTCGCCAGGTCGCAAGCAAGCAGCGGAGTGGTAAGCGCGGCCGCCATAAACGTAAAACGCATATGACTGAAGGCCATGAACCATGCAAAGAACAGAAAGGCCAGTTCATGAATCTTCCAGCTTCTTCCGCGCCAGCAGTTCGCCACAATCATCAGCAGAATTGCGGCCACGGAAAACCGCCCCAGAGCCGAGCCGGAATTCAGCGGCTGCCATTCCGAGGCATGGGCAATCACCAGCTTCTGGTTCAACAGCATATCGAAGGGATACCAGATCAATCTCCAGCCGTAGGGATTGATGAAAAGAGCGGCTAAACTGGCCAGCCACACCAGCAAAAAACGCCGCCGATCCGAGCCGGATAATGCCTGTTGCTGAATGACTCCCTGATGAAAAGAAAAACTTCCGCAAAGAAGATAGAGGGTGAGCAAACCAGCTCCGGCGGCCCAACTCCCGTGCAGGTTGATCCACACGCAAAACAGCGGCGGCAACAGCCACAGCAAGCGCGTCTTGCCGCGCTCGGAGGCTTCCAGAATGCCCATCTCCGCGGACAGCGCCAAGTAGGCAAACAATATGGTGCGCGGTCCAGCGTTGACTGTCATGAGGGGAACGGCCAAAGCACAGGCCCAAAATGCGGCGTCCGCGTGACGCGCCTGCCAGCAACTGCGCCCATAAATAAAAAGTATATTGGCGCACAAACCAATCGCCGTCACAAGATAGATGCCCGCCAGTCCTAGCGATTGGTAGCCAAACCAAAATGGTAACTCAGAGAGCCATTCCGGATTGATCCAACGCTCCCCGG
>Ga0181529_10000959_pt1 | contig 39787 bp, 29 predicted proteins | sample PEATcosm2014_Bin_36_FD_119763 | JGI IMG/M metagenome (GOLD analysis project Ga0181529, IMG submission 119763) | Peatland microbial communities from MTU Mesocosm Facility, Houghton, MI, USA - PEATcosm2014_Bin10_30_metaG | ecosystem: Environmental > Terrestrial > Soil > Wetlands > Peat | place... | reverse complement strand
GGGGAGGAGGCTGGTGTCCCAAGTCTGACTAACCCAAAAATGATTGTGTGCCTTCTATGGCCGAATCTCCACCGGTGTGCCGATCGGAACCAGCTTATAGATTTCGTCAACCTCTTCGTCGGTGACGGCGATGCAGCCGAATGTCCAATCGTAGAGCCGGTGCGCCGCGCCAATCCATTCCTGGCCGTTGGGCAGGCCGTGAATCAAAACAAATCCACCCGGCGAGACGCCTTGCTTGGCCGCCCGCTTGCGGTCCTCGGCGTTGGGATAAGAGATGCGCAGCCCTTTGTGATATTTGTTCACATACTTGGCTTCAATCACATAGTGCCCCTCCGGCGTAAGCATATCGCCTTCGCGCTGCTTGGGCGCCAGCCCGCCGCGCCCCAGCGCCACTTTATACGTGCGAATTATCTTGCCCCCGGCGAAGAGTTCCAACAAGTGATCCTTCTTCAGAATCAGAATCGAATCGGCCTTCTCGACGGGCGTCTTCTGCTGGGCCGGAAGCAAGGCCGCCAGCAAGCCCAAAACGAGAATCAAACCTGCGCAACACACCGGAAAAGCGAAGCCAAGATGAATTCTTCGTAAATTCATGAGTGTACTCTACAACAATCCACAGCACTTGCCACGCAAATTCATCTCCCATTCATCTCGCTCCACTATCAATGGTTCTGTCCGGGTGTGCTTCCCCTGCGTGACCGGGCGTGAAATCTGAAGTTTCTGGAGCCTATTCATGGCCGATCTGGCAGCAGTTGTCGAAGCCCGCCCAACCTCAGCGGCGCTTCTTGATAAAAAGATGAAAAAATCCCACGCCCTGATCAGCAGTGGCGTGGTGTTGGCCGCGCTCGTCATCGGCATCGGCTTCATCGGCACCAACATTGTGCAGGACTTCAGCGGCATCGCCATCAGCAACTTCTGGCCTTATGCGCTGTTGGTATTTGCCCTGCTGATCGCCCTTGGCTTCGAGTTTGTGAACGGCTTCCATGACACGGCCAACGCCGTGGCCACGGTCATCTACACGCATTCGCTTGATCCCAACATCGCCGTCGTCTGGTCGGGTCTTTGCAACCTGACCGGCGTGCTGCTTTCTTCCGGCGCGGTGGCGTACGCCATCATCACGCTGCTGCCGGTCGAGTTGATCCTTCAGGTCAGCTCCGGCGCGGGCTTTGCCATGGTCTTCGCGTTGCTGATTGCGGCTATTATCTGGAATCTGAGCACCTGGTGGTTCGGTTTGCCAGCCTCCAGTTCGCACACCATGGTCGGTTCCATCATCGGCGTAGGCTTGGCGAATCAACTGATGAGCGTCCACACCGGAACAAGCGGCGTGGATTGGGAGCAGGCAACCAAGGTCTTCAAGGTACTGCTGATCTCGCCGCTGGTGGGCTTTGGCGCGGCGGCTATTCTGCTGCTGCTTTCCAAGCTCTTCATCCTCACCAAGTCGGCCAAGAAATTCGCCATCCTCTTCGATGCCAACCATAAAAAGCCGCTGTGGGCGATTCCTACCATCCTGATTACGGGAATCCCCGGAGCTTATGTTTTCAACTTTATCGCTCCGCTGATCCTCGGCATCTTCGGTGACCCCGGGAAGGCTCTGTGGCTGCCTATTCAGAGCTTTGAATCCACCTACGTTCCATATGGCTTATATACCGTCATGCTTCTGGTCGGCCTTGCGGGGCTGTACCTTATCTCTCTCTTCGCCCGCATTGTCATCGAAAACGCCGACGTGCTGTTTACCGCGCCCAACGGCGCCACGCCTCCACCGTGGCCGATCCGCATTCTGCTGATCTTCACCTGCTCCGGCGTCAGCTTTGCCCACGGCTCGAACGACGGCCAAAAGGGCATGGGCTTGATTATGCTCATCCTGATCGGAACCGTACCGACGGCCTACGCGCTCAACCATGCCGTCAGCAGCAAAGACACGCAGTCCTTCATCGCCGCCAGCACGCAGGCCGGCGTGGTGCTTAACAATCATGTGGACAAGACCGGCATCCTGGGCGCAGACGCCCGCGCCGAGGTCACCGACTACATCCGCACCAAGCAGGTTCAGCCCGACACGATGCTGGCGCTGCGCGAGCTGGTCAGCGATCTCAAAGGCGACGTGACCACCTACAAGGAGTACAAAGCGGTTCCCGCCAACCGCCAAGCCAACGTCCGCAATGATATGTACGTGGCCAGCGAGGCCATCCGCCTGATGCAGAAGAACGACGAGAGCCTGAAGGCTGCCGGCAAGCCGACCGTCTTCACCGCTGCGGAGAACGCCACGCTCAAGAACTACAAGAGCAAAGTGGATCAAGCCACCAAGTTCATTCCGCCGTGGGTCAAGGTGGCCGTGGCGCTGGCCTTGGGCATGGGAACCATGGTCGGCTGGAAGCGCATCGTGGTTACCGTCGGCGAAAAGATCGGCAAAGAGCACTTGACCTACGCCCAAGGCGCCTGCGCCGAACTGGTGGCCATGTGCACCATCTCTGCCGCCGACGGCTTTGGCCTGCCGGTCTCGACGACGCACGTGCTCAGCTCCGGCGTGGCCGGAACCATGGCCGCCAACGGCAGCGGCCTGCAACTGTCTACGATTCGCAACATCGCCATGGCCTGGGTGCTGACTCTTCCTGCCGCCGCGCTGCTCTCCGGCGGGCTCTTCTGGCTCTTCCGGCAGGTGGCCGGTTAGGCGTATCTTGATGGATACACATCAGATTCGCTGCTCAATAGCTGAACCTGTTGCATCGATCTCCCGGTCCACGATTGTTTCTTTTTAGAATCTCTGACGCACAAAGGAAGGAATATCCCGCGCGCCTTGGGTCACGGCAACGATTTCGACTCGTTCATTTTGGACACGATAGAGAATCAGGTACGCGCCTACAGGCCAAAAAAGAATGGGATACGCGGTAAGGTCTTTCCGTTTATGTCCTATTCCGGGATTTCGAGCCAATGTGTCGAAGGCATCGAAGAGCTTTTCAATCCAGCGGTCTGCGGCGCGAATGTTGTCTTGGGCAATGAACTCCCAAATCTCGTCCAGGTCCAGCGCCGCGCCGGTCGAAAGAACGTACTCCATCATGCGCTCAGCTTTCTCCGCTCGCGGGACTTTTGCTCCAGACGCTGCCGCGCCATCTCTGGCTTGACAGACTCTCCTCGATCCAATGAAGCCAGTCTAGCTGCAATCTCCTGATTGAAGGCGGCCAACTGCGCGCTGCGCGCCCGGTCATGCTCTTCCAGAAGCCGTAAAGCCTCGCGCACCACCTCGCTGGCCGAGTTGTAGCGCCCGGATTCGACTTTTCCGGCGACGAAGTTGTCTAGTTCAGGGGTCAATGAAACATTCATTGGGAAAAGCTCCTGATTCGATGTTGGATTGAATAACAGACTTTGTCAATCTTTGGTATACAAATCGTTCGGAGCCCCGAACGCCGCCCTGAGCAAAGCCGAAGGACCTGACGTTCGCCATATTGCGGCTAGGGTGCGGCGCCGTAGACCCATATAGCCCAGCATTTATTGATTGTGACACTTGCGAAAGTGTCACAATCGCCGCCCGCGGGACGCTTGCCTCCAACTACTGTCGATGCAGTAGATCTTCAGGAGGCACTCATGACCCGGCGAACTGTCCACAGCATCCTTACACTCTGTGTTTTCACCCTCATCTCAACCACCATCGCTCGCGCCCAATCCTCAGAAACAAAAATCGAACTGCCCCTCAACAGCGGCAAGGACAGTTGGACAACGGCACAATCGATTGGCCCTTCCAATGGCAAGATCATCGTTGTCACCCTTGACCAGCCAAACCGCCGGCAAACCTGCCATATCCAGTCCTATACACCAGACAAGCTTGTCTGCTCCCGTGCCTTCGGCGGATCACATACCTATCTCTCCCAACAAGTACTTGCCTTGATCCTGCCGGGAGACGATGATTTGAGGCTTCGATTGTTCATTGAGTTTAACGGCGGTTTAGGCGCGGCCATCTGGGGCACTGTGGTACTTGCGGCAACTTGCCCAGTATGCGCCGTGGGCACAGGCATCGCAGCTTTCCTGTTTTTTGATGCTGCTGGTGTAATATTGATCGCGGATGGCCAGCCAGATCGCCTCCTCTATCTTGCCCCCGGTCAAAAACTATCTCGCAAACTCGGCTACGTTCAGTCCTGAAAATCCAGCGCCGCTTTTCTGGCTGCCGTCTAAAGATCTTGCGAAATTACTTTCGAGAAACACGAGGCGTCAGGGCATGACTGCAGTCGTGCCCTGACGCTTATTCACAATCAAAAAGTATTTTTGCAAGAGTCCCAACGGTGCGTGGAATCATTCCCTCATCACCTTTGGGTAAGTATTCGAATCCTATCTCCACCAACCTGGAGACTGGTTTCACCGCTCATGATTTTGCCGTAGCGTGAAAATCTGTAAAAATAGAAGATACTATGACGACAGCTTCCTCTTCACCCAAGATTTTTGCAGACCGGATCGGTCGCATCGAGGTCTCCGCAACCATGGCCGTGGCCGCCGAGGCCGCCAAGCTGCGCTCTCAAGGCATCAACCTTGTTGATTTCGGCGCCGGCGAGCCGCACTTCAACACTCCCCGCCACATCAAGGACGCGGCCATCGCCGCCATTGACGCCAACTTTTCGCGCTATACCGTCGTCCCCGGCACGCCCGACGTGCGCAAGGCCATCGTGGATCGCCACGCCGCCGACTTCGGCTCCGACTACGGCATCGACGAGGCCGTCTTCACCACCGGCGGCAAGCTGTCGCTCTTCGACACTATCCAGGTCCTTGTCGATCACGGCGATGAGGTGATCCTGCCCGTGCCTTACTGGGTCAGTTTCAAGGACATCATCCAGTACGCTGGCGGCAAGGTCGTCTTTCTGGAGACCCAGGAGGCGGAGAACTTCCGCGTCACAGCCGAGGCCATCGAGAAGGCCATCACGCCCAAGACCAAGGCCATCATCCTCAACACGCCCTCGAACCCCTCCGGCGCGGTGGTCTCGGCCGAAGATTTGGAGCGCATTGTCCGGCTGGCCCACGAGCGCGGCATTTACCTGCTGCTCGATGAGTGCTATGTCTATCTGAACTACGCCGGCAAGCCGGTCAGCGGCGGTTCGTTCACCTGGGCCAAGGAGCATATCGTCATCCTCGGCTCGCTCTCCAAGAGCTATGCGATGACCGGCTGGCGCGCCGGCTTTTCTCTGGCTCCCAAGGCCATCACGGCCAACCTGAGCAAGCTGCAATCGCAGTCCACCTCGAACGCCACCAGCTTTGTGCAGAAGGCCGCCGTCGCCGCGCTCACCAGCTCGCAGGAGTGCGTCAGCGAGTTCCGCGCCGAGTTCATCGAGCTGCGCGACTATATGCTGGCGGCGCTGGCCAAGATTCCGGGCATCACCTGCACCAAACCTGAAGGCGCCTTCTACGTCTATCCGAACATGAGCGCCTATATCGGCAAGGGCGGCATCAAGTCGGCCACGGAACTGGCCACGCGGCTGCTGCATGAGGCGCACGTCGTCACCGTCCCTGGCGAGGCCTTCGGCACCGCCGAGCACATCCGCATCTCCTATCCGGTGACCAAGGCGAATATCGACGAGGGTACGCGGCGCATGGCGGAGTTCCTGGGCAAACTGGTTTGATCCATCCCCACTCGATATGGCTGCCCCCGGTCTCGAATTTGAGATCGGGGGAAGTGACCGTTTTGCATCGTGGGATGAGTAAACCTTGTCCCATCAATGCCGGAACGGCGCGACTTCTCTATACCCAATAATTAATTCGTTTTACCACTGTGCAAACATATCGTTGGTCCGTTAGGATGGGTTTTCTATGTCGAATCCGATTGATTTTCGCCCTGTGATACTCGCCGGAGGAAGCGGAACGCGCTTCTGGCCCCGTTCGCGCCGCGCTCACGCCAAGCAGGTTCTTGCCCTGGACGGCGAGCGCTCCATGATCCAGCAGACCGTCGAGCGCCTCAAGCCCATCGCCGGACTGGAACAGGCCTGGGTCATCACCAACGAATATCTGGCGACGGAGATCGCCAGCCAGTTGAAGGGCATCCCTGCCGGGCAGATTGTTCAGGAGCCGGTGGCGCGCAATACCGCACCCGCCTGCGGGCTGGCCGCCTTCCTGATCGAGCGCGAGAATCCGGAGGCCGTGCTGGGCGTCTTTCCCTCCGACCACGTGATCGCCGACGAGCCGCGCTTCCTCAAGGCGCTGCAAAAGGGCATTGCCGTGGCCCAGGCCGGAGAGAACATTGTCGTATTGGGCATCGAGCCGACCCGCGCCGAAACCGGCTACGGCTACATTGAGACCGGCGACCTGACCGCGGACGGCGATGCCCTCCATGTGCGCCGCTTCAATGAAAAGCCCAACCAGAACAAGGCCGACGAGTTTATCGCCGCGGGCAACTACTTCTGGAATTCGGGAATGTTCCTGTGGTCGGCGCGTACGTTGGCGAATGCCGTGCGCGAGCACCTGCCGGAGACCGCGCCGCTGCTTGAAGCCATCGCCGCCGCCTACGGCACGCCCAACTTCGACGAGGTATTCCGCGCGCTCTATCCCAAGTGTGAGAACATCAGCGTGGACTACGCCGTGCTGGAGCCGCGCTCGGCCAAGGGCGAGCATCTCTCGCACCTTTATTGCATCCCCGCCGAGTTCAGTTGGAATGATTTAGGCTCCTGGGCCTCGCTCTACGAGTACCAGATCGAGACCCGCCTGCGCGGCGACGCCGAGGGCAATGTTGCTGAAACCAAAGGCCACATGGCTCTGGACGCCTGCAACAATTACGTTTATAGCCCGGATAAGTTCGTGGCTCTGGTCGGCGTCAAGAACCTGGTTGTCGTGAACACCGGCGACGCCCTGCTCGTCGCCCACCGCGACCACTCGCAGGATGTGGGCAAGATCGTCAAGGAGCTGGGAATTACCGGAAGGACGGAGTTGATTTGAGGCAGAATGCAAAGGTTTTGAATTGAAGATTCCAGACGATGTTCTCTTAAAATGTATAACATTGATGAGTCCCTACCTCTCTATCTGATTGATATTGCGGGAAATTGGTGCTACTATGCTTTGAAATGCACTGGACCTCCAATTCGAACATTGTACAAACTAGTCAGTCAGAAGTGACTGAACAGGAGATTAGAAATATTCTTGTTCAACTTTCCGTTCAAACGACTGACGCAATTGAATCGGAATCTCTTGAAATAAAGGGTTGGTGCAAGAACATCAAAGAACTGATCGAAAAGGTTAGCGAATCAGCCGCTTGTCTTGCTAATTCAAAGGGTGGTTTAGTTCTAGTTGGAATTGAAGATCATCCAAAGGAAGCTTCTAAATATTCTCCGTGTCCATACTCAGATGTCAATCCGGAGTGGTTGCAAATACGGATTTGGGATCAAACAATGCCTCCAGTCAATTGTACGGTGTCAGATATCTCTGAGCTAATTCCTGTATCTTCGCCCTCAGGGAGTAACGTTTTTGCAATTCGTCTTCCAAAGACGACAATAATGAGTGGGCATCTTACTGCGAAGGGTATTTCAAAAACTAGGATAGGAAAGGAGTGCCGTACCCAGTATGCGGCGGAGGACGACAGAACTAATGTAGTTGTTCCAGGTGCGACGCGATCGAGCCTATCGTCATTATCATTACAATGGGCAGAAGGAAAATACAGTAAAAAGTTTCCGAATGGATGCTTTGACGGAGATTACTGGGAGCTACTGAGGCAAGGACGATTATTGATAGATACTACAGCATTTTGCGAACCACATAATGAACAGATTACATTGGCTGCTTTACTTCTATTTGGAACAAAGAAGGCTTTAAATCAGCACGTACCTTTTTTTGAAACTACAATTATATCGAAGGCGGGATCAATAACACTGAAAGAAAATATTATTGATTCAATTCGTGATTTATGTCTCGGAAATAATGCTATTCTGGCCGGCCTTGTACCAAAGATTGATATTAAAATTCTCCTGGAACTTGTAACCAACTGTTACGTTCATAGATGCTATCGAAGCCCCGGACCCGTGATAATCCGTTTGGATGAACATGGACTAGAGATAGAGAACCCGGGAGAACTTCCAGCAGGACTTAGTGCAGACAGTCTTATTCATTGTGTTCCAGTTTACCGAAATCTGCTTCTTGCTGAAGCCTCACGTTTTTTTGCTCTATGCGATAAGGTTGGTCAGGGAATAGATATTGTTTTTCGTGGTATTTTGGAACATGGACTTCCATTTCCGGAGTTTGAAAGTGAACATGGGAAGTTTTGTGCTCGAATCCCGCTCGTAGGAAGTGTAGAATTTAGTGAGTTCGTAAAGCGCAGGTCCCAATCTCTTACGTCTTTGGACGAGATTATAGTTTTAAGAATGTTATGGGGAAAAGAATCCGTTCAGGAGACTGATCTCTATAAATCTATGCAAAGAGGAAAAGCCTTCGGTGACAGAGTACTGTCTGAGATGATCAAAAAGTTTATGATTGAAACTGTCAATATTGGTACCGAATATCGTATGACTCCAGTAGTAAGGAGAGATATAGAAAATGTATTCAAGGAAGATCAACCAACGATACCAGGTCTCTGGGGCGAGTAATACCGGATACCGGGTACTCCAGACCTTGGCAAGTAGGGCAGGTCCAGAGTATAAGAAATGAGATTGCCCTAGATCCAGATTTTCGTAACTGGAAATCCACCACCTCGCGTACGAATTCTGAGCACGTCATTTTCCTCAGGCCTCGTTCGGATCCTTCGCGGTCAGTTTGACGCCCAGAGCATTCATCACGGCCAGCGTAGTCTTCAGCGTAGGGTTTCCTTTTTCGCTGAAGGAGCGGTAAAGCTGTTCGCGCGACAATCCCGTTTGGTCGGCGATCTGCGCCATTCCCTTGGCGCGCGCAACCACTCCCAGAGTGTGCGCAATGGTGCCTGATTGGTTTGAAATGCGACCACCATAAAGATCGCTAGGGTTTCATCTGACCCATATCTTCGGCTGGATTGCAAGTCGTCAATTTTCCGGTTTGGTCCTTTCAGTCATTTTTTCGCTTCAACCCGCCGATTTGCATTGGCGCGGACGAGCAAGCTGCACGTCAACCTCGGAAGCTCCTCAGTTTACAATTTTGACAATAGCGCGAGGAGCTTTGGATGGGCTTGCAGTTGTTCGATTTGAGCGGCAGGGTGGCGGTGGTGACCGGCGGTTGCAGCGGCTTGGGAAGCGCAATTGCCCTGGGATTGGCCGAGGCTGGGGCGGAGGTGATTGCCTCCTCGCGGCGGCTGGAGCAGGTGGAGCGGACGGCTAAGGAGATTGAGGCGCTGGGCCGGCGGACGCTGCGACTGACCAGCGACGTGACCGACCGGGAGTCGATGCAACGGCTGCATGACGCCGTTCTGGCCGAGTTTGGCAAGGTTGACATTCTGGTGAACGCGGCCGGAATCACGCATAAGGCGCCGGTGCTGGATTTGGCTGAATCGGACTGGCAGCGGGTGATGGAAACCAACCTGACCGGCACGCTGCGCGCCTGCCAGATCTTTGGCGCGACGATGGTCGAGGTCGGCTACGGGCGCATCGTCAACATCGCCTCGCTCTCTTCGTTTGTCAGCTTTCATGAGGTGGCGGCCTACTCGGCGAGCAAGGCGGCGGTGGCTTCGCTGACCCGTTCGCTGGCCGTGGAGCTGGCGCGGAAGGGCGTAAATGTGAACGCCATAGCGCCGGGAATCTTTCCCACGCCGCTGAATTCCGAGCTGATCAAAGGAACGCCGCGCGGCACGGAGCTGCTGATGCGCACGCCGATGGGCCGTTTTGGCGAGGCGCGCGAGGTGGCGGGGGCGGCGATCTTTCTGGCTTCGGAGGCGGCTTCGTTTATCACCGGGCAGGTGATTGCCGTGGATGGCGGCTTCTTGGCCAGCGGGGTGAATCAGTAGGACAGCTTTTAGCTTTTAGCTATCAGCTATCAGCTATCAGCTAAAAGACCGAAGCATTCACTGATTTGGCCTGTAAGTTTTGGAACCTAGTCATAAAAGGCAGCCGCAGATCCTTCGACTCACCACCCCCAAATTGAAGTACATTTGGGGCCCCGTTCGCTCAGGATGACAGTCTTGAAGTGTTGTAATTCTGCGCGGCAGGATCAATAGCTAAAAGCTGTAAGCTGAAAGCTGAGAGCTGAAGGCTGACAGCCAAGTTCAAACAGCAACAGGAGCAAGAAAGCCATGAAGATTACGCGCGCCACCGTGAACATTACATCGCCGGGGCGGAATTTTGTCACACTGAAGATCGAGACTGACGAAGGCATCTACGGCCTGGGCGACGGCACGCTGAATGGCCGCGAGTTAGCGGTGGCCAGTTGCCTGACCGACCATCTGCTTCCCTGCATCATTGGCCGCGATTTCTTCCAGACGGAGGACATCTGGCAGTATCTTTATCGCGGCGGCTACTGGCGGCGCGGGCCTGTGCTGATGTCGGCGATTGCGGCCATCGACGTGGCGCTGTGGGACATCAAGGGCAAGGCGCTCAATACGCCGGTGTATAACCTGCTGGGCGGCAAGAGCCGCGAGGGCGTGCTGGTGTACGCCCACGCCACCGGCAAGGACATCGACCACGCACTGGAAGATGTGGCGCGGCACAAGGAGATGGGCTTCAAGGCGATCCGCGTGCAGAGCGGCGTTCCGGGGCTCGATGCGGCCTATGGCGTCACCAAAGGGAGCGGCAAGTATGAGCCGGCGCAGCGCGGGCTGCCGCATGAGGATCGCTGGTCTACCGAGCTGTATCTGCGCCACGCGCCGCAACTCTTTGCGCGAGTGCGTCAGGCCTTTGGCGAGGACTTGCATCTGCTGCACGACTGCCATCACCGTCTGACGCCGATTGAGGCCGGACGGCTGGGCAAGGAGTTGGAGCCGTTCCATCTTTTCTGGATGGAAGACCCCACGCCGGCCGAGTGGCAAGAGGGCTTCAAAACCATCCGCGAGCACACCACCACGCCGATTGCCGTGGGCGAGGTCTTCAACTCGATCTGGGATGCGCATGATCTGATCCGCAACCAGTGGATCGATTATCTGCGCATGACGCTGGTGCATGGCGGCGGCTTTACGCCGCTGAAGAAGGCAGCCGACTTTGCAGCGCTCTATCATGTGCGCACCGGCTTCCACGGAGCGACGGACCTGTCGCCGGTGACCATGGCCGCGGCGCTGCACTTTGACACCGCGATCCATAACTTCGGCATACAAGAGCTGATGCCGCACAACGAAGAGACCAACCGCGTCTTTCCGCACCAGTATTTTTTCAAGGATGGATTCATGCATCCGGGCGATGGGCCGGGGCTGGGCGTGGAGTTGGATGAGGCGCTGGCGGCCAAGTACAAGTACCAGCGAGCCTACCTGCCGGTCAACCGCAAGCTGGACGGCACACTGACCGATTGGTAGAGGGTGTACGAAAGGACTCTTGCGTAAGAACTTTGCAAAATGAAAATATTTTCTTGACATCTTTTCATTTTGCAAAGTATATTGAAGATGGTCCAACTGTCTTGAAAAGGTTCCCATGCACGTTGTCACACGCAAGCATCTGGCCGAGGCCGAAGCGGATTATCCCGATGCGGCACGGGAGCTTCGGGCCTGGACCAAGATTGTATGCCTCGCCAGGTGGCGTAATTTCGTTGAATTGCGACAGGTCTTTCAAGATGCCGATGATGTGGATGGGTACGTGATCTTTAATATCCGGCAGAATCGCTACCGGTTGGTCACCGTCATCCACTACGCACGTGAGAAGGAAGGCCGCGTTACACAGGGTCACATTTACATTCGGGCCTTCCTGACGCATCGACAGTATGACAGTCGCACCAATTGGGAGAAGGGAGTCCAACGATGAGCACAGCCCTTGCTGATCCAACTGCAATGATTCGCCAGGGATCGCCCCGGCTGATTCATTCCCAGGACGAGCTGGCGGAGTATACCGAGGCTCTCTTCGCGCTGACGGCCAAGGCCGATCCAACTCCCGACGAGGAAGAGGCCATCGAACTGATGACCTTGTTAATCGAGCATTACGAGTCAGAGCATTACCCGGTTCCAGACGCCGAGCCTGTCGATGTGCTGCGCTTTCTGCTGGAGCAGAATGGACTCGCGCAGCGCGACGTTGCCCCGGAGTTGGGCAGCGAAAGCACAGTCTCGCTGGTTCTCTCCGGCAAGCGGCAATTGAATCGCGAACACATCGCGCGGCTCAGTCGGCGGTTCAACGTCTCGCCGGCGGTGTTTTTCGGGGTGACCGCGCCGAACGGGTAGGTTTGGCGAATAGGCGCTCGCCACGTACAAGTACCAGTGAGCCTACCTGCCGGTCAATCGCAAGCTGGACGGCACGCTGACCGATTGGTAGGAGCGGCTTACTTGACCGCCGCGGCTTTGAGCGCCGTCAGCATTTCGCGGCGCAGGATGGCGTTCATGCGCGACTGGTAGCCTTTGCCTTGCGCCTTGAGCCATTCCAACACATCCGCGTCCACGCGGGCCGTAACCTGCCGCTTGACGGGGCGGTAGAAATGGCCGCGCTCAGCATTTTTCCACTCCTCTTCAGTCATTTCAGGAATGTCGCTTAAGTCGATCTCGCTGTCGGGCCGCGCCTCAAGCGCCTGCAAATTTGCCCGGTCTTGCGCGGTTAGGGGCGGCATAGTATCAAAAGTGTAGCTAACCATTTTCGTGCTCATAGCGTTGTCTCTCCTTTCGTATGGCATAGCGTGCCGAGATGATGCGAATCACTTCTCTTGTTTTGCCATGCAGATCTTCTTCTCGAACGGTGTGCGCCACAATCATGAGCTGCATACCTTCGATCTCGCCATAGGTTCGCCAGCGTTGCTCTCCATCTTGGATGCGATCCTTGACCGACACGAAGAGAAGGTCCAGAAAGACCTGGCTGGCCAACTGGAAACTGACGCCGTGCTTGCGCTGATTGGCGAGGTTCTTGGCCTCATCCCATTCGAAACGAATTCCGTCCGCCGCGAGAATATAATTACATAAATGTAATTATAAATCAATGTTTTCTTTGGGAGACTTTCAGACGACTTTGTATTCTGTGCCGTCCATTCGAATCGAGGAAAGAGCAGGGCAATCGCATTTGGATTGGTAGTAATCGTTTTGAAAGGGCACGGCTTTAGCCCCTGAGGGACGATTGGTGAAGTTGAAAACCTTCCCTCAGCGGCTAAAGCCGACGCAATTTAGGCCTCGAAATCGGCACGGCTGAAGCCGTGCCCTTTCAAAATCGATCCGTCTCAAAACGTCGAATCCAAATGCGATTGCCCTGGAGGAAAAAGGGCAGTTGGCCGCACCTCTAACGCCAGGTAAGTATACTGGAATTGCTCTTGTTTTCAAGAGATTCTCTCTTCCGCCCGAGCCTGGCCATGGAATCGTTCTTTGTCCGCTATCGAAACCTTCTGGTGCTGCTGGCCATCTTGTTGGCTCAGATCATCGGGCTGGCGGTGCAGGTGCGGCGAACAGCGAGCGGACGCAACACGCTAGACGTGCCGGATGAACCCAGCGTGCGGCTGATTCGGCTGTGGGCCGATGCGGTGGTCACGCCTCCTGAACAGCTCTTCCATGCCGCCAAACAGGGTGCCGATAACCTATGGGTGGACTACCTGGACCTGCGTCAGGTTCGCGAGCAGAACAAGGATTTACAGAAGACCATTGACCGGCTCCGCCTGGAGCAGGCCGCGCTGCTGGAAGACGCCAAGCAGGGCCAGCGGCTGCAAGCGCTGGTCGACTTTCAGCAGAAATACATTTATAAGACTGTGGCGGCGCAGGCCATCGGCTCCAGCGGCACGGATTCTTCCCGGGTCTTTTACATCGACAAGGGCCGGAAGGATGGGGTTGTGCCTGACATGGCCGTGATGACCGCCGACGGCATTGTGGGCAAGGTGCGCGAGAGTGGCGATCATACAGCGCAGGTGTTGGCCATCAACGACCAGACCAGCGGTGCGGGCGTGATTCTGGAAACGACGCGCATCCGGGGAATACTGCGCGGCAACGCCAGCGGACGCTTGCAGATTGTGGGCATTTTGCAGGATCAGCGCATTCAGCCTGGAGAGAAGGTTCTGACGGCCGGCGGCGATCTAATCTTTCCACGCGGGCTTCCGGTGGGGGTGGTGGAGAAGGTGATTCCCGACCCGGAGCTTGACTCTTTTATTGATGTGATTGTAAAGCCGGCCGCGCATCTGGACCGGCTGGACGAAGTTCTGGTGATTACCGCAACCGAGCCGCGCTTTTCGCCGGAGCAGCAGCAGGACCTGGCCACCAGCGAGGCACTGAAGGGCGCGGAGGCTGAGGCCATCAAGGAGCAGCAGAAGGCCTCGCAGATCATGGCCGAGCGGCTTCCAGGACTCACCGACCCCAATGCTCTAGTCACGCCGCCGCCCGCCTCAACCCAGCCCGGCCAGACTCCGGCTGCGCCCGTTGCTCCGCCAGCGCCCAAGCTGCTGCCGGCCCGCCATCCAGACCGCTTTACACCGGGAGTCACACCATCGCCAACGGAGGGAAGCCCCGCGCCCGCCACCGAGGAGAGCAAGCCGCAAGCGCCTGCTGCGCCGAAGCCCGAATCATCATCCCAGCCGCGGAGGAATCCCACGCCATGAGTATTCTTGGCCCCGACCATCGCCGTGATTTGGGCATTCGCCATTATCCCTTTTTGATCTACGCCATGACGCCGATTGCGGCGCTGGTGCTGCAAGCCCTGCTGCCGCACGTTCTTCGAGGCTATGCCTGGTTTGACCTGCCGCTGCTGGTCACGATTTACTTTGCCCTGGTTCGCCGCGATCCCATCCAGGGAACGTTGATGGGCGGGAGCCTGGGATTGTTTGAAGACGCGCTCACCCAGCACGCCATCGGTATCAACGGCGTCGCCAAGACGGTTGCCGGTTTTCTGGCCGGTTCGGTGGGCGTGCGCATTGACGTCGAGAACCACACCATCCGATTGCTGCTCACCTTTCTGCTTTCGATCCTGTGCAGTGCAATTTACCTCTTCATCTACCGAATTCTGCTGGGTTTGAATCTGGAGTGGAGCTGGCTGGCGGAAGGGATGAAGGCGGTGGGCAATGCAGCCATTGCCGCAGTGCTCTTTCCACTGTTGGATCGTACGCAGATTCGGGAGTAAACAAGCTCTATCGGATTACTTTCAGCGCCCCGCGGAAGAGTTCGTCAAAGTCACCGGCCAGCCCGGCCTCCTTGGCGACAGCCTGCTCGATGGCCTTTTCGGCAGCCAAGCGCTGATAGCCGAGATTGACCAGCGCGGAGAGCACATCGTCCACGGCGGCTCCACGCACGGCGGACTGCACCGGCGCAACCGCAAAGTCGTCCAGCTTGTCTTTGAGTTCGACCACCAGCCGCTCGGCCAGCTTTTTGCCGACGCCGGGGATGCGCGTCAGTTGCGCGTGATCCTGGCCGCGAATGGCCTGTACGGTGCGCTCCGGCGAAAGGCCGCTGAGCATCTTGATGGCCAGCTTGGGGCCCACGCCGCCCACTGTTATCAGTCGCAAGAAAAGGCGCTTCTCCTGCAAATCTAGAAAGCCGAAGAGGGCGATCTGATCTTCGCTGACCTGGGTGTGAATGTGCAGCGCCGCCTCCGCGCCCACCGAAGGCAGCGCCGTAAAGGTGGGAATGGAGATGGTGACGTCGTAGCCCACCCCTGCGGCCTCGACTATGGCCTGGCCGGGCTGTTTGAAGAGTAGCTTTCCGCGCAGGTGAGCGATCATGATGCTTCTATCTTAGAGTCTCCAGCCGCCGCAGCCGCATAAACTTAGTAGCGCCGGCCTCCCGGTCGGCTGTAGCTTGGACCTCCCGGTCCACGCAGAATTCACGCCAAGAAAAGAATCCAGCCGGAACCTTTGCAAAAAGGCCGCTCCCACTCGGGAACGGCCTTTGAGGTTCACTACTTTGTCTGAAGCATCAGTCTCCGGCAACCAGTTCCGCTTCCTTCTTTTCGGCGGGCTTGGCGGGGGCGATGGAACCGAGCGAAACCAACCCCTCGACGGGCTTTTCGCCAAGGACGTGCTCGCGATAGAGCTTGGCCATGCGGGCGTTGTCGGCGGCGCTGAGTTGCTGCTTGGCGTCGCGGGCGCGGATGTGCTCTTCGCGGGCGGTCTTGGCGATGCCCAGATCGTCCAGCGTATGGTTGCGGTCGGCGTTGACGTGCTCGGCGCGCAGAGCAAGGTCATGGCCAACAACTTCCATCCTCACCTTGTGCCCGCCGGCAAAGATCTCGTGGCGTCCATGCTCCTCATACCACTTGGTCAGCGTCGCCGTCATGTGCATCTTCTCGATGATGTTGCGCCAGCCGATGCCCGTGTTATAGGCGCAGAAGCTGATTTCGCCCTCTTGCGTGGCGTAGGGAATGATGCACTGCTCGGTGCGCCGGAAGTCGTAGTTGAACAGATCCTGGAACCACATGCCGGCGATAAAGAGGAAGTTCCAACGGTCGGCGCGGCGCTTCTGGATGTCTTCCATGGTGCGGTCGCCGGAGACCTTGCCGTAGTCCTTGCCGGTAGCGTTGAAGGTCTTGTCCATCTTCTTCATCATGTCGGTGATTTTGAAGTGGGTGGGCGCCTGGAAGGGATCGTAGTTGCGCAGCAGCGACAAGGCGATGCCAAATACGGAAAGGAACTTGCCGCGCGCGGCGTCGTTGACTTTGGCTACATCCTTGGCCACCTGGCCCATATCGAGGAAGGCCGTAACCGGCGCGGCTTCCTTGGTTTCCTTGTCGATCATCAAGGCCATGCCGATGCCGCAGTTGGGATGGCATCCGCAACTGAGCGCGCCCCAGTCAGCGTTGGGTCCGTGAACCAGATCGGCCCAATCCGAGAAGGTGCTCATAAAACTGATGGGGAACCAGTCGCGCTCCGGGATGCCGTAACCGGTCTGATTCTTGATGTCGTGCGCCATGTGGCTGAGCGTGTAGCGCTGGGCAAAGCGGCGTTCGTCGGAGATGTCCTCATCACGGCCGGTAAAGCTGACCGGCTGGAAGCTGAGGAAGCTGATCTTTTTGGGGTTGTCGAGCGCGAACTGAATGATGCGGCCCACCTGCTCGTTGTTGATGCCGTTGATGATGGTGGTGACCGGCACAATATCCACGCCGGCCTCATGCAAGTTGTTGATGGCTTGCAGCTTTACATCGAAGAGGTTGCCCACCTTGCGATGCGAGTTGGCCGCGTTGCCAATGCCGTCGAATTGCAGATAGACATAGCGCAGTCCGGCCAGGGCGGCGGCGCGGCAAAGCTCCTTGCTCTTGGCGAATTCGATACCGTTCGAAGCAGCCTGCACGGAGTTATAGCCGACCTTGCGGCTGTAACGGATGGCATCCAGAAAGAACGGCGACAGCGTCGGTTCGCCGCCACTGAACTGCACGCTCATCTGCCGCTTGGGCTTGACGGTGATGGCGTTGTCGAGCATGGTCTTGATCTCTTCCCAGCCCAGTTCGTGGACGAAGCCCACTTGATTGGCGTCCATGAAGCAGGGATCGCACATCATGTTGCAGCGGTTGGTCAGGTCGATGGTCAACACCGAACCGCGCCCGTGGGTCATGGTCGAGGTGCCGTGGGCGCGCAGGCGCATATCGCTGTGCGAGCGCATATCACGGCCCGGAAAGCTCTCTTCCAGATGCTTGAAGAAGGGCGCGTCCATGGACATGATGTCCTCGAAGTGGCCGTGCTTGGGGCAGTCCTTGACCATCCAGATTTCGCCGTTGCGCTCGATGATCTGCGCCTTGATCTCGCCCACCTTTTCGTTGAGCAGCACTTCATAGGGCAGCTTGCCGTCGAGGATCTGTTTGCGAATCTCCGGCACACACTTGGGACAGAGCGAGTCGGTGGTGCGCGGCCAGCCCAGTGGCGGCTTCTCTTTTTCCCAGGACTTTTGCAGCGGCTTGTTGGACCACTTCGGCGTGAATCCCGGGTTGGGGCTGATGCGATTCAGGCGCTCAAAGACCACCCACGCGCCCTGCGCCGCATAAGTAGCAGCTTTCTCAACATACTTGATAGCTTTTGCCATGATGCCAATCTCCTTGAATGGTTTGGCGGCCAGCGGCGGACTCACGCCTGGCCAGACCCCCGGGACCCGATTACGGGCAAATCCATGGGGCTGAAATTCCAGTACTAGAGTAACCGGGGGCGGCGGTCAAGCGAAGCGCAATGCAGCGAACTGCGACATTTGGCAGCGAACGGAAGTTGAAGCGGGGGGAACGGTCGGGGGATTGCCACGTCTGTTGCGATAGATCAGAAATCAGCCGTACATATTTCATTGACAACAATAAATGACAATACTACTATGGGGCCGCAACTCCCGCCTGTTCTTTTCACCGTTCTACGGGTGTCCTCGAGGTAATTGAGGCCTCACTCCCATGAAAAACGCAAGCACTCATTCTTCGATCCTGGGTGGCTCCTCTCCAGCGAGCCGCCGCGCCGCAACGTCTTTGCTGAATCAATTGATACGTCCAGGGGTTCTGCTCCTGCTGGCGTGCCTTTGCCTCTGCGCCCATGCGCAGCAGAATGAATGGACCTGGATGGGCGGAAGCGAGACGGTCAACCAGCCCAGCGTGTATGGCACGTTGGGAACTCCTGCCGCTGGAAACATCCCCGGAGCACTTCTGGGGGCTTCAACCTGGACTGACAACAGCGGCAATCTATGGCTCTTCGGTGGCAGCAACTATTGCTCCTGGTATTGCAATTACAACACCCTTTGGGAATTCAATCCTGCCACCAACCAATGGGTTTGGATGAATGGAAGCAGCACCGAAGACGATCCTGGGGTGTATGGCACGATGGGTTCGCCCGCCGCCGGAAATTCTCCCGCAGCTCGTTATAATGCGGTTACCTGGACCGACAACACTGGCCATTTCTGGCTCTTTGGAGGTCGATGTGGAGATATAAACTGCAGTGCCTATTTCAATGATCTTTGGCAGTTCGATCCTTCCACGAACCAATGGACTTGGATGAATGGAAGCAGCGCGACGCCTTGCCAAAACTGCGGCCAGCCTGGAATATACGGAACATTGGGCGTGCCTGCTCCGGGAAACTATCCGGGCAGCCGCGCCTACTCTGTCAGTTGGACCGACAGCGGCGGCAATCTCTGGCTCTTTGGAGGCCAGGGCTTCGATGCTGCTGGCAATTCCGACACACTCAACGACCTTTGGGAGTTCAATCCCTCGACAAATCAATGGGCCTGGATGGGTGGAAGTAATCAAGTCGACCAGTTAGGAGTCTACGGCACATTAGGAATTCCCGCCGCTGGAAATATCCCAGGAGCGCGCCTTTGGTCCTCCAGTTGGACCGATCATAGCGGCAATTTCTGGCTCTTTGGGGGCTTGGGCGACGATGCTACGGGGAACTCGAATAATTTCGATCTGAACGATCTGTGGAAGTTTAGTCCTTCCACAGGACAATGGACCTGGATGGGCGGAAGCAATACTGTAAGCAGTTGTGCAACTGTCTCCTCTGAATGGTATCGTCTGCAAACGTATTGCGGCCAACCCGGCGTTTACGGTTCACAAGGAATGCCTGCTGCCGGGAATATTCCGGGAGGACGCAGCATTGGCGTGAGTTGGACCGATAAGAGCGGAAATTTCTGGCTCTTCGGGGGCTGGGGCCATGATGCCAATGACCAAGCGGTGGTTCTCAACGATCTTTGGGAGTTTAGTCCTTCTACGAACCAATGGACATGGATAGGCGGAAACAGTACTGTCACCAGTAACTGTAATCCAGAGGACGGCGATTGCGGCATTTCGGGAGTATATGGAACATTGGGATTAGCTGCTGCCGGAAATATGCCTGGAAGTCGACGCTACCCTATGGGCTGGACCGATAGCTCTGGCAATCTCTGGCTCTTTGGTGGCTATGCCTTCGACGTCAATGGGGACGAGAACTACCAGAATGACCTATGGAAATATCAACCCCTGGCTTCCGCCGCAAGCCCAATTTTCAGTTTGGCGGCCGGAACCTACACCGCCGTGCAGACGGTGAGCATCGCGGATACCACCCCAGGCGCGACGATCTACTACACGCTGGACGGCTCGATACCGACGAACGCCTCGGCCGTTTACTCGACCGCTTTGACGGTCAGCCAGACCACGACTGTCAATGCCATTGCTGTAGCCGCCGGATACTCGAACAGCGCAGTGGCATCGGCGACTTACACCATCAACCTTCCGCCAGCCGCCGCACCAGTCTTCACTCCCGGCGCTGGCATGTACACCTCCATCCAGAAGGTCAAGATTACCGACGCGACCAAGGGCGCAACCATCTATTACACCTTGGATGGCTCGACACCAACCACCGCCTCGACCGTTTACACCGCCAAGATCAGCGTCAGCCAAACCACCACCATCAACGCCATCGCAGCGGTAGCTGGGTTCTCGAACAGCGCCGTGGCATCGGCCACCTACATCATCAACCTGCCCCCTGCCGCCGCGCCAACTTTCAACCCTGCAGCTGGCACTTACACCTCCATCCAGACTGTCACAATTGCCGACACAACCACGTGCGCGAGCATTTATTACACACTCGACGGTTCCACGCCGACCACCGCTTCGGCCAAGTATTCAAAGGCTTTGACGGTAAGCCAGAGCACCACGATCAACGCCATCGCCGTGGCAACTGGATATTCGAGCAGTGCGGTGGCATCGGTGACCTACATCATCAACCTGCCCCCCGCCGCCGCTCCGGCCTTCAGCGTGGCCGCCGGTACGTACACCTCCATCCAGAAGGTCAAACTCAGCGATTCGATCACCGGGGCGGCCATCTACTACACATTGGATGGCTCCACGCCAACGACGGCCTCGACCAAGTACACCGCCGCGATCATCGTCAGCCAAAATACCACGATCAATGCCATTGCCTTGGCGACCGACTACTCGGCCAGCGCTGTAGCATCGGCCACCTACATCATCACGCTGCCCGCCGCCCCGCCCACCTTCACGCCCGCTGCTGGAGCTTACGGCGAGGCACAGTTGGTAACACTGGCCTCCAACACGCCCAATGCAACCATCTATTACACCACCGACGGATCCGCGCCGTCAGAGAGTTCAACCCAGTACTCTGGCCCGTTCGCTGTCGATGCAACCGAAACCATCAAAGCAATCGCTTCGGCGACTGGCTACGTGGATAGTCCCGTAGAATGCGCGAAATTTACACTTGTAAGCTCACCCCGCGTGCTTACCGGGCTGGCCAGCAATATTGCCACTCCCACAGCCACTCTGAACGCCACAGTGCATGATTTTGATTCATCAGGTCAGATCTGGTTCCTTTGGGGAACCAGCAGCACATCGCTTAACTCCAGCACGGACAAGGTTGCTCTACCTGCCTTATCTGGAGCGCAAAGTGTGAGCGCGCCTTTGACCGGACTCGCGGGCGGAACAACCTATTACTTCCAGCCGGTGGCCGAAACCATGGGAGGAACCACTTACGGCGCCATCCAGAGCTTCACAACTAATTGAGGCTCTCTTGTATTCTGCGCACTCTCAAACTCACTCGGGCCGGACAGAAAATCGTCTGGCCCGATTTCTCTGCCCAAGTCGCCACTTATTCCACGGACGGGTGAGAGATGCAGGCGGGTGAATCCTTATAGAATGAAAAAATGCTGCGAGTGAAGTTATTGGAAGTGGGGGCGCGGGCGCCGGAGGTGGCTCATCGGGGTGAGGATTTGGGCTATGATCTGTTTGCACTGACCGGGGCTGTGCTGGCTCCGCGGGCTACCGTGAAGGTGCGCACGGGGATTGCCGTCGAGGCGCGGCATCCTGGGACCGGCGAGCCGCTGGGGCTGCTGGTGCGGGACCGTTCGTCGATGGCGGCGCGGGGGATTGCGACGACCGCCGGAGTGATTGACGCCGGCTACCGGGGCGAGATTCTGATCCTGATGACCAATCTGACGGACGCGGCCATTGAGCTGAAGGCCGGCGAGAAGATTGCTCAGATGATTCCCGTGCCGGTTTTGACTGGAACTGTGGAGACAGTCGAAAGTCTGGAAGACTCGGCGCGGGCGGAGAGAGGCTTCGGCAGTTCGGGACGATAAAGGTTCATGGTTCCCCATATATCTCAGAAACGAATCGCTCTGCTCCGACTTTCGTCGGATGCGCGTTCCTGAGGCTCGCGCCTAAGATGAGGAAGCAGGTTGGAGGCATCGTCTATGGCGTCGAAGCTCAAAATACTTTATATTTTTCTCGGCTTGATCCTGGCAGGCGGATGTTTCGCCTTGATTGGTTGCGGGGGTAGCGGAGGAGGAACGTCCACAACGACGACGGCTACACCTACCTTCTCGCCTGCCGCCGGAAGCTACAAGACGGCGCAATCGGTCACCATCACGGACTCGACCGCGGGCGCGACAATTTATTACACCACCAACGGAACGACACCCACCACGGCCTCCACGGTCTACTCCAGCGCGATTACTATTCCTGCGACTCCGGCCACCGAAACCATCCAGGCGATAGCCGTGGCCTCGGGCGATACAAACTCCGCGGTTGCATCCGCTGTGTACACGATTCTTCCGACAGGGGCGACGGCTCCTGTGATGGGCGCCGACGTCGGATGGCTGACCGCGTTGGAGAGCCTGGGGTACAGTTGGAGCGACCCCAACGGCAACCAGGCAAGTGCGCTGCAGATCCTCAAGAACGCCGGTGTCAACACTATTCGCATTCGCACTTTTGTGAATCCGACCATCGCGTCTGGCGTGGTGGGCGTGGGCGATCTGGATCAGGCAGGCAGCATTGCGCTGGCCAAAACGGCCAGTGCGATGGGCTTCAAGATCATGATCGACTTTCATTACAGTGACACGTGGGCCGACCCCGGCCATCAAACCATTCCAGCCGCGTGGGCAAATGACGACTATGCTCAAATGCAAACCGACCTCTATAACTACACCTATAACTTTATGACCGCGCTGGTGGCCGCGGGAGTTACTCCGGACTATGTGCAGGTGGGCAACGAGATTAACTCCGGCATGCTTTGGCCGATCGGTTCGGTGGGCGCCACCACTGCAAATGGCAATAACTTCACCCAGATTGCCGGCCTGATCAACCAGGGCTACAACGCGGTGAAGGCGGCGAGCAGCTCGACGCAAGTGGTTATTCATCTGGCGACGATCAGTAACCTTAGCACCTTTGAATGGTTCTTTGACGGGCTGAAGGCCGCCGGCGGAAATTTTGACGTGATTGGAGGCTCCTATTACGATGGGTTGTCAAACATTTCGTTGCTCGACGCCAATCTGCCTGCGCTGTCTGCCCGCTATAACAAACCGGTGATGATCTGTGAGATCGGATACCTGTACAGCGATCCTGCCGATGGATACACCGATGTGCAGGATGCCATCCAGGCCATCAATGCCGTGCCCGGCAATATGGGGCTGGGAGTGATTTACTGGGAGCCGGAAGCTCCCGATGATGCCTCAACGAATAATTACACGATGGGCGCGGTGACCGAGGATGGAGAAGTGCTGCAATTTACAAGCCTGATTGATGCGTTCTGATTGGAAGAAAAAGCTCTGATTAAATTTCGACGGTGAGTTTCCGATAAGGCGAACCCTGCGACGATTTCATTCTATAGAATCAAGGGAAGGAACAACTTTCCATGATTACGATTCTTGGAGCGGGCGGCGTCATCAGCAACGAATTGGTTCAACTGCTCTGTATGAACAAGCTTCCGTACCGGCTCGTTAGCCGCCATCCCGCCCCAATCCGGGGTGCCACGGAGATCATATCAGCTGACCTCTCCGACAAAGAGCAGACTACGCGGGCAGTGGCAGGCTCCAAGGTGGTGGTTCTTCTTGCCGGACTGAAATACGATCTCAAACTCTGGGCCGAATTATGGCCGCGCATCATGGCCAACACCATCGAGGCCTGCAAGCGCGCGGGCGCAAAACTGATTTTCTTTGACAATGTCTATATGTACGGAAAGGTCAGTGGCGCAATGACCGAGGAGACGCCATTCAATCCTTGCAGCAAAAAGGGAGAAATCCGCGCCAATATCGCTACCTCTCTTATGGACGAGTGGAAGGCCGGTAGATTGACTGCGATGATTGCGCGTGCAGCTGATTTTTACGGTCCGAACGCCCGCAATGGAATCCCAAACATTCTGTATTTCGAGCCATTCCACAAAAACAAAAAAGCTATGTGTCTGATCAGTGACTCGATGCCGCACTCCTTTACCTACACGCTGGACGCTGCGCAGGCGCTCGTGACGCTGGCCGGGAGTGAATCCGCTTGGAATCAAACCTGGCATCTGCCCACCACACCGAATCCATTGACGGCGAAAGAATTCATTACCTGCGCTGCAAAGGAAATAAGTCGCTCGCCGAATTACCGTGTGCTCAGCAGGCCGATAGTTCGCATCATTGGTTGGTTCGATCCGCTGGTTGGCGAAGTATATGAGATGCTTTACCAGAACGACTCGCCGTATCTATTTGATTCATCCAAATTCGCGCGAACCTTCGGCTTTGCGGGAACGCCCTACGCAGAGGGGATTCGTGTGACGGCCGCGTCTTATCGAGAAGGTGCTTGAAGTAGCTGTCAAGGAAGGTTTAGGGCGTGGATTCCCAGGTCCCAAAGTCGGGACCTGGGGCACCCACCATCAAAAGGAAATCGGCTACTGGTTTCCCAGCCCGTCATTCTGGTGGTAGTTGGGCGCGGTGGGAACGGGAATCTCCGGCACGGGATGAGCCTTCAGGCCGTCCAGCACCAGCTGCACGCCGGTCTCAAGTTGGCGGTCATGGCCTGCGGCTACGTCCTTGGGCAGTTCTTCGACCGGCACATCGGGAGCGACGCCGTGATTCTCCACCTCCCAGTCGCCATGGAGGCCATAGATGGCATAGCGCGGAGCCGTGACGTAGCCGCCGTCGAGCAGTTGTGGATAGCCGCCAATACCCACCAATCCGCCCCATGTACGCGTGCCGACCAGCTCGCCGACGCCCGCCTTTTTGAAGTACCAGGGCATGGCGTCGCCGCCAGAGCCGGAGTTCTGATTGATGAGCATGACCTTGGTGCCGAAGATGGCGCCCACCGGGTCGTGGATCGGCTTGCCGTCGCGCTCGATGGCCCCGGCGAGCGGAAAGCGTTTGAGCACATCGACGACGTAATCGGCGATGAATCCGCCCTCATTCCAACGCTCGTCCAGCACCAGCCCTTGCTTGTCGAGCTGCGCGTAAAAGTAGCGGTTGAAGTTGGTGTAGCCCGCACCGCCGGTGTTGGGCATATAGACATAGGCAACTTTGCCGCCGGAGAGCTCATCCACCTTGCGACGATTGGATTCAATCCAATCCAGATTGCGCAGGCCGTCCTCGTCGCTGATGGGCACCACGGTGACATCCCGGGCATCCTTGCCCTCGGCGTTATAAGCAATGTGGAGCACGGTCTGCTTGCCGGCCGTGCCGTCAAAGAACTCATAGAGGTTGTCGTTCGAGTGCAATTCGCGGCCATTGACGGCCAGCAGGTAAGCGCCCTCGTGGACGTAAACGCCGGGCAGAGTGAGCGGCGAAGCCAGACCGGGAGTCCAGTTCTGTCCGCCGAGAATCTTGCTGATGCGATAACGGCCATTCTCGATTTTGTAATCCGCACCCAGCAGGCCGGTCTTGGGACCGTTGTCGTGATCGCGCGGCCCACCCACGAACATGTGTCCGATGGTGATTTCGCCCAGCATCTCGGTGGAAAGGTAGGTGAACTCCGAGCGCGAGGCCAGCCCGTCCAGATAAGGCTTGTACTTGGCCTCGATCTTGGGAATGTTCAGGCCGTGGGTTTTGGGATCATAGAGGAAGTCACGCTCGATGCGCCAGGTTTCGTGGTAGATTTGCCGCCATTGCGCGCGGGGATCAACCACCGTTTCCAGGCTGCCTAAATTGAGCGGCTTGCCCGGTGCGTCGGCGCCCGGCTTCAGATCGTCAGTGCTTGCGATGGCCCATCCACCCTTGCGTGCATAGAGCACCTTGGAAGCGTCCGCGGAGACGATGAAGGCATCAACGCCGCCTAACACTTGCTCGGTCAAACGCTTTTCGTTGGTGAAGCGCCAGACGGTTCGAATGCCGGGTCCACCATCCTCATCGCTGGAACGGCCTACCGGCGACCCCTCAAAGAGATAAAGAACGCCGGTTTTGCCGTTGGAGATGCCGCGATAGTTGCGCGCCGGAATGGGCAACGCCAAGATGCGGTCGCCGATTTTTTCCAGATCAACCTTGACCTCGACCGGCTTTCCGGCATCCTTTTTGTCGCCGTCTTTCTTGTCTTTATCGGCGTCCTTGGCGGCTTCATCTTTTTTGGCTTCGTCTTTCTTGTCAGCTTTTTTGTCGGCCTTTTTGTCGCTGTCTTTCTTGTCACTATCCTTCTTGTCGGCGTCCTTGCTGTCCGCTGTGGTGTCGTCTTTTTTGTCGGCGTCTTTGATCTTTTCGTCGTCGCTCTCCGGAGGAACGGGCGAAGCGCCGAATTTCTCCAGGACCACCACATACACACCATTGGTTTGCGCACGATCCAGCGAAGAGAGGTCGATGCCGGCGCTCGAGGGTCCGTCGTCGGTCGAGGCGAGAAAATAGAGGAACTTGCCGTTCGGGTCGAAGGCCGGATTGGAGGCGTCGCTCATGCCGTCGGTGACTTGGGTGGATTTGTGTGTCTCGATCGAGTAGAGAAAGATGGCTTGCAGTTGATTGTCGAGATCGCGCTGATAGGCGATCCACTTGGAGTCCGGCGACCAGACGGCGTTGAAGTTGGGACCCCAATTGCCAAAGACCTCTTTATCCACCAGCACCGGCTTGCCCGTGGGCACGTCCACCAACCAAAGCCGCAGATGCTTGTCGGTATAAAGGATGTGCTTGGAATCGGGCGACCAAGTGGGCGAGTAGAAGTAGCTCGGATCGGGGCCCAAATCGATGACCGCTGGCGGCTTGAAGCCGGTCTGGTCATGCAGGTAGAGCTGGTACTCGCCGCTGGCGTCAGAGAAGTAGGCGATGGTCTTGCCGTCGGGGCTCCAAGCCGGGTCGCGTTCAGCCACGCCGGGTGTCTGGGTCAGGTTGCGGGTGTCGCCTTTTTCCGCCGGAACCGTGAAGATTTCACCATGCGCCTCAAAGACGGCACGTGCGCCGGTGGGCGAAACCTGCGCGTTCTGAATCTCCTCCGGGGAGAGGTTGACGCGATGCGGAGCGAGGCTGGCCAGTTCGCCGTGAACTTGAATCGGTACAGGCATCTTCATGCCGGTTACCGGGTCCACCAGCAGAATGCTGCCAAACTGCTCCACCACCAGCGCGCTGCGGTCGGATCCATCCACGCCCTTCGCTGGGCCAGCCTGGAAGGATTTGAGGTCCAAGCCGCTGTTCGGCATGACCTGCGAGACCTTTTCGCTTTTGGTGTCGTAGCGATAGAGCGTAACCGGACCGGCGTTCTTGCCGTCCTCCGAGCGGTCGCTGAGGAAGTAGACCTGATCGCCCACCCAGACGGGGTTGGAGTCGTTGGAGTTCTCGCGGGGAATCTTGACCAGGTCGAGCGTCTTCAGATTGACGATCCAGATCGGGGTGGTCTGGCCTCCGACGTAGCGCTTCCAGGCTGGCTGCCACTTGGTGAATGGCTGGTAGGCCAGCGATTGGCCGTCGGGCGAGAAGGAGATCTGCGCGCCGGAGGGCAGCGGCAGCGGCTCGGGGATACCGGAGCCGTCAGCGGCTACACGGAAGAGGCGGCTGAAGTGCCGATAGCTGGCCATGCCGCTCGATATCAGCACGTATTTGCCGTCTGGCGACCAGCCCACCACTCCGCTGCCGTCCGGATGCCAGGTGAGGCGGCGGGGAATGCCGCCCGCGGCAGGGATGACGTACGCGTCGATGTTACCGTTCAGATGGGCCGAATAGGCAATGAATGCTCCATCAGGAGAGTAAAAAGGCCCGGCAAGCACATGGCCGTCCGAGGTGAGGCGCTCGGCCTCGCCGCCCGTGCGCGCCACGGTCCAGATGTCGTCGGCGTAGCGGAAGGCGATCCGCTCCTGCGAAAGCGAGGGTGAGCGCAGCAGCAGCGGCGATTGCTCTGGAGCGCTGGTTTGGGCGGATAGATGGAACGGGGAGAAAGTGGCCAGCGCCAGCAGGAGCAGGGCAAGCCGGGAGCCGATGCAATTCATGGAACCTCCAGGGACCGTTTATCAACATTCGATGCAGGATGGAATACAAACAACCGTTCCAATCATGCTACGCCAGAAAGGCGCAGGTTGTTCCAAACAATCATGATTTTGACGCATTTTTGGGAATTTCGTTTGACCGCTGGAACCGGGCGGCAGCGTGGCGCGTATCAGAAAACGGGCCAACGAGAGGCTGCCAGAGAGGTTAAGCGGCCTGAGAGGCAGTTGATGCGTCCATAGAAAGAACGGATTTTTTGTCTTGGGCGGTTGGATTTGAATGGGCACGGCTTCAGCTTTGCCGAAGATGCAACCAAACAAGGATGGGCTTCAGCCCCTAAGGGAAGGTATCCAGAATGAACAACGAGCAGCAACCGTAGACCCTTCGACACCGTTGTACGCAAGGAACGCGATCAACCCAGCTCAGGATGACTGGTTTTCATATCGCAATTATTTCGTGTCGGTTCATCAGGAATCCGTCAACACAGAAAGCAGGACCATGCTCTTTACCGAGGCCTTGAAACTCGCGCTCCAGTCCTTGTGGGCCAACAAGATGCGGACCATTCTCACGCTGCTGGGCATGGTCATCGGCGTGGCCTCGGTCATCATGGTGGTGACGCTCACCAATGGCGCCAAAGCCTTTGTGACCTCCAAGATCAACACCTACGGGGCCAGCGTAATCACCGTCAGCAAGATGCCGCAGACCTTCATGACGATGGAGGAATGGCTCGAATTCCAGAAGCGCAAGGACGTCACGTACGACGATTACCGGGCCATCTTGGATGATTGCAAGTCCTGCGTCTCGGTCGGCGCATCGCGCGATTCGGCCAACGGCAAGGTTGTCTACCAGACCCAATCCACGACCGACTCCCAGGTGCGCGGCATGACCTGGACGATGCCGGCGCTCTCCAATATGAATATCGAATCCGGCCGGTCTTTTACCGATATTGAAGACACTCACAGCGCTCATGTGGCTATTGTTGGCTGCGATATCGTGGACAACGTCCTCGGCGTGGGCGACCCGCTGGGCAAGGAGATTCGCGTCGATGGCGCTCCCTATACGGTGATCGGCGTCGGCGAGTGCCAGGGCAAGATGCTGGGCCAAAGCATGGACAACTGGGTGGCCATTCCTCTCACTTCGTTTCTCCATCAATACGGCGAGCAGGGCAGCCTGACCGTCTACGCCGATGCCGGCAGCGGCGGCGAGGTCAGCGATGCAGTCAGCGATGAGCTGCGCGTGATTATGCGCACTCGCCGCCACCTGACCCCCGGCAGGCCGGATACATTCAATGTGGACACCAGCGCCACCTTTCAAAATATGCTGAGCAAGGTGCTGAATAACTTCGGCGCCGTGGTGGCCGCCATCGCCGCTGTCTCGCTGGTGGTGGGCGGCATTGTCATCATGAACATCATGCTAGTCGCGGTCACCGAGCGCACCCGCGAAATCGGCATACGCAAGGCCCTGGGCGCGCGCCGCAAGGATATTCTGCTGCAATTTTTAATCGAGTCCGGAACCATGTCGCTGGCCGGAGGCCTGATCGGCGTTTTTACCGGCATTGCGGCGGCCAAGGTGATTACCCTGTTGATCGCCTTCCCCTCTGTTGTGGCCCTCTGGTCGATCCTGGTCGGGCTCTTTGTGGCCACGGCGGTTGGTTTATTCTTCGGCGTTTATCCGGCCTACAAGGCCGCCAGCCTTGACCCCATCGTTGCCCTGAGAGCGGAGCTATAACCATGAGACTGAGCGACTCCAAAGAATCCGTGCTGCTGGCGCTGGACACCTTGCGCAAAAACAAGCTGCGCTCCGGCCTGACCATTCTGGGCATCAGCATCGGCATCGCCACGGTGATTCTGATCTCCTCGGCGATCAACGGGCTGAATACCAATATCGCCTCCTTCGTCAATTCTCTGGGCACCAACTCACTCTGGGTTTACCGCTTTGAACCCTTCGGCAAGCGCCCCACCACCGAGGAACTCAACCGCAAGCAGCTCACCTACGAGGACGGCTTGGCGATGCGCAGCTTGCCCTACGTTTCCGCCGTTGATCCGGAGCTGACCAACCAGAACTTCCAGACCGGTCTGGGCAGCGTCTCCATCAAGCGCGGCAGCCGCAAACTCTATAACACCATTCTGAACGGCACTACAACCGAAGTGAAAGAAGTTGCCGACATTGAGCTGATCGAAGGCCGCATCTGGACCGACGGGGAAGAGGAGCGCGCCGCCAAGGTGGTGGTGCTGGGCCATGACTCGGCCGAAGACCTCTTCCCTGGCGAAGATCCAATCGGCAAGGACATCGACTGCGAAGGAAGCATCTACACCGTCATCGGCGTCCTTGATAAGCAGGCGCAGCCCTTTGGCAGCGGTCGCAACCCGCAGGATAACTCTGCCTATTTTCCGCTGGAAACCTTCCGCCAGTTGCACCCTGAGCTGAAGGATTTCTGGATCGTGGTGAAATACGACGACCCGGCTCACAAGCAACTGGTCGTCGAAGAAACTCGCGAACTGCTGCGCATCCGCCGCAATGTGCGCACCCAGCAGGACGATAACTTTGCCATCTTTGGCCCCGATTCTCTTACGCGGCTTTGGAATACGCTCACCATTGGCCTGTTTTCCTTCATGGTTGCCGTCTCTTCGGTCGGCCTGATGGTGGGCGGCGTGGGGGTGATGAATATCATGCTGGTTTCGGTCACCGAGCGCACCCGCGAGATCGGCGTGCGCAAGGCCATTGGCGCGACCAAGAATAATATCCTGTTGCAATTTACGCTGGAGGCGGTGACGCTGTGCATCGTGGGCGGCATCATCGGCATCCTTGGCGGCGCGCTGCTGACGCTGATTCTGCATTTCGCCGTCGGCTTCCTGCACGCCGCGCTTTCGCCGTTTTGGGTGACCATCGCTTTCACGGTCTCTGGCTTGATCGGCCTCGTCTTCGGCATCTACCCCGCCTGGAAGGCTGCCAACATGGACCCCATCGAGGCGCTTCGCTACGAGTGAGATAGAGAATTGCCGCTCCGCTCCGGCTGGCCAGTCTTCGCGGAGCGGCCTTCTCGGATCTTTCACCGTTTGCGCGTATGGATTCAAGAATGGCTGACTCTTTATCCATGAAATTTGCTCCCCGATCCCTGTTCCCTGACCCCTGTTCCCTGCCGCTTGACCTAAACATAACGAAAGAATCGCAATCCGCGCGCAGCTTTGCTCCACTTCCGGTAGGATATTGAAGGTACCTATTGCAGAATGAGCCTGAAAGCCAAACTGGAAGCAGTCATCTACGCCGCGGAGGAGCCGGTCACACTGGCTCAGCTCGCCGTGCTCTTTGCCGCCGACGCCCTCGAGTGGAAGGCGGAGCAGGATGCTGCCTCTGGCGGACCAGCTGCCGAGCAACCCTTTCTGGGTGAGGAGTTTGCCCCCTTTGATCCACAGGAGGAGTTCGTGCCGGGACCGAATTTGGCGCTCCTCGCGGAGATTGATGCGGAGTTCAATGCCGCACATTCTTCCGCCAAAACTGTCCAGAATTCGGAGAGTGAAACCGACACCGAAACGGAGCCGGCGACCAGTCCCGTAGCGCCGGCGGAGCCTCTCCCCGTTGCGATGGAAGGCCTGGAGCCGCCAACGGAAGCTCCGCCAACAGCCGAGCCAGCCCCGTCCGCCGATCTCACCGCCGAAGCTGAACTGGAGGAGAAGCGTCAAGCGCGCTTGCTTGACCGGGAAATTCGCACCATTCTCCGCCAGCTCCTCGATGAGCTGATCGACGACTGCGTCTCGGACGACCGAGGGTTGGAGATTCGCGAGATCGCGGGCGGCTTCCGCATGGCCACCAAGCCCGAGTGCCACGATGCAGTTCGCCTCTTCGTCAAGAGCCTCAAGCCGGCCCTCAAGCTCTCGCTACCGGCTCTGGAAACCCTGGCCATTATCGCCTACAAGCAGCCCATTACCGCTCCTGAGGTCAACGAGATTCGCGGTGTGGAGTCCTCCGGCGTCTTTGGCTCGCTGCTTTCGCGCAAGCTGATTGCCACGGCCGGCCGCAAGCAGGTCATTGGTCGCCCCATCCTCTACAAAACCACCAAGGAGTTTCTGCTCCGCTTTGGCCTCAAGGATGTCTCCGAACTGCCTTCGATGGAGGAGTTTGAGAAGCTGGCCACGGTGGAACTGGAAGAGTCGGAAACAGCCGATGAGTTCGACGAAGCGGCAAATGAGAGAATGGAAGAATCCCCCTCTGAAGAACTGCCAGCGCAGCCAGAGTCACACGTAACCACCGGGACCGCCGAGACGGCGGGCCGCAACGAAGCCAACCCCACCGCAGAGGCCGCTCCTGCTGCGCCTCGCGTCACCGAGCAGGCAGAAATTGAGAATTCTCCCAATGACCACCCCGAAGAAAGCCGCCAAGAAGGCCGCCAAGAAAACCACCGCGACTGAACTCAAGCCCAAGAAAGCCTCTGCGGCTGAGCCTGAAGCCAAGAAAACCACTGCGACGGCACCAAAGCCCAAGAAAACTGCCAAAGTCAAAAAGGCCTCGGCCCTTTTGCCCGATTCAGCCGAAGCAGCCTTGGAGACCTTATCCGTAGCTGTGGCCGAAGCTGTGATTGCAGCCGAGGTTGAAGCTGCTGTGGTTGAAGAGCTTGTGGCGGAAGAAGCTGCTGTCGAAGCGAAGATGGAAGCCGAGATTGAAGTTGAAGCGGAAGACGGCTTAGAGCCCGAAGAGAGCGACTCCGACGACGAGGACGAGCGCGAGTCCACTCACAAGCCGCGTCCTCCAGCCAAGCTGGAGCGCCTGCAGAAGATTCTGGCCGCCGCCGGAGTGGCCAGCCGCCGCAGCGCCGAATCGATGATCGAGCAGGGCCGCGTTCAGGTGAATGGCAAGATTGTAACCGAGTTGGGCACTAAAGCCGATGCCGGACGCGACCACATCCGCGTCGATGGCAAGCTGCTGCAAGGGGCCGAGCGCCTGCGCTACTTCATCCTCAACAAGCCGCGCGGCTTTGTGACCACGGTCAAGGACCCTGAAGGCCGTCCGACGGTGATGCAGTTCTTTGAGAAGATGAAGGAGCGCCTCTACCCGGTTGGCCGCCTCGACTACCTGAGCGAGGGGCTGCTGGTGGTCACCAATGACGGCGAACTGGCCAACAAGCTGACCAAAGCCTCCTCCGGCGTGGAGAAGACCTACCTGGTCAAAGTTGCAGGCCAGCCCACCGAGGCCGAACTGGACATTCTCCGGGGCGGCGTCTCCATTGCGCTGGGCAAGCCCGGATCGAAGACCGTCCGCACGTCTCCCGCCCGCATACGCCAGGTTCGCCAGGGCGATAACCCCTGGTACGAAGTGGTTCTGATTGAAGGCCGCAACCGCGAACTGCGCAAGATGTTCGAGGAGATCGGCCACTTTGTTGAAAAAATTCGCCGCACCGGCTACGGCCCGCTGGTCCTCGACCAGGAGCCAGGCAACTTGCGCGAGTTGCAAGCGGAGGAGCTGGAGGCTCTGCGCAAAGCCGCCGACGGCAAGCTGCGCACCCCGAAATCCAAAGATCTCCGTCGCCGCAACCTGATCGACGCCGGCAAGCTGCCCACCGTCCTTCCCAAGCCAAGCAGCCGTCCGCGCATCGCACCTCCTTCTGTGCTGCCGCCTGCGGCCGATGCCAGACCGGTTCAGACAGACTGGTCCCGTCCAGGCGCTTTCAAGGCAAAGAAGTTCGGTTCGGGCCAACCTGCCCGTCCCGCCCCGCCAGCGGATCGCTTTGCCAGCGGCGAGGCCAACAAGTTCTTCCGTCCAGCCCGCCCCAGCGACGAGGGCTTCCGCCCTGCGGCAGGCCGCACCTCGGCTCCCAATCCCGTGCGCAGTTTTTCCAGTGCGGAAGACGAGCGTGCGCCGCGGTCAGACAACCGCGCGCCGCAGAGTTTTGGCTACAATCGCCCCGTTGGGCGCAGCTTTGATCGCCCGGATGCGCGTGCAAATGCGCGTCCTGGCCGCAACTTTGAACGCCCTGCCGCCCGCCCAGCATGGAACAAGGACGCGCGCCCCGCTTTTCCGCCCGCGCGCTCGGCAGAAGGCTCAACCGGCGAGGCACGGCCCTTTACCCCGAAACCGGCATGGAAGAAGCCGGAACGCGCCGAGGGTTCTTCCAGGCCGGGCAGCTCATTCCGCCCGGAGCGCTCCGGTCGTCCAGAGCGGCCGGCTCGTCCTGATTTCAAGCGCTCTGCCGCGCCGCGCCGTGACCTTCCAGCCCGCGAGACCCGCGTCTTCGACGAGGATCTGGAACCCATCCGTCCACCCAATCTTCACATCGAGGAGATCACCGGCCCCAGCCCGTCCAGCTATTCCCGGCCTAACGCGCCTCGCTCAAACTACAGCCGTCCGTCAACCGGTCGACCCAGCGGACCACGGCCTGGCGCGCCCCGTCCCTATGCGGATCGCTCAAGCTCCAGCCGTCCCAGCGCTCCCCGTCCGTACTCGGATCGGCCCGCTTCCGACCGGCCCAGGCCCAGCCGTCCTTCGTATGACCGGCCAGCTCCTTCCGGCAACTTCCGGCCACGTACTGATCGCCCAACCGGCGACCGTCCCAGCCGGCCCAGCTTCAGCCGCCCTGAAGGAGGCCGCCCGTCGTTCACGAGCAGCGGCCAGCCTCGTCCCGGCGGCGCGCGTCCCAGCAGCAAGCCGGGCAAGTTCAGCAAGCCCGGAGGTGCGTCCAAGCCTTACAAGCCGCGCACCGAGGGCGGATCTGACTACCGCCCCACCCAGGCAAAGCCTTATCCCGGCTCCAGCTCTCGCGCGGAAAGAAAGGCCGGTCCCGGCTGGAAGCCGAGTCCATCCAGCACGCGCTCCAAGCCAAAGCCGGGCAGCTCAGCCAAGCCCAGCCATCGAGGAAAGCCCGGAGGCAAATCCAGCGGCAAAAAGCGCAACTACTAACTGGCTTTTTTCGCGCAAGGCGCTTGCAAAATAGGTTGATGGACTTACTCCGTCAACCTATTTTGCATTGCGGTTTTCATCCTCCGGCCAAGAATTGACCTCAATCCACCTATACGCGTTTCTATTTCTCACTTAGATTTTCGATGGATTTGCCCTTTTATACTCTAAAAATTATTCTTGTCCGGGTTTGTAGCTTTGCGTATACTTGCTTGGACTTTCCACGCATGAAAAGTTTTCTTTGAATGGCTTGGCAGGTCGGAAGGGATTCAAGCAAGCGAATGAACCTGCACCCGAAGAATCCAGCCACCAGCGTATTCCCATTGTTTGCCTTTCTCCTGGCGATGGCCCTGGGGGCCTGTAACTCCGAAAGCAGCGCCCCGCCCAATGCCGATCAGCGCGCCGATAAGCTGATCGCGCAGATGACGCAGGCTCAGGAGTTACAGCTCGTGTCGGGCGATATGCCGATGAACGCTCCTCCCGCGCCGCACAATGCCGTCGGTTGGGTTCAGGGAATCCCCAGCCTGGGTATCCCGGACCTCTTCTATGCCGATGGGCCGGCGGGCGTGGGCGACGGCGTGGGTCAGGCGACGGCGCTGCCCTCGCCTCTCGCCAGTGCCGCAAGCTGGGATCTGACCTTGGCTTATAAGTACGGTCAAGTGATTGGCTCGGAAGAGAGCGCCTTTGGCATCAATGTGAATTTCGGCGGCAACATCAATCTGATTGGCCGCGAGCCGCGCGATGGCCGCACTTTTGAAACATCGGGCGAAGACCCGTATCTGGCGGGCGAGATCACCGCGCAACATCTGCTTGGCATTCAAAATCAGTACGTGATTGCCGGCGTCAAGCATTACGCGCTCAACGATCAGGAGACCGGGCGCACGCAGGCCAACTCTCTGATTGACGACCGCTCGGCGCGCGAAAGCGATCTGCTGGCCTTCGAGATCGCGCTGAATAACTCCAACGCGCAGATGGTTATGTGCGCCTATAGCTTGGTAAATAGTGTTTATAACTGCCAGAACAGCGATCTGTTGAATGTTTTTTTAAAGGAAGATATGGGCTTCAACGGCTTTGTTCTCTCCGACTGGTACGCCACGCAAAGCTCGGTGGCCTCGGCGGTGGGCGGGCTGGATCAAGAGCAGCCCTACGGCTACTTCTTTGATGGCATCTGGGCGCCGGAGAGCCTCCAGATGGCTTTGGCCAATGGCGATATGCAGCAGGCGCGCCTGGATAACATGGCGTATCGCATCTTGCGCGGGATGTACGCAGCCGGCCTCTTCGATCATCCCGCGACCGTCCAGCCGATCAATGCCAGCGCGGACGCAGCCACCGCGCGGCAGATTGAAGACCAGGGCGCGGTGTTGTTGAAGAACGCTGGTGGCCTGTTGCCGCTAAACCCCGCCGCCACGCAGTCCATTGCCGTGATTGGTTCGCACGCGGACGTGGGCGTTCTCTCAGGCGGCGGATCGGCCGAGGTCTTGCCCGTGGGCGGCGCGGCGCTCACGCTGCCACCGGCCTGCCCTCCTTACACACCGGCTCCCGGTGGCGCGGCCTGCACCAACGCCGTTCAGATTTATGATCCCTCTTCACCGCTGGATGCGATCAAAGCGATTGCGCCCAGCGCCACCGTGACCTACAACGATGGAAGCGACACCGCCGCCGCTGCCTCGCTGGCCGCTGCTTCAAGCGTTGCCATCGTCTTTGAAAGCGATTGGGAGAGTGAGGGCATGGACCGCGTGGACCTGAGCTTTCCCAGCGCTCAGGATGCTTTGGTTTCCGCTGTTGCTGCCGCCAATCCGCACACCATCGTGGTGCTGGAAAACGGCGGCGCGCACGTGATGCCGTGGCTGGCCAGCGTCAGCGCCGTGCTGGAGGCCTGGTATCCCGGCCAAGAGGGCGGATCGGCCATCGCCGACCTGCTCTTCGGCGCCGTCAACCCTTCCGGCAAACTGCCCATTACCTTTCCGGCCAGCGTCAGCCAGTTGCCGCGGCCGGTGATTCCCATTCCCACCAGCACCACTGGAACCTTCGATGTCGATTACACTATCGAGGGCTTCAACGTAGGCTACAAGTGGTACGAAGCGGAGAAATTCCAGCCGCTCTTCGCCTTCGGTTTTGGGCTCTCCTACACCACGTTTTCCATCACCCATGCGCAGCTCACTCCGGACGCGACGCCAGCCGATGGCTTCCAGGTGGGCTTCACCGTGGCGAATACCGGCAAACTGGCTGGCGCGGAGGTTGCGCAGGTCTATCTAGGATTGCCGCCCGCCGCGGGAGATGCGCCGATGCGCCTGGTGGGATGGGAGAAGGTTTTGCTCCAGCCCGGCGCGCAGCAGGCGGTCGCCGTCACGGTGAATGCATCCGACTCGTCGCATCCATTGTCGTATTGGGACCCCAGTTCAAATAGCTGGATTGTTGCGCCGGGAGTTTACACCGTGTACGTCGGTGACTCATCGGATGCTGTGCAAGTTGCCGGAACCTTCCAGGTCGGCCAGTAAAACAGAGAGTAAATATCCCCTGACAGAGCCGGGGGTTTACTATTTGTGGCCCTCAAAGGGGCTAACAGGAGTGCATTGTTAAAGCAACAACGCGGATAACGTCACCTCGCCCGCGCCGTAGGCGCAGTGTTTATTAGCCCAGCGCTTCAGCGCTGGGAAAAAGCCGATAAATGCCGCCGGAGTCCTGTAGGGACGGCGCTCCGTCTCTTGATCGCTACCGATTCTGCTGCGAAGAATGCAAAAAATCACAAACCGGCAGTGACTCCTGCAAATGTCAAACTTCTACTGTCACCCTGGCAAAGCTGGGGTTCTTCTTTTGATCCATAGGGAACCAGAAAGAACATTCCGCGATTGACGATTTCGGGCACTGCATATTGTGGCTCAGGAGAGAATCTGCAGCCCAAAGAAGCTGAACTTCTTCTTCTGTTCCGGGGCACTGGTCCGCCCGCAGAGGGAATCAGTCATCTGCCGGATCACTTGCGCGATCTGCGCGCCATCTTCGCTGAGCGGAGCGGCTGTATTCTGCATCCGCCGCACCGCGACATAGTTGTTGGGAATCTTCCAGTTAGCCGGTCTGTTCAGAGCCTTCTCAATATGCTCTTCATCGATGCCCACGTTGCGCGCGTCATAACGATTGAAAACGATCTCCACCTTGGGGCTGCCTGCGGACGCCAGTTGCGAGAGCAGGCGATGAGCGTTGCGGAGTTCGGGAACGCCGGCCTGCACAACCAGGTAGATGGAAGCAGAATCGTCGAGCACGTGTTTGCTTTGCAGATCCAGCCTCGATCCTGCATCGACCACCACATAATCGAATTCCTGCCGAGCCACCTCCAGCAACCTGTTGATAGCCTCGACCGAGACATGAGAGGGCGCTAACTCACTGGGCGCGGCAAGCACATAAAGTCCGGAATCATGGCGCGCCAGCAAACTGGAGAGAAAATGTGAATCCAGACGGCTGCTGCTTTGAAACGCACTGGCTATCGAGTGTTCGACTTTGAGGCCCAGGCTGATTGCGGCATCTCCCAAAGGCAGATTCAAATCAATCAAGAGGGTCTTCTGTTTTTGCTCCTGAGCCAGCGACACGGCAAAACTGCAGGCCAGTGTGGTGACTCCAGAACCTCCTTTGGCGCCCAGAAAGACCAGCAGTTTGCCAACGGCTTTCGGCATGGAGCGGTCTGCGGAAAGCAGCGCCGAGACTCGATAAAGTGCTTCAGCCATTTCGCCGCAACTGAAGGGCAGCTTCAGTAACTCGCGAGCGCCGGCACGCATGCAGCGAACCAGCAGATCCGGTTCAGCCTTGGCCGAGTAGACCATGGCCACGGCCAACTCCTGGATGCAGATGGTATGCACCAATTCCAGGGCGTACTCCAGATCACTATCCAGATCCACCAGAACGACGTCATAGTTGCGGCCAATCACCTTCTCCACCTCGTTGGGAGCGGGGTAGTATGCGGTGAACTCGCGCACAGGGCCGGAGTGGCAGCCGCTCAGCTCATCCATGGCTGCCTTGCGGCGCTGATCGTCCGGGCTGATTACCGCAATCGATAAGATATCCGGGTTCGCGCCATCGCCGATTTGAATGTAATCTGCCATCGTGAAATTGACCTCTCGTTCCACTCCGCGCCCTTGCGGGGTTCATCCCTGAGTAAATTTTCAGTTTTCATTCATCCATTTTGACAGGGATGCAAGTCAGCTTCCGCAATTCAAGCGGAAGCAACAATAAAAAATGAAAAAGTTTTCTGTTGAAGCAGACTGGATCAATCCGCCGCAATCTTGGGGCCGATCCGTGAAATTGAAACAATTTGTGATAACTGTTGGATGCGCGAAAGCTGCGCGACGATTCTGAGAGTGCCGGGAAGTATTTTCTGGGATGCACTGAAATGAAACAAGCCGGACGGGGATCTCAGCGCTACCGCCGGTCAGCAGACCGGCGCTACATTTTCATAGGGGATTCAACTCGTGCTCTCAGATTTGCATCCCGCGCCTTTTTATTGGCGCGGGACGAGTCGAAGGCAGTTGGCCCCACCGCAGGTGGTTGGCCCCACCGCAGGTGGCTATGCGTTCAACTGCTCCTGGAGCTTGTTGAGCGTGCGGTGCAGATCCTTGTCCTCGCGGCGCTGCTCGTCGATCTTGGAGATCGAGTGCATCACCGTGGTGTGGTGCTTGTTGCCGAACTGGCGGCCGATCTCCGGCAAGCTGGCCTCGGTCATCTGCTTGGCCAGGTACATGGCGATCTGGCGCGGCACAACGACATTGCGCGAGTTGTTTTTCTGCTTCAGATCGACGATCCTCATGCCGAAGTTTTCGCTGACGGCGCGCTGAATGCTCTCGATGGTGATCTTGCGCACCTGCAGGTCAATGAACTGCTTGAGGCACTGCTGGGTGG
>Ga0181529_10000957_pt1 | contig 39808 bp, 27 predicted proteins | sample PEATcosm2014_Bin_36_FD_119763 | JGI IMG/M metagenome (GOLD analysis project Ga0181529, IMG submission 119763) | Peatland microbial communities from MTU Mesocosm Facility, Houghton, MI, USA - PEATcosm2014_Bin10_30_metaG | ecosystem: Environmental > Terrestrial > Soil > Wetlands > Peat | place... | reverse complement strand
CTCATAGGAAGTACCGCTCCGTTAACGTGAAGCCGCGTCCGTTCTCCGGCCGCGAAATCCGGCAAGGATCGTCAGTTGCCGCCGCCGCTGCTCGCCGCACCGACACCAGGACCGGCTTCGGCTGGTATTGCGGATTGGGATCGAGCGGGTGCGGGCAGGTATTGAGGATCGCCAGCACATTCATTTCCGCCCGCAGTTCCACGAAGTCGCCGGCTCGCGAATTGCCTTCGCGATAGCTCATGCCGCCATTCGCCGCCACGTCCACCCGACTGAAACAATTCACTATCGATGTCAGATCGCGCCGCCCCAGCCCCCATTTGCCCAACTCCACCAGGAAGCTGCGCAGCGCCCGCTTCGAGCAGCCTGCGATGGGGTCGTGCCATCCCACGCTGTCCCCCACCACCGAGCAGAGCACGCGCCCCATGTCGGAATACAGCACGAACCCTTGGGTGAGCCGCGCAATGTGCTGCGCTTTGAGCGTGTCCGGCATGTTGTACCGCTCCACCGGACATTCGAAGTTATAGAACAGCGCGCCCACGTTGGCGCCGCCTTCGAGATCGGTCAACCGGATGGCCGTCCCGCGTTTTACGACGTGCGACCACGTGCCGCCGGCCGCAATCGTCTCCTCCCAGAGAACACACGTCTGGTCCATGCTTGTACCTCAAATGGAAAATGGTGGGATTCGTGGATGCTTACGCTTCAGGAGGGCCGCAGCAGACGTCCATTTTGGTCAGGCGGAGAAGCACCTGGATCGTGATTTTCGCACGGCTGCATCGCACAGTACAGGAAGTATACTCGGCGCACCCCCGCGTGATCCAGACAGAACTTTCTATTCCCCCGATAAGGGTTTATGTGGGGCACCGCGTCAGCCGCGGTCCATGCGAGTCTGAAACTGGGAGCTGAAACTGGGAGCATGGTGGCGCCCTGGAACCGCGAGCGTGAGCGAGCGGCCCGAGCGGCAGATGACCTGTCCAGAGTGCACCTTCGCCTCGCTCGGGCCGCTCGCTTAACGCTCACGGTTCCAGGGCGCCGCAACCGGTCACATCCGGTAAATTGTCAACCCCGACAGCAGTTTCGGATAGAAATCGGTGGATTTCTGCGGCATCACGCCACCCGCGAAGGACGTCTCCGCGACCTCGCCCACCGACACCGGCTTCAGCAAAAACGCCACCTGCACCGCGCGCGAGCGCGCCTGTTCCACCGCCGCTTCCAGCCCGCGTTGGTACCGCAGATGCTTCTCGTGGCGTACCGCTTCCGCACCGATCCCCAGAAGCTTCCCCAGCACCCGCTCGTGCAGCACCTGCACGTCCAACGATCCCCCCGGTGTCCGGTCTTCCAGCAGGTACAGCGCATCGCCGATGGCCGCGCCGATCACCGTCCGCCGGCCCACTGCCCACGCCTGCTGGAGCCGGCCCAGCGAGTCGATCCGTTCCACCCGGAATTCCACCTCCGCGTCCCGCAGGAATCCGCCCGGGAAGCCAGCATCGGCGATCCCGCTCACCAGGCGATGCGTCGCCAGGATCCGCAGCCCCGGCGAATGCATATTCACGAAGGTCATCATCACCCGGTCCGCTCCCGCCTGCCCCGGATTCTCGTCGCGGAACGCCAGCGCCGTCTCGTAGCGGTGATGCCCGTCAGCGATCAGCAGTTTCTTTTCCGCCATCAACGCCTGCACGGCTTGCGCGCCCGGTCCCGCGATTTTCCACACGCGGTGTACCGCGCCGTATTCGTCCGCCACTTCGGCCTCGGGCGGTGCGGCCGCCGCCTGGTCGAGCAGCGCATCCACCGCGCCCGCCGGGTCCGGATACAGCATGAAAATCTGCCCCAAGTGTGCGTGCGTGTGACGCAGCAACTCCAGCCGGTCCTTCTTCGGCCCCGACAGCGTCTGTTCGTGGCGATGGACAATTCCCGCGGAGTAATCCTCCAGGCCGCCCAGTGCGATGAACCCCTTGCGCACCAGCCGCTCGCCGGTGTCCGGTTCCGTGAACTCCTGAAAGTACGGGAACACGCCCGGCTCCGCGTCCCGCGCCAGCGCGCCGTCCGCAATCCAGCTCGTCACGTGATGATTGGCGCGGGTGTAGACGTTGTCGGCATCGTTGTCGCTCGCGAACGCCTCGCCCAAAATCACGCGCACCAGGTTGTACGGACTCAGCGACAGGTAGCGCGCCCGCATACTGGGAGAAATCTTGTCATAAGGCTGCGTGACCAGATTCCCCAACGGTCCGGCCTTGTCAGTATAGCGATAGGGTTGAAACGGGTAGATGCGTGCCAATTCCCAGGATACACCGCCTCTGGCCCGTGCCCCGCTCTCCTACCGCACATTCCCCGGCGGCAGCACATCCGGCGCGCGCTTCACCACCCCTGTCTTGGCTTCCTCCAGGTCCACGTCATAGGTGTCCAGGATCGTCCCCATGGTCTGCTGCAGGTTGGTCCGAGAACGTTGATATTGGTTGCGCGCGTCGATCTCCGAGAGCTGCCGCGCCGTGTCGTCGCGCTGCGCGATCACCACGTCCAGGATGGTCGCCGTTCCTAGTTCGTACCGCCGACGCGTCCCCGCCAGCGTCTCGTCTTGCAACTTGCGCGCCACAATGCTGGTGTCGTATGCCGCCCGCGAATTGCGCAGCGCCGTCCAGGAATTCAGCACATTCAGATTGATGGTATTGTGCAGTTGCTTATCCTGGATCTGCGCCTGCCGGTAGCTCAGCTCGTTGGTGATCAGGTCGGCCCGCGCGGCGCGGTTGTGAATCGGCACGGTGAGAGAAATGCTCGCGCTGTAGCTGGGAAAATTCCGCGAGAAGATCTGGCTCAATACCGTCCCGTACCCGCCAATCAGAAACTGGTTGACGTCGGCCGGCGCAAGCTTTCCGTAAATCACCTGTCCGTTCGAGCCCACTCCGATCGGCTGCGGCACCGACGTAATACTGCCCGCCTGTCCGGCGTTCGACAGCGTCACGTTGGCCGACAAGGTGGGCAGCAGGTTGTTCTTCACGCCCAGCATGACCAGGCGCGAGTTCTCCAGGCTGATCTGGTTCTGCTCCACTTCCGGCCGATTCTTGATGGCCTCGGCAATCAGCTCCTGGATCGGGATCACCGGCTCCTGCGCCGGCACGTCGATATGGTCCGTGGGCATGATCCGCGCCCCCACCACCACCGGATTGTCCAGCCCGCTGCGCGTCAGCACGCTCTTCAGGATCATCTCCTGTTGCAGCACTTGCGACTCCTGCGCGATCACGTTCTGCTGCGCCGCCTTCATATCGGCTTCGGCCTGGATGGTATCGATGGGCGCCACCGCACCCAGTTCCGCCCGTCGCTTGTTGTCCTCGTACAGTTGTGTGTCCAGTTGCAGCGTCTGCTGCTGGATTTTCAGGTCGTCGTTGAACGTCACCAGGTCCCAGTACAGGTCCACCACGTTGGATACGGTGGCGATCACCTGCTGCTTGAAGGTAAGGTCGTTGGCCCTCAGGTTGTTCAGCGCCTGGCGATAGGAGCGCTTGTTCACGCCAATGCCGAATCCGTTCAACAGGTTCTGCGTGATGCTCAGGTTCAGGCTGCCACTGTCGATGGGATTGAACTGCGCCGTGGTGGCGTTCTGGTTGAACCCGAAGACGCTCGCGGTATACAACTGGACCGTGGTGCCCGTCCAGAGACCTTGCTGCACGCCATACACCAGGTTCTTCTGCGACGCCACCAGCGCCGACGTCCCGGTATACTCCGTGGATGTCTCAATGGCCGTCGAGTGGCTGGCCTGAAGCTGTACGAAAGCGGTGGGATCGAGATTGGGAATCACCGATCCCGCCAGTTGCACACTCAAGCCGCTCAGGATGCCATTGTTGCTGGTGGTGGCAGCCGATCCGCCGGTGTTGTTCACCGCTGTGGCCCCTCCCAGCACGCTCAACGACGCCGAACTCGGCCCCGACACGATGCTCGACGAGACATTGCGCAGGAGCGTTCCGGCGCTAGCGCGCAACACGTCGGCCCGCGCCAGCTTGGGACTGTAGCGGATATTTTCGATATCCAGGTTGTTCTCAAGAGCCAGCGCGATGGCATCGCGCAAGGAAAGATAAATGACGCCGCCTCGCATGAGCTTGTCGATGCGCGGAGAATCCTCGAAGCTGACCTCCGCCACATTGCGCGCGCGGTAGTTCTTCGTCAGGCCATAGATCACGCCGTGGCCGGTATCGATGGTGAGCCCCTGGGTCTGTCCGAACGCCGGCAAACTCATGAAAACACAGAGCAGCACAGCTATAGTAGATTGCACGCGAGACATAGATAATTGAGACCTCAAATCGTCTTTCTGTAGATACGAACCCCGCAGCGCCCCGGTTCGAAAATTCGTGACGCCGCCCGCTGGGAGAAAATCCCCTTAAGACATTCTAATAGGACGCTCGGACTCGCTGCGGCTTAACAACTGACGTGGGGCAGGTTGTGAACAGTTGTGAACCTGCCTTGCCACTTTTGGTTTCGCTCCGCTGCCTTTTTATTACAGTTGGTGTGGATCCATTCCCGCACGCGAGGATTCGCGCGGGTGGCCCCGTTGGAACCGCGACCGCAGGGAGCGGCCCGACGAAGAGCGACAGTCTCCTGCGTAGGCACAATTGAGAACAGAGCTTTCCTCCTCGGTCGCCCGGGCCGCTCCCTCCCGGTCGCGGTTCCAAAGGCGCCCCGCTGCTCTGTGGGGTGCAGCGATTCGTGGCCGCAGCCGCCTTTCAGCCCGGATAACGCGCCGAATCGTGGTACCAGGCCGATCCCCTGGCAGCCTGCCCAATAAATGACAAAGCCGGGGACCGGCAACTTGAGGGCAGTTTCTGGAGGGGCGGCCGAGCTTGCGGAGCGCAGACTCCCGCGAGCGAAGCTCGCCCCACTACCTTCCACCCGTGGCGTTACAATCGACCCATGCGGGTTCGCGAATTAGCGGAATGGCTGGGCGCGACGTTTGAAGGCGACGGCGAGAAGGACCTTCACGGCGCCGCCCCTCTGGAAACCGCCGGAGCTTCCGAAATTGCCTTCGTCGGCACCCGCAAAGCCGCCCTCGAGGCGGAGCGCTCCGCGGCCGGCTGCCTGCTGGTATCCTCCGATTGGCCGAGTCCCAGCTTCCGCACCGTCATACGCGTCCCCGAGCCGCGCACCGCCTTCGCGCGCGTCATGAGCCGGTTCTATCCCACCGCCGAGCTCAAACCCGGCATCCATCCCACCGCGGTCATCGGCAAGGACGTCACCCTCGCCGCCATGGTGCACGTGGGACCTCACGCCGTCATCGGCGACGGATCGCGCATCGGCGTCGCCACCAGTATTGGCGCGGGCACCGTGGTGGGGAAGCGCGTGGTGCTCGGCGAAGGCTGCGTCCTGCATGCCAACGTCACGGTCTACGACAACGTCGACATCGGCCGCGGCGCCATCCTGCACGCCGGCGCGGTCATCGGCGCCGACGGCTTCGGCTATGTCCTGGAAGACGATCGCTGGCACAAGTTTCCGCAAGTGGGCCGCGTCGAAATCGGCGACTTCGTGGAGATCGGCGCCAACTCGTGTGTCGACCGCGCCGCCCTGGGCGTCACCTCCATCGGCGAAGGCACCAAGCTCGACAATATGGTCCACGTCGGCCACAACTGCCGCATCGGCCGCCATGTGGTGGTGGCCGCGCAGACCGGCTTTTCGGGCGGCGTGGTGGTGGAGGATCATGCCGTCATCGGCGGCCAGGTGGGCATCGGAGATAAAGCCCGCATCGAATCGCGCGCTGTCTTGGGCTCCGGCTGCGGCGTTCTCACGTCCAAGATCGTGCATTCCGGGGAGACCGTATGGGGCACGCCGGCGCGCCCCTTGCGACAGCACCTGGAGCAGCTCGCCTGGCTGGCGCGCCTGCCCGAACTGCGGCGCGAGCTGAGCGAAATCAAACGCCGTCTGGCCGATCTGGAGCGCAAACCCTGATGCTGGTGGTGGTGGGCGGACACTCCCGCAACATCGGGAAGACCTCGGTGGTCGCCGGCCTTATCCGCAAGCTGCGCGGTCTGCAGTGGACCGCGCTCAAGATCACGCAATACGGTCACGGCGTCTGCACCAGCAAAGGGGAAGCCTGCGGCTGCGAAGGCGAGGCGGACCGCGACCATCCCTTCGCTCTTTCCGAAGAATTCGAGCCTGGCGATACCGATTCCGGCCGCTTCCTGAAAGCCGGCGCCGCCCGTTCTTTCTGGCTGCGCGCCCCCGCGGGCGAGCTTTCCGGCGCCGCCGCGCTGATTCGCAAGATTCGCGCACAGAGCGAAAACGTCATTGTGGAGTCGAACAGCGTGCTCGAGGTGCTCGACCCCGACGTCTTCCTCATGCTACTCGATTTCACTTGCCAGGACTTCAAGCCGTCCAGCCTGCGGTTCTTGGACCGCGCCGATGCCTTCGTGGTGATCGACCGAGGCATCAACGCGCCGCTCTGGGACGATGTCGCCCGCGGGATGTGGGACGCCAAGCCGCAGTTCCTGGTCACCCCGCCGCGTTACGTTACGCCCGCCATTGCGGCGTTCGTCAAACAGCGGGCAATGGCTGCTACACCGGCTGCGCCGCGAACGCCGCTACCTGGTTCCGTCCCAGATTCTTAGCCACATACAGCGCCACATCGGCCTCACGGATCAGGCTGTCGGCATCCGTGGGGGCGGGGTTCGACCGGCACGCCGCTCCGATGCTGCAGCTCACCTGCAGACGCTGCCCGCCAAACTCCACCATTCCGGACGCCACCGCCTCACGAATGCGTTCCGCCTGGCGGCATGCCGTGTCCGCCTCGCATCCCGGCAGCACCACCAGAAACTCCTCGCCGCCGTAGCGCCCGACCGCGTCGTAACGCCGCACCGCCGATTTCATCCGCTGCGCTGTCTCGCGCAACACCTCGTCGCCGGCCAGATGGCCGCACGAATCGTTGATCTGTTTGAAGCGGTCCAGATCGGCCAGCAGCACCGCCAGCGGCTGCCCTTCCCGGCTGCCCCGCGCCAGCTCATTGTGCAGAATGTCCAGAATGGATGTCCGATTGTGCAGCCCCGTGAGCCCGTCGTGGGTGGCCTGGATGCGCAGCGCCTCGCGCGCCCGTAGCAGTTCCTCCTGCAGGTCGAGAATGCGCTTGCCGGCCCGCAGCCTCACCCGCAACTCATGATTGCGAAAGGGCTTGGTGAGATAATCGTCGGCCCCCGCATCCATGCCTTCCACCAGGTCGCGCGACTCCGTCCGCGCCGTCAGCAGCACGATGTACACGTAGGGTTCATGTCCCGCCGCGCGCACCCGCCGGCAGATCTCCACACCGTCCAGGCCGGGCATCATCCAGTCCAGGATCGCCAGCCGCGGCGAATCCTCCGACTCCAGAATCTTCCACGCCTCTTCCCCGTCGCGCGCCGTGACCGCCTGGTATCCCCATCTGCCCAACATGTTGCCGAGCATCGACTGGAAAACCGGGTTGTCTTCCGCTACCAGAACCCGCAACTTCGGCCGCTCTGGCTCCGCCGGATTGTCCCTGTATGCCTCTCCCGTGGCTCGGGCAAGGGACTGCAATTCCGCTGTGACATCGGCGTTCTGATCCACAGCTCACTTATCGACCGCGGTCGCTGTTTCCTGAACCCGGCTCCGGCAGACGGCCGGCACTGTCTGCCCACGCCCAGACCAGCGCGGTGAGTACGCCAAAAGCCCCCGCTACCAGACCGATCGTCCTGGGTCCAACGTACTGGGAGGCGATCCCGGCCGCCGCCATCGACACAATCATCACTGACGACCGGATCCACTCCATAGTGGCGAACACCCGCCCGCGAAACCGGTCCTCCGTGTGCCTCAGCAACTGCGTATTGTTCAAGACGCTGGTCACCGCCATGCCCACTCGCGACAACATCATCCACCCCAGCGCGGCCGCAAACGAGGGCGCCTGGCTGAACAGCATGTACGCCGCCCCGTGCGCCAGATACGATACCGTAACGGTCCGCTTGTACCCCGCGAAACCCGTCCGACGCCCCGCCATGTGTCCGATCACACCGCCCGCAATCAGCCCCACCCCCGCGAAGCCCCAGATGTCGCCGATCCCCGACGCGCCGCGCCCGAACACCTGCGTGCCGAAGAGGGCAAACAGAATCTGCGCCGCACCGCCTCCCAGCGCCCATCCGAAGGAGATCATGGCGATCCCCAGCACCAGCGGAACCCTGGCCACGTACGCCAGCCCTTCGCGGAACTCCCGCCACGGAGCCATCCGATGGTCCACCCTCGGCGCCGCTGTGCCGCGATCGGCCCGGAAGCCGCGCGGGCTCGCCAGCCGCCACACCGCCCAGGCCGAAAACAGGAAAGACGCGGAATTGATGACGAACGCCGCGTCGTACCCCAACCGGTCCGCGCCCCAGCCGCCCAACAGCGTGCCCACCGTGAGCGTAGTCCAGGACGTCGATTGCGTCAGCGAGTTGGCGCTATGGATTTCCTCGGCATTGGCGATCGTCGGCAGCAGGGCCGCGCGGCCCGCCGTGAAGAAGGGCGACGCGAACATCAGCAGAGCGCTCAGCGCATAGAGCAGCCACGGCCGCTCCTGGTGAACGGTGAGGACGAACCCCGCCGCCACCACCGCGCGGATGAGGTCGCTGGCCAGCAGAATACGCCGCCGGTCGAACCGGTCGAGCACCACGCCCGCAATCGGCCCCGCCGCCACCGCGGGAATGGCGCGCGACAGCATGGCGCCCGAAACCAGCAGTCCCGACCCGCTCTTTTCCATCACCAGGGCGAACACCGCGACATTATTGAACGCGTCGCCGATTTCGCTCACCACCTGCCCCATCCACAAGTGCCGGTAATTCCGGTTCCGCAGCAGCAGGCCCGCAAGCGAGGTCATGGCCTCTTAGAATAACGCGGCGCAATGCAACGCCGGCGTGCAGTCGCGCGTTCAGCGCTCCGGCGCGATCAGAATGGGCGCTTCCCAGCGAGCCGACCGTTTTCCAGCTGGATCCGCCACGGTCACCTCGCAGCGGTACTCGCCCGCCGACAGCGCCCTCAGCGGAACTTGCAGCGCCAGCGGCACCGCGTGCGAATTCGCATCCGGCGGCCCGGTTGCGGGCACGGCGAGCGTCTCGAAGATCTTATTTGTCCCGCGGTACAGGGTGACTCGCGCCGTCAGTTGCCTGGCCGTCTGTGCGGAAGGCTCGTACGCTTCGAGCGAGACGGTCATGGCGCTGCCCTGAGGGAATACGTGCGTGATATCGGGACCCAGCACCACCGAGCTGATCGGAATTTGCCCCCGCACGGCACGCCCGGACATCACAGTGAACGGCGTCAGATAGACAGTCGCTCGCCCGCTTTCGCGGTTGCGGACAATCAGGCGAAGCGTGTACGCGCCGGGGGCGAGCGTGAAGGAGTGATGGTAGACAATCGGCGCCGGATCCTCCTGGAAGCGCACCTCGGGCATTTTCACCTCAAGCGTATCGCGCAAGGACTCGACCAGCTTATCCTCTCGCGTCACCTCGCCCAGGAAATCGAAACTGGTTCGCTCGATGCCGGACTTCCGAACCAGCGAACGTTCGCGGCCCGGCATCCGGATCGTCACCTCGACCCGGGAACGGTCCGGATCCAGGCTGAATGAATCGACTTCCGCCTGCACTGGAATATCAGTCCATGGAGCGTCCATGTGGAAGAGCATTTGCAACGCCTCCTCCGTGCTTGCAAGCCTCAGCTTGCGGTAATCGATTCCGGAATAATATCCCCTTCGATAGCCAAGACTCGCTCCGCCATCCTTCAACGAGATCGCCACCGTGCGGAACCCGCCGTCCAATTTCGACGAGTTGGTCGAATAGTAACCGAGCAGATAGTAGCTGGAAGCTGCCTGCTCCACCGCGACGATTTTGGAGGACAGGTCGCCGCCGTCGAGCAGCGCCTTACCTCCCGTCTCCGCTGCCAGTCGGAGAAACGCCGTCTCCTCTCCCGGCCCTGGCGACGCGGTGGCGTCAATCACCGAAATCGAGGTGTTGGAACTCCCTGCGGCGAGAACCGCGGGCTGCACCGAAGAGAGGTTGTTGAGGCCTCTCTGTCGAAGATGGCTCCCAAAACAAATGAGAGATTTCCGCTCAGAGACGCCGGCGACCAGCCGGGAGACGCTCCGCAAGGATTCCAACGCCAGATCCGCTCCGAGACCGCCTTCCGAATCTGGCTTCAGATCGCGGATGGTCCGCGCGAGCAGGTCCCGATCATCGGTGAAATCTGCGCGAACGTGAACGTCGCCTCCGTAAAATGCCAGTACAGCCACCTTGTCCACCGCCTCCATCTGCGTCCGGACGAATTTCACTGCCGCCGCCTGCGCGCGCAACTGGTCCGCTACCGTCATCAGGGAAAGATCGAAATACAGCACCAGCAGCCGGCGGTCGCTGAACATCCGTGACCCAGGGCGCTCTTGCGTGAGCTCCCGGACGGAGACCATAGTGTCCGGCGGTGGTTCCGGATCGGGCCCTTCTCGTGGAGGCGGCGCGTGTCGCAGATCCTGGAACTCGCAGACGGCGATCTTCTGCGATTTCCCATCTTCGAGTAAAGTGAAATCGTTCTTCGTCAAGCCTTCGACCGGCCGCCCGCCCGCCCCCGTGACCGTTACCGCCATCGGGACGAACTGCGCAACAGGCCCGAACTGCGCACTCGCAGCCTCGTCCAGCCCCATCAAGCACGCCAACAGCACCAACAATACCCGCAGCATCTACTTCTTCCCCACTTCCAATTGCACCGGCCGCGCCACCGACTGCACGTCGGGGTCGTAATATTCGTACACCCGCGACGGGAACGTCTGCGCCCGCATCGGATACTTCGCCCGCAGCCGGAAACTCAAGGTCACCGTCGAGCCGGGCGCCAGCGAGTCGAAATACAGAATCGCCTGCGTCGCCGTCTGGCTGAACTTCTCCAGCTTGCCGCCCTTCTGCCGCGCGGTCTTCTCCTGGAACGCCTGCAGATCTTCGCTCAACAGGTCGAACCCCGGCGGAATTCCCAGGTCCACCATCACCATATTGGCCGCCTGACCCAGATTGTTGCGGACCGTCGCCGTCGCCGTCGCGATGTCGTCCTGCGCCAGCCGCGTGCGGTCGTACCCCACGTCGATGGAGAGCGCTTCGTACGCCGGCCGCTCCGTCCACGGCAGGAAATACCGCCCCACCACCTGATACGCCAGCCCGCCGGTGCCTTCGAAGGTCACGCCGACCGACGCATCGCCCGAGCTCTTGAAGACGAACTGGTGCAGCAGATCGTTGTTCTCGGGCGTCAGCTCCAGTTGCTCTACCGGCTTGCCGTTGAGCGTAATCTCCACGCGGCCCCGCACGTCGGCCGCGCCCTTCTCGGTGGAGAGCAGCACCGCCCGCAGCGCCATGATGGTGGCCTGCGTGGTGCTCCACGCGCCGTTCGCGTTCTTCTTCGACGCGATATAGTGCAGCGCCTTCACCGCCGCCGACGACCCCTCGCCCCACTTCAGCAGCCCCTGCACCGCCAGTCCGGTGGTCTCCACGGCGGCGCTGTCTCCGCCCGCGTAAACGCTGGTCTCCTGAGCGTTCCACCAGGCATCGTCGCCGCGCTCCGTGCGGGCGTCCAGCAGCAGTTGCATCGCGCGATTGGTGAACGCGCGATCCTTGCCATAATCGGCGGCGAAGTTCGCTACCACCGCCAGCGTGTACGCGTCCGCCGTCTCGCCCAGGTGCGCCGCGACAAATTGCCGCGCCTTCTCCACCGCCGGGCCCTGGTAGCCTGTATTCTCGAGCGACCAGCCAAGGTACGCGGTGATCCGCAGGACATCCGAGTTATAGCGATTGGTAGCGCCTTCGTTGATGAACTGCGTGTCGGGCTTCCAGCTTCCGTCGGCCTGTTGCTGCGCCGCCAGCCACTGCTGGGTCCGCTGGATGAGCCGCGGATCCACGTCGTACACCTTCGCCATGTCGGCAAATTCCATCAGTCCGTACGCCGTCAGGATCTTGTTGGCCGGCGCGCTGCCGAACCACGAGAAGCCGCCGCCCGGAACCTCGAAGGTGAGCAGCCGTTGATACCCGTTGGCGATGAAGCCCTCGGCTTTGGCGTGGACTTCGGGCGTCAGCTTCTTGGTGCGCTTCATATAATCGAGCGCCAGCACGTTGGGATAGGTGCTGGAGGACGTCTGCTCGAAGCAGCCGCCGGGCATACGCAGAATGCTGTCCATGCCTTCGATCACCTGGCTCAGCGGCCCCGGATACAACCGCACCACCACGGCGCTGGCGTCCGGAATGGCCGCGGCCGGGAAGCGGACCATGTGGTTCACCGAGGTTTCCAGCCGCCCGTTGAAGACCTGGCTCTGTTCGCGTCCGTTGGGGACCACTTCGATCTCGCGCACCACGATGTCCGCGCGCCGCGCCGTCCCTCCCATGCGCGCCGAGAGCGTGAGCTGGAACTTGCCGATGCGCGTGACTTCGAGCGTGAATTGCGACCCGCCGACGCGCCCCGGCTCGACCGTCAGGCTCTTGGCCGCCGAATCGTTCACCAGCCGGAACCAGTCACCCGCTTGCAGTTGCAGGCTGACGTCGCCGCGCGCCCCGGAATAGTTGTAGGCAGCGACGGGGATGGACACGCGGTCGCCCTGGGTGAGGGTGACGGGCAGGTCCAGATCGACGAAGAAATCCTGGAAGACCTTGAGGCTGGACGCCCCGCTGCCCAGCGCCCCGCGCGCCGTGGACGCCACCATCGCCATGCGCCAGGTGGTGATGGAGTCGGCCAGCGGAATGGAGATGCTGGCGTTGCCGTGCCCGTCCGTGAGGATTTCGGGATTGATGTAGAGGGCTTCGGGGAAGTAGGAACGGACGTGCGGAGCCGCGCCCATGGTCCGGTCGTTACTGTCCAGCAGAGCTTTACCTCCGGTGTCCGTCGCAAAGACGAGAGGGCCTGGCGGCGTGAACTGGCGCGGCGGCGCCGGCGCGAGTCGGCCGCCGGCCGCGCCAGGTCCAACACCGCCGCCCATTCCGCCTCCTATCCCGCCTCCGTGCCCGGCGCCGTTGGGAAAGCCCTGCGCAACGGCGCCGTTGACGACAAGACCATCGGCGGCCGAGACTTCGACCGTCTCGAGATCCGTGTCCTTCATAACCGTGCCATCCGGTTCGTGGCGACAATACACCACAAGCACTGCGCGGTCGCGCGCCGCTAGCGCGATGGACCTCACGAGCAGGCCGGTCCGGGTGGATACGTTCACTTCATAGTCGCCCGGCGGTAGCGCCGCGAGAGCAAACTCACCATCGGCCCCGGTGTGCACACTGCGCCACCCTCCGGTCGCCGCATGCAGGTAGACGACCACGCCTTCCATTGCCGCGCCGTGCTGATCGATAGCCGTTCCGGTAATCTCCGCACGACCATTGAATGGCCCGCGCTCATGCTCGAGATTTACCTCAATGGCGTCCGCGCCAGAGCTCGGGCGGCCGACGATCTTCCGCGTGACAACCAGAATGTTCGCCCAGAGGTCGTCACCCGTACCAAACCGGCCGTCTGGTCCAGCGCTGTGGAGGTTGTAGTGACTCGAGTTCGGCGTGTGCTGCACGACCACATCTCCGCCCCAGGCGTCGCGCCCGGGCGCATTACCCGCAAGCACGCTGGCAACCACCGCCCGCGCTCCGCTGGCGAAACGCGCCTGGTACCGCTGGCGGTATTCCCATTGCTTCGTCATCGGCACGGTCCGCCCGAACTCCTGCTCGAACCGATTTCCGCCCACCATCTCGGTCGCCGAAAACAGCGCCCGCGCGGCCCGATCTCGTTGCTCCGACTGCGCCGCGGCCACCGTCTCCACTACGTCCGACATGCCAATCGAGTGGATCTCGTAGCGCGGCTTCATGGCTTCCTGCTCCAAGTAGAAGAACACCTTGGCGAATCCCGGCTGCTTCTCGGCCAGCGCAAACACCGCCTCGTCCACCACCTGCAATCCCAGCGCCGCCTGCACTCCTTCGCCGCGCGAATTCGTCACGCGGAAATTCACCCGCGCGTCGCCGCCCGGACGGTAGACCGTGGCATCGGCGGTCGCCTCAATCTTCAGATCATCGGCGGGATCGACGAAGACCAGCCGATGGTCGCCCACCGGACGCGCATCGCGGCCAAAGAGATACGCGTTGACATCCAGCGTCCCGGCCATGTCGGGCGAGGCCGGCAAGTCCAGCACGGCCTGGCCGTTCACGATGTCCAGATCGCGCGTCAGCACCGTCTGTCCTTCCTTCACCACGTCCACATACGCCGTGCCGCGCTCCTTGGTGGAGAAGACGCGCAGCGCAATCCGGTCGCCGGCACGATACACGGCACGCTCCGTGCGCAGCAGAATCTGGTCCTCGCCAGTGCGCGCTGTGAGCGGTACCGGCATGGAGACGTGGTTGCCCTGGCTGTCGCTGGCCGTAACGACCAACTTCGCCATCCCCGCGGTAGCTTTGATGCGGACCACCGCGACGCCGCCCGCGTCGGTGACGGCCGTCTGGTCGGGATTGCCGTCGGCTTGCACGCGGATGTCGGCCCCTGCCGGCTTGCCGTCGGCGTACGACGTGAGCACGAAGACCTGGTTCTCGAGTCCCGGAATCAGCGTCCCGCCCTCCGGGACCGCCGTGACCAGCAGCGGCGACTGGCTTACGGTGATGGGCTCGCCGCGCGTTTCCGAGTGGCCGGCCGAGTCCTTCACCGTCGCCTCCACCAGCACCCGCGCCGCGCCGTGGCTCAGCGGGCCTCCGGCGAAATACGGCGGCAACTGCAGGTCGAACCGGTACGCTCCTTCGGCGTCGGTCTTGCCGTGTACAGACCCGGCGTCGAACAGCGAGACGTCCATACCCGACGCCTTAACAGTGATCTCCGCCGCGTCCACCGCCTTGCCAAAGAAGTAATTAGCACGAACCGTACCCGTGACGTGGTCGCCCGGACGGTAGCCATGCTGCGACGGGCCGGAGGCGAATTCCACCGCTACCTTGAACTTCGGCAGCACATAGCGGTCCACCGTCAGCGCCAGCTCCGACCGATTGCCTGCGTCCATGATGGCGCGCAGATGATAGGTGCCCAGATTGACTTCGCTGGCCAGGCCGAATTCCGCCGACGCGATTCCATAGGCGTCCGTCTGCGTGGCCTTCTTGAAGACTTTGTTGCCGCGCGAGTCCTCCAGCTCGAAAGTGAGGTTGCGAGCCGAGGCCGCGTGGTGATCGGCCCGGTCCAACGCCAGCGCACGGACATGGATGGTCTGGCCTGGCTGGTAGAGCGGCTTCTCGGTGGTCAGCAGGATGGCAGCCTTGTCCTCCAGCCGCACTGGCTGCGTGGCTTCCGTGGACCCGATCGGCGTATCGACCACATAGTGCAGCATGAAATTGCCCACCTGTCCCGCCGGAAACCGGAACTGCGCTTCGGTGGTGCCGCGGTGGTTCAGCGACCCCGCGAACAACACCTTCGGTGGCGTCCCCGGCCACTCGACGCGCACCGATCCGCCGCCCGGGATGGGTTCATTCCTGGAATCGGTGACGATCACGCGCACCGCGGCCTGTCCCCCGGCCAGATACGAGTTCTGGGCCAGGATATGGATCACGGGCATGCGCAGGATCTCGGAGATAGAGGCAATCCCTTCAACGGTTGCGGCATTACTGCTGCTGTAGCTGAAGCGGTAACGCAGGCGCTGCCACACGACGTCTTCAAGTGGCAGCAGGCTCTTCAGCCGAAGATCGTCCTGCCACGTGGCGGGGGTGTCGGTTACGGACACGCGCCGTTCGCTGTGGGCCAGGACTTCGTCCTCTGGATTCAGGATGTCGATGGCCAGTTGCCCAACACCCGCGTGCGGCGCGTGGTACGGAATGAGCACATGCAACGTGCCGCTTGAATAAGTTGCGGAAGCGGACTTACTTTCCGCGGTTGTCTCAGGGTAGGATTTCAGGAAGATCAGGAACAGTAGAAGAGTCGCAAAAACCAACACTTTGAGGGGATTGGTGGAACTGCGATGGAGGGTCATAAGTCGGTTCCTTGTCTCAAAGGCGGCGAAATACCGACAATAGTTACTACGAGTTTCTGGGTTACAACTGGTCCAATTCGTCTCTGCCTTTGTATTACATTTGGTCCGGTACATTCCCGTCCGCGAAAATTTCGCACGGATGGCGCCGCTTTGGAACCGCGACCGCAGGGAGCGGCCCGACGAAGAGTTGCAGTCTCATCCGTTGGAACAATAGAGGAGCAGGGGTTGCCTCATCGATCGCTCGGGCTGCTCCCTGCCGGTCGCGGTTCCAGGCGCCACGATGCCGACTCTTGGTTGCGGCTATGCTGTTGTGTGGGACAGGCAATTTTACCCGCAGCTACCTTTTCAGAATTTGGAACTCTACGCGCCGCCTTCCTACCCACCGGTTGCTATTGGCCGCCCGGACGGTGTATACAAAAGTCTCGGAGTCTCCGTGGCCAAACAAACGTTGAATAAATCGATCAATGCGAAGAAGCTGCACCCGCGAACCATGACGGCGCTGCCGGAACACGAGACCACCATTCCGTTCGCGGCAGTCCTCGACAACATCCGGGTGGATCGCGACTGGGTAACGTTCCACTACTTGAGCGAACCGTACGGCTGCCCGCGCGAGAGCCTGCACGCGGCAGTAACCGGCGGCATCGCGAAGGAACCCGCCGCAACGGTTGCCGCCGCAGCCATCCCCGCCGCTCCAGCGCCCGAGCCGGAAGCCGTCAATCTGCCCTTTGAGGCGCTCTCCTCAAACATTAAGGGACTGTCGCGGGCCAAGGTGCCCGGCGGTTGGCTGATCGCCAGTTCGAACGGCGGCGTGACCTTCTATCCCGACCCCGACCATTCCTGGGACGGCTACACTTCTGCGTGATTCTCCACCCAGGCGATCGCGGCCGAAGCGGTGTCGAACCCCTTCTTGCTCTCGATCCAACCTTGACCCGTGCGCACGTTGCGATACACGTGCGCGGTCCAGAGGCTGGCGCGGTCTTTCTTGTCGATAAAACCGGCGTCGCAAGTCCACAAATTTTCCGAGGCTTGCTCCCAACCGAAGCGCGACGGCATTTTACTCCACCACCTCCACACGGGTGGAAATTTCTTCGCGCGGCAGCAGCGCCGGCCAATACGCCACAATCTCGCGCACCGGCGGACGGCCTTCGCCGAATCCCGTGGCGCCGGGCGGTCCATTTAATACCAGCGGAATCAACTCCCGCGTGAAACGGTCTACTGACTTGCGGTTCGCGTCGCGGACGCCGATGCGCAATTGCACTTCCGGCGGATCCGCATTGGGCGCGGCGGCGGCGCCGTGACACGCGTTGACGCCGAAAAACTCCGTCGCAATCTCCTCAAACGCCAGTCCCAAATCCGCCAGGCGCTCGCGCACAATGCGGTCGGCGGTGCGCGCCTTTTCGAGCGCCTGCGGCCAGGAGTACACCAGCGTGCCTATGGCTTTCCAACCGTGGCTGTAGCTGATGGACAGCTTGAGCGTGGGCGGCCGTTCGCTCCCGCGGATGCCGCTCACCCGCACCCTGTCGGGTCCGTCGGCGGCCAGGCGGATGCTGGTGAAATCGGCCACGCAATCGGGCGTGATGTAGCGCCGCGGATCGCCCAATTCGTACAATAACTGCTCCTTGACGGTATCGATGGAGACGCGGCCGCCGCAACTGGCGTGCTTGGTGACGGTGAAGGTCCCGTCGGGCTCGGCCTCCACGATGGGGTAGCCGATGTTGGCCATATTGGGGATGGTCTGCCAATCCACCTGGCAGTTGCCGCCCGTCACTTGCGCGCCGCATTCGATAATGTGGCCGGCAATCGTGCCGGCGGCCAGTTCGTCGAAGTCCTCCGGGCGCCAGCCGAATTCATACACCATCGGCGCCAGGGTAAGCGCCGTATCGGTGGAGCGACCGGCGATCACCACCTGCGCGCCCGTCGCCAGCGCCTCCGCCAGCGGGAACGCGCCGATGTAGGCGTTGGCGCTGAGGATGCGGTCGCGCACCGTCTCGAGCGGCTGTCCGGTATCCATGTCCCGCAGTTCGTAGCCCTTCGCCAGGAATTCGTCGATGCGGTGGAACACGTCGTCGCCCAGCACCACGGCCACTTTCAGCCCCGGCGCCAGACGCACCACCTCGCGCGCGCAGGCCACCGGGTTGACGCCGCCGGCATTGGCGATCACGCGGACGCCGCGCTCGCGGATGTCCGCCGCCATGCGGCCGATCAGCGGCGGAAAATCGCGCGCATAGCCGAGCTCAGGATCCGCCTGCTTCTGCTTCTGCAGGATCGACATGGTCACTTCGGCCAGGTAATCGAGCGCCAGGTAGTCGAGGGGACCGTGTTTCACCAGTTGCATGGGCGCTTCCAGCCAGTCGCCCCAGAAGCCCTGTCCATTCGCGATGCGGATCATAAGAGTGGCGGCAGCAGGTTGCCGCGGCGGCCGGAGGCGGTGGCGCATTCCAGAGCGAACGCCAGCACGGAGCGCGAGTCCACCGGGTCGATCACGGCATCGCAATGGCCGCGCGCCGCGGCGTAACGGGCGTCCAGCCAGCGGTCGTAGTCGGCGCGGGTCTGGTCGATGGAACTTTGCAGCTCTTCGGGCAGCGGGCCGCCTTTGAATTTTTCCAGTTCGGCGGCGTACAGCGCGACCACCGCGGAATCGCCCTCCATCACGCCGATGCGCGCCGTCGGCCAGCTAAAGGTGAAATCGGGATCGAAGCCCTGCCCGGCCATGGCGTAATAGCCCGCGCCGGAGGCGTGGTTCAGCGTCAGCACGAGTTTGGGCACCGTGGCACAAGACATACTTTCCACCATTTCAGCACCGGCCCGGATGATGCCGTCGCGCTCCGCCTCCGGCCCCACCATGAAACCGGAGACGTCTTGCAGATAGAGCAGCGGATGGCCGAGCCGTTCACTGGTCTCGACAAAGTATGCCACTTTACGCGCCGATTCGGTATACACAATTCCGCCGATGCGCGGCCGCCCTCCGCTCTTGAGGAAGCCGCGCCGATTGGCGATCACCGCGACTGTCCGGCCCGCCAGCCGCGCCGTGGCGCACAGCATCTCCGGCGCGTATTCGGGCTGGAATTCCGCGTAGTCGCCGCCATCGACCAGGCGGAAGACGATTTCCTCGATATCGTAAGGCAGGCGATGGTCGGCCGGCAGAATCGACTGCAGATCGGCCGCGGGGCGGGACGCGTCTCGTGCCGGGGGCCGCGCGGCTGCCTCGGGAAGCAGCCGGAAGCGCTGGCGGATTCGCGCCAGGCAATCGGCGTCGTCGTGCGCCATGTAATGAGCGACGCCGCTGGCCGCGGTGTGCAGGCGCGCGCCGCCCAGCGATTCGGAATCGATCACCTGTCCGGTGGCGCCCTTGACCAGGTTGGGCCCGCCCAGTCCCATGAAGCTGACGCCCTCCACCATGAGGATGACGTCGCTCAGCGCCGGCAAGTACGCGCCGCCGGCGATGCACGGCCCCATGACGGCCGCTGTTTGCGGGATGCGCAGCCTGCGCCGCATCAGAGAGTTGTAGTAGAAGATGCGGCCGGCGCCATATTGGCCCGGAAAAATGCCGTCCTGGTAGGGGAGATTGACGCCCGCCGAATCCACCAGGTAGACGATGGGCAGCCGGTTGCGAATGGCGATCTCCTGCGCCCGCAAGATCTTGGTGATGGTTTCCGGCCACCAGGCGCCGGCTTTGACCGTGGCGTCGTTGGCGACCAGCACCGCCGGCCGCCCCTCAATTCTCCCCAGGCCCGTGACCACGCCCGCCGCCGGCGCCTGCCCGTCATAGCGATCGTAAGCCACCAGCAAGCCGATTTCCAGGAACGGGCTGGCGTCGTCGAGGAGCGCCGCAATCCGTTCGCGCGCCGTCAGTTTCCCCGCGCGATGTTGCTTCTCGATGCGCGACGCGCCTCCGCCTTCCCGGAGGCGGCATTCCAGGCTGCGGAGCTGATCGACAAGAAGGCGCATATGCGCCTGGCTGGCTACGTCCACTCTGGACTAGTGTAGCCGTTGCCAGGCCCTTGCGGCAGCGCGGCGACTCCTTGGAAACGCGAGCGTGAAGTGAGCGGCCCGAGCGAGACAACCCATTCCCCAAGACCCCCGATCCACTCCGCCGCGTGGGCGCGGCCGGGATCCGCAACGGGCCCCCACAATTCTGCGGCAGCACCCATTGCGGCGGCGAGGAGCGCAGATTCCGCGCGGCCACTCCGCCGGTGACCTGCTGGCGTTTGTCCGCAGCAGCGGAGGGCTGGTGCTGGCCGGCAATTCGGGAGATTACAATGAGCGGCGTGAAAAACGGCGCCAGAACGCCTTTCTGCCGGCGCGCCTGGCCAGCCTCCCAGTTTCAAACTCCCCTGAACCCCGGCTCGACGCGGCGCTGATGGCTCAGTGTGAACCGGGTGTACTCTGAATTTCGGCTAACTTCCGGTTGTCCGGCGGAAACCGGTTGGCACTTGGCTTGCAACTGCGGGCCGGATGATCCGCCTGCTGCTGAAGAACTGGAGACTGCATTCCATCGCGGCACTGTCCCTCGCCGTCGCCATGGCGCTCAGCGTGGTGGCGCTCAGCGTGTCCAATTCCCTGCTGCTGCGCGCGCCGTTCGCCCGCGATCCGGGACAACTGGTGACGGTCTATACCACTTCGCGCGATAACGACCAGATTGGCATCTCCTACCCCGATTACCTGTTCATTCGCGACCGGAATCGCAGTTTTGCAGGTGTGGCCGCCGTCAATGACGGCATCTCCAAGGGCGATATTCACATTGACGGCCGCGACGAACTGACCATCCAGAATACCGTTTCCGCCAACTATTTCGAGGTGATGGGAATTCGTCCGGCGGCGGGCCGCTTGTTCGCGCCGGACGATGACCGCCGGCAGGTGTCCGCGGCCGTGTTGTCGTTTGCGTGCTGGCAGCGGTGGGGCGCCGACCCGCGAGTTGTCGGCAAGACAGTGGTGGTGGGCCGCCGCCCGGCCACGATTGTCGGTGTGGCGCCCAAAGAGTTCCTCACCCCGATGTTCGGCGTGGGCGCCGACCTGATCAACAACCTCGGCGCCAGTACCGGCGTGCAGAGCGAGGAATTGGACAACCGGTCGGCGCGGCGATTCCTGCTGGCCGGGCGGCTGAAGCCGGGCGTGACGCGGGCGCAGGCGCGCGCCGAGCTGACCGCGTTGTGGGGGCAACTGGCGGCCGCCTATCCCGAAGCCGAGCGCCATCGGACCGTGGAATTGCGGGACACCACCGTGCTGCCGCCCGATGCCCTATCCACGGCGCGGCTGCTCTCGGCGGTCTTGATCGCGGCGGCTCTGCTCATCCTGCTGATTGCCTGCGCGAATGCCGCCAACCTGCTGCTGGCGCTGGCCACCATGCGCCGACAGGGAGCTTTGATCAAGACGGCGCTGGGCGCGTCGCGAGGGCGGCTGGTGCGGGAGTTCCTCCAGGAAACGGTGGTGCTGTGCGCGGTCAGCGGGACGGCGGGTTATCTGCTCGCGCTGGCGCCGCTGCACTGGTTATCGCGATTCGACCTGACTGTGCCGGCTTATGGCTCGTTTCCCATCGCGTTCGACCTGCATCCCGGCGCGCTGGTGGTGGTCCTCACCCTGGGGCTGATTGGCCTGGCGACGGTGTCGAGCGGCCTGGCGCCCGCGCTGTATGCTTCCAAGCCGAACCTCGCCAGCGCCCTTTCCGGAGAAATCGCCATCGGCGGCACGCGGCGCGGTGTGATCCGCAATGCCGTGGTGGCCGTGCAAGTGGCCGTCTGCACGCTGGTTCTGGTGGGGACGGGATTGTGTTTGCGCAGCCTGCACAACTTGCGCGCGGTCGATCCGGGATTTGCGGCGCGCAACATCGCCGCGGTGTTGATCTACCCCGAGACGCTGGCTACAACGCACGAGCAGGGGTTCCAGGCGTACGATGAGGTCCGCCGGCGCGTCGAGCGGATTCCGGGCGTGGAGTCGGTTTCGCTGGCCGACAGCCTGCCGCTCGAAGGCGGAAACGGCAATCACGACGAGATCCATTTCACCGATCGCCCGCCCGGTCCGCAGAAGACCATCGTGGATTTCGCCGTTGCCGACGAGAATTATTTCTCCACCATGCGCATCCGCCTGCTGGCCGGCCGCGCGTTCCGCGCCTCCGATCGCGAAGATAGCCCGGATGTGGTGGTCATCAATCATCACATGGCGGAGATGCTCTGGCCGCATCAGGAAGCTATCGGGCGCACCTTCCGCATCGGCAAGGGGAAGGCGCCGGTGACCGTGGTGGGAGTCGTGGCCGACGGGAAGTATAGCGACCTGGACGAGGCGACGCGGCCGTATCTGTATCACCCCTTCCGGCAGGATTATCGAACCGGCCTGTTCGTGATTGCGCGCACCGCGGGCGACCCGCGATTGTGGCTGGACCCCCTGTTCCGCGCCGTGCGCGGGGCAGCCATGAAAGCGCCCATGCCGCCTACCACCGTGGATAACTGGCTGCATCTGGCGCTGTTCCTGCCGATGCTCACGCTCGCCTGCGTCAGCGCGTTGGCCGTGCTGGCGGTCCTGCTGGCGACGGTCGGACTGTACGGCGCAATCTCCTATTCGGTGAGCGAGCGCCGGAGGGAACTCGGCATCCGCATCGCCCTGGGAGCGCGGCCCGGCCAGATTCTGCAGCAGGTCTTCCGCCAGACGCTGTGGGTTTCGGGAGCCGGCGTAGCGGCGGGTCTGGCGCTCGGCGTCGCTGCCGGCATGGTGTTCCGCTCGCAGTTCTTCGGCGTCGAGACCATGGAATGGACCGTTCTGGCGCCCGTCGGGATGATAATGATCGCGCTGTCGCTCTTGATCGGCTTTGGGGCGGCACGCCGCTGGACCCGCATGAACCCGATGGATGCGGTGCGGCACGCGTGAGAGGCATCGGCGTTCAGGGTCCGGCGAAACCGCCCCTTCTCAAGTTCGAGGGTGCGCCACTTTATACTTCACTTGGCGCGAACGGCGGTCTGCTCCACTTCGCGCATCACCCGCAGGGTGTTGCCGCCGAGAACTTTGAGGATGTCTTCGTCGGAGTAGCCACGCTCCATCAGCCCGCGGACCAAATTGGGAATCTTGGAGATATCTTCCATCCCTTCCGGGAACTGGTCGCTCGCGCCGTCGAAATCGGAGCCCAATCCCACGTGGTCGATGCCGCCTACTTTGATGGCGTGCTCGAAATGGTCCAGCAGACGGCTCAACGGAATGCGTCCCAGTTTGGCGGTGCGCTGCGCGTTGATGCGGCGCTCCTCCGGACCGGCGGCGCTGCGGTCGCCAAACTTCGGAGTGCGGGCGTCCAGCGCATCCTCCAGCGCCTGCTCGGCGTTCAGCGCCTTAAAGCGATCGGCGAACCCGGCGTCGAGGAAACCCTCGTAGTAGTTGATATGCATCACGCCGCCCTTCTTGGCCAAGGCGCGGATCATGTCGTCGGTCATGTTGCGCGGGGCGGGAGCGATCGACCGGCACGAGGAATGGGAAGCGATGATCGGAGCGGTGGACGCTTCCAGCGCGTCGTAGAACGTTTTGTCGGAGACGTGCGAGATGTCCACCATCATGCCGAGGCGGTTCATTTCGTGGACCACGTCCTTGCCAAAATCGGTGAGGCCATCGTGATCCGCGGGCTTGCCCGACGATCCGGCCCACGGTGTCGCGGTAGTATGCGTCAGCGTCATGTAGCGGACGCCCAGTTGAAAATAGGTGCGCAGGACGGCCAGGTCGGAATCGATCATCCCGCCGCCTTCCACGCCCATCAGCGCGGCAATCCGCCCGTGATCGTGCGCCGCGGTGATGCCGGCAGCCGTCGCGGCCATCTCGAGATCGGCGGGATGGCGCGCGGTTTCCCGCCGGACCGCGTCGATCTGATCGAGCGCCCGGCGGATGGACTCGGTGGGCGTATATCGTTCCGAATCGGTCCAGATGGAGAAGAAAATGCCGCCTACGTGACCGGTGCGCATGCGGGGAATGTCGATCTGCCCGAATCTGTGCGACTCGGCGAGGTTGTAGCCTTCGTCGACGATCATCTGGGTCGTGTCGTCGTGGAGATCGATCACCACGGCGCGATCGAGCAGGCGCTCGACGCGGCCAGGATCAACCCTGGTTTGGGCGAGCGCGGCGCCGGCCAGAAGGCAACACACCAGAAGGCGGGGCATGATGGGAGGGATTATAGCGCAGACGGGGAGATCCCCCGTCGAAAATCGCCAAAAGTCCCATTACGGAGGCGTTACCGGGAGCACTACGCAAGGGGTGGGTACTCATGATGGAATCGGGCCATGGACCATGTGGACGCATTGCTGTTCGCGCTGCTGGCGATCGGAGATATGGCGCTGATCGTCTTCCTGCGCAAGCGTCGGAATCGGCGACTGCGCCTGGATCGGATGGCGCGGTGCCTGGCGGAATTCGTGCAACGCGATCTTCAGACGCCATCGCGGCGGCGCGCGGTCCACCACGAACTGGTGCTCCGTTCCGAAATATCCACAGTTCGAGGGGAAACGCCGCAAACGACAAGATATGTGGAACAAAATCTAGTACTGTTCACCGCAATTGGCTCTGAAGTCCCAGTACCCAGCAAGTAAACTACCCTTACCCCTCCATTACGCATAGACCTAGGAGTGGCCCAGCGGGCGTGGTTCAATCGAGACATGAACGTTGTGCTCGCAATCTTATTTGCCCTGCTAGCCGCCGCCGATCTTGCCCTGATGAAGCATTTGAAACTCCGCCGCATCCGTTTGGCTCGCGCCCGCCGCATGACTCGCGCCATGGCGACGGCCGTCAAGCGGCTGACCCCGGGGGCAATGCCGATACCGTTCCGGGTCTACCCGAGTAGTTCCAACTCGGTTTCGAGCATGGCCACGTGCTCTTCTTCCTCGGCGGCCAGTTCGCCGCAGAGGTCCTTCTCGAGACCGGCGGGCAACGCGGCGGCGAGCTTCTGGAAATGGTCGCGCGTGCGGCGCTCCATCTCCAGCGCGGCCTGATACAGGTCGGCGATTCCCGACTCCTCCGTCACATGAATGCCGCGGAAGAGCCAGTTGTCGAGCAGCGCCTGCTCATTACTGGACAATTCCACCACTTCCCGGTCCAGGTGGGCGTGGTACTTCTCCTCCAGCTCATGCAGATGGTCCAACTCGGCCTCGTACAGCCGTTCGAGTACGTCGAATTGCGCCTTCGTACGCGCCTTATCCCTAGCTAACTTATAGAAATGGAAAGAGTTTAGCTCGAACTGAACGGCGTCGCGGATGGCCTGGAAGCGCATCGAGTCGCCCAGATCGCGGCTGGGAATCAGTTCCAGGTCGCCGCCGCACAGGAAGCACTTTCCGTACGGGATGGCCAGGCCGGTGGTGAGCTTGAAGCAACTCCGGCATCGCCAGGAATAGCGCACCTGGGCACAACAGATCTCGTCTTCTTCCATGACACGGCGGCACTTCGGACAAGTGGATGGCATATCAGAGGCTCCCTACTTCGGTTGGGACATTGGTGGACGGTACAGTTGATGGCAGCTTCTCGGACGGGGGGCCTTCGAGAATTCCCATATATTCAAGCATGCCCCGCGCAGCGCGGCGTCCGGCGCCCATAGCCAGAATCACCGTGGCCGCGCCGGTAACGATGTCTCCGCCGGCGAACAGACCGGGGATAGAGGTCATTCCGGTCCGTTCGTCGACCTGAATGTAGCCCCACTTGTTCACCGTCAGACCGGGAGTGGTCTGGGAAATGATGGGGTTAGCGGTGGTTCCCAGGGCATAGATGACGGTATCGACGTCGATCAGGAAATCCGAGCCTTCCACCGGCACCGGCCGGCGGCGGCCGGAGGAATCGGGTTCTCCCAGTTCCATCTTCTGAACGCGCATGCCGGTGACCCATCCCGAGGAATTGCCGACGATTTCTACCGGATTGGTGAGCCAGAGAAACTCGATGCCTTCTTCGATGGCATGCTCCAGTTCCTCCACGCGGGCCGGCGATTCGCGCCGCGAGCGGCGGTAGACCACGGTAACGGCTTCCGCACCCATGCGGCGAGCCACGCGGGCGGAATCCATGGCGGTGTTCCCCGCGCCCACCACGGCAACCCGCTTGCCCATGCCGACCGGTGTATCGTAAATCGGCTGCCGATTGCCGCGCATCAGGTTGACGCGCGTCAGGAATTCGTTGGCCGAGAAGACGCCGTTGAAGGCTTCGCCGGGGATACCGGCGAATTTCGGCGACCCGGCGCCGGTGCCTACGAACACCGCGGAGTAGCCCATGTCGCTCATGAGTTGCGGAATGGTGAACAGCTTGCCGATGATGGTGTCGAGCCGGATCTCCACTCCCAGCTTCTTCAGACCGTCGATTTCGGCGTCGATGATGACATCTGGCAGGCGGAACTCGGGGATGCCGTACTTGAGAACGCCGCCGGCCACGTGCAGCGCTTCAAAAATGGTGACCGCCACGCCATTGCGGGCCAGATCGCCCGCGCAGGCCAGTCCCGAGGGACCGGAGCCGATGATGGCGGCTTTTTGCTGTCCTGGACTGACGGCCGGCATTTCGTCCCAGCCGCGACCCATGCCGCAATCGGCCACAAACCGCTCCAGGCGTCCGATGGCGACGGGTTGGAACTTCGCGCCCACCACGCAGGTAGCCTCGCACTGCGACTCCTGCGGGCAAACCCGGCCGCACACCGAGGGCAGCGCGTTGGCGCTCTTCAGAATCTGGTACGACTGCTTGATATCTTTGCGCGCCAGGGCGGAGATGAAGCCGGGGATATCGATGCCCACCGGGCAACCGGGCACGCAGCGCGGCTTCTTGCAGCGCAGGCAGCGCTCCGCCTCGTGCAAAGCGCCTTCGATGTCCAGGCCCAGGTTCACTTCCTTGAAATTATGGGCGCGTTCCTCGGCGGCCTGCGCCGGCATGGGCGCTCTCAACTGCGGAATGGTCTTGATGTTCTTGGGCAGCCGCGGACCGGGCGGTTCGGGATTGGCATCGGGGAGGCAGGCGGCTGAAAGCGGCACGAAATCGGCGAGCGCGGCGCCTTGCGAATCGGCCATGCTGGCCATTTTGGCCGACTCGTTGCGGTAGCGTTCCAGCGCGGCCTTCTCTTCGCGTTCGAAGCGCTTCTGCCGCAGCGACAACTCATCGAAGTTCACCAGGTGGCCGTCGAAATCGGCGCCATCCACGCAGGCGAACTTCATCTTCCCACCCACCGTGACGCGGCACGATCCGCACATGCCGGTTCCGTCCACCATGATGGAATTCAGGCTGACCACAGTAGGGATGGCGAACGGACGGGTGGTCTCGCCGCAAGCCTTCATCATGGGGATGGGACCGATGGCGACCACTTCGCTGACGTCCTTCTCACGGCTCAACACGTCTCCCAGCGCGTGAGTGACGAACCCTTTGCGTCCGTAGCTGCCGTCGTCGGTCGTCACGATCAACTCATCGCTGACGTCGCGGAACTTGTCCTCCCAGAAAACCAGGTCCTTGTTGCGAAAACCGACGATGGAGATGGTGCGATTCCCAGCCTCCTTGTAGGCGCGCAACTGAGGATAGATGGGAGCGACGCCGAGTCCGCCGCCGACCATCACCACGGTTCCTTCGAGCTTCCGAATGTGGCTGGGAAGTCCCAGCGGACCGATGAAATCCAGCAGGTAATCGCCTTCGCGGAGCGACATCATCTCGAAGGTCGTCTTGCCGACGGCCTGAATGACCACGGTCACCGTGCCGTGCTCCACATTGAAGTCCGCAACTGTCAGCGGGATGCGTTCGCCATGCTCATCGATACGAGCCATGACAAAGTGGCCGGGCCGAGCCGCCCGCGCCACATCCGGCGCGTGCACGTCCCAAAGAAAGGTCACAGGACCGAACTGTTTTCTGCGAGTGATGAGAAACACTACACCCCCTCGAAAACTCATAATATCAGGTTTTCAGGGGAAAAGGCCTGAAAAACAAAAACTTGCCGAAGGTAGCCGTAACTCATTGCAATATAAGGGCTATTCGAGACGTTTGGTCACGCGTGCGCGATCACGATCATGGAGTACAGGCGGGTGGCCGGGACGGTCAACGCCACTGCGCCGTCGCGTTCCTGGAACGGAATGGCGATCGGATCGTCGGCATCCGGGGACAGGCACGCCACCGATTTCACCGCCCCGGGGAACTGCTTCTTCACCGCCACGGCGAAGGGCGCGGGCTTGCCTTGCTTGTCGAAATTGATGAAATGCACCACGGTTTCGCGCGATTCGGTGCGCGTATAGACCTCCATCACGGTGGTCAGCGGCGCCTGGGCAGTCAACGAGAGACCGCGCGGCAGACCCGAAACCACCGCTTGGCGGATCTCTTCGTGATTCTGCGGCAGTACCCATTGCGGCGGCGAGAAGCGGGGATTCCGCGCGGCCACTCCGCCGGTGATCTCCAGTTCGCCATCCCCGCCTTGTGCGCGGGCGGCGCGCTCCCCGGGCACTACCTTGGCGACGAACACGATCCGCCCTTTTCCCTCGGCGCGAGCCGGCAAAAAGGCGTTCTTGCGCCGTTTTTCACGGCGCTCGTTGCAATCTCCCGAATTGCCGGCCAGCACCAGCGTCCCGCCGTGGCGGACATACGCCAGCAGCCGATCCGCCTGCGCCTGTGAAATACACTCCTGCCCGGCCAGAATGATGGCCTGGTAGCGATCAATTCCGTCGATCTGTTCCTCGTGCAGCAGGTCGAACGGTACCTTGTGCTGGATCAGCACCTGCTCCACCAGCGTCATGGGAATCCAGTTGGCGCTGATGCTGTACGCCAGCGATGGCCAGGTATGCAGCACCGCAACGTCGGCCACCGTTTCGGTATTGGTGCAGTAGCGCTGGCTGTATTCGCGGAAGAACTCGAGGAATGGCGTGAAGACATTGTGGGCCATGAACGGTCCGCCCTGCACGCCGAATCCGGGAACCGGCTTCTGATACTCGAAGGCCATGTGGACGGCCGCATGCAACTCGTCGCCCAACCCCTCTTCCACGCCGATTCCCAGCCGCCGCGACATCTTATACGACCGGATTTGCGAAACCAGCGCGCCGCTCGAAGGGTCCAGGCGCGAATAGTAACCACTGGTGTCGAAGCATAGGAAATCCATGTGCCCGGCGTACAGCGGGTGATACACGGCGTTCACCCAGTAGCGATTGAAGCTGTACAGGCCCTTGATGTTGAAACCGACGGAGACGGCCGGGTTCAGGCTCTTTACGTAGTCGTTAAGATCGTTGGCGTGATGGGCCAGCGATTCGCAGCGGAACCGGACCCACTCCTGCAGCGCGGGATCGTCGAGGGCGGTCAGGCTATCGGGCGTGGCGGCGTTGTCCCATTCCGGAACCTGCACCCACTCCACGTCGGCCAGGCCGAAGCGGCGATAGGCCGCGTCTTTCGACGGATACCGCGTGCGCAGAAATTCGTGAAACGCGCGAACGCAACGCGGGCAATGGCACGATTTCGGCTCCGGCTGCAGCATCACGTTGTCGAAAACAATCTGGTCGGCGCGGATGTCCTTGACGGCTACGTCGAGCACGCGCTTCAGGTAGGCGCGGTACAGCGGCTCGTTGGGGCACGGATAATGGCGCCAGGTCTGGGTTTGCGTGTAAGGCACCCAATGTCCCCATTGGTCGCGCTGTTCCCAGTCCTTGGCTTCGGGCACTTCGCGGTAGAAAGGTTCCACGAACATGGTGCCAGCCATATAGAGGCTGACCTTCATGCCCTGCTGGTGCATGAGTACGGCAGCGCGGCGCGTGCGGTCTATTTCGGGACCTTCAGCGGCCAGTCCCAGGCCCTTATAGAAGTGGATGCGTCCATAGCGGATCCCGGCCGCGCCCATGCGGCGGATATTCTCCGGATCGTGCATCGCCTCGTAGTGTTCCACCACGTTTTCGGAGTTTCCTCCGCGCCGCAGCAGGAACGCCAGATCTTCGTGATTGGTCCAGACAACGCCCTGGGTGAGTTCGCGCTTGTGTTGGGCGCTCTTTTGCCATCGTGTCGGACCAGTCTCAGCGGCGGCCTGCGCGAAGTAGGGAACCGCGGGCAACGCCATCGCGGATTCCAGGAACGTTCTACGTTTCATAAATCACCGATTGTAGGGTAGCCAATCGAGGCTGCAGCCGCCTTTCAGGCGGGGTGCCGCCGGCACCTGGAACCGCGAGCGTAAGCGAGCGGCCCGAGCGGCAGATGACTTGTCCGGCGTGCGCGGATCGGAGGTCTTGGGGAACGCGTCGCCTCGTTCGGGCCGCTCGCTTACGCTCACGGTTCCAGGAGAGGCGGCCGGACGCGCTCGATTGCCCGCCCCACAAAACCTCATATCTTCCCTGTAACTCTCGCCAGTTCCGCCGATCGCGCGATTTCCTTACCGTTCGAGAACACTCGAAGTCCCTTGCCCTTGCCGAATTTCGCGCCGGTCTTATCCCAAACCACCGTCAGCAGATGGCCGTGGTACAGAACGTTGTCCAGGCAGAACCAGTCCCACTTCCCGGCGGGAAGCAGCGGATTGACCTCGACGGTGTCGTCGGCGCGCGGCCGCAAACCGGCCAGTCCCGTGATCACCAGGTCGCAAAAGCTGGAGTGATTGTAATAGTCGCCGCGACCATAAAACGTCTTCTTCTTGATTTTGTCGGCGCGCGCCACCCACTCTCCGGTCAGCGGATTCTGGTCCTCGTCGATCCACGGAATCACCTTTCCGTCATCCAGCGTCAGATGCTGATCCTTGACGTAGATCTGCAGGGTCCGGAAATAATCGTCGCGGCCGATCGAGTTCTGGTGATAGTCGTTCAGAACGTTGGCTAGCGCGCGCAGCGTCAGCGCCGTCGAAAACGGCCATTGGGGACCATTCCACTGGCAATCGTCGCCGGAATACAGAATGGCGAATTCTTTGTGACGCTGCTCCGCCGTAGTGGGTCCGAAGGGCGCGTAGAATCCCTGCGGATCCATTAACTGCTTCCAGGCGACTTCGTAGCCGGCGCGGTCGTCCGGCAGATTGAAATACCAGGGAGTGTATCCGATGTTCTCGCGCACCTCGCCGAATTCGCCGGTTTGCAGGCGGGTCTCAAAGAACTGCGCGTCCTTGTTCCACAGCCGTTCCTGCACCAGTTGCTTCAGCCGCGCCGCTTTGTCGCGATACTCGCGCGCCACCGCGTCCTTCGACGCCATACCCGCAATCGTCGCGATCGCCCTGGCGTTGCCGTACATATAACTATTGATGCTGGGCCGGATGTTCTGCACGCGGCGTCCGCCGCTGATGGAGCTTTCCATGCCATCGGAAACATCGCGCTGCCAGAACAGTCCGCTGGGAGTCAGTCTCTCGGTCTCCCAGGCCGCCCAATCCTGCAGCAGCGGATCGAGATATTGCACCAGAGCTTCGCGCCGGTTATGGACCAGGTAGCAATCCTCCACCGCCTGCGCCGTCCAGCCGCTGAACTGGTGCAGATTCTTGCGGATGCCCCCGTTGTCTCCGGTCGTCAGCCAGAAGTGAATGTCGCCCTCGATGTACTGCGGATCGTGCAGCCAGCGGCCTTCGGCAATGTGGTGCCCCAGCGCGCAACTGAGCGCGTTGAATTCCGATGCATGCGGCACCGGCTTGAGGAATTCCGTGATCAGAAACCCGACCGGAGTCTGCTTGATGTGTTTGCGATAGGTCCACCAGCGATAGTAGTAAATCTGCTCCAGGTCGCTATCGGGACAGGTGAAGAAGGGAATGTTGGCGCTCAGGAAATCCCAGGCGCTGGCATCGGGAATGAGATTGACCACTTCTTCCTTGGCCAGCCCATTGAAGTACTCCACGTAGTGGCGGAATGCGTCAACCCGCAGGATGAAGGGACGCTTGGGTTCCGCGTCGGCGGACATGGCCGTCTTGCAGAGCGCCGCGGCGGCCAGCCGGAGAAACTTTTTGCGCGTCATGATGCATCAGTAGGATACCCGGAGGCCGTTGAGAAACTCCAGGAAATCCCTGTCGTAATCGCCGATCAGATTCCGTCCGGTGTAGGTGAGCACCTGTATGGTGCCGGCTGGACCTCCATAGTAATAGCCTTCGTAAGTGACCGGAATCCCCTTGATGGTGGCCTGCACGGTCTGGAACCACACGTCCACTCCGCCCACGCGCCGCTTCTGCTTCACGATCATGCGCGCGCTGGGATCCTGTTTCCGAATGTTGCTGAAGGCGATGTCGGCAATGCTGTCGGTGGGGATGTTGGTGCGCTCGGCGATCACCACGGCGTACCCGTCGCCGCGCACGTGGGTGAATTCAAACCGGCCGCCATCGGTGGTGGGCGTCTGTTTCCACTTGGCCGGATCGTAGCGCACACTCATGCGGCCGTCCAGAATGGTGAGGACCCCGCTGCCGCCGGGCTGTCCGCCGCCGCCGGACCCGGGCCCGGGCGGCCGATCGTTGGTGCGCGCGGTGTTGCTGCCGCCACCCCCGTTGGCGTCCAGCACCGCTTTGGCAAAGGAGGGAAGCGCGTCGCCGAAGAACTTAATAAAGGCCTGGATGGTGCCCTTGGTGACGCCGCCGGTGAAATCCAGGTCGGATTCCAGCGTCGCTCCGCCGTCGGTATCCATGTAGGCGCGCGTAAACCGGTGGGTGCGGTTCCACTCGTTCATGGCCATTACGGGAATCTTGTCGGAGAGCGCCAGTTGCAGTTCCATGAACCCGGTGTGGCTGTCCAGGCTGACCTTGTAGGTGGCCAGTTCGAAGACAAAGAACGTCGACTTCTCGGCTACCTTTTCGGTGCTCGAAAATCCCATCTCCTGCAGAATCGCTCTCACCTTATCGGGGCCGACTTCGGTCCACACGTCGGCGCCCATCAACGAGAGTTGCGCGTGTGCCAGCGAAGCGCCAAAAAGAAGCAGGGCTGCGACGGTCCGAACCTTCATGAGATCCCCCTTTTCCAGCCCCCATCATACACGTTTCGGCGAAAGTTTCCAGCCGGCGCGGATCGGCCGGTTTCTTTGCCGGATTTGCATCCCCAACCCCGGATTCCCATCTACATAAGGGACACCTATGCTCTTTGAACCGTTGACCTCGAAATCGCTCACCCTCAAGAATCGGATGGTGATGTCGCCGATGACCCGCAGTCGCGCAACCGCCGATAACGTTCCCACTCCCCTGATGGCCGAATATTACGGCCAGCGCGCCACGGCCGGCCTGATCGTAACGGAAGGGACGTCGCCATCGCCCAACGGTTTGGGCTACGCGCGCATCCCCGGACTGTTCAACTCCGCTCAAGTGCGCGGCTGGAAGGCCGTGACTGACGCCGTTCACGCCGTGGGTGGCAAGATCTTCGTCCAACTCATGCATACCGGCCGTGTGACGCACGTGGCGAACCTGCCGGCCGGCGCCGAGGTGGTGGGTCCGACCGCCGATGTCTGCCCGGGGCAGATGTACACCGACGCATCGGGCATGCAGCCGCACAGCGTTCCCCGCGCCATGACGGAACAGGACATCGCTCACGCCGTCGCGGAATACGCCCAAGCGGGTCGGCTGGCGCTCGATGCGGGATTCGACGGCATCGAACTTCACGCCGCCAACGGGTATCTGATCGAGCAGTTCCTCAACGCCAATGTGAACCACCGGCAGGACGGCTACGGCGGCAGCGCGGAAGGCCGCAATCGCTTCGCCCTGGAAGTCGCCCGCGCCGCGGTGGACGCCATCGGGGCCGACCGCGTCGGCATCCGGCTGTCGCCCTACGGCGTATTCAACGGCACCGGCCCCTTTCCGGAGCTGGAGCCGCAATATCTGTCGTTGGTAAGCGAGCTATCCACGCTGGGAATCGCGTACGTCCACGTGCTGGATCATTCCGCCATGGGAGCGCCGCCCGTTCCCGCCGAATGCAAGCTCGAGCTACGCCGCGCGTTCTCCGGCGTCTTCATCCTGGCCGGCGGCTTCGATGCCGCCAGCGCGGAGCAGGCGCTGCTGGAGAATCGCGCCGATCTGATCGCGTTCGGCCGGCCGTTCCTGGCCAACCCCGACCTGGTGCGCCGCTTCCGCGGGAACTCGCCCCTCAACGAGCTCGACATGGCGACCTTCTACACTCCGGGACCGAAGGGCTACACCGACTATCCAACGCTTCCTGTCTCGGGAGCTATCGACTCCCGAGTTGCTTCCGAGTGATCCGCGCCCTGCGGAAAACCGACCGCTCCGGCGTGGAACACGCGGAAGAGGCTGGGGCCCGTCACTATTTATCCGGCCCGCTGCCGCGCCCGGGCAAGAGGTAAACGTCCATGAACCGGCGTTCATCGGAGGCCATGCGGAGCGGAGTTCCTCGCGAACCTCCATTTACGGAATAGCGCCAGGTCTGGTAACCCGGAGCGCGAGGCTCAACACAATGGGCCCGGCCGCGGAACTCGCTGAGAGCCCAACCTGATAGTCAGTCGACCCGCCCACCGGTATACCGATATCGCCGGTTATCGTCACGCTCGGATAGACGTGGATGGTAGTGCTCGCGAGGACAAGGCCGCCGTGTTCCGCGCGGCGGACAACGGCAAACCGTGTAAGCGCTTCGTTCACGCGGGAGGGATGGTCGAACCGTTCCTTAACGCCCATATGAACGACCCGCGGGACGGCGGAACCGTCCCTCCCGCGCTGCCCCCCTCACAGAATCTCTCGGGGCGGGTTTCCCGCGCATTCCCGGCGCCGGAATATCACTTCCGGCGTCGCGCGAGCATCTCTCCCAGTTCCTCGCGTGTCTGGAGGAGGTCCCGCCCCCGTTGCGAATCTGTCGCCGCCGGCGGCAGGGAGTTCAGCTCGGCTGCGAACCGCCCCAATTCCGCGTCAGCCCGCGCCGATTTCATCGAGTACAACTGGTTCACCGCCCACATAGTGAGTCGCCGGTCGATGGACGGCTCATTGACGCTGAGGTAGGACCCCAGGGCGGCGATCCGGTCCTGGTTCCGCGAGAGCAGGGAAATCCTCTGCTCGCAGTACCCAATCTCAACCGCCGCATCCTTCTCGATCGGGTTGCGCGTGTGGACTGATTTTCGAATCAGGGGTAGCGACGAATAGCTGCCGCGGTCGCACAGCTCGCCTGCTGCCCAGGCCGACGCTGCACTCCACTCGCTGAGCGTGTCCTCAAGGTATGCGATCTTCGCTGCCTCCCCAGAAATGCGCATCAGGCGCGCTTGGTGCAGCGCGACTATCGCCGTTGGCCACACCATCCCCGAGTCATCTGGCCGGAGATCTTCTCTCCCGAGGCCCTGCAGGAATTCGAGCGCCTCCGGCAGGTCAACCCCCCCGATCCTGAAAAGTGCGCGCATCCGGACTATCGGGGATCGGAAAGCTGACCCGTGTAACGCTCCGGGCTCGAGCCCAACCTGCGCCTCGAGCCGGACGTCGGCGGATTCCATCCGGCCCAACGCCACCAGCTCCAGAATCCTGAGCGCCGTCCCGCGGACCGGCGACCCGCCGCCCGCGACATCGAACACGCGATCCACCGGCCCGCATTCGCCGGCGAAGGGAGGCACCTCATTTGTCAGGCCGAGCCGCAGCGTGCACATTCCGATCAGTACTAAGGACTTAAGTCGCATGGTATTCTCAACCCTCCAACGTGGCCCGCCTCAGTTCGGAGGCGCGGCCGCAAACATATAGGCATCCATCTCAAACGCCCACGACGCGTAGCCCTTGCCGAGCTGAAGGATTCTGCGGCCAGTCGTCTGTTTCGATATCGACCTTCACCAGGAAGAGTCCAAAGAGAGCGCGCTGTTCCTGCTCCTCCATCACGGGGTAGACATTGATGACGCCGTCGCCCGCATCGGTGAAGGTGTAACGTGGATCCCCGGCACACAGTTCGCGGAGGGCGTCCTGCACGGTCCCGTTCTCGATGGATGCCGCCACCATCGGCCCCTCCTGGAAGGGCTCGGCTTCGGGAACGTGCTCGAAGCCAATCACGAACGTTCGGTCGCGTTGGCCCACAAGGAGCTTCAAGGCTTGGTGGAGCGAAAGCTCGCTCACGACGTAGTGCCTCACGGGTATTTCCAGCGCCTTTACGGGCCGGCTGGCGGGCGTCTGTGCGGCTGCGTGAGAGAGCACCATCAGCGCCATCGGGACCGCCGACAGCGCCGGGCATCTTCTAACGGTGGATGTGATCATAGTTTGGGCCCAAGATACGTCATCCGGATTTCGTCGCCCGTGACCGTGATTTCCGGGTTTCTGAAGGTCCCAGAAGCCTATCCGGGATCCCTTGTCTAACGGCACGGTTGCCGGAACTCGGAGTCGAGATAGCTGCAAACCGAAGATCGAATATCGGGGTCCTGGCCGATGGTCAGCGCTTTGAGCCGCTTGACGGTTTCCTCCTCCCCCAGGATTACGCGCGGCAGAGTCACCGCGTAATAGAAGACCGTGGCGTAGTGCGAAGGGGTCCAACCCAAGGCGGCGGGGCTGAGCATGAGCAGCGCGAGGACCGTCGGGGCATCTTTCTCTGGGGGGGCGAACCACCTCCCGTGGAACGATATGAAGTACACGCCGCCCGCGTCCACAACCGGCCGAATGTATTCGCCCTCTTCCCGGACGAACCATACTTGGGTGAACGGGGCTTGGGTTTCATCGTACCCGTAGCGAAAATACTCGAAGCCGCAACCGGGCCGGATTGCCGCCCAGAGGAACTGCTTCCCGGGAGCTGGGAGGCGACCCTTGACGACAGCGCTGGCGTGAAAGTCGGCTTTGCACCAGTATATCTCGTGCACGCCGACCGGCCAGGGCGGATCCGAGATATGCTGGGAGCCGAGAGCGACGACGTTGCTCACACCGCCAACCACGACGGCTCCCGCGTCTACCGCCCTCTCCCAGGTTCCACTGAGCATGATAGGAACAACCCTCCACGGCGGGAACTGCTCCTGCGACCAGCAGGGCGGCGCCAGGAGCGCCAATACCGCCGCGGAAAGGAACGCATAGTGCTTGCTTGTTATCACCACGGATCTTCTTGCTGACATTGCCTGGGGGACGTGGTCCCGGCTATGGTCACGTTGTTGAGGTAATAGACATGCAAAGCTGAGTCGCTTGTCCATAGCCACTATCTTTCATTATTGCGGGACCATCGTTCGTGGAGGAGGTCCACGCGGCTGAGTACGTCTCAACCTTTCCGATTGCCGCCGCCCCGACGGAGGTAGCATACTCGCGCCAGCCTTATCGAGCGAGTTGGCCCGGGTTGAGAGATGCCGTTTCCTCCGGCTCATCTACAGGCGCCGCCATCGGCTCTCGCCAGAGGCGAACACCCGCATATCGCGTGGGAGCCTCGCCTGGTCATCCCGGTCATCCTCCAGGGCGGCCACAGAGTCAGTTTCGGGGCGCTCTCCGGTTTGGGAGATGGCGGGGCGCGGGCCGAGGGGCGATGCAGAGAGCCCCCGGCGGCCCTACGCTAGCGCGGTATTCCATAGTCCGGGATATCGACTGTGCAGCGAAGTTCCGGGTCCTTGAGCGGCTTGCCGTGCTCGTCAACCTTGGGGAGACCCTTGGAGCGCCGAATCCTGACCTTGTAGGCTTGTCCGGGCCGTATCTGAAAAAGTTGAGCAAGATTGATGGTCCCTGAGAAGTCTTGCATCCCGCCAAGTTCCAGGTAGCCGATTGGACCTCCGAGCGGAACTTGAAGGGGGTCGTGGGCCATGATGAAGGATTTTTCCCCCTCCTTTGTCGGAGGCACAGACTTGCCTGACGAGTCGAGAACTTCGAACTCGTACTCCTGGTCCCAACTCAGCTCCATCAGTTTCAACGTCTCAGCCGACAAATTCCGGATTGTTACCTGCAAAATGCCACGCCACGGCGCGAGGAGGCTGGCTCCTTCGTTCCGCATTTCGTGCTCTCTTTCAGTCAGATCCGCCTTCACGATCATCTCGACGACGCCGTTGGATGGATGGTCGGTCGTGGGGCGGGGCACCGGCGGCGTCTGCCCGCTGGCCGCAATGCATGTCAGCGAAAGGAACAGCCCGAAGCTAATCTGCGTGCTCATGGTAATTACCTCCCTGGTTCACTGCTGTGCTCCAACTGTTACGGTTGCGGTTTGCGCGCTGCCGCCCAAGCTTGCGGTCACGGTTACTGGCTCGGCGCTGGCCGCGAGTGCGCTGCCCGCACAGGTCGCGCTTAGTTGGCCTGCCGGGACCGTGCAGGTCGCGGGCACCGAAAATGCCGCGATGGTGTCGCTGGTGAGAGAAATCCTGGCGCCAAGGGTGGGCGCCGGGCCGCTCAGGGTGATCGTGATGGTGGGGCTGCTTCCGACCTGCGCCTGCGAGGGGGTGATGCTTAGCGACGTAATAGATGGATATGGGACCTTGCTGCCTGATGTATTCTGCTGGCCCCAGGTCGGATACGAGGCGGCTGGCGTCCCAGCGATGTTTGCTGTAGAGGCCGGCTGGGGACTTCGAACGTTCCAGTATCCCCCCGAAAGAACGGCGTCGCCGCCCCAGCTCCACGGAATGTACGACGCGGGCACGAAGATGCTGTTTGCACCAGCCGGTTTTACCATGAGGTAGGCAGTGAAGTTCTCGACCGCGACTGCCTCCTGGTATCCGGCCAGCGGCACCGACGGACTGTCATTCGGTTGGCTTATGCCCAGGCCTAGGGGCCCGTTGCCATCCAGTCCGCCTGAGACGTTTCTCTCGGACATGTTTCCAGACGTGTCCGTGTAATCGATGGCCGTCCCGGCGCCAACTATTTGGACCCACTCGCACGTATACCCCTGGTTCAAGCAGCCCGGCGGCGACAGATTGAACTGGATACCCGGAGTGCCGCCTCCAAGACACATTGACCAGCCTGAACTCGCACATGTCTGCGCGATGCTGGGAGGCAGCTCGATTGCAACGCCACTGATGCTTGGCGCGGTGACGTTGAAGTTGGCGTAGGCCGGGCTCAGTGGCGTTCCGTTCAGCGTTGCGGTGACGGAGGCGGTGTAGGGCGTTCCGTTGTTCGGGAGCGTCCAAGCGAAACCCGTCGGCGAAGTCGCCCCCGCGGGCGGGGCGAGATTGTAAGTCTGCAGGGCCGTGGGGGGAATGGGATCAGGGCCGTCTGACGAGCTCCAGTTACCTGACGATATCCAGCCGACTGCTGTACCTGCCGACGGCACCGTCCATTGGAACGTAGGCGTCGCGCCATTAGTGTTTGACACCGAAGCCGTGAGGCTCATCCACTGGCCGGCGATGATGTTTTGCGTTGGGGCCGAATCTTGGGTTGGGCCCGAGATGATGGACCCGTTTCTAAGGATCTGCAGGGTGGGGGTCTGCGGTGGCGGCTCGTAGTCGAAGTCTACCTCGTTGCTGGTCACGCAGTCGCCCTCGTTTAGGCCTAGTTCGATTAGGTAGGCGCCGCACACCTGTAGCGAAACTGAGTAGGACCCCCCAGACGCGTTTGCAGTGAAGTCGTAGCCAGGGAACAGCTCGCCAGAATACGTTTGCGAAACGTAGGTGTCGCCGGTGATTTGGAGGGTGAAATAGGTGTCGTAGTAGTCTGGGTCGGAGTACTGAGCCTGATCGGTCTCGCTGATGGTGAACGTCGGCCCCGTGCCCGATACGTTGATGGTTGGCCCACCAGTAGAGCCCGGCCACAGGGTGGATACCGGCGAGTATTGGCCGGACACGTCGGCGACCTCGCTCTGAACCTGGTAGGAGCCGATGTCTCCGCCAGCCCGGAACCCCAGGGTGAAGGTCACCGTGACCGGGCCACTTTGGCTGGGGGGATAGCTGGGGGCGCTCGAGCTCGTGAGCGAGCACTGGTTGCCGGATATCAGGGTGACGCCGGACTTGTCCCAGCTCAGGGAGCATTGCGTGTTATAGCTCGAGTCTACGAGGTGACTCGATACCTTCGACGAAGCGCCGCGATTTCCGGCTTCCAGTTTCCGAGCAGGGAACCAGGTCCTGGTGATTTTGTGCCCCGGGCACAAAATTTCACCGAAACAAAGGGGTTAGGGCCGATTTCTTGTGCCCCGGCACAAAAACCCGAGGCCGTCCGCCCCACGACTTGGT
>Ga0181529_10000956_pt1 | contig 39849 bp, 39 predicted proteins | sample PEATcosm2014_Bin_36_FD_119763 | JGI IMG/M metagenome (GOLD analysis project Ga0181529, IMG submission 119763) | Peatland microbial communities from MTU Mesocosm Facility, Houghton, MI, USA - PEATcosm2014_Bin10_30_metaG | ecosystem: Environmental > Terrestrial > Soil > Wetlands > Peat | place... | reverse complement strand
TGGCACTTACGGCACGACTGAAGTCGTGCCCTGACGCTTTTTGCGAACAGGGAGGGGTTTTTGCAACCTGACGAAGAGCAAATGCAGGTCCTTCGACTCGCTGCGCTCGGTCAGGATGACAGGTTATATGGAGGATCGTGGAATCCCATCCATTTCACAAAGGGCGTGAAATGGATGGGGCAGGGGGGTGGGGTTGCGAGATAGCAAGTTAGCGGATGGCTTGCGGGAAAGTTGCAGCTACGATCTGCTCGACCTGCTGGAGCCATGCGGCGCGCTGCTCCGGCGTGCTGGTAATGACCACGCTGAAGGTTTGGCGGAGGACTTGTTTTATGCCGCAGAAGTCGAGGATACAACGCTTCCAGAGATTGTCGAGCGGGTCGCCGAAGACTTCGAGTTCGCGCGCGGGCGGGGTGTTGGAGGTGTTGAAGATGAGGGCGGTTTGCACACGCAATAGGCCGATGGGCACTCCCTCGCCACCGTCGCCTTCCAGGAATTTGTAGGCCACGCCGGGACGGAAGACGCGGTCGATCCAGCCCTTGATCATGGCCGGCGGCTGGCCCCACCAGTTGGGATGCACGATGACCAGCCCATCGGCGCGTTGGAGTTCCTCGCAGTGTCGCTTGATATTGGCGCTCAGAGGAGCATCCGATTCCAGCTCAGCGGCAAGCAGCAGCGGATCGAAGCCTTCCTCGTAGAGGTCATGAAAGAGGACGGTGTGGCCGAGCTGTACTAGAGTCCGGCAGGCGGCGTGGGCGATGGCGTGGTTGAAGCTGCGCGGCTCAGGATGAGCGAGAACGACGGAGATTTCCATAGGCAGCGTCAGCATAGCAGAGAAGATTGCGCCGGGGCTGAGGCGTCCGGGGCGCGTGATGCATCTCTTGACTTTCCCGAAAAGGAAGGCTGGATAAGTAGCAGGCGGCACGTGTGACGCCTGTCACATCCTACCATTCTTTCCAGTGAGTACCGTCTCTTTCATCCATCGGTGAGCCTTGGCGGCTTCCCCTAGAACTTCCGTTGCCGCCCGGTTCGCGGAGGTCTGAGCAGAGCGAGCGAGGTAGGCATGGGAGAGTCAATATACCAATCGATGCAGCAGAAGGGCTACAGCCGCAGGGATTTTCTGCAATTCTGCGCCGCGGCGGCGACGGTGGCGGGCTTTGGGCAGACGGGCGTTGCCCAGGTGGTATCGGCCTTTGAGAAGAAAGAGAAACCGGCTGTGGTGTGGCTGCACTTTCAGGAGTGCACCTGTTGCAGCGAGTCGTTCATACGGGCGTCGCACCCGGTGGTACTGGACGTGCTGCTGGACGTGCTGAATCTGAATTACACGGAGACGCTGATGGCGGCCTCGGGCTTTCAGGCGGAGAAGTGCCTGAGCGACACGATTGAGAAGAACAAGGGCAAGTATATTGTGCTGGTGGAGGGCGCGGTTCCGACGAAGGAGAATGGCGTCTATTGCATGATCGGCGGCAAGACGGCGGAGTCGATTTTGCAGACGGTGGCCAAGGATGCGGCGGCGGTGGTGGCGTGGGGCAGTTGCGCGTCGAACGGCTGCGTGCAGGCGGCCAAGCCGAACCCGACGGGAGCGACGCCGATTCACAAGCTGGTGAACAAGCCGGTGATCAACGTTCCCGGCTGCCCGCCGATTGCCGATGTGATGATGGGGGTGGTGACGCATCTGCTGGTGCTGGGGCAGTTGCCGGCGCTGGACTCGCAGGGCAGGCCGAAGGAGTTTTACGGGCGCCGCGTACACGACACCTGCTATCGCCGTCCGAATTACGACGCGGGATTGTTTGTGGAGTCGTGGGACGACGAGAACGCGCGCAAGGGCTTTTGCCTTTACAAGATGGGCTGCCGCGGTCCGGTGACGTACAACGCCTGCTCGGTGGTGAAGTGGAACGAGGGGACGAGCTATCCGATCCAATCGGGGCACGGCTGCATTGGTTGCAGCGAAGAGGGCTTCTGGGACAATGGTCCGTTCTATCAGCATCTGCCCAGCTTCCCCGGCTTTGGCATCGAGAGCACGGCAGATACGATTGGCGCGGCGGTGGGCGTGGCCACGCTGGCCGGAGTCGCGGCGCACGCGGTGGTCACCAACATTCGCAAACGGAGCGTGATTGCGGAAGTGCACGCCGAAGACCAGAAGGAGTTGTAAGAGCCTATGACACGCATAGTCGTCGATCCTGTAACTCGCATAGAAGGCCACCTGCGCATTGAGGCGGTGGTGGAAAACGGCAAAATCACCGACGCCTACAGCGCGGGCACGATGGTGCGCGGCCTGGAGAAGATCCTGATGGGCCGCGATCCGCGCGACGCCTGGGCGATCACCGAGCGGGTGTGCGGCGTCTGCACCACGGTGCACGCGCTGACCAGCGTGCGGGCCGTGGAGAACGCGCTGGGCATCACGGTTCCACCGACGGCCGAGATTATCCGCAACATCATGATGACCACGCAATATGTGCAGGATCACGTGATTCACTTCTATCATCTGCACGCGCTGGATTGGGTGGACATTGTGAACGCGCTCAAGGCCGATCCGAAGAAGGCGGCGGAGCTGGCGCAGAGCTTTTCCAAGTGGGACAAGAACACGCCGGCGTATTTCTCTTCGGTGCAAGACAAGATCAAGGCCTTTGCGGCCAGCGGGCTGGGAATCTTTGCCAACGGCTACTGGGGGCATTCGGCCTACAAGCTGCCGCCGGAGGTGAACCTGATTGCGGTGGCGCATTATCTGGATGCGCTGGAGTGGCAGAAGGAGGTCGTCAAGATTCATGCGGTCTTCGGCGGCAAGAATCCGCATCCGAATTATCTGGTGGGCGGAGTTCCCTGCTCCATCAACATGAACGAAGTGGCGGCGATCAACAGCGACCGGCTGAACCTGGTGAAGAAGCTGATCGATCAGGCCGATGAGTTTTTGAATCAGGTTTACATTCCCGACCTGCTGGCGGTGGCTTCGTTCTATAAAGACTGGGCGAGTTATGGCGGCGGGTTGACGAACTATCTGAGCTACGGGGAGTTTCCCACGCAGGGTTACAACAAGCCGGAGGCCTTCAAGTATCCGCGCGGCGTGGTGCTGAATCGCGATTTGAGCACCGTGCATCCGGTGAACGCGACGGACTCGCAAGAGATCAAGGAGTACATTGCGCACTCCTGGTACAGCTACGAAAAGGGCGACAGCGAGGGCGTTCATCCGTGGGCGGGCGAGACGAAGTTGAATTACACCGGACCCAAGCCGCCCTTTGAATCGCTGGAAGGCTTTGAGAAGTATTCGTTCCTGAAGACGCCGCGCTGGAAGGAGCAGGCGATGGAGGTGGGTCCGCTGGCGCGGCTGATTGTGGCCTACGCCTCGGGGCGGACCGACGTGCAGGAGCTGGTGAAGGCGACGCTGGGCAAGCTCGGCGTTGGTGTGCCGGCGCTCTTCAGTACGCTGGGACGGACGGCGGCGCGCGGGCTGGACGCGGCGCTGGCGATGATCTGGCTGAAGGAGTATTACGCGCAACTGATGGAGCGCGTGAAGATCAACGAGGTCTCGACCTTCAACGGCGAGTTCTGGGAGCCGAAGAGCTGGCCGAAGGATGCAGAAGGCGTGGGACTGACCGAGGCTCCGCGCGGGGCGCTGGCGCACTGGATCAAGATTCACGACGGGGCCATTGAGAATTATCAGTTGGTGGTGCCGACGACGTGGAACGGCTCGCCGCGCGACGCCAAGGGGCAGCGCAGCTCGTTTGAGCAGGCGCTGATCGGCACGCCGGTGGGCAAGATCGAGGAGCCGGTGGAGATTCTGCGCACCATCCATTCCTTTGACCCGTGTCTGGCCTGCGCCGTGCATCTGTACGATCCGCAGGGACGGCACCTCAACCAGGTTTCCTTCGAGTGACGCCCATGAGTACAGCAAAGATTGCCGCGGGGGGAGTGGCGCCGGCCAAACATCCGGTGGAGTATCGGCGCGTCTATGTGTGGGAGCTTCCGGTGCGCGTTTACCACTGGATCAACGCCGTCGCGCTGGTGGCGTTGTGCGTGACCGGCTACCTGATCGGCGCGCCGATTCGCGCGTTTTATGCGGCGGAGGCCTATCAGCAGTATTGGTTCGGCTGGGTGCGCTTTCTTCACTTCACGGCGGCGTTTGTATACGTCTTCAACTTTTTGGCGCGGCTCTACTGGGGCTTTGTCGGCAACAAGTATTCCCACTGGAACGCCTTCTTCCCACTGAAGAAGGCGCAACAGCATGAGATTGTCGAAGTCATCGAGGCCGACGTGCTGCAAACCAAGATGCACGGGCCGATCTCGACCGGGCACAACGCGCTTGCGGGGCTGATTTACTTCGGCACCTTCCTGGCGTTTGTGGCGCAGACCATCACCGGCTTCGCGCTCTACTCCAGCATGAGCAACTCGTGGCTGCCGCGTATGTTTGTGTGGATTGTGCCGCTTTTGGGCGGCGAGTTCGGCGTGCGCTTCTGGCACCATTTGTTCCTGTGGTTCTTTGTCACCTTTGTGATCATTCACGTCTATCTTGCCTTCTATCACGATTACATCGAGGGTCGCGGCACGGTATCCTCAATCATCGGCGGGTGGAAGTTTGAGCGGGAGAAGCGTGGCGAGTAGGGATTAGGGACTAGGGACTGAGGCGGGGATTCTATTGCCGGAGAATAACGGAAAGACATTGGTGTTGGGGCTGGGCAACGTCATCATGGGCGACGAGGGCGTGGGCGTGCACGTGGTGCGCGCGGTGGAGTCGCATAAGCTGCCAGCCAATGTGGAGTGCCTGGACGGCGGCACGGGCGGCTTCACGCTGCTGGAGCCGTTGCAAAGCGCCGGGCGCATCATTCTGATCGACGCGGCGGCCGACGGCAATCCAGCAGGCACGGTCACGCGCACCACGCCGCGCTTCAGCCGCGATTATCCTCCCACGCTCACCGCGCACGACATCGGCGTGAAGGATCTGCTGGACGTTTTTTATATGCAGGGCGGCGCGCGCGAGGTGGTGCTCTACGCGATCACCATTGATCCGCAGCAGCCGATCTCGATGGAGTTGTCCGAGGTGATTCAGAGGGCCGCGGATGTGGCTGTGGCGGAGATTCTGGCGGAGTTGAGGCCGGGCGCCGCATAAATATCAAAGCTGATTTTGATTCGTGGTTTCCCACCATAGTTCACCCCAACGACGAAGACCTGTCGTTGGGGAGCCCGAAGCCGCCATGGAACGAAACGCAGGTCCTTCGACTCGCTTCGCTCGCTCAGGATGACAGCGGCGAGGGTGGGGCACACGGATTGATTGGGTATCTTGGTTACTTCTTTTCCGCAGTTGCCGGGGCCAATGCCCCCATCTTGTTGAAGAGCGTCATCATCTCCATGGGCAGCGGGAAGACGATGGTGGTGTTCTTCTCGACGCCGATTTCGGTGAGGGTTTGCAGGTAGCGCAGTTGCAGGGTCATCGGCTCGGTGGCCAGCAGGGCGGCGGCATCCACCAGCTTTTGCGCGGCGTTGAACTCGCCCTCGGCGTGGATGATCTTGGAGCGTTTTTCGCGCTCGGCCTCGGCCTGCTTGGCCATGGCGCGGAGCATCTGCTCGGGCAGGTCCACTTGCTTGACCTCGACGGAGATGACCTTGACGCCAAACGGCTCGGTGCGCTGGTCGATGATGGTCTGAATTTTGAGATTGAGCTTGTCGCGATGGCTGAGCAGCTCGTCCAGCTCGACCTCGCCCAGCACCGAGCGCAAGGTGGTCTGCGCGAACTGCGAGGTCTGGTAGACGTAGTTGGCCACCTTGATGGCGGCGTCGTTGGGGTTGACGACGTAGAGCGTGACGACGGCGTTCACCTTGAGGGTGACGTTGTCGCGGGTGATGACGTCCTGGGGCGGCACCTCGAGCACATCCTGGCGCAGCGAGATGCGCACCATCTGGTCAAAGGGGCGGAAGACCAGGATGATGCCCGGCCCCTTGGGCGCGGGCAGGGCGCGGCCGAGGCGGAAGATGACCCCGCGCTCATACTCGCGGAGAATCTTGATGGAGTTGAGCAGGTAGAGAACGACGATGGCGACGAAGATCAGAATCGGCATACTGGCATCAGGCATGGGAATCCCCTCACGACGGATTGTACTCCTTATGGATGAGATTGCGGCAGAGTTTGCGGCGCGACCGGCTCGACGTGGAGCAGATATTTCTCCAGGCCGACGACGCGCAGAGCGGCTCCGGCGGGAACGGGTTCGCTGGAGACGGCCTGCCAGATTTCGCCTTCGACGAGGACGTGGCCTGCGGGGTTCAGCGGCTCCATGGCGCGGGCCAAGCAGCCGACCAGCGCCGAGGGGCCGAGGCGGGACTTCATGGCTCGCGCGCGCAGGGCGAGACGGACGAGAAAGACGGTGATGAGGCCGAAGGCGGCGCTGACGGCGAGGGCGACCCAGGGGTTGACGGCCATCTCCGGGACCGGCGCGGCGACCAGCGTGAGGGTACCGAAGGTGAGGCAGACGATGCCGGCAAGGGCCAGCACACCGTGGCCGCCGAATTTGGCTTCGAGCAGAAGCAGGACCAGCGCGGCGATGAGCAGCAGCACGGAGGTGAAGCGGATCGGCAGCAGGTCGAGGGCGAAGATGGCCAGCAGCAGCATCAGCGTTCCCAGCGCGCCGGGAACGATGGTGCCGGGGGTGTTGAATTCCAGATAGATGAGCAGGATGCCGCAGATGCCGAAGAGCAGCGCGATGTTGGGATTGATGAGCCAGCCGAGGAGTTGCTCGCGCAGCGTGGGCTGCATGGTTTCAATGCGCGCGTTGGCCAGGTGGAGGGTGAGCTTGCTGCCGTCGATGCGCGTGATCTGGCGGCCGTCGAGGGAGCGGAGCAGCTCCCAATCATTCGGTGCGACGAGGTCGATGAGGTGCTGGTCGAGCGCCTCCTGCGCGGTGTAGGAGTGCGAGGAGTGGACGGCGGCCTCGGCGGCTTCGGCGTTGCGGTTGCGCCGGGTTACGTAGGAGCGGAGAAAGGCTTCGGCGTCGTTTTCGATCTTCTGCATCATGGTGGCGTCGGGCTGAGGGCCAAGCTCGATGACCGGGTGAGCGGCACCGGCGTTGGTTCCGGGAGCCATGGCGGCGATGTCAGCCGACTCGAGCAGAAAAAAGCCCGCGGAGCCGGCGCGCGCGCCTGCAGGAGCAACGTAGACGATGACCGGAACCGGCGAGGAGAGAATTGCGCCGGCCATGGCGCGGGTGGAATCGAGCAGGCCGCCGGGAGTGTCCAGCTCGACGAGCAGCGCGCGGGCGCCGTCAGAGTTGGCGCGGGAGATGGCGCGGTCGAGCTGGGCCTGCGTGATGGGCTGGATGGTGTCGGCGAGGACGAATTTATCGACGAAGGGAGTTTGCGGGAGCGGCTGCTGGGCGCAGGCCGGAGCGGCCATCACGCAGGTTGCGGCCAGTATCAATGCAATGCCGTGTACGCGATGAATCATGGCTTGCTCCCTTCGAACACTTGAGCTCGTTAAAGAAGTTCGGGTCTAATTCGCAGGCTGCAATTGGGGTTGCTGCTTCTTCATCCCATCCTTGGCTTCAATTTGCTTGCGAAGTTCCAGCGCCGCCTTGTTATGCGGGTCGATCTTCAGGGCCGCAGCGAGATTTTGCTGGGCCTCGTAAAGGTGGTTGGCGGCGATATCCAAGCGGATCAGCACCAGGTACGCATCCACCGAGGGCATCTCTTCCAGCGAGGTGACGGCCTCTTTGCGGGCGGCCTTGGCATCGCCGGTGCGCTCGCGAATCTCGGCCAATCCGGCATGGGCTGCGGCGAGCTTATGGTCGGCAACGACAGCGGCTTGATAGAGGCGTTCGGCTTCCAGCAGCAAACCGCGCTCCAGGTACTCATGCGCCTGGGTGACGAGCTTCTCGGCGCGCGCGCGCGGACCCAACTGAGCAAGGCGCTGGGCATCCACCTGATCCAGCATCAAGGCGGCCTGGCGAAAGGCGACGGCATCAAAGCTGCGCGCAATGCGCTCCAGCGGATCGGCCTTGACGCCGGCCTCGTCGGGCGCAGTCCTGGCGATTGCCGACCTCGCGGGCATGGGCTTTGCATCTGTACTCCAGGCCTTCTGGAGCAAAAGCGCCTCACTGTCATTGGGATGCAGGCGCAGAGATTGCGCCAGCTCCGTCATGGCTTCGGCATCGTAGCCACCGAGGCGCTTGAGGCTGACGGCCAGACTGAAGTGGTAGTCGGCTCCATTGGGATCGGCGGCCACCGCCTGCCGGAAGAGCGGAGCGCCGTCGTTGCCGGCGCGGGCCAGAGCGACGCCCTGGTTGTTGAGAACCTCGGCCAGGGGCAGCACGCGGGCCACGTCGGCAAAGGCCTCCTCGGCATGGGCGTAGTCGCCGGAAATGAGCAGCGAAAGGCCGCGATAGAAGCCAGCCTCCAGCGCATCCTGCTCGCCGCCGCCCACCCGCGCAAAGGCCTTGGCCGCCTGCTCATACTGCTGGTCGGCATACTCTTCGCGGCCCAGCGCCATCCATGCCGGCGAGAACTCCGGACTGAGCAGGATGGACTGATTTAGATGGCGCAATCGCTCCTGTTTGTCCGGCTCGGTGATGCCGCGAATGTACTGCTCGTAGGCGTCCAGTCGCAGGCCGGAGCCGGCGGCGACAAAGCTCTCTTCAGAGAGTTTGAAGCCGGGATCAAGCTGCCGAGTCAGCTTCCAAGCCAGCGAGCCAAAGACCGATGCCAGCTCGCGCATCTCGCCGCGGGCAGTGACCGGCTCACTCATGCGCAGGCGAGCGACGTCGACCAGCCGCGCCTCAGCCACAATGCCCGAGCCGTCGGTGACGTAGCTGCCAACGATGATTGCGTCGGCGTCCAACGTCTCGGCCAGCTTGAGCGCGGTGGCCCGCGAGGGATGCAAGCCCCGCGGCAGCCCCAGATGATCCAGGGCATATATACGGTCGGCGCGGCTCATGGAGGCAAAGCCCGCCGCACCCAGGCGGCTACTGAGAATCTCCGCCGAGGCCTCGCGAATCCACTCCAGGCTGGGCTGGCCGGTGCGATTGTCGAAGGGCAGGACCAGCAGAATGCGCCCCCCGCCGACAGAGGGAACAACCGATTGGGCGGTAGCGCCAATCGCCATCAAGAGGGTGAGCGCCAGAACAGGCCCAAGCAACCGCAAGCAATGACGGGAACGAGATGAAAAAAATGGTTTCACAACAGGCTGATTATAGGCGTTTGGGCTGGGAAGGGGGGAGCGGAGGGGAACGCGAACAAGGCGGGGGAATTTTCCGCGGGGTATCCAGATTTGGAACAACTCATTAAAATTCACTTCATGATTAGACGAAAGTAATCTTTTGCGCACGTTACTCTTGACGATTTCTTATCCAGGCGGAAGATGGCTCTAGACTTCAGCCCGCCGTTTGAAGGCCGGTTTCCACGCACGGGGTGGGTTCATTGGCTGGCGGTGGCAAGCAAAGATAGTTAGACGAACCGGAGGGGATTCAAAATGCAAACTTCGCGCTTGATGATGCGCTGTATCTCTGTGGTTTTTCTGGTTACCCTGGCGATGACGCCGATTGCTGTGGCGGCGCCTGCGGAGATCACGGGCCTGACTCCGGCAGCGGCGATTGCCGGCGGCGCGGACTTCACGCTTACCATCAGCGGCACCTACTTTACCTCGACTGCGGTCGTGATGTGGAACAACACCGCGCTGACGACAACCTATGAGAGCGCGACGGAGCTGACGGCGATGGTGCCCGCCAGCCTGATCGCCACCGCCGGAAGCGCCAGCGTTTCAGTCAGCACGGATAGAGAGTCTTCCGCAAGTGAGAGCTTTTTCATCAGTGCTCCGGCGGTCAGCGGTCAGAGTCCATCACCCAGCGTGGCGCGCGGTTTTACGCTTGCCGTCAATTCATCCGCGACCGCGCCCGCAGTGATCGGTGCCATAGCGGCTCCCAGCGCGGCTTCGGCCGTCACCGCAAACACGGTGAGTCCGCCGCCCACCATCACCGGCATGAGTCCGTCTTCGGTGGTTGCCAACGGTGCAGCCTTCACGCTGACCGTGAGCGGCACCAACTTTATCTCGACCGCGGTTGTGATGTGGAACAACACCGCGCTAACCACAACCTACGTCAGCACAACCACATTGAAGGCAGCCGTGCCCGCCAGCCTGATTGTCTCGTACAGTACGGTCAGCATTACGGTCACGACGTCTGGCGGCGTTTCCCCCAGCGCTATCTTCACCATCAATCCGCCTCCGCCAATCATCTCAGACTTGCAGCCGGCCAGACTGTACGTAGGCAATAGCGACTTTGTGCTGACCATCGACGGATCGTACTTCACACCGAGTACGGTCGTACTCTGGGGAAACACGCCGCTGGTCATGAGCTATAGCTTTTCCCATTGCATCATGGCTGCGGTGCCTGCCCGCCTGGTGGCAACCGCCGGAACGGCCAGCGTCACGGTGACCACCGCCGGGGGAACATCGGCGGTGACCACCTTTACCATTGATCCTCTTCCGCAGACCATCTCCAGCCTAAGTCCGATCTCGGTTCCTGCTGGTAGCGCTGCCTTCACACTCACCATCAACGGAAATAACTTTACCCCGGACATGACCGTCATGTGGGAAAACATTCCGTTGGGTGATCTCTCCTTTAGCAGTACGCAGATCACCGTTTCGATCTCCGCCAAGATGGTTGCCTCCGCCGGCATAATTAGCATTAATGTCATTGATTCCCATGGAGTGTTGGCGCAACCGCTCAACCTCACCATCACCCCTGCACCACCCGTCATCACCAGCCTGAATCCCTCTTCGCTCACCGCCGGCAGCGCAGGATTCATGATGACTGTCTACGGCAAGGCCTTCACGCAAAACTCGGTCTGTACGTGGGGCAATAATGTACTGGATACCATCTATGTCGGTCCCACGCAACTGACGGTTTCGGTTCCTGCCAGTCTAACCGAGTTCGCAGGCACGGGCAGCATCACGGTCACCACGGCAGTAGGCACTTCGTCTCCGATCGTATTCACCATCAATCAGGCGCTTCCGGCCATCAGCGGCCTGAATCCCGGCGTGGCTACGGCGGGAGGAACGGCCTTCACGATCACGATCATCGGAGCATATTACACCCCAACCTCCGTCGCCAAGTGGGGATCGACCTCGCTGACGACAACCTACGTGAACACCACGATGCTGACAGCCGCGGTTCCCGCCAGCCTGATCACCGCTGTGGGCACCACCAGGATCACGGTTACCACGGCAACAGGCACATCGCCACCTGCCACTTTCACAACCTTTCCCGCACCCAAAATCACCACCACCACACTGCCCTCCGGCACCGTCGGCATCGCCTACTCCGGACCCATCAGCGTAACGGGCGGGGTGCCTGGATACATCTGGACGGTCACGGGGTTGCCCAGCAGCTTCTCCCATACCAATAACAGCGATAGCACGCTAACCATCACCGGAACTCCCGTCTCATCCGGGGTCATCAGCTTCCAGGTCTCGGCCCAGGACATGGCCGGCGCAGTCGCGGGACCGGTCACCTTCACCATCAACGTCGTAGCCGGGCCGAGTGGCGCCAACAACACCAGCCTCAACGGCAGCTATGTCTGCCTGATGCAGGGCGCGATCGACTACGATCAAACGCGCTGGGCCTCGTTGGCCAGCTTCCAGGCCGACGGTGAGGGGCATTTCACGAACGGCATCTTCGACACCAACAGCTATGAGATCGGCTCGGCCTCTGGCGTTCTGACAGGTAGTTACCAGATCGGCTCCGACAACAGCGGTCTAGCCTCTATACGAACCGTTCTGACCGACGGCGCTGCGGGAATCCAAACCGTGCAGTGGGCGCTGGCGCTCTATGGCACGCAGACGCCGGCGCAGCATTTTCGCATGATGGAAACCGACGATCTGGGCGAATTGCCCTCCGGCCAGCAAGGCACAGCCGAGTGCCAACTGGCTAGCACCAGCGCCTTTGCCGTCAGCACCATCAGCGGCTCAAGCTTCGTCTTCGGTCTCGACGGTGAAGACAACAATGGCACCCTGAAGGCGGCAGTGGGACGCTTCAGCGCCGCCGCCGGTCACAGCGTCAGTGGCTACATCGAGAGCGCACTGGGCGGCAGCGCCACCGTACAGAGCAACGCCTTCACCGGAAGCTACACCGCGCCAGACCCTGCCACGGGCCGCTTTACCATCGCTCTGCATGGCAACAACAAACTCTCCGGCTTCACCATCTACATTATCGACGCCAGCCATATGTTTATCCTGGATAACACATGGAATGAGGGTGAGCAGGCCGGAAATCTGCTAGCGCAGCAACAGTCCACCTATTCCGGCTCGTCGGTCAGCGGTCCCTTGGTTTTTTACCTGCGCGGCGCGCAATTCAACGCCAGCGGCAACACCCCGTCGGGCTATTACTCAAATCTCTTCCAGGGAACGGGCAACGGCGCGGCAAGGATTACTTTCAACCAGAGTTATGCGAATGCCGAGGGCGTCTACACGGCAGGCAAGCCGGCGGGCGGCTCAACCGCTCTCACCTTTGACGCCAGCAATCCCGGTCGCGTCACATTCACAAGCTCCAGCGGCACAACCTATCTGTATCTGTTTAACGCCAACAGCGCCGTGGAGATGAGCGTATCGGCCAGCGGCTCTCTGGATACAGGCTGGCTGGAGCCGCAGACGCAAAGCACATTCACCAACGCGGCGCTGTCCGGCAATTACCTCTACGGCGCAGTGCATCCGTTCAACCCGTCCTCCAGCGGCAGCGTGGGAGTTTATAGCCTGACCGGCAGCGGCGCACTGAATGCCAGCCTCACCACCGCCGGCGAAAACATCCTCACCTGGGAGCAAGCGATCAGCGCTAGCTACGCATGGGACAAGACGGCCCCCGGCACGGGAAGCTTCCTGCTGGCCAATAACACGCAGGGAGGAGCCGGATGCGCGGTGATCAGCGCGAGCAAGTTCGCCTGCATCTCCCAGACCGATGCGTCACCCAGTGTGCAGCTTATTGAGCAGTAAAGCAAACGCCGATGAAGGAGGGTGATGGAAAACCGGTTGCTGCCCGCCTACTTCTTCTTTCCGGGCAGCATGGCCTTGATCTTATCCATCAGCCCCGGCTTGGCGGCAGGGGCGGCAGGCTTGGCGGGCGGAGCGGCTGGAGGCGCAGTAGTTGGCGGAGTGGCAACGTTGGTTGCCGGAGCAGCACCCTTGGTCTCCAGCGGCAACGGCGAAGCGCCTTTGACGACCTCGTCGGCGGAGAGCGTGGGCACCGATTCAATGTCGTTTTTGACCAGAATCGAGATGCGCCGGTTGGAGGGATCGTTGGGATTGTTTTTGTCGCGCAGCATCTGGTCGGCGTAGCCGCGGACCTGCGTCACCTGATCGGTGCGCACGCCGTCCTGCTGCAAAAGCCGCCGCGCGGCGTTGGCGCGATCGGCCGAGAGATCCCAGTTGCTGTAGCCCGAGTCGCTCGAATAGGGCGTGGCGTCGGTGTGGCCTTCGATGAGCAGCGAATTGGGCAGCGTCTTCAACTCCTTGCCCAGCAGCGAGAGCAGCGCCTGCCCGCTGGAGCTGAGCTTGGCGCTGCCAATCTCGTAGAAGGTTCCATCCTTGCCCTCGATCAGCTCGATGCGCAGCCCCTCGGGCGTGATGGTGATCTCAATCTGCTTGGAGAGCTTTTGCAGCTCCTTGCGCGCCTTGATCTCCGCCTCCAGCTTGTCCTTGAGCTTTTCCAGTTCGTTGGTGCTGTCCTGCGGCGCCATGGTCTTTCCGGTGCCGGACAGGGTGGTGCCCAGCAGTTTGCCGGTTCCCTTGGGATCGTTGAAGTAGCCGGCCACGGCCTTCTTGACCTCTTCGCTGGAGCTCATCAGCCAGAGCACGATAAACAGCGACATCAGGGCGGTGACAAAGTCGGCATACGCCACCTTCCAGGCGCCGCCGTGATGGCCTCCGTGGTTGATCTTCTTCTTGATGACGATGATCGGTTGATTCGTCTTGGGCGCCATGTTGCCCTATCTCTCTCTTTACAACGGTTCACTAACCTTTTGCATCCGGGGCCGACTCCGCGACGGCGGTCTGGTTCTTGCAGTTCTTTTCCATCTCGTCGAAGCTGGGCCGGACGTGAGCGGGAATCGCGCGCCGCCCCATCTCGACGGCAATCATGGGCGCCGATCCCTTCAGAAAGGAGAGAATCAGAACCCGCAGCACGTGCAGGTATTCGTTCTGCGCGTCGGCGGTCTTGGACATATTGGCGGCCAGAGGGCCAACCGCGCCATAGCAGAGCAAAATCCCCAGAAAGGTTCCCACCAGCGCCGCCGCCACTTTTTTGCCGATCTCCTCCTGCGGCCCGCCCAGCGAACCCATGGTGATGACCACGCCCAGCACCGCCGCCACAATGCCCAGACCGGGCAAGGAGTCGGCCACCGTGGAGAGGGAGTTGACCGGCAGCGTCGCCTCGTGGTGATGCACCTCCATGTCCAGCTCCATCATCTGGTCCATGTCGAAGGGTTCCACGCCGCCGGTGATGGCCATGCGCAGCGTGTCACATACAAAGTCACGCGAATGATGGTCGGCGAGAAACTCCGGATAGTTTTTGAAGATTGAGCTGTCCTTGGGCTTTTCCACGTCCATTTCCACGCTCAGCAATCCCTCTTTGCGCACCTTGTTGAGGAACTGGTACATCATCTTGAGGGTGCTCAGGTAGCGCGTTTTGTTGAAGGGCGAGCCTTTCAGTACGCCCGTGAGTCCGGAGGCTATGTCTTTGATCACGTGGGTCGGATTGGCCACCAGCAGCGTGCCCGTGGCCGCGCCGGCAATGATGAGCAGCTCCGCCGGCTGCAACAACACCTCGATATGCCCCTTTTCCATGAGGTATCCGGCGAGAATCGAACCGAAGACCACGACGATGCCTATGATGGCGAACATGCTTGCCCCCCCGGCGCGGACGTAATGCGGTTACCGCCCGCCTGAAAGCTGGAAAACATTGCGGCTTTTGCCTTTTCCAGAAGATCAACCAAACTTCCCTCCCGCTCCGCCTGCGCCGCACCGATGCTCACGGTGATGGAGACGCGGTCGCCCCACCAGCGGAAGTCCGCCGTGCGGGCCAGGTCTGCCAGCGCCTGCGCGTGGGCGGCCAGCATCTCCGGCGTGCGCTCGTGGGAGAGAATCAGGTACTCATCGTCTCCCCAGCGCCCCATCTCCTCGGCCGGCCGCAGCCCGTTGGCCAGCGCGTGCTCCACCTTTTCCAGCATCGCGTCGCAGGCACCTGAGCCGTGCGTCTTGCGCAGATCGTGGGCCTGATCGACGGTGATCCAAAGCACGCCGAAGCTCTCTCCGCCCTGCAAAAAGTCCTCGAAGACGGCTCCCAGCCGATCTTCAAACTCGGTCTGGCTGGCCTCAATGCGGGAGTCCTCGCACTCGCCGTGCGGCAGCGCATCCAGGCTCTCGGTGGGATGAAAGACAATCGCCGTGCCGATGCGTCCGCCCAGCCCGTCGCGCAGGGTCAGCTTGCGAGCGATTGCAGGAACCTTGTGGCCCAGCTTGTGCTGAGCACGAACCACCACACCTCGGCCCGTCTGCGCCTCCGCGCCGGCGTCTTGAATTCCCAGCCCCGTGCAAGGCAGCAGCAGCGGCTCCAGCGGGTCCGGCACGTAGCGCGAGAGCAGCTCCGCGGAGGTATAGCCGGTGATGGCATCCGCGGCCCGATTCCAGAAGACAATCTTGCCCTCTGTGTCGACGAGCGCAATGCCCTCCGACAAGCTGTCGAGCGCAGCCTCAAGAAGCTCGGTGCGATCCGCCATCCATTACCCCTTCACCATCTACATCGGCGCAACGGCGGCCAACTTCACGGTGTGCGATGTGGAGAAAACGGTTGATATTTACTAAGGGAAAACAGCGCCGTGCCGGGAAGCGGCGGGAGGTAAATCGGCACTCGGTTGAATGTCGTCCGCAGTGAGCAGAGGGGCTTTTTCTGGTGCCGCGCCCCTCATCGGTAAACAACCTTCGCGCCTTGATTGCGATTTTTCGTGACCGTATGCATCACGAGGCTGTAATCTCATTCCTAGGAAAATTACCGGAGTGTAGTGTGGTTTTCTTCCGAAGCCGGTCACCGAAGGAACGGGGGGCGGTGTTCTTTGTTGCAGATTGAAGCAGTTCAAGGGTTTTGCGGGAATCAGCCGATAGTCTCCCAAAGGGAAGAAGCCATCCACGAGTTGGTGCCACCGCTTCCGGGGGGAATTGGATACGTGGTGCGGAAGGGCTTCAAGCTGGCTCCCGTGGTTATGCAGGCGAGGCGCACATCATGAACAAGATCATCCTGGCCGATTCACAAGCGATCTTTCGGGCAGGCACTGCCAAAGTGCTGGCCATGGACGAAGATGTGCGCATCATTGCCCAATGCACCGACCTCGACCGTATGCACCACGCCATTACAACTTTTCCCGGCTCGATTGTTCTGTTTGCCTCCTCCCTGCGCCCGGATATGGGCCGACTGCGCACCATGTTGGAGACCGTGGGCAGCCGCGGCATTGTGATTGCGGAAAACAACGAACCGGCCGGAGCCTACATTCAACAGGGATTTCGCGGGGTGGTCTTCCGCTGCGTCACCGGACCTACCTTGACGGAGTGTGTGCGCGCGGTGGCCGCCGGCGACACCTGGATGCCGCCGCAACTGATGGTGGCCGACACGCCCGAGGAAGACATGGTGGGCACGCGCGTCCGCGACCGCCTTACCCCCAAGGAGATGCGCATCGTCGCGCTGATTGTGCAGGGCTGCAAGAACCGCGAAATCGCCACTCGCCTCAAGACCACCGAACAGGTGATCAAGAACTACCTGCGTTCGGTCTACGACAAGACCGGCGTCAGCGACCGGCTGGAGCTGGCGCTCTTCACCATCCACCATCGCGTCCTTGCCCAGGCCGCCGCCGAGGTGGGCAGCAAGCTGGAAGCCGAGGAAGCCGCCGCACCCCACGCCATGGCCTAGCTGCGCGCTTAACAGCCTGCTCGGGCACTCCATCCATCGCCGTACACCGGCGGCGTCCTGCCCGCCGAGGCATTCCAGCATGAAATTCTAGAATTAAGGTATGGCAAAAGAGATGCACGATCCGGGTGGAAAGGTCAGGCTTGTCCTGGCGGACGATGTGAAAAGCTGGGCCGAGTTCGGCGGAAAAAATAATGAATATCGATATGCTTTGCGGCGCGTATGGGACGATACACTCGACTCGGTTTTTTTCGTCATGATGAACCCCAGCACGGCTGATCCCTACGTCGACGATCCTACGGTGGCGAAGTGCCAGCGCTATGCGCGCGCCTGGGGCTACGGCACACTCTGGGTCGGCAACACTTTTGCCTATCGCGCGACGAACCAGAAGCATCTGCTCCAGGTGGCTGACCCGGTTGGTCCGGAGAACGATGCATGGCTGCTCAAGATGGCGGCGCAAGCGGGGATGATTGTGCTTGCTTTTGGCAGGCCGCACAAAAATCTCTGCCAGCGCGGAAGAGACGTTGCCGCGCTTTTGCACCGCGCTGGCCATGAGCTTCATGCGTTGAAGCTCTGCAACGACGGCACGCCTTCGCACCCGCTGTATCTGCGCGGCTCTCTCAAGCCCACCGTCTTCGGCGAGGTTGACCACACAAAGCTCACTGCGGGGTGATGATTCCGCCCAGCGCATGACGACGCGGCAGGAGGAGGCCGCGATGATCGACCTCGGCGGGCAGTGCGTTCTGGTTGAGAGCAGGCACGGACTGGCGCTCGACCAGCGCTCCGCCGCAGGCCGGACACCAGTCGGCTGGCGTCTCTTCGGCAAGCACGGCGCGACAGTGGCTACAGATGCGTTCCATGCCTTCAAGATTACCGGATCGGGCCGCTTCCATCTGTTCGATAGACTAAAGCCATGCACCCTCCGGTTCGCCTGGTGGCAATTGATGTGGATGGAACCCTGACGCCGGCCATTGGGCAGACGTTGACTCCGCGCGTGGCGCGGTCGCTGAAGGCCGCGCAGGAGGCGGGAATTACGGTGGCCGTGGCCACGGGCAGGCGGGTGGCCTACACCGCGCCGCTGCTGGAGGGACTGGGGCTGCGAGCGGATACGCCGCTGATTACCTCCAACGGAGCGGTGACGCGCACGCTGGGCGGCGAGACGCTGGAGCGCTGCCGTCTGGAGTCACGCATTGCGCGGGGGCTGTGCGGGTTGCTGCGGCCCCTGGGGGCGCTGGTCTTTACCTTTGACCGACCGGGGCGCGGCGAGCTGGTGCTGGAAGACCTGGAGGAGGCCGAGGGGCGGGTCGCGCTTTGGGTTGAGGCCAACCGCAACGCAATTGAAGTGGTCAAGCCTATTGAGGATGCGCTCAGGGACGGCGAAGACCCGATTCAGGGGATGGCGGCGGGCACGGTGCGCCAGATGCGCGAGGCCGAGCAGGCGGTGAAGGCCAGCGTGTGGGCCGCTGATTGCGAGTGCGTGCGGACGGAGTATCCGGCGCGAGATCTCTCGATTCTGGATATTCTGCCGCAGGGCGTCTCGAAGGCCGCGGCGCTGAAAAAACTGGCGGCGCGCCTGGGCGTGGATCGCAAAGCGGTGATGGCGATCGGCGACAACTGGAACGACGTGGAGATGCTGGAGTGGGCCGGGCAGGGCGTGATGATGGGCAATGCCGCCGAGGAGCTGCGGACGATGGCGAAGTTGCGCGGCTGGCGACAGGCTCCGCCGAATGACCGGGATGGCGTGGCCGTGGTGCTGGAAGCGGCGATTGCGCAGCGCGCGGCGGGTTAGCTTCCCGGCGCGTTCAGGTTGACAAGCCCCTCGGGCAGCGCCATCTCCACGCGGCGAGCTTTAAGGTCGATGCCGCGCAGATAGCTTTTGGCGAAGGGGATGAGGACCTCTCCCGCCGCGCCGCGCACCACCAGCAGAGCCACGGGGCCGGCGCTGCGGTCCACTTCCTCGATCTTGCCGACGGTGACCGGCTGGGCTGGGGCAACGTCGACGAGCGCGCAGCCGATCAGGTCGGCGATGTAAATCTCGTCCTCGGCGAGGGCGGCGCGCTGGGCGCGGGGAATGGCAACGATAAAGCCGTTGAGGGCCTCGGCGGCGGAGATGGAGTCGATGCCGGCAAAGTGGAGCACGATGCCGCCTTTGTGCAGCCAGTGGTGGATAAGTTCGACCGGGCGGGGAGCGGCGACGGCAGAAGCCGCCAGCAGCCAGAGCTGCCTGCGCTCGGCAAATTTTTCAGGGAAATCGGTGAGGATGTCGGCGTAGAGCTCGCCTTTGCGGCCCTGGGTGTGGCGGAGATGCGCCAGGTGGACCCAGTCTTCCGGCGCGTAGTCCTCCGCCGTCTGAACCGGGGCAGAGCCGGGAGTCAGCGCCATCTCAGGCTTCGTCTTCTTCCAGGATGTCGAGCGTGTAGCGGTGGTGCAGCTTCATGCTGACGGCGCCCAGGATGGTACGCATCGAACGGGCGGTGCGTCCCTGTTTGCCGATGACCTTGCCCACGTCGGTGGGGGCGACGCGGAGCTTGAGGACGGTGTTTTCCTCGCGGCCCACGCTCTCCACTTCAACGGCTTCCGGCTCATCGACCAGCGCCCGCGCAATCTCGCGGACCAGCTCTTCCACTTCGACCATAGCGTTTTGCGTCATCTTCCGGCCCCTGACCGAATGCGTTCAGGAATTGGCGACTGCAAATTGACAAATGCATCGGTGCGCGCATGGTAACAGCCCGCACCCATCGCCGTCAGCAATAATTTGCGCGCCGACTCAGAGGCCGCCCGCGCGCTCAGGGGAGGAGAAAGATCAGGCCGCGACGGCCTCGGCCACCACAGCGGGGTTCTTGGCCACCAGTTTGGCGACGATGGGGGTAAACTGCGCGCCCACGCCGCGCCAGTAGGCGACGCGCTCGTGCTTCAGATCGACCGTGGCCGGGTTGGTGCGCGGGTTGTAGGTGCCGATGACCTCGATGGAACGGCCATTGCGGGCGCGGTCCTTCTCGATGACCACGATGCGGTAGCAGGGCTGCTTGCGGGCGCCAAAACGCGCCAAACGAATCATTACCACGGTTATACGGTTCCTTTCGACTTCCTTGTGCTCTGTTGCAAATCTTGGGGATATTCCCGGCGGTCACGGACGCACTGAGACATGAGGGCCGGACGGACGCGCCCAGCCAAACAAGACACAACACCTAAGTATCGCCGAAAAGGGCAGTTTGAGGCAAATCGGGCTTCAATCTGCTGATTAGATTTCATCATCTATTGCCAATGTGTCCATGATCTGTTGGCCTAATTTCCAAGCGGCGTCCCAGTTGGCCGCTGGGCTTTCAAAGATCAAAAGATATAGCGTATTGGTTTTTGGATTTGCCACAGTGAGGGCGTGCATCATGATGGTGCCACTGGCATCGGTATCCTTCAATTCGCAGCCGAATTCCTGGAAGGGGCCGACCGCACGGCTCCATGTCTTTACATGGTGCTGCGTTGCCATCTGATCGATTAGGGCTTTACCATGCTCGACTGCGGAGTCCTGGTTGAAGTGAAATACGTTGATTGTGAGTCCAGTGGCGAATTCTCCATTTTTGGCGAGGTCTTCCTTGGTGATGAAATAAGCTAGAGTGCCTTTGCTATTCTCCTGTTTGAAGAACCAGCCCTCGGGCTTTAGGAACGCAGCCTTTAGCTCTGGTACTTCTTGCCAGGTAAAACCGGATGGAGCCTTCGGCAACTCGATAGCGTGGAGTGTATGCGCAACGAACGCAACGAACAGAGCGAACAGTACGACCCTCTTCATTTTCATAATCATCCTTTGATTGGCATGAGAAGACAATTTGTAACAGTATATTCCCGATACTGGGCACATTGTCGCCAACTCGGAAACTGACCCAAAACAATCACGCCGTTGGGGAAAGAAAATATTAGTCCCGGTCCTGGCGGTAACATAAACATGAAGCCGGCGGTTCTTCGCCTCATCCGCCGAGGAGCGCGCGCAGATGGTTCGTGAGTATCACAAAGCGTATTCCAGCCGCCTGGGCCGGGAGATGGAGTTGCTCATCTTCGGGGCTGCGGGGCTGCCGGTGGTGGTCTTTGCCACCAGCGGCGGGCGCTTCTTTGAGTTTGAAGATCACGGGATGATCGAGGCTTTGGGCGACAGGATCGAGGCCGGCCAGTTGCAGCTTTTTTGCCTGGACTCGGTGGACATGGAGAGCTGGTACGACCGGGTTGCGCCGCCCAGCCACCGCGTGGCGCGGCACGCGCAGTACGAAGAGTATGTGATTCACGAGGCGGTTGCGATGATCCGCGAGCGGAATCGCGAGCCGCGACTGACTGCGCTGGGGTGCAGCTTCGGCGGCTATCACGCCGTCAACATTGCGCTGCGCCATCCCGATCTCTTCACCGGCTTCGTTTCGCTCTCCGGGGCCTTCGACCTGACGAGGTTTCTGGGCGGCTACTACGATGAGGAGTGCTACTATCACCTGCCGCTGCACTATCTGCCGCGATTGAGCGACGCGTGGTATCTGGACCGCTATCGGAAGAACAAATATGTGCTGGCCACGGGCTGGGACGACCCCTGCCTCAGCCAGAATCAGCAACTGGATTGGGTGATGAACGAGAAGGGCATCGCGCACCAGCTTCACATCTGGGATGCGCAGAACTCCCACGACTGGCTTACCTGGCAGCAGATGGCGCGGGAGTATCTGTAGGGCAATGAATAGAGACGCCCGGAGTTTGGCGCGAACCTCCGCCGCGATAGACTGCAAATGAGGAACCATCTTGAGCGGTGAAGAAACGAGGCGCGCGGGCGAGGCCGGACTCTCCCACGCTTGGCGCGCGTTGCGCTATCGCAACTTTCGATTATTTTTTGGCGGCCAGACGATCTCGCTGGTGGGCACGTGGATGACGCGCGTGGCCACCGGCTGGCTGGTCTACCGGCTGACCGGCTCGGCGCTGCTGCTGGGCACGGTGAGCTTTGCTGGGCAGATTCCCACCTTTCTGCTGGCCCCTTTGGCCGGCGTCATGGTGGACCGGCTGGACAAGCGCCAGGTGCTGGTGTGGACGCAGACGATCTCGATGGCGCAATCGCTGCTGCTGGCCGCGCTGACTCTCTCCGGCCACATCACCATTCCGCTGCTGCTGGTGCTGAGCGTGACGCAGGGCTGCGTGAACGCCTTCGATATGCCGGGACGGCAATCCTTCATGGTGATGATGGTCGATGACAAGCGCGACCTGCAAAACGCCATCGCCATCAACTCGTCGATGGTCAATGTGGCGCGGCTGATCGGCCCCTCGCTCGCCGGGATGCTGATTGCGGTCTCGAGCGAGGGCTGGTGCTTTCTGGTCGACGGCATCAGTTATATTGCCGTGATTATTTCGCTGCTGATGATGCGCATTGACGCGCCCGCGGTCGAGCGCAAGGCCGCATCGATGCTCGCCGAGCTGCGGGCCGGCTGGACGTACGTCGTGGAGTTTCTGCCCATCCGCACGATTCTGCTGCTCTTTGCGCTGGTCAGCCTGATGGGGATGCCGTTTGTGGTGCTGATGCCGATCTTTGCGGCCAAGGTGCTGCACGGCGGGCCGCATACGCTGGGATTTCTGATGGGTTCGATGGGCCTGGGCGCGCTGGTTTCGGCGCTCTCTCTGGCGGCGCGCAGGAACGTGCGCGGGCTGGTCAGGATGATTCCCATTGCGGCTGGAGTTTTTGGTTTGGGCCTCGTCGGCTTTGGGCTCTCGCACTGGTTCTGGATCTCGATGGCGACGGTCTTCATCGCGGGCATGGGCATGATGCAGGGCATGGCCGCCAGCAACACGGTGATTCAGACCATCGTCACCGACGACAAGCGCGGCCGCGTGATGAGCTACTACACGATGGCCTTCATGGGCATGGCGCCCTTTGGCAGCCTGCTCGCCGGCGGCATGGCGCATCACTTTGGCGCGCCGTTGACGGTGCTGATGAACGGAGCCGTGGTTGTGCTGGGCGCGGCGTGGTTCGCCACGCGCCTGCCGGTGCTGCGCAGCCAAATTCGACCCATCTACCGCGAGATGGGCATCATCCCGGCGGAAGAAGGAATTCAGCAATGAGCGAAAAATATTCTTCGGGTGCCCCACCCTCGCGACGTATTTCCGACGCGGGCCAAAAACTTGTGCGAGCGATCAGCGAGCGGCTGCCCCACCGCAGGTAGCCTGCGCCAGAATCGCGTCGATGCGCGCCAACTCTTGCGCGCTGAAATTGAGGTTAGCCAGCGCGGCCACGTTCTGCTCAAGTTGCTGGACGCGGCTGGCACCAATCAGCGCCGAGGTCACGCGCCCGTCGCGCAGCACCCAGGCCAGCGCCATCTGCGCCAGCGATTGCCCGCGCTCGGCGGCCAGATCATTGAGCGCGCGAATCTGCGTCAACCGCTGCTCGTCGATGTCGCGCGTCTTGAGGAACTTCTCCCTGGTGGCGCGCGAGTCCGCCGGAATCCCCTTCAGGTAACGGTCGGTGAGCAGCCCTTGCGCCAGCGGGCAGAAAGCGATGGAGCCGACGCCCTCAGCCTTCAGCACATCCAGCAAACCTTCTTCCGGCTTGCGCACAAACATTGAGTACTTGGGCTGATGAATCAGGCAAGGCGTGCCCAGCTCGCGCAGAATCTTGGCGGCCGCGGCGGCCTGCTGGGCGTTGTAATTCGAGAGGCCCGCGTAGAGCGCCTTGCCGCTGCGCACCGCCTGATCCAGCGCGCCCATCGTCTCTTCCACGGGAGTTTCGGGGTCGGGCCGGTGCGAGTAAAAGATATCGACGTACTCCAGACCCATGCGCTTGAGGCTCTGATCCAAGCTGGCCAGCAGATACTTGCGCGATCCCCAGTTGCCGTAAGGCCCCAGCCACATATCGTAGCCGGCCTTGGTGCTGATGAGCAGCTCGTCGCGGTGGGGGGCGAGGTCGAGGCGCATGATCTGGCCGAAGTTCTCTTCCGCGCTGCCGTAGGGCGGGCCGTAGTTGTTGGCCAGATCGAAGTGCGTAATGCCCAGATCGAAGGCGCGACGGGCCATGGCGCGGCCATTCTCAAAGACATCCGCGCCGCCGAAGTTGTGCCAGAGGCCGAGCGAGATGGCGGGCAGCAGTACGCCGCTCCGGCCGCTGCGGCGATATTGCATGGTGTCGTAGCGTTGTTCGTTGGCGATGTACAAAATATTCTCCTGATTCATTTCCCAGAAAAAGAATACACTTTCCACCCAGCCGACATTGCAAAGCACCGCGGAAGGCAGTCCAACCCCGAGCGTCTATAATGCAGTTGCATCTTGGCGGAAACCGCTATAAGATGCGTCAAACGATACCATGCCTGATTTCGCCTCCAATTCGCCTCTCTCCGCTCCCATGCCGCCCGCGCTGCGGCTGCGCCTGGGCAACCTGGGCAAGATATGCGTGGCCATTCAGGCCGCTTCACCGGCGGAGCTGATGGAGCGCGCCGAGGCCGCTCTGGCCGACTCCCGCTTCCTGGAGCTGCGTCTGGATTCGCTCACCAAACCCGCCGCCGCGCTGCCCAAAGTCACGGAGTTCCTGGCCGCCCACCGCGACGCGACGGTGATTGCCACCTGCCGCCGCAAGAGCCTGGGCGGCCACTTCGACGGCTCCCTGAAGGCTGAGTTGGAGGTGCTCTCAGCCGCCGCCGAAGCCGGCTGCCAGATTGTCGATCTGGAGGTGGAGTCGGCGGAAGAGGCCGCGCCCCGCCAGCTCGACCAACTGCGCGCCAAGCTGCGCGAAGCCGGCACGGCGCTGCTGGTCAGCTTCCACGATTTCTCTCGCACCAAAGCGCTGGACAAGGCGGCAGCGCGCATCGAGGCCTTCCAGCCGGATTTTGTCAAAGTCGTCTCCACGGCCAAATCGCTCGCCGATAACCTCGCCGTCCTTAAGCTGATCGCCGAGCGCTCGCTGTCCGCGCAGGTGGTCGGCATCGCCATGGGCGAGGAGGGGCTGATCAGCCGCGTTCTCGGCCCGCGTACCGGCGCGGCCTTTACCTTCGCCTCTTCCGCGGACGGCGCCGAGACGGCTCCCGGCCAGGTCACCGCCCGCACCCTGCTCGACCTTTATCGCCTTGACTGCCTCGACCACGCCACGCGCATCTTCGGCGTCGCCGGCAATCCCATTCACCACTCGCTTTCGCCGCTGATGCAGAACACCGCCTTTCGCCGCGAGAACGTGAACGCCGTGCTGCTGCCGCTCAAGGTGCGCGCGCTGGACGATCTGCTCACCCTGGTGCGCGAGCTGCCGCTGGCCGGCTGCGCCGTCACCATGCCCCTGAAGCAGGAGGTGCTGCCCCACCTGGCCACCTCCGACCCGCTGACCTCCAAGATCGGCGCCTGCAACACCCTGCGCATCGGCACCGACGGCAAGATCGTCGGCTTCAACACCGATGTGGCCGGCGTGGTGCGCCCGCTGGAAAAGCGCCTCAAGCTCAAAGGCGCGCGCATTGCCGTGGTGGGCGCGGGCGGCGCGGCGCGGGCCGGCGTCTTCGGCCTCGTCGACCAGGGCGCGGAGGTCTTTATCTGCAACGTCGTTCACGAGGACGCCGTGAAGCTGGCGCGGCAGGCCAAGGCCCATGTGATGAAGCAGACGCTGCTCGCCAAAGAGCGCTTTGACGTGCTCATCAACGCCACCCCCTGCGGCATGGCCGGCAACAAGACGCCGCTGCCCATCGCCGAAAACGAACTGAACGCCGCGCTGGTCATGGACATGGTCTACAACCCGCTGGAGACGCCGCTGCTCAAGCTGGCCAAAGAGCGCGGCATTCCGGTCATCAGCGGCATGGAGATGTTCGTCCAGCAAGGCGCGCGGCAGTTTGAAATCTGGACCGGCAAGCCCGCCCCCGAGGCCGAGATGGCGCGCGTGGTGGAGCTGGAGTTGAGAAGGCGGGGATAAGCTGTGACGCGGGTTCTTTCTAGTCCCGAACGAAATAAAATCCAATGCCCAGCACGAAGAGTACGAGTGGCCAATAATCCACAGGAACCAGAAGAAAAGAATCGCGCTCTCTCAGCGCGGGCTTCTGCGCAGAGACATCTTGTGTGCAGAGTGGCAGGTCTTCCTCGCGACGGGGGAGCAACCAGCGTACAATTCCAGCCGCAACCCAGAGAGCAACCAGCTTAGGCCACCCATTCCGGGCGTAGTAAGTGCTGTCATGGAATTGAATACTCGTCAGGAGATCAGCCAGGAGCAGGCACACTCCAGTGATGATTCCAACAATCCACCCGCGACCACGAAAGGAAAGGAACATATTTCTGATTGAAACACACGATCATCTGCACTTGGAAGAGAATGCCACAAGTACCTCTTTTGGGACCTGGGAAATTACGAACCCCAACCAGCGACTCCCTTCGCCGCCAGTACTTCCACGCAATCGCGCTTGACTTCCATCAAACAGTATATACAATTAGGTTATGGGGATCACATACGATCCCGCCAAGAATGAGCGCAATATTCGCGAACGCGGGCTCTCTTTCGAGCGGGCTTCGGACTTTGATTTCGAGTCTGCCTTGATCGCCGATTATTCCCGGCATGGCGAGATGCGGCGTATCGCGGTAGGGTATCTGGACAAGCGATTGCATTTGCTCTGCTACGTTCCAAAGCCGGACGGAATCCGTGTGATCAGTTTTCGCAAAACAAATAAGAGGGAGGCAAAGCTCTATGGCAAAGCGCAAACCATTGATTGACGACGACGGAGAGGTAAGAGAGATCACCGCCGAAGACGTTGCCCTCTTCAAGCCCTTCTCCACGCTGTCGGCGGCGGAGCAGAAGGTGCTGCTGAAGCTGCGCAGACGCGGGCCGCAAAGGTCGCCGAAGAAGGTTCCGATCTCAATTCGACTCTCGCCGGATGTGGCGGAGGGTCTGCGCTCCACCGGCACCGGCTGGCAAGGTCGCGCTGATGAAGCGCTCCGGTCATGGCTGGCCGGTCAAGCCTCATCTCGCCTTTGAGTCTCTGTAATATACCCGCTACCGCGCGCTTTCAATCTGCCGAGAGATCCAACGGCTCAAACTAACGCCCTCGACCGCCGCGTGCAGCGCCGCTTTACGGTGCAGCTCCGGCTCGGTGCGCACCAGTATCTTTCCGTTGAAGGGGCGGTCGGGCTGCTGGCCATTCTCGGCGCAAAGCGCCAGATAGCTGTCGATGCTCTCGCGGAAGGCGCGCGCCAGCTCTGTGGCCGTTCTTCCCTCAAAATGAATCACATCGCGAAGTCCTGCGACGGTGCCGGAGAATGTCTTGTCGTCCGGATCAAAGTCGATGGCTCCGGCGGCATAACCCTTGTATTCCATCATGGCTTCACCCCTGCATTGATGAGAAACTGACGAACGGCATCGACCGCGCCCTTCTTGGTTTCAGGCCGTGGATGCGGACGATGAAAGACGGCGGTCACGCCGTTCAATCTTGCCGCAATCCGGCTCCCTGCGCGCTCCGTTACTTCGCCGCCAAGTGCGCGAATCAGCGATTCAATCGCCGACCAGCGAATGTCCGCTCGCGTTGGACGGGCAAAAATCTCGTTCAACGTGTTTTGTTGCGCCTTGTTCATCGAAAAGGAAGTCCGGCCTTTCTGCCCCAGCGCACAACGTTAATGATAGCACATTCCGCTATCATGCGATAGACCTCGGCCTCCGCACCTACCGGCGCTTCTTCCCCGTCTTGGCGGATTTGGATTTCGGTTGGGACTCCGGCAGGTGGCTGACGGGGATTGGCGCCTGGTCGGCTCCGATGCGCTTGGCGCGCGTGTCTTCCATGGTGAAGGTGATCGTCCGCGGCGAGACCGGGCGGGTGATACCGGTCCCCGCGTCGGCGATCAACGCCGCGCCGTTGGAGATTTGGAAGCTGAAGACCGGCGCGCTGCCGCCCGTGGCAGGCGTCACGCGCATCGGCAGATAGCCCTGGATGGGATGCAGCCGGAAGGCCGTTTCGTAGCGATGATGGCGGACATTCCATGTGAAGACGCGCACCTGATCGAAATCAAAAGGCAGGCCGGCCTTGGGTGGGCTGAGCACGGTCACAAACTGCGGAACCTCGTGCTTGGGCAGCGCCGACTCGGGGTCGAAGACGGTGTTCAGCACGTAGGCGCCCACGTAGCGCTGGCCCTCGGCGTATGCGGCAATCTCGTCCGGCACATCCACATCCATGCGCCCCGCCAGCAGCCATCCGGCGTGGCCCTGCCCGTCGCGCACCAGCCACCAGTCCTCCATCGCCGGCAGCTCGTCGCTGGGCATACCGGGAAGGTGCGTGGCCGCCACGCCAGCCGTCTTGCCAGTCGCCTTGGAGGCTGAGGCTGTTGCGCCCTGCTTCTGCGCCTGCGGCCGAGGACCCGGTGCCGCGCCAGAAGCCGTCTTGGCCACCGAGGCGCGCGCCAGCAGTTGCACCTTGGCATTGGCTGTCAGCAGATAAAACCGCTCGGCCTCGCGCCCCGGCTTCAGATGCAGGTAGATGTCGTCGCGCAGAACGCCGCTGGCCACCACCGGGTCGTCCTTGTGCTGCACCACCAGTTGCTCAAAGGCCTGATAGGTGTTGGCGTCAATCACCGCCTTCTCTTCAATCCAGCCGATCTCGTTCTTCTCGGTCTTTACGCGCAGAAAGCGGCGGCCATGTTCGAGGACCTCCAGCGGCTGGCCGTTCGTCACCTCAGCCACGCGATTGCTGACGGCAGCCACGCGATCATGCAGGTACATCTGCCGCGCCGACAGATAAACCGTGTCGTGATGCTCATGGCGAAAGCGGTTGCAGCCGGAGGAAAACGCGAGCAGGCACACCACCAGCAGAGAAAGAGCGGTGGCCTTCATGCGCCGCGCTGAAGAGACGTTTCGGATGGATGGTAGCGTAAACACAGCCTGTGGCAATCACCTAGAGAATAGCACTGAGAGGCAGAGAACCAGGAATAGAAAAACCTACCGCGCCCCATCCTTTCCGCTTTGTTCTGCGGAAAGGGTGAGAGAGACGAAGCTGAGCCCGAAACTGTTCACTGACATACTATTACGGCGCGGCGGCGATGGCCACGGCTCCGACGGGGTCGCTTCCGGTGGTGCTGGTCAGCGCGGAGGCAAGTGTGCCCGAACTCATGGTGTATGCCTGAAGATCGGGAGTTCCTGCTACGTCCACCGCAAGCAGGTAGCTGTGAGTGGAATCCTCCGCCAGACCGAGTTTGCCGCTGGGACCGGCTGCAATGGTGCCGATTGAAGTCAGCGCAGTGGTTGTGACCGAGAAGCTGGTGATGTTGCCGGTCGAACTGCCGCTGACAGCTCCGTTGGCGACATAAACGTAATTGCCGTCCGCACTGGGCTGGATGGCAGTGGGTCCCGTTCCTCCAGTTGCATACGGAGCAGCAATCGATGTGATTCCGGTGTTTCCGATGGTGAAGACACGCAGCCCGCCGGATTGTGTGCCCGTGGTGATGTCATCGGTTTCACCTATATAGAGCAACCGGTTGGTCGGGTCCACGGCCACCGCATTGTCTGCGCTCAAAGTATTCACCACTCCAGGGTTTCCAGAGGTTCCGAAGGGATTGGTGTTGCTGGGGTTAAAGTGAATCGCTTCCGTGCCGCCCGGACCCATGGCGACGAAGACATAACAACTGGCGCACGAACTGGAGTCGCCGGGGGAGATAACCAACTGTACCGGAGTGATAGCGGACAGACCGGGAGTGAAAAGCTGCTTACTTGTACCGGAAACGGGTAGTCCAATGCTAGTGCCCGAACTGTTGACGTTAATGGCGTAGAGCTGGTTCGTGCCGGAAGCAGCCTCGACCAGCCAGGAGTTGGTGGAGTCCACCTGCATGGTAATGGCCTGTTCCGAGGTGATTGTGCTGCCGCCATTTCCCAGAGTGAGCGAGCCATTTGTATTGATTGTGTAGAGGTAGATGCCAGTGGTTGTGCTCACGTACAAGAACTTGCCATTCGGTGCCACGGCGATGGCCAGGGGGTCTACAGTCGGCGAGGAGATGGCACCAAGCGAGGTAACCTGGCCGGAGACAATGTGCAGAGCAACGATCTGATTCGTAGTTTGATTCAGCACATAGAAGTTACCGCTGGTGGCCGAGGTGCAACTGCTGGTAGTCGTCCCCACGGCGACGCAAAACGTGGTGGTCATCGCAACGCTGCCGGAGACGCCGGTGACTGTAAGCTGATAGGCTCCGTTGGTTGTGCCGGCAGTCGCGGTCAGCGTGGAGGTCTGCGCCGTCGTACTGCTGAAGGTCAGCGAAGACGAAGAGAAGCTGCAAGTCGGGTCGGTGGCGCTGGTATCGCCCGCTGGCCTGCTGGTCACCGCGCAGGTCAGCGTCACGATCCCGGTGAACGAACTGCCTGGTGTTACGGTGATGGTGTCGGTGTTGGACGATCCAGAGGTCACGGCGATGTTGCCGCTGTTGGAGAGCGAGAAGCCGGTGGTGGTGCTCGTGTTCGGCGCCTGCCAGAAATCTCCGCAACCTGCCATGAGGCCCACCGCCAACGCCGCCGCCAGAAACAAACACGCCTTGCTTCCCATCTTCATCGCTACTCTCCGTTCACCGTTTACAGAATACGCCGTCCGCCGGACCCCGCCCACTGACAGCCTCGCCTCAACGCGCATCCATCGCCCGCTATGAAAGAAGACGCGAACGGGCGGGAATACGCTTGCCGCGCCCTCACGCACCCCAGGCTGATAGATTCTTTACAGGAAGCCCATCATGTTTCACACCACGGAAGACATTCGTATCCAATGGACCAAGGTCGTTCTCCCTCCTGTCTTCCTGGAGGAGGAGCGCCCCGTCTCGGAGGCCGCCTCGGCCACCATCTTCAACACCCGCGGCGAAATCTCCGCCATACTCAACGGCCGGGACTCCCGCCTGCTGGTCCTCGCCGGTCCCTGCTCCATCCACGACCCCAAGGCCGCGCGCGAGTACGCCGCACTGCTGCAAGGCGCGATTGCCGAGTTTAGCGCCGACCTGTGCATCGCCATGCGTGTCTACTTCGAAAAGCCCCGCACCACCGTCGGCTGGAAGGGCCTCATCAACGACCCGCACCTAGACCAGTCCTACCAGATCAACGACGGCCTGCGTCTGGCCCGCCATCTGCTGCTCGATATGGCCGAGATGGGCGTGCCCGCAGGCACCGAGTTTCTGGACATGATCTCGCCGCAATACATCGCCGGACTGGTCAGTTGGGGAGCCATCGGCGCACGCACCACCGAGAGCCAGGTTCATCGCCAACTGGTCAGCGGCATCAGTTGCCCGGTGGGCTTTAAAAACGGCACCAGCGGTAATGTGCAGATCGCCATCGATGCCATCCTCTCAGCCCAGCACTCGCACTCTTTTCTCGGCCTCACTAAATCCGGCCAATCGGCGATCCTGGTTACGACCGGAAACTCCGACACCCACATCATCCTGCGCGGCGGACGCGGCACCGTCAACTACACCGCCGAGAGCGTCGCCGAGACCGCTAAGCAGATGGAAAACTCAGGCCTCCAGCCACGCATCATGATCGACTTCTCGCACGCCAACAGCAGCAAGGACTACCGACGTCAAGCCGTTGTCTGCCACGATGTCGCGCAGCAAATCGCAGGCTCTCAAGGCAAGCGAGGCGATACGCGCATCATAGGCGTCATGATCGAGAGCAATCTGGTCGCCGGCGCGCAGTCGCTGCTTCCCGGCCAGCCGCTCGTCTACGGCCAAAGCATCACCGACCCCTGCATCGACTGGAAGGAGACCCACACTCTGCTCGCTGAACTCGCCGCCGCCGTGCGGGCAAGAAGCAGCGCGTAGGCCGAGCGAGATCGAAGTTTCCGGAGGGAGCAGGGAACTGGATTTCCCATGCGCGCAAGCGCGTCCGCCTGGACGGCAACTCCCCGCAGGTGTCTTTGCAGATAATTACCCTCACAGAGTGCACTATCAATCCATGACTACACAGTGCCCCATAACCCCCTGCCAGCGACCGGCCCCACCGCAGGTGGCTACCCCCTCTATTCCCTGTACCCTGTTCCTTGCCGCAGAATACCCCCCCCTCCCCCCCCTATTAGCTGTGAAACTGTGATGCGAATGAATCCGCCCCCCGGGGGTCCAATTCGCCGCATCTTTGCCTCGTTTTTTGCGGTTAATTATTTAGTTACTAAGCACTGTCATCGTATTTCCTCATAGAACTCCGCAAATTCATTGTCCACATTGGCTTGGATATGTTCTACTTTTGCCAACTGTTATGGCAGACTTAGAATCGCACTTAAATCGCTGGCAACTGGCCGGCCTCCTGGATGCGGAGACAACTCGCCGCATCCGCGCCCATGAAGCGGAGCAGAAGAAGCCCGCGGGATTGCGTTGGCAGGTCATCGTCGTGCTGATTCTGGGAGCGATCCTGCTGGCCTGCGGCGTGGCGCTCTTTGTCTCTGCGCATTGGGACCAGATCGGCCCCGTCGCGCGGTTGGCCGTCGTCTTCGCCATGGTCAGCCTCTTCCACCTCGGCGGCGGCTGGACGCGCTCGCGCTTCCACGGCCTCTCGACGGCACTGCACGCGGTGGGAACGCTCGCTACCGGCGCGGCCATTGCGCTTGTCGGCCAAATCTTCAACATTCAGGAGCACTGGCCGGCGGCGATTCTGATGTGGGCCATCGCCGCGGCGGCCGGCTGGGCGCTGCTCCGCGACGAGGCGCAGCAAACACTCACGCTGCTGCTCTTCCCGGCGTGGCTGCTCTCGGAGTTTTCGTATTATGCCGAAGGCCACATCGGCGAAGCCGTGTACATTGGCCGCTTCCTGATTGTCTGGGCGGTGCTTTACCTGACATTTTTCATCGGCTCCAAGCGCAAGATTCTCCCCTGGATTCTCTTTGCCGTTGCAGCGATTGCGGCGACTGTTGGGACTGTCGTTCTGCTCGACGGCTGGCGCACCTGGGGCGATCATACTTACTTGCCGCTTGGACTCCGCACTTGGGGCTGGGTTGCCATCGCTGCTGTTCCGCTGCTCTTCGCCGTCTTCAAATTTAGCAAGAGCGTGATTCCCGTGGCCGTTGCAATCTGCTTCTCGATTGCTCTGCCGTGGTGCCAGCGGATTTGGACGGAGTATTACAACTACGGCGGCGATAACCACGGCTCCTATGTGCGGAATGGACCCAACCTCGCCGCACACGCACTGGTTGCCGCCTTCTGCGTCTTCATTATCTGGTGGGGCGTGCGCCACGTCCGGCAGGCGCTGGTCAACCTGGGCATTGTCGGCTTTGCCATCACCGTTATCTGGTTCTACTTCAGCGACATCTTCGACAAGCTGGACCGCTCGCTGGGCCTGATCGGCCTTGGGATTCTCTTTCTTGCCGGCGGATGGGCTCTGGAAAAAGCCCGCCGCAAACTGGTCGGCGGCATGAAGAAAGCGGAGCTTTCCGCAGAGGAGGCCAAGCAATGAAGTTCTCCAAAACCTCCATCATTTTGCTGGTGATTCAGTTGGCGCTGGTCTCGTCGATCGCGGCCAAGTACCTCTACCAGCGCGCTCGCTGCCCGCGCGTCTGGGTGCGCACGGCGGCCTACGATCCCGAGATGGTGATGCGCGGCCGCTACCTGAGCCTGCGCCTGACCGTGGACGGCTGCGAGAGTACGCTGCCCTCGGCGCTGCACGCCGTCTTCCCGCGCAACTCGGATGGCACCACGAAACCAGCCGGATTCCGCGTCAACTGGCAGGGAGCTGTCAGCTTCCGCGCCAAGCTCAAAGCGGAGAACGGCAAGCTGCTGGCGATTCGCATTCCCGAGGCCGACGAAAGCTCCAAGGGCGTGGAGGTGACCGCGTGGCCGGAGAGCTCCTGCGACGCCATGCGCCTCGACGAGCCGGTGGATTTTTTCATCGCCGAGCACGCCACCGATCCCACCGCGCTTCAGCCCAATCAGGAGCTATGGATTGAAGTGACCGTTCCGCCTCAAGGCCCGCCGCGACCAATTCAACTGGCGCTCAAAGATAACGGCGCGTGGAAGCCGCTGGCGTTTCAATAACCACCTGCGGCGGGGCAGCCGCGCTTGCGCGCCACAAGGTACGTGGTATCCCAACCAGATTTGTTAGAAAGATGAAGCAGTTCGCTACCGCCCCTTGAAGGGCCTTGCCGCGGCGGGCTGAGTTGCGCCCACCTGACCGGCCTTGATCTCGGCGTCGAAGAAGCTCTCACCGTGGGTGGGAGTGCCGCTGAGCCGCCGCAGCATCGCCAACTGGCCCACATGGGTCAGCGCGTCGGCCACCGGACCTTGCAGCAGCCGTTCCACCGGCGCGTGCAGTTCGCCGCCGGTCGCCAAAAACGCATCCAGCGTTTGCAGCGACTCAAAGAACCTCTGCTTCTCCTCGGCCCATGCGCGCGGCTGCGTGGGGTGCCATTTTTCCTGGCCGATGGCCGCGCTCAGCGCCCAGTCCAAGAGGTCTCCCATGTGCGCCAAAATCTGCACCGGCATCCGACCCGCTCCGGCAAATCCGGCAAAGTGATCGGGCGCGCCATCCAGAGCGCGAGCAGCCCGGTAGGCAACGGTAGCCAGCGCATGGCGCAGCAATTCGCGTTTCTCGTCCATAGGTGAACTATAGCGCAACCACGTTCCTGTACAACACCCGTCCGATCAGAATCGGTGAATATACAGCAATTGCAGCGACGGCCCGCTGGAGGTGTTGTGCGCTTCGATCTTTAGATAGAGATTCACATTGAGCGTGTCGGCCTTGCTGAAGTTGTAGCCGCCGCCCGGTCCAAGGTAAAACTGCGTCTCGCGCGCGCCGCCCACCTTAACGCCATTGGTTTTATCCGGACTCAGTTGATAGACGCCGTAGGCGTTGGCACCCAGGTATAACTTTTTGGTGAACAGATACGAGGTGGTGAAGTTGTCATAGACAAGCTGACCCGCCTGTCCGCTTGTGTAGACCAGCCCCGGAATCGGCGGAGGATTGGAGATTTTGCCGGTGGCCAGGTTGTACTGGTAATGAAAGCGCGTGCTCATCTCCAGTTTGGGAAGCGGCAGATAGGTCGCGGCAAAGTAGGGAATCACCGCCCAGTAGCCGGAACCCTGATTGATGCTCTTTGTGGAATCGAAACTGCCGTTCGGTATCTGCGCCAGAAGCTGAAATCGATAGGCAAAATACGGCTCCAACGGCGCTATGGGCTTCGGCAAGGCTTTCTTCACCGCGCCGTCGCCGCGAAGAAAATACTTCGATTGAAAGGTCGGTCCCGCAATCATATCCCCGAAGCCGAAGCCATTGTTCGACAGCGTCTTGGGACTGTTGGCCGCAAAGCTGGATTGCAACTCCACCAGCGGAAGCAGAACCGAGAAGCCGGCCGCGCCGCCGAATGGACGCCATTTCGTGGCTATAATCAGTTGCGTCAGGTTGGGATAGATGTTGATCCGCGGCGCGATAAAATTTGCATTCTCGTTTCCGTTGCCATCGCTGATCTCAGTATTGTGCGACCAGCGAAAGTATTCGAGCAGCGTCACACCCGGCTTGATCCGGCCAAAGCCGTCGTAGTAACTCGTGCTTCCCAGGTTGATTCCCGAGGGCGGCTTGACCACGTCGGGCAGCGCCGCCAGGGCATGAACTGTTGCCGGCGCAAGCATCACAGCCGTTGCCAGCAATCCCCTTAAGAAGCGGTCATGCGAAGGCCTGCACATGAGATACCTCGATCCCAGTTTTCCGAATCCCTGAGAGCATACCAGTTTGGCGTCAAACGGAGCCAGCTTCGGCTGGGCGGCGTTGCGCGCGTGGTTGCATAAAGATGACACGGTTGCGCCCCGAATTCTTGGCCGTGTATAGTGCCTGATCGGCAGTGGCGATGAGTTCTTCGGCATTGAACTTCAAGCCAATTTCGCCGCGGATGGCAGTCACTCCGGCGCTGACGGTCAGCACTCTTCCTTGTGCGGCGGGCATGGCAGCCGCTTCAATCGACTCGCGGATTCGCTCGGCGACGTGGGTCGCGTGCCCCTCGTCAGCGTCAGGAAGAATGGCTACAAACTCCTCGCCGCCATACCGCGCCACAGTATCCACTCCGGCGCGGACGCCAAGCTGCAACGCCTGGGCCACCTGCTCCAAACATAGGTCTCCGTATTGGTGCCCTGAAGTGTCATTGACGGACTTGAAGTGATCAATGTCGATCATCAAAATGCCGATCCAGCGCTGGTGCTCCAAGGCCACCGCGCAGGAGCGGACCAGCGCGGAATCCAGGTAGCGGCGGTTGAAGATTCCGGTAAGGGCGTCCATGCTGGAGAGCCGCTCCAGGTGCGCATTCATGCTGAGAATGTCTTCCATGCGCAGACGATTGGTTTCGTTCAGCAAAAATTCCCGCCGGTCGGTCCGTTCGCGGCTGTGTCTCTCATACAGAGAGGGCAAGCTGAAGCCAATCACAAAGATCAGGTAATCCACGGAGATTGGCGGACCAAAGTGCCCCGGCCAGCGAATCTCGCACAACGCGCAAAAGACCGCCAGCGCCACCACCAAACCGATCCAGCACTGCCTGAAGGGCGCGCGCAACAACAGCGTCTGGGCAAAGATGCCCACCACCGCCGCCCATACATACCGTTCGCTGATCGCCGCGCCCGCCAGACGGCCCAGCAGCATCACCAGTGCGGTCTCCGCAATCAGCGGAGTAAAAGTTGCCACGCCGTGAACCCAGGCGGGCAGCGGTCGCAGCAGAAGGATGACCGCAATCACCGTCAACGGCAGCACAATGCCCAGCCGCAACGTCATGGAGACCCGGAAGATCTGCGAACTGACCTGTAGATTGGCCCAGATAAAGATCAGCTTGGCCACTAGATAAACCACCAGGTACTTCGCAATCCAGCGGTTTCTCTCTGCGCTCCGAGCCGCATCGTATGCCGCCTCCAGACGGGGGGCGAAGCGCAGCCCAAAGCCCTTGCGGGTCAGGGCACCCTCAATCTCCGCTAACGCTTGATGATTGGCCGTCGTCGCCAAGGCACACCGCTCTTCCCAAACACACCGCCGATCTGTTTATCGGCAACGAATGAAAGATGATTACTAAACCGCAAACAGTGCGTGCAGGAGCAGGTCAGCTCCCGGTGGTGGCTCTGAGGGCTGTTGCGCCCCGTATCCCGATTAGGCGACAAGGGGAAATCTCTGATAAACTAAAAATTCTGAGTCCAAGAGCAGGAAGAAGCCATGTCCATTCATCCCGTTATGCAGCGTTTGGCAGACAAGCTCAAGCGCACCGACCTTCCAGAGTTCGTCCCCGGCGACCAGATTCGCGTCCAGGTCAAGATCAAGGAAGGCGATAAAGAGCGCTTACAGGCCTTTGAAGGCCTGGTTATCGCCATCAACAAAGGGCCGCAGGGCACCTTTACCGTGCGCAAGATGAGCTTCGGCCAGGGCGTCGAGCGCATCTTCCCCTTCAACTCCAAAGTCATCGACAGGGTCGAGAAGGTCCGCAGTTACAAGGTGCGCCGCGCCAAGCTCTTCTATCTGCGCAAGCTGCGCGGCAAGGCCGCCCGCCTCAAGGAAGTGGGCCGCGCCGTCGCCAAGGCATAGGCGATCTCGCTTTTCGTTCACCAACAGCCCCGGCTCAGGTCGGGGTTGTTTTTTTGTTCTGAGGCCACTGTCCACTGTCCACTGTCCACTGTAAGCTGTAGATATGCATCCGAACGATCCTGCCCGCCATCACGCCTTTGAGCAGACCCTCCTCAGCGCCGGACGCACCATGGTGCTCAGCGAGGTTCTCAAACTGGCCGTGGACAACTTCCGCTCCAGCAAGCTGCGTTTTGCGCTGACCGCGCTGGGCATGGTCATCGGCACCGCCTCAGTGATCCTGGTCATCACCATCGGCCTCACCGGCAAGCACTACATCCTCCAGGAGCTGGAGAAAATCGAGACCAACTCGGTGGAACTCGAGTACGCCGGCGGCGGCACCATAGGTGCCGAGCGCGTCGTCTACAACGACTACCTCACCCGCGAGGACGAGAAGGCCGTGCTGGCGCAACTTCCCGGTGTACTCTACTCCTCGCCGATCATGGAAAACCACGCCCGCATCAGCTTTGGCCGCGGAGTAAGCAGAGAGACGCTGGTGCTGGGCGTCAGCCCGCAGTACCAGCAGATTCGCAATCTGATCGTTACCGTCGGCCGCTTCCTGGACGATGAGGACGACTCCGCCCACATCAAATGCGCCGTCGTCACCGTGAAATTCGCCGTGGAGCGTTACGGCAGCGCCGACGCCGCCATCGGCCAGAACTTTGAGATCATCGGCATCACATTCACCATCATCGGCGTCTTCAAGGAGGCCGTGGACGACTTCGGCCAATCGGAGCTGGCCGAGCAGACCATCCTGATTCCCTTCTCCGTCTCCCGCTACTTCACCGGCAGCGAAAGCCTGCGCCAGATTTACTTTTCCATGCGCACTATGGATGAGGTGCCCGAAGCCGCCAGCGAGATCAAGCGCATCGTCTCCGCGCGCCACCGCCCCGGCTCCATCTACACCGCCCAAACCCTCAAGGAGATGCTGGGCATCGCCGAGACCATCCTCAACTATCTCACTTTGCTGTTGATCGCCGTCTCCGCGGTTACGCTGGCCGTCGGCGGAATCGGCATCATGAATATCATGCTGGCCACCGTCCGCGCTCGCACCCGCGAGATCGGCATCCGCAAGGCTCTCGGTGCCACCCGCCGTGAGATCAAGCTCCAGTTCCTCACCGAAGCCGTCCTCATCTCGCTGGTCGGCGGCATCGTCGGCATCATCGTCGGACTCGCCCCGCCGCTGGCCATACGCTTCTTCACCGACTACACCATTCCCATCACGCTCTGGTCGGTGCTCATTGGCCTTACCGCGGCAACCGTTGTCGGCGTCATCTTCGGCACCGTGCCTGCCACCCGAGCCGCGCAGATGGACCCCGTCGAGTCGCTTCGCGATGAGTGAGCCGGAACGCACGCCTGCCGGCCCCAGCCTCAAGCTGCTCTATGGCTTGCTCGTCTTTGCCCTCGCCGCCGCCCTCGGCTTCGCCCTGCTCATCGTCCTGCCCTTCTATCAGCGACGATAAGGCATCCCAGCATTGCCGCTTGGAAATCAATGAGGTAAGGAGTAATCTGAGAGAGGTAAGGAGTTGACCGCCATGGCCACCGCCGCAAAGCCCATCCCGGCACCGAGCTTCTGCGCTACGATCACCAGCAAGGGGCAGATCACCGTTCCGGTGGAGATTCGCAGAACTCTGGGCGTCAAACCCGGCGACAAGCTCCGCTTCGAGCAGCAGGAAAACGGTATCCGCGTGGTCCGCGACACAGACGAAAACCCCTTTGAAAAATGGCGGGGGATTGGAACTGGATTCCCTATCGAAGGCAAGGGGCGGGAAGCGATTGTTGCATTCTTTCGAGAGATGCGCGGTCATGATGACTTCGATTGATTCGAATATCATCATCGCGCTTTGGCGACAGGACGATCCCTTGAATGGCATTGCCGCGACGATGCTCAACCAATCCCGAATACAAGGGGGGCTTGTCATTTCCGCACCCGTCTATGCGGAACTGATGGGTGATCCGAGAAGAACAGAATCTGAACTGAATATGTTTCTTCGAGAGACCGGGATATCGATCGACTGGACTCTGGATGAAAGGACTTGGCGTGAAGCTGGAAGAGCCTATCAGGGATATGTTGCGCGAAGACGAACAGAGACTGGAACTCATCCGCGCCGCATTCTGACAGATTTCCTAATTGGTGCCCATGCGCTAGTTCACAACTACTCTCTGCTCACCTTTGACTTGCGGCTCTTTACGGCGGCCTTTCCAGCGTTGGCGATCATTTCAGACTGATGGTGCTTTGGAGTCGGCATTCCCGCCCTGCAATCAACCTCAGCCCGCGCTGCCAGCCGCAGCGCTCTGCGTGGGCCGGACGGCAAACTCGGCTTCAATGCTCTGAATGACGCCGCCCTTGGCCGACTCATAGGCCACGCGGATGCCGTTGTAAATCGCGCGGTCGTTCGAGGAGCCGTGGCCGATGATGCAGACTCCGCGCACGCCCAGCAGGTGCGCGCCGCCGTACTCGCG
>Ga0181529_10000953_pt1 | contig 39927 bp, 38 predicted proteins | sample PEATcosm2014_Bin_36_FD_119763 | JGI IMG/M metagenome (GOLD analysis project Ga0181529, IMG submission 119763) | Peatland microbial communities from MTU Mesocosm Facility, Houghton, MI, USA - PEATcosm2014_Bin10_30_metaG | ecosystem: Environmental > Terrestrial > Soil > Wetlands > Peat | place... | reverse complement strand
CGATCTTCTTCTTGATCTCGCTCACGCGGGTGATGGCATCGCGCTCCGTGGTCCAGCGCGCGCGCAGGGCGGTGATCTTCTCGGTCAGCGTGGCGGCCTCGCGTTCCACAATCTTGCGGCGCTCAATACTGTTGGCGTCGGTCTCGCGCTTCAGGGCCTCACGCTCAATTTCCAGCGAGATTTTTTCGCGCTCCAGTTGATCGATCTCGGTAGGCACAGAGCCAATCTGAATGGCCAGGGAAGCCGCGGCCTCGTCGACAAGGTCGATGGCCTTGTCGGGCAGGAAACGATCGGAGATGTAGCGATGGGAGAGCGTGGCCGCGGCCACAATGGCCGCATCCTTGATGCGCACGTTGTGGTGGGCCTCATATCTCTCTTTCAGCCCGCGCAGAATCGCGATGGTGTCTTCCACGTTGGGCTCGCCCACGTAGACAATTTGGAAGCGGCGCTCCAGCGCTGCATCCTTCTCAATGTATTTGCGGTACTCATTCAGCGTGGTGGCGCCAATGGCGCGCAGTTCGCCACGAGCCAGGGTCGGCTTGAGCATGTTGCTGGCATCGATGGCGCCCTCGGCCGCGCCCGCGCCGACGATGGTATGCAGCTCGTCGATGAAGAGCACGATCTCGCCGTTCGATTCCTCGATCTCCTTGAGCACGGCCTTCAAACGGTCTTCAAACTCGCCGCGATACTTTGCGCCGGCCAGCATGGAGCCAAGATCGAGCGAGATGACGCGCTTGTCGCGCAGGCTCTCGGGCACGTCGCCCGAAACGATGCGGCGCGCCAGGCCCTCGACAATCGCGGTCTTGCCGACGCCGGGTTCGCCAATGAGCACGGGGTTATTTTTGGTGCGGCGGCTCAAGACTTGAATGACGCGGCGAATCTCCTCGTCGCGGCCGATGACGGGATCGAGCTTGCCACGGCGGGCCAGCTCGGTCAGGTCCTTGGCATACTTTTCGAGGGCCTGAAACTTGGCCTCGGGGTTCTGGTCGGTCACACGCTGGGTTCCGCGGACGGCGGTGAGGGCCTTCAAAATCGCGTCGCGCGTGGCGCCGAACTCGGCCAACGCCGCTTGCGCCGGATCGCTCTTGAGGTGGCTGATGCCGAGCAGCAGGTGTTCCGTGGAGACGTATTCGTCCTTGAAGTTGGAGGCCTCCTGAAAGGCCTGTTCCAAGGCGCGCGTGAGGGCCTGCGAGGGGGAGGGCTGGGTTGCGGAGCCGGCCACGCGAGGCAATTTCTCCTCGATGGCGTGCAGGTTGTGGGTGAGCCGCTCAATGGGCACACCGATCTTTTCGAGCACGGCCGGAATCACGCCCTCGCGATCCTCCACCAGCGCCAGCAACAGATGCACGGGCTGCAACTCGGGGTTGCCGTAAGTGACCGCGCGCTCCTGCGCCTGCTGCACTGCCTGCTGCGATTTGACGGTGAATTTTTCCCAACGAATGGCCATGGTGTTCTCCTAGAACTCGGTACATCCTACGGTTGATCGATTCCTTATGATCACAATTCAGCATCTGCTGCTGTATGAACTGCATCCTTGCATTCATCAAGCTCTAATTTGAATTCTTTGCTTCGAGCTCGTTCATCCTGTGAAACAATCAGCACTGAGAAAAAATGGACTTTGTTGAGAAGTGCATCAAGTTTGTCGGCAAAGTTCTTGCCAGCGAGACATCGAACTCTAGATATTGATCCCTTGATCATGGAGTGACATTCGCTGTAGGGGCCGTAGATTCTTTGGAATCTTTGTTCGACTTCCGCAGGTGTAGGAGCAGATACTCCATTCCATAACTGCCACACATTATTAACACACGCATCCAAGACACTAAGGTCTCTAAGGGTTTCAACTATCACATCCCGTTTCAATTCCCGTTGGCGTTGCCGATCCCATACCCCCTCGGAAATCTCAGCTTTGATTCCTTCCACGATCCTTGTAAGATCCGCGATGTCTTCTTTGGTAGCACGGTTCTTGCCCTTTTCACTTGAGTAGGAATTAAGAAACGGTCTGAGGACGTTACCAAGGAGGAATGCCAGCGCGACAGAAGCCACCCATCCGAGAATCTGTACAAATAATGAAATCGACATGCAGCATCCCTCCGCACGGGATAGTTTTGAAAGGGCACGGCTTCAGCCGTGCCGAATTGCGATAGCGTAGTACCGGGCTTTAGCCCCCGAGGGATGCATCTACCTTCAACAAAACTTCCCTCAGGGGCTTAAGCCCCGTCCAAAAATATGCCTTTGACGGCACGGCTAAAGCCGTGCCCTTTCAAAGCCCGCCCTGCTCCCTGCAGGGTGCCGCTTACGCGGCTACGCTCACCTGGATCTGCTTGGGCTGGGCTTCCGCCTTCTTCTTCAGCTCCAGCCGGAGCACACCGGCATTGTAACTGGCCGCGACGTTCTCCGTATCGATGGTGGAGGGCAGGGTGAAGGCGCGGTAGAAGCTGCCATAGGCGCGCTCCATGCGGTGGAAGTTCTCCTGCTTCTCCTCGGCCTCCAGTTTGCGCTCGCCGCGGACGGTGAGGGTGTTGCTTTCCACGCGAACGTCGAGGTCCTTTTGGTCGATGCCGGGGAGTTCCAACTTGAGAACCAGCTTCTGCGGGTCCTCGTAGATGTCGACGGCGGGCACAAAGGCAGCCGCTGCCAGGGGGCTCTCCTCGCTGTTCAGGTCGCGGAAGAGGCTGTTGACGCGGTTCTGCAGGGAAACGACTTCACGAAAGGGGTCCCAACGAGTGATGGCCATGATATTTACCTCCAAGTGGGTTGGTTGATCTGGCGGTTCAGACATGAGTCCGAATCGCTCAATTGATCTGACATAAATATAGCACTATTAGTTCATCAAATGTGAGTGTTTTGCACGCATATATTTGTGGATTTCAGCGATGTGATTGAAAATGAAGGGAATATTTTTCCTGGATTGCACCACGTATTGGGCATATGGCGCGAGGCCGTGAAGCTGGAGATCCCGCGACCCACCCACTGCCAACCTCCGAGCGCTCTTCACCTGCCCGCAAACTTCCCCGCGACCGGCCCCCTTACAATAGAGAGAACCGATGGCACCCTTCCCCTCACTTCCCGCATACATGGATTGGCACTGGCTGGGGCTGGCGGTGGCCTCGTTTCTTGCCGGCGTGCTGAACGCGGTGGCCGGCGGCGGCTCGTTTCTGTCGTTTCCGGTCATGATGGGCATGCCCGGGATGCTGCCGGTACAGGCGAACGCCACCAATACGGTGGCTCTGTGGCCCGGCCAGCTCACCTCCATCGCCGCCTACTGGGACGACATGCGCAAGAACACGCGCCTGATCTTGCCCATGTGCTCGGCGGGCCTGTTGGGCGGCACGACGGGCGCGCTGGTTCTGCTGCACACCCCGCAGATGACCTTCCTGCATCTGGTGCCGTGGCTGTTGCTGACGGCGGCGGGCATCTTTGCCATCAGCGGCCCGGTCTCGCGCTGGCTGGCGCGGCGCACGGGGCGCAAGCAGGGCACGGCCCACATCCGCATTTTTCCTTTGTTCATAACGGTTACGGCGGTCTGCTTCTACGTTGGCTACTTTGGCGCCGGAGCCGGCTTTGTGCTGATCACGGTGCTGTCGCTGTTTGGCTGCGAGGATCTGCATGAGATCAACGCGCTGAAGGTGGCCACCACCACGCTGGCCAACGGCGTGGCCTTCTTTCTGTTTGTCCTCAACGGCCAGGTGGTGTGGCACTACTGCCTGCTGGCCATGGCGATGAGCGCGGTGGGCGGCTACACGTCGGCCCGGTTTGCGCGGCTGGTGCCGCAGAGCTTTCTGCGCGGTCTGGTGGTGGCCATTGGCCTCACCATGGCAGCGTGGTTCTTTTGGAGAAACGCCTGAGTATGGCAAATCCCTGGTGGGTTGAGGCAATGGGCCTAGCGGCCGGAACCTGTACGACCCTTTCGCTGTTCCCGCAGGCGGCGCGCATCTGGCGCACCAAGAGCGCGGGCGACCTTTCGCTGGCCATGTTCAGCATCTTTGGCTGCGGCCTGATCCTGTGGCTCGGCTACGGCATCGTCACCCACTCGCTAAGCGTGATCCTGGCCAACGCCGTGAGCCTGGCCGCGGTCCTCGTGATTCTGGCGCTGGCGGTGCGCTACCGCAGCAAACCTGATCCATCCACTGAAGGACCGGTAGAATAGGCCTATGAGCCACGACGGCATTCGTTTCACAAGCGAGGAAGAGAAGGCGCGGGAGGAAGCTGCCAACCAGCCCCTGCCCCGCATTGCCATTACCCCGGAAAAGGTGCGCGTGCTGCTGAGCGAGGGCAAGGGTCTGGAGATTGACTGGGCCGACGGCCACCGCAGCGCCTGGAGCTTCAGCTGGCTGCGCTGGGCCTGCCCCTGCGCCACCTGCGTGGGCGAGCGGACGGCCGAGGGCCGCAAACAGGGCCAGGCACGGCCCAAGCCGGTGGAGCTGCTGCCCATGTACGCGCCCCCCGCCGACAAACCCGGCAGCGTGCAACCGGTGGGCCGCTACGCCCTGCAGTTCAACTGGATGGACGGCCACTCCGGCGGCATCTACTCCTGGGACTACCTGCGCCGCAGCTGCCAGTGCCAGGAGTGTTGTTTTTCTCGCGAAGAAACTACCGGACAACCGAATTGATTTTTTGTTTCTTATCGATCGAGTAAAGGAAGAAGAAACATCCCGGGTCCCCAAGTGCGAGGGACCCGGGGCACCCGCTAGTCTTGGTCGCTGCTCAAACTTCTGGAATGCCATCTTCTTGATGAGCTGTATTTACCAAGATTGAAGATGCGGATACATCTTCCTGCTTGACCGATAGAGTTGCCGCCTCTGCCAGATCTATCATGATCCCGTCTGTATTTATGAACTCATAGTCGTCACCACGTTTCTTCTTGAACCAGACATCGATAAGAAAGATTGGCTTGTGGGGTTCTTCATCTCTCACGATCGCAAACTGACTGAGCTGCCCAGCATAGAAGCCCAGACCATCTTTCATCTCAACTTCCACAAAAACGGATTTCGTTGCACCGTGATCTAGTACGGGATTGAGAACTTCATAAATGATTGGCCGTTCACCCAAAAGCCCTGACAGGCCAAACCATCTCCGTAACCATGTTGCATTAGCAAACAGCATCGTTGTGAAGGGGCTCTTGAGTCGCAACAGGCCATAGATGAAGCCAAGCCAATGACTAAAGAAGAAGGAGAGAAATATATAACCAAATGCAATCAGAGAAGTTTCTACAGGATGCTGGGGAAACCACTGACCTCCGACGAGTAAATCAAGCTTCGAAAAAAAATAATCGGGATCACCATGACGAAACCAACCAAAGAAGAACAGAATTGCTGCCGATATAAACGCAAACATCCCATGGGTAGCAATTCCCAGAGCGACGAGCTCTGCGAGTTCCGCGCTCGCTCCTCGTGGAGCAAATGAGCGTGGTACAAGATGGTTTCGAGTCCGTTGGGCGAAAAGGCCCGGAATGACGGCAACGATAACCAATAATAGAGTCGAAAAGTCGAACTTCAACTCTTACCCCTGTTCTTTACTTTCGGCCGGTCTTGGATCCAGTTGAGGTGCTGGTGTTGCTCGGCCCAGTCGAACTGCCTGCTGGCCGTGACGCAACAAAAGGATTTCTAGCCCCTTGCACTGTCCTCAGCGTATTGAGAGTTTTGGCCAAGTCTCCATTCTGAACGAGCTTGCAAACCGAATCTTGCGCGCGGCCCCTTATCTCTGCCATAAGCTACTCCAATCTCTATCAGTTTACCTGATCTAGAAACAGAGCAAAGCTATTTCTTGTCATGTCTCCTGCCTTTCGAGCGCACTCCACCGTGGCCATCGCGACCCTTACCGGATGACAATAGAGACCGGAGGTCTTCCGTGAAGATTGCGTTTCTGGGTTTGGGCAAGATGGGGCGGGCGATGGCGGGGCACCTGCTGGCTGCAGGGTACGAATTGGCAGTTTGGAACCGTACTTTGGAGCGTACCGCGGAGCTGGCGGCGAAGGGCGCATGCGTGGCGGCCACCCCGGCTGAGGCTGTTGCCGGAGCCGAAGTCGTGGTGACGATGCTCTTCAACGATGCGGCCTACGAGGATCTCTTCTTCGGTTCAGGCGGCTTGATGGAGGCGCTCCAGGCTGGTCAGACGCATATCCTGATGGCCACCATCAGCGTGGCGTTGTGCGAGCGGCTGGCGGCGGAGCACGCGCGGCGGGGCGTGGGCTTTGTGGCGGCTCCGGTGTTTGGCAGGCCGAGCGTGGCGGAGGCTGGCAAGCTGTGGATTATCGCCGCTGGAACGGCCGAGACCATCGAGAAGATCCGGCCGGTGTTGGCGCCCATCAGCCGAGGGGTTTCCGTTATAGGCACGGAGCCCGCGCAGGCCGAGGCCGTCAAGCTAGGCGGCAATTTCCTGATCTGCTCCATGATTCACGGGCTGGGCGAGTCGTTTGTGTATGCCGAACGGCAGGGGATCGAGCCCAAGGCGTTTTTTGAGGCCATCAACAGCGCGCTCTTCCAGTCGCCGTTTTACGCGCTCTATGCCGACGTGATGCTGAACCCGCCGGAGACGCCGGGAGCCACCATCGAGCTGGGCGCCAAGGATCTGGGCTTGATGATGGAGGCGGCTAACGCCAAAAACACGCGCGTGAACCTGGCGGAGAGCATGGCGGGCATCTTTGCCGAGGCCAAGACACAGGGCATGGCCCAGGAAGACTGGGCGGTTGGCCAGTATCGGCTGGCACAGCAGCGCGGCATCCTATAGAAAGAAGATAGAGGCTTGGCACCGGGCCCAGTGGAAGCGCTCCTGAGCGGCTGCCACTGGATCTGGCCAGGCCGTGATTGGGCTTGCCTGCAACCTTGAACAGAGAGCCAGGGGGAGATGTTTTGGCGATGAATTTGCGTGGAAAGATTGTTCTGATTACCGGCGCCAGCGGTGGCATTGGTGCTGCAACCGCCATGGCCTATGCGCGCCAAGGCGCGCGCTTGTTGCTGGCCGCACGACGTGCCAACAAGCTAGCCGAGGTGGCTTCAGCCGCACTGAGCGCCGGCGCTGAGGCCGTGCACTCCATTACGCTGGACGTGCGCACACGCTTGGCCGTTCAGCGCGCCGTGGACGAACTGCCTGAAGATTGGGCCAAGATCGACATCCTGGTGAACAACGCCGGCCTGAGCCGCGGCCTGGACAAGATCTATACAGGCAAGTTCGAAGACTGGGAAGAGATGATCGACACCAACGTGAAGGGCCTGCTGTACATGATGCGGGCCGTGGTGCCGGGGATGGTGGTGCGCCGCTCGGGCCACGTGATCACGCTGGGCTCAACGGCGGGCGAAATGGCTTATCCCAATGGCGGCGTCTACTGCGGATCGAAGGCCGCGGCCATCATGATCAACGACGGGCTGCGCCAGGATCTGCTGGGAACACCGGTGCGCGTCACCTGCATTGATCCGGGCACGGTGCAGACCGACTTTGCGCTCAACCGCTTCCGCGGCGATGAGAAGCGAGCGGCAAAAATGTATCGCGGCTACCAGCCGTTGAAGCCGGAGGACGTGGCCGAGGCCATTGTGTGGGCCACACGGCAGCCGGAGCACGTCAACATTGCCCGCATCACCATGACCGGCATTGACCAGGCCAACTCCGTGCTCTTCCACAAGGAGCCGGAGGCCAACTGATTCCGGCTCCTGCTCAGAGGACGGCCAGCCCGCAGGTTGGCCGTTTTCCGTTGCGCCCAGGGAAGGTTTTGTATGTTATTGTTTTTGCACACGTTAATAACCTAGAGTCGAGGCCTTGGCGTTAGCGGAGACCGGCTTTTGCGCCTCCTCCATTGACGCAAACCCCGGCTAGGTGAAGGATAGGGGTAGGGCTTCTGCCGTCCGGAGCCTGGAGGAACCCTGTAGATGTCCGATTCCATTCGTTCGAGCGTGATTGCGCCCATCTCAGAGTCCGCTGCCGCAGCCAACCCAGGCGGCTGCACGGAGCCGGAAACCGAAGCGGCTCAACGCGCCCGCCAGCAGATGGACCAGATCATCGACTCCATCTCCGGCGAACTCTACAACCTGGCCTCCATGCTGGTGGGCGAGAGCGAAGAGTGCGTGCGGGTGGTGGAAATCGCCATCGACAAGGCTGAGATTTCGGCCTGCCAAAACCCCAAGGCTGCCCGCAAGAGTACCCGACGCGCGCTGGCCAAGGCCGCCGTGGCGCATCTGGCCATGGCTGACGCGGCAAGCTTTGCCGCTCCTGAAGGCTCCTTCAACCCCATTACCTGCATTGAGGACGACGATCTGGAGTCGGCTGGCATGAGCGTGGAGCAGCTGGAAGTCATGTTCGCCGGTCCGGAACGCGAGCGGGTTCGGCAGTGGCTGGCACAGCTCTCGCCCGCCATCCGCACCGTCTTCGTTCTGCGCGCCGTGGCTGGGCAGGACGCCACTGAGATCGCCTCCATTCTGGCGGAGTTCGGCGGACCCAGGGCCGCGGGCTGGCTGCCGGATGCAGTTCGGCAGGTCTTCCGCCAGGGACTGTGCTCGCTCGCCTCGCAACTGCTGCAGGCCTCGGCTGGAAAATAATTTTTTTGTTCCCACCCATGTTCGCAAAGTACGCGACCATGGATGGGGCACCCAGAGCGTTTTTCAGGATGCGAAATCCCGGGCTGAAGCCCGGAGTTTTTTCGTCTCGTTCTCAGGGACCTGAAGGTCCCTGCTCCTTCCGGTGAGACATACTGGATCTGTGATCGACACCGAACAACTGCGCTCCGCAACGGCCCGCTACTGGGACGCGGTGGTTCCACGCTATCTGGAGCTGTTTCGCGATGAGCTGGAACAGAAGCCCTTTGACCGGGAGCTGCTGGCTGGCTTCGCCGCTTCCCTGCCCTTGGGCGCGCGGGTTCTGGACGCGGGCTGCGGCCCTTGCGGCCACGTGACGCGGCTGCTGGCCGACGCCGGGTTGCAGATGACCGGGATCGACCTCTCACCCAACTGCATTGCGCTGGCCGGCGCGGAGCAGCCCACGCTCACCTTTGCGGCGATGGACATGACGGCCACCAGCTTTGCCGCGGGCTCCTTTGCGGGGCTCGTAGCTTACTACTCGCTGCACTATCTGCCCCGCGCCTGCCACGCCGCCGCACTCCGCGAGTTTGCGCGGGTGCTGGCTCCCGGCGGCCGACTACTGATCGCGGTAAAAGAAGGCACCAGCGAAGGCTGGATCGACGACCCCATGGGGACCGGCGAGCGCGTCTTCTGGTGCGACTTCCAGGCGGAGGAGTTGAGCGCGCTGGCCACCCGCTCGGGCTTTACCGTGCTCCGCTGCACGGTGCGCGAGCCGCTGGCCGGGGAGATTGCTGTGCAGCGCATCTACCTTCTGACCCAGCTCACAGCAGAGCCGCCAGTGCGATGATGGAAGAGTGAAGGAAGCCGGGATGAGTGTGTTGAGCGAAAATCTGGAGCGGCTAGAGGCGGAGATTGCAGCAGCCTGCCGTGCCGCCGGACGCACGCGTGAGAGCGTGGAGCTGATGGCAGTGTCCAAGACCTATCCTGCGGAGACCATGCAGGAGGCCGCGGCTCTGGGGCTGCGCCTGTTTGGCGAGAATCGCGTGCAGGAGTTCGCGTTGAAAGCACTGCGTGCGGCGGAGTTTCGCAGGGTTTGTGGTGAGGATAAAGTCCGCGTCCACGTGATCGGCCACTTGCAATCGAATAAGGCACTGCGTGCGGCGGAAATCTTTGACGCCGTGGACTCGCTGGACTCGCTGAAGCTGGCCGAGCGACTGAATGAGGCTGCGGGCAAGCTGACCAAACGGCTGCCGGTGCTCCTTGAAGTGAAGCTGAGCACGGAGGAGACCAAGGCCGGGCTCGATCCTAACTCTGCTGACGCCGCGCTGCTGCTGGAACGGCTGCCGGAGTTTGCGCATCTTGAAGTGCAGGGGCTCATGACTATTGCGCCCTTTGACGTGAACGACGACGAGACCCGCGCCTGTTTTCGCCAGTTGCGTACCCTGCGCGACCAATGGGCACACGCCCACCCGCGGCTGAACCTCAACGTGCTCTCCATGGGCATGAGCAGCGACTATCCGCTGGCCATTGCGGAAGGAGCCACGCGCATCCGTGTGGGTACGGCGCTGTTCGGACGTCGCAATTACGCGGAGAAGCCGTAGTGGCTGGCGGGGATTTTCTTCGTCAAGTGGAGGGCGGGGTCACTCTGGCCGTGCGCGCCCAACCCGGCGCGCGCAAGACCACCATTCAGGGTGTCTACGGCGAAGGCTCTCAAGCCCAGCTCAAGATTGCCGTGCAGGCTCCGCCGGTGGAGGGCAAGGCCAACGCCGCGCTCACGCTGTTTCTGGCGGATTTCTTTGAGATCTCCCGCGGGAAGGTGGAACTGGCGCAGGGCGAGCTGAATCGCAGCAAGGTGTTTTTGCTGCGCGGGGTCACGCTGGCCGAGGTGGAAGCGCGGCTGGCCCTAACCCTGTCGAAATAACGACTCCGAGAAAGCGCGGACGCCTTCAGGATCACGCATCAAGCGCTCAGAAAGCACGTTCATTTCTGAGCACCAGTCTTCTAACTGTTCGGCAGGAACGATCTTCTCCGGAACCCAGGCAAAGAGCCATCCGGCAGCGGCCTCGAACCTATAGGCAGCGATTGAATCAACTGGTGCGGCATCATTACCTGTTCCCTTTTGCAGCGCGACGATGGTTTGCGAAGAAGAAGTCTTGCCACGGGAGTAAGCAAGATCGAATACGGCGCACGCAACGTCCTCAAGCTCTCCGACGATGCAATTTGAGACCCAATAATTCTTCTTCCCCAGACTGATCCACTCGACAGCGATCTCGGAAGGCACGCGGTTCCCAATGAACGACCAGCCACGAGCAGCTGCGATCTTCTTGATTTTTCGTTTTCGAACCCCTTTCAGATAGATGTGGAAGCTCCACCCCGCTCCCATACCCGAAAGCCAGAGGGCAAAAAATAACACAGGAAATGACGAGGCTTCGAACATCGTCATTCTTCCGCCCTCCAACAACACGAGAATGCAACCACTCTATCGCATCGCTCTGGAAGGGTGCAGGTGTAGCTTCAACCCATCCCGTCCAGCGCCGCCAATACTTCGTCGGGCTCGGGGCGGACGCGGAAGTCGGCATGGGCCTCGGCAAAGACTACGCGTCCGCTGGTATCGAGCACGTAGGTTGCGGGCAACGGCAGGCGCCAGCTCTCTTCGCCGTTCAGGAAGGGCAGATTCACCATGATGGAGCGGTACTGCTCGCGCAGGGGCTCGGGGACGCTCCAGGCCAGGCCAAACTGCTCGGCCACCTTGCAATCGGGGTCGGAGAGCACCGGAAAGGGCAGCTGGAACTGCTGCACCAGGAAGTCGTTCTGGCGGACGATCTGCGGGCTGATGGCGGCCAGGAACGCGCCCCGCTCCCGCAGCGACGGGTAGAGGCTGCGCCAAGCCTCCAGCTCCGTCACACAGTAAGGACACCAGCGGCCGCGAAAGAATTTCAAGACGACCGGACCGAAGCTGAGCAGATCGGAGAGCCGTATGGGCTTGCCGGTAAAATTCTCCAGCACAAACTCCGGGGCCTGGGCTCCGACGGGCAGAATTCTTTCCTCGATGCCGGTGGCGAAGAGCTCCTCGGCCGCGTGCTCGCCCACCGCCAGCCGGTCCGCCTGCACCAGCTCCCGGGTGCGCGCGGTTATGGCGTCGAGTTGGTCCTGGAGGCTCATGGAGGTCATGGGCGCTTGGGAAGGAACTCGGAGAAAGCGCGTTCTTCTCCATTGTGCGTTGAAATCAGGAGGACGACTCCCTTTACTCGAAGAGCTTCCCGATAGTGAGCCGCCTTCAGACTTGCTCGCGGAAACTCCGAACACAAAATCCAAGCGCCAATTGGCTGGCCTGCAACGTGCTCTGGATGCGAATGCCAGAAGATTCGGGTCGATTCCACCTGGGAAGCGGCGTGATCGACATTCTTGCCTTTCAATTCGACGATTACGTCCACAACGTCGGGCATAGAGACAACAAAATCCGCGGCTCTCGTACTAGCTGGCGCCAAACAGCCGTCAACACGAACGCGTCGAACTTGCATCTTGCCGGGATTCAGCAGGACTCCGTTTTTTCCAGTGCCAGGGTCATGAACTTTGACCTTGGAATGACGGATCTTTTCAATGCACTCACGGCTGCTCTTCGGTTGATTACTGGCCATATTGGATCTCCAGCAGATTGCTGAACTCCTCGGCGATCTTTCCAGACACGTCGTCCAAATAATCGCCGTCAATCTCGCCGGTCTGCCGGTTAAAGATGGTGACCAGCTTTCCATCTTCTATTTTGTAGGCCGCAAAATCTCCGTCTTTGATCCAGTATTTCTCGGGAATGACTTCCGCCACCGCGGCGTGATGCTCCGCGCCCTGCGCGCCAACTTTGCCAGCCTTGATCAAGTTGCCGAAGACCGAAAGGATGTAGGGGCTGTGGGTAGTGATTGTGAAATGCGGCTGGAAATTGACCTCGTTCGATAATGCTGAAAACTCTCGTATCAATTCATCCTGCGTTTGAGGGAACACACTGGATTCCGGCTCTTCAATGGTGAAATCGTCGAAGAAATAGAGTCTGTCGCCATAGAGTTCCTCCGATAGAAGATTGCCGGAGTTTCTCCGCTGTTGCTCGTAATACTCAATGGTAGAAAGTATTGGGAGTGTTTCTTTGCCCCCAGAAGAAAGATGATTCAGAGACAAAACTCTTCCATCATGAAAATCCATCATCCAATCATTCTGCCGAGAACGGAGATTACCCTTGAGGTACTTGGGAATGCGTTGCCCATGTGATGCAGCGTCCAAACTCCTCTGGTAGATAGGCGCAAAAGCAGCAACGATTGAATCAGGTTCTGCCCCTAACACTTTGTAGGCTTTCGTGGCATCTACAAGATAAGAACGCTCCACTGGAATATAAATACTGTTGTCCCACACCCCTCGCCCTGACACTTTCAGGAATGCTGTTGCTGCCAGTGACTGAAATGCTTGGGCAATTAGAAATCCGCCATTCTTCCGGTGTTCAATTGTCGCATCGACGCGCCCCAAGTACGCGGCTCTAAATGCTTCGCTGAAAATCACTTGCGCTTCCGCGTGTGGTTCAGTAGCTGGCGGTGCACTGACCGTCACTTCGTATTCATTTGCAGTAAAAACAATGGACCAATTGTCGTAGCCCCAGCCGAGGCGCGGAAACCATTTGGAGAACTCCTCTTGGACGGCAGTTACGCAGTCCTGCAAGCCATATTCGAAACGGTTGACCACGCGGCCAATTGCAATGTTAATTACTTCGCGGCCCAAAAAATACGCCAGCTTGCAGAGCAAGCTTTTGCCGCTCGATTGCGGGCCGATGAGGACGGTGATCTTGCCGAACTCTAGCTCGGCATCCTTGATGACCGAGAAGTTCTTGACCGTAAGCTTGCGCATCGCGTCCTCCTTTCTGCTTGGGGTTGATCTTACATCCTTGGGGCAACAGCGTCAGGAAACGATGCGGAAGGGGCTGGCAACGACGCAGCGTTCGGGAAACTTGCGGGCGTAGCGAGGCCAGGATGCGAGCAGGCGCAGGTCGCCCTGTTGTTCGCAGAAGTCCCAGATGGCATCGTTCATCGGCTCAAAGGTCTGGTCCAAACCAACCTCTTCCAGCCAATCGTAGAAATTCTCCCCGTTGATGTCGTCGCTACGGAGTTTTTCAAAGTGAGGCTCCATCAGACGCCATGCCTTCTCAAACAGATCCGCCACCTTGGAGAGTTCCAGCTCGCGGAGCCCATCGAGGGTTTCCTGCAAGTCTCTGGGGTCGTTCTGGTTGGCGAAGTGCCAGGGCAGATCGTCCAGCGTCATGCTGACATCGAAAAAATGCATGCCAGCCATGGCGCGAAGCCCCTGCGGCAACGCGGGCAATGCAGCGTGGAAGCGGTCGCGATCATCGCGAAGCTCGTCCGGAAGCCAGAGCTGCAACTCGTCGCACAGGAGTTCGACGAGTTCGTCGTCGTCCTCTGTGTTCCCAATCTGCTCAACTGTCAGCGCCATGGTCGTTACCGTCCAAACTTCTGTTTGCCGCCCATGCCCATGCCAGCCATGCCGCCGCGCATCATGTTCTTCATCAGGCCGCCCTTGCCCATCTGCTTGAACATCTTGGCCATCTGCGCGTACTGGCGGAGGAGGTTGTTGACGTCCTGCACCTCGGTGCCAGAGCCCTTGGCAATGCGCTTGCGGCGCGAGCCACTGATGATCTCGTGGTTGAGCCGCTCCTTGGGCGTCATCGAATTGATGATGGCCTCCAGGCGCGTGAACTGCTTCTCATCCACAGAACCCGCGGCCTGCTGCAAGCCGGCAAAGGGGCCTACCGAGGGCAGCATCTTCAGGATGGACTCCATGGAGCCCATCTTCTTGATCTGGCGCAGTTGCTCGCGGAAGTCGTCCAGCGAGAAGCCGTCGCCGAGGAGGGCTTTCTTGGCCAGGTCTTCGGATTTCTTGCGGTCGAGCGTGGACTCAGCGCGCTCGATGAGCGAGAGCATGTCTCCCATGCCCAGGATGCGGCTGACGATGCGGTCCGGATGGAAGGGCTCAAAGGCGTCCGGTTTTTCGCCGGTGCCCAAGAACTTGATGGGCTGGCCGGTGACGTGGCGGATACTGAGCGCGGCGCCGCCGCGGGCGTCGCCGTCGATCTTGGTGAGGACGACGCCGGTGAGGCCGAGGCGCTGATGGAAGGTGAGCGAGGAGTTGACCGCGTCCTGGCCGGTCATGGCGTCGGCCACGAAGAGGATTTCAGAGGGGTTGAGCAGCTTCTTCAGCCGCTCCATCTCGTGCATCAACTCTTCGTCAATAGCCAGACGGCCGGCCGTATCCACAATGAGCGTGTCGCAGCCCATGATGCGGGCCTCGCCCATGGCTTCCTTGGCAAGACGCTCCACCAGAGCGGAACCGGCGGGCTCGTTCTTGAGGTTGCCCTCGTAGAGCCGCACCTCCACCTGCTTGGCGACAACTTTGAGCTGCTCGCGGGCGGCGGGACGGTAGACGTCGACGGAAACCAGCATGGGCCGGTGGCCGCCCTTTTTGAGCCAGGCCGCCAGCTTGCCGCTGGTAGTGGTTTTACCCGAACCCTGCAGGCCAGCCATCAGGATGACCGTGGGCGGCTTGGAGGCAAACTTGAAGCGCGCCGTATCCTTGCCGAGCAGCGCAATCAGCTCGTCCTGGACGATCTTGATGACCTGCGCGGAGGGGGAAAGGGCCGTCAACACTTCCGTTCCCACGGCCTTTTGACGGATCTGCTCGATCAGGTCGCGGACAACGTTCAGGTTGACGTCAGCTTCGAGCAACGCCACACGGATCTCGCGCAGCGCCTCGGCGATGTTCTCTTCAGTGAGCGTGCCTTGGCCGCGAAGGGACTTGAAGGCGCGCTGGAGTTTGTCAGTAAGATTCTCGAACATGGTCTCTTCAAGTTTATCCGAAGGGGCCGCAAGCGGAGGCATTCCGGGAGGAGAGAATGCCGCAGGCGGGCACAATTCGGCCCTGGGAGGGCCTTCAAGTCAGAGGAAAGGGATTGGGAGCCAGTGGTGAAAGTCCAAATTGCCTAAAGACATCCCTCAAGGGCTAAAGCCCGTCGCCTGTAATCAATCCATTGCGGCACCCTGCGGCTGCGCTCAGGGCAGGCTCTCAGGAACCTCCGGTCAAGCCCGGTGCCCTACCGCTGATTCCCTCCGCGGCGATTCGACACGGTCGGCGACACGGCGAAAGCCGTGCCCTCTCAAGCCTAACTTTCGCCGCAGGCTGTGAAAGTTATTGATAGTAACCAAAAGCAGGGCAGGGCGATTAATAACATATCCGATAATGGACTAAGGTAACTTTACATTCTTCAGTTTCTTCAAGTTATCGGAGATATAATCCGCGTGTTCAGGAACTTACTTGCTGAACAACAGGCTGCGGGTGTTCTCCAGCGCGCCGCCTGTCCCCATCCAGTCCTGGAGGTATTTTCGGAGGTAGATATGGAAAATATCGGTGCATTTCTTGGCAAATGGATGATTGGAAATACAATTCCCGGCGGGGTTCTGCTCCATCTGTCCGCGGTTGTAACCGTTGCGCCGTACAACAAGATGAGTGGCCAGATCAAGTTTACGCAGGCCACCCATCCGCCGTTGGACATCACCGTGGAGGTTGTCGGAGGCTATGTGGACACGGTCATTGGCCAGACCAAGGTGCATATTGCCCGCATTCACACGGCGCCCCCCCAGTTGCTGGGTACACCGTCGGTGGATCTGCTGGTCCTCTTCGACGAGAATTGGCAGAAGGGCACGGCATGGTTTACGGCCATGATTGGCTCGTCGCACTTTGCCGAGAACGACGCTCCCGTGGTGGTGGAGAACTAGGGCATTTGTTCTATGGGAAGCGGGCTGTCTTTCAACCCGCTTCCCACCACCCCGGCAAGCGATAAAATAGACGCATGCCCGCTTATCGTTCCCGCACCTCGACGCATGGACGCAACATGGCCGGAGCCCGCAGCCTTTGGCGCGCCACCGGTATGCAGGATGGCGACTTTGGCAAGCCGATCATCGCCATCGCCAACTCCTTTACCCAGTTTGTTCCCGGCCACGTCCACCTGAAGGACCTGGGCCAGATGGTGGCCCGCGAGATTGAGAAGGCCGGCGGCGTGGCCAAGGAATTCGACACCATCGCCATTGACGACGGCATTGCCATGGGCCACGACGGGATGCTCTATTCCCTGCCCTCGCGCGAGCTGATTGCCGACTCGGTAGAGTACATGGTGAACGCGCACTGCGCCGACGCCCTGGTCTGCATCTCCAACTGCGACAAGATCACACCCGGCATGTTGATGGCCGCCATGCGGCTGAACATTCCCGCGGTGTTTGTCTCAGGCGGTCCCATGGAGGCCGGCAAGGTGAAGCTGGCCAGCAACATCGTCAAGGCCGTTGACCTGATTGACGCCATGATTGTGGCCGCCGATGACCGGGTAAGCGACGCCGACGTGGACGAGTACGAGCGCTCCGCCTGCCCCACCTGCGGCTCTTGTTCCGGCATGTTCACGGCCAACAGCATGAACTGCCTGACCGAGGCGCTGGGCCTTTCGCTGCCCGGCAACGGCACGGTGGTGGCCACGCACGCTGACCGCAAGGAACTCTTCCTGCAGGCGGGCCGCACCATTGTGGATTTGGCGAAACGCTATTACGAACAGGACGACACGAACGTCCTGCCCCGCTCCATTGCCAGCTTTGCGGCGTTTGAAAACGCCATGACGCTCGACATCTCCATGGGCGGGTCAACGAACACGGTTCTGCATCTGCTGGCCACGGCGCAGGAGGGCGATGTGCCCTTCACCATGGCCGACATCGACCGTCTCTCGCGCCGCGTGCCCAACCTGTGCAAGGTGGCTCCCTCGCTGCAGAGCGTGCACATTGAAGACGTGCATCGCGCGGGCGGGATTTTTGGCATTCTGGGCGAGCTCGACAGGGCAGGGCTGCTGCATCGCGACACCTACACGGTCCATGCCAAGACGCTGGGCGAAGCCATCGACGCGCAGGATCTGAAGCGCGCGCCGTCGGAGGCGACCAAGCTCTTCTACCGCGCCGCTCCGGGCGGTATCCGCACCACCGAGCCCTTCAGCCAGTCTGCCCGTTACGACGAGCTCGATCTGGACCGCGAGACGGGCGTCATCCACGACAAGGCCCACGCCTTCAGCCAGGACGGCGGATTGGCCGTGCTCTTTGGCAATATCGCTCTCGACGGTTGCATTGTGAAGACCGCGGGCGTGGATGCCGCGCACCTCACTTTCCAGGGTCGCGCACGCATCTTTGAGAGCCAAGAGGCCTCCGTGGACGCCATTCTGGCTGGCCAAGTTGTGGCCGGCGACGTGGTGTTGATCCGCTATGAAGGCCCCAAGGGCGGACCGGGCATGCAGGAGATGCTCTACCCCACGAGTTACTTGAAGTCGAAGGGTCTAGGCAAAGTCTGCGCGCTGATCACCGACGGCCGCTTCTCCGGCGGGTCGTCCGGATTGTCGATTGGACACATTTCTCCGGAAGCTGCCGACGGCGGAGGCATCGGACTGGTGGAAGAAGGCGATCCAATCGTGATCGACATTCCCAACCGCGTGCTGCGTGTGGACGTGACGGATGACGTACTGGCCCAGCGCCGCGAAGCCATGGAAGCTCGTGGCAAGGCAGCCTGGAAGCCGAGCCACACCCGCGCCCGCAACGTGTCGAAGGCCCTGCAGGCTTACGCGGCCATGGCTACCAGCGCCGCCCGCGGCGCTGTCCGCGACGTGACGCAGATACTTAAGTAGGTTCTAGGTGCTAGTGGCTAGGTGCTAGGTGAAGCGTTGCGGAGGAACTAAGGGACTAGGGACTGGCCCCCTTCCGCAAGCTGGCCTCCAGCGCAAAGCGCGTCTGCCGCACCGCAGGTGCCGCCCCGAAGGGGCGAAGTGCGAATAGCCCAGGGCAAGCAGGGCGCAGCCCTGGGGTTGGCCACAGAAAATGACCTCGCGCCCTGTAGGGGCGCGGTGCAACCAGCAACCGGGTCTGTCCTGCAAGATAAACATTGAACGACCCGTAAGGAACGCCATGAAAGTCAGCATCATTCTCGGCCATCAGCACCAGGGAAGCTTCAACCACGCCATTGCCAACACCATTCAGGAGACGCTGCAGGCCGCCGGTCACACCGTCTGCTTCCACGACCTCTATGCGGAAAAATTCGACGCCATCCTGCCCCATGAAGAGATCGTTGGGCCAGTCACCGATCCGCTGGTCCAGCAGCATTTGGACGAGATTGCTGCAGCCGACGGCATCGTGATTGTGCATCCCAACTGGTGGGCCATGCCGCCTGCCATTCTGAAGGGTTGGATTGATCGCGTGATGCGCCAGGGCGTGGCGTACAAGTTTGTGGACGGCGCACCCAAGGGCCTGTTGAAGGCGACGGCCGCACTCGTCTTCACCACCAGCAACACGCCCGAGGCCATCGAGAAGCAGTGGTTCGGCGATCCGCTGGAGAATCTGTGGACCACCTGCATCCTGCGCTATGTGGGCGTACCCAACGTGGAGCGCACCAACTACGCCAGTGTGATCATGAGCAAGCCGGAAGAGCGCACCGCGTGGCTCGCGGATGTGAAGGCGCGGGTGGCAAAGGCGTTTTCGGCCTAAGGACCAATGCCTAAGAACCAATATAGAGAAGAACAACGTTAACAAACGAGAGTGCCCGCGCACCTTGAGTTCGCGGCTGAACAACGCTCTCGTCTACTTCATTTTGCGCAGGTTATCGCAGCTAGCCGAGTAGCCCCCATTGCATGCCTTCTGAAGGTACCCGCGCGCGAGAATTTTATTTGCTGCCCCACCTTGACCATTCAGGCACAGGATTGCCAGATTGTTGCAGCCCGCCATTGCGCCGCCATCGCAGGCCTTTTGATAGAGCTGGCGAGCCTGGTTGTAATCCTTTGTGACACCATGGCCGTCCTCGTAGAGGAGGCCCAGATTCATGCAGCTTTCTATCGCTCCGCCGTCACAGGCCTTTTGAAGCAATTGCCGAGCTTGGTTGTAGTCCTGTGAGCCCCCTGTCCCATCGCTGTAGAGGACGCCTAAATTGGCGCAGCCGCTCATCTCGCCGCCGTCGCAGGCCTTTTGATAGAGCTGACGGGCGCGGGCGAAATCCTTAGCGCCCCCTGTTCCCGTCCCGTAGAGAGTGGCCAGGTTATAGCAGCCCACCGACACGCCGCCGTCACAAGACTTCTGGAAGAGCAGACGAGCCTGGGGGTAGTCCTGTGGGACTCCTGTTCCGTCCGCGTAAAGAACGCCTAAGTCGTAGCAGCCCATCATTAGGCCGCCGTTGCATGCCTGGTGATAGAGCTGACGAGCGCGGCCGTGATCCTGCGCGGTGCCGGTTCCGATCTCGTAGAGGCTTCCTAACTCGTTACAGGCGTCCATATCGCCGCCGTTGCACGCCTTTTGGTAAAGTTGGATGGCTTGGCCGTAATCCTGCTTCCCGCCTCTTCCGTTCAAGTAGTCGAAGCCCAGGCTTTGACAGCCTAGCGCGCCCCCGCCGTCGCACGCAATTTGAGCGTAATGGCGTGCTTGTGCGTCGTCCTGCGGGCCGCCTTTTCCAGTTCCGTAGAAATAGGCCAATTGGTTGCAACTCAACACTTCACCGCCGTCGCAGCCCTGTTGATAGAGCCGCCGAGCCTGACCTTGGTCTGGCGTGACGCCTAGGCCGTGTTCGTAGAGGGTACCCAAGGCGCCACAGCCCATCATCACGCCACCGTTGCAGGCTTGTTCTAGCAAAGGGCGTTCTTCTTCGTACCGCTTCTGCTGGAACAGTGAACTTGCTTGGCTGAAAGCCTCCTCGGCTTTGCGGTGCACTTCCGCCTGGCTCTGAGCTTCTCTCTGCCGCTTCGTCTCCTGCACCTGTGCACCAGGTTGGGCCTGTTCGTTCTTGAGCCGCGCATCGCGCAGCGTTTGCAGCTCAACGTGCACGACAATCTGCTGATCGGCGGCAGCAGTAATATCTTTTTGCTGGAGTTCGGGACCATCGATGGCCTTGGCCGCAACAAAGTGTTGGCCCGTGCCGATGCGCAGCTTGGCCGATCCTCCCGCCTCGATGCTGCCTTTCGCCTCGCCATCCAGCGACCACGTACAAGCCAGATCGCAGGTGACCACCAGCGGAGCCGTAGACCTTGCAGGCTTTGGTTTGGGCGCGGGTGCGGGGTGCGGATGGGGCCTCAAAATTAGACCATCGTCCGGACTCTGGGCCACGGCGGCAGATGCGAACGCTATCAGGCAGGCTATCGAGAATACACGGGGGTTCCAGGGCATGACGTCGATCTCACTTGCTCCTCGACTGGTTCTGGAGAGGATGGAATAGGAGTATTTCTTTGCGAACATGGTAGCGCGGGGCGGGGCCGTAAACAAGTCTTGACCGCACTTGCGCCCTGTAAACACCGCAGACTGTCTACAGCACGAATTTGTGCCTTTGTATCTCGGCTTCCCAGGTCTCAAAATCGAGACCTGGGGCACCCAGGATTGGTTCAGAGTCAATCCGTCAAGAGACAATATCGCCCTACAGCAGCATATCGGCGGAGCAGCCCTCTTTGACGCCGGCCTCGCAGGCCTTGCGGTAGAGCGCGTGCGCGGTCAGCGGATCGATGGGCCCGCCCAGACCGGCGTGCATATACTGGCCCAGGTTGTAGCAGGCCTTCATCTCGCCGCCATCGCAGGCTTGTTTGTAGAGCTGGCGAGCATGCGCGTCGTCCTTGGGAACGCCATGGCCGGAGCCGTAGAGCCCCGCCAGATTATTGCAGCCCATCATCTCGCCGCTGCGGCAGGATGTGTCCAACAGTTGCAGAGCCCGGTCGTAATCCGGCTCACCGCCCATGCCGTTTTGGAGCATCCAGCCTAGGCCGGTACAGCCCTTCTGGTCGCCTCCGCTGCAGGACTTTTCCAGCAGCTGGCGAGCCCGCTTGTAGTCCGTGGGCACACCCTGCCCGTTGCCGTAAAGAGTGGCCAGTCCGTAACAGCCGCGCATGGAATTCGCGTCGCAGGACTTCTGGAACAGCTCGCGCGCCTTGATGTTGTTCTTGGCCACTCCGGTTCCATCGCGATAGAGCGCGCCCAGCCACGCACATCCATCCTGATTGCCCCTGGCGCAGGACTGCTCCAGCAGAGGCCGCGCCTCGCTGTAGCGCTTCTCCACCACCAGGCTCTGAGCCTCGTCGAAACGATCCGATGCCGGCGGCGGAGGCTGACGTTTGGTTTCCGGCGGCGGGGGAATGGGAGTTGGTTCCCGATGACCAAGGTCCGGCGGCGGGGGAACGGGCTTCCTCCCGTCCGTGCGCGCAACCTCTTGGGGCTGTAGCTCCAGATGCACAACCACCTGGTGGTTGGCCACGACAGTGATGTCTTTTTGCTGATGCTCAACACCGTCCGTAGCGGTGGCCGCCACAAAGTGCTGGCCCTCGTTCACGCGCGCCTTGGCCGTGCCGCCTGCCGGCAGGATGCCCTGGGCCGTGCCATCCAGAGACCACTTGCAGGGCAAATCGCAGGTGACCAGCAGCGGCGCCGTGGCATGGACCGGGACTGGAACAGGCTTGGATGCAGGCACGGAATGCGGAGGCGGGGGAATCACATCCGGCCCTTTATCCACGGTGGTTTGTGCAACGGAAACGGACGCAAAGACCAGCAGCCCTGCTGCCAGCAAAACTCGGGAGTTCCAAACCATCTTGTCGCTCTCTCTTGCTCCCCGGAAAAATCCGGCGGGGATGCAGTGGCTGCGGATTGATGCGCAACCGGAGGGCCGAGCCGAATCGAACGACAGAAGAAGGCAGCTTGTCAGGTTCCTGCTCGAACCTGTTGACTGCCGCACTGGCTGGTTGATCCGTACTTGGCTCTCTATTCTTCTTAGCGGAAGAGAAGGGAAATTCTGCGCACCAGGTGTAGACCTAAATTTCATGGGTATCCCACCCATTTCCGCAAAGAACGCGGAAATGGATGGGGCACGGAAGTCTACCGCAAGAAGGAAAAAACGCTCTAGTACTACAGTTGGAGTTATCTCGGGCTAGCTCGATCCGGGCCTAAAGGCCCTTCCGATTGAGGCCTTTTTCAAGGGCTTGAAGGCCCCTGCTCCTTCCGAAATTCCTATCTGCAACTGTAGAACTAGCCCTACCGCGCCATGGGTGGATATTCTTCCGGGCGCGCCTTGCGGCCGTTGCCCTCAAAATGAGGATCGCTGACACCTATTTTTTTGAAATTGGCTTGGGCTTGACGCAGACTGGGAGCATTGGCTCCGCCTTCGTAGTCAGGCTGGTCAAATTGCAGCTGATCGTCCTCCCACCAGCAGACCTCGCAGTGGGCAAAGGTCCCGGGAGGCTTGGCCTCCAGCGTCAAATAGCCGCAGCAGGGGCAGGCAAAGCACTGGGCCGTTTCCGGCTGGGGCTCGGCAGGCGCTTCGGTCACGGGCTCAACAACGGGCTCCGCGGCCGCCTCCGCCTCTGCTTCAGCAACCTCGTCAGCAATCTCTTCTGCCAGCAGGGGCACAGTTTCGGCAACAGAATGGTGGGCCGCGGCGGCAAAGGGCAGCAGGCTTTGGCCTACGCCGTTAAAGCTCTGCCGGTGCAGCGGCGTGGGCCCCAGGCGAGCCAGCGCGGCCAGGTGCTCCGGGCATCCATAGCCCTTGTGCCGGGCCAGCCCATAACCGGGATATACCTTGTCCAGATCCACAATCAGCCGGTCGCGATAGAGCTTGGCCAAGACGCTGGCGGCAGCAATCGAAAAGCTGGTGCCATCGCCCTTGATCACTGCCTGCTGCGGGCCATCCCAGGCTATGGTGTTGCGCCCATCAATCAAGAGAAGATCCGGCGAGAGCGCCAGTTGCTCCACGGCCCGGCGCATGGCCAGGAGCGTGGCTTCCAGAATGTTGATGCGGTCAATGGTGGCGGCATCCACCTCGGCAATGGCCCAGGCCACGGCGTTGGCCTTGATCTCCGGCTCCAGCGCGACACGCTTTTTGTGGTTCAGCTTCTTGGAGTCGTCCAGACCGGGAATGGAACAGCCCATGTGGAGAATGACGGCAGCGGCAACCACCGGACCAAACAGCGGTCCGCGGCCCACCTCGTCCACGCCGGCAATGCGCAGAGCGCCACCCAAGCGGGCAGCCTCTTCCAGCGTCCATCCACATACCGGTTCGATGGCCATAGTTATCAGTATAGGGGCAGCGACGGACCACACGGCCCGTACAAACCTGCCAGCGATGGCTGGTAATACACTTTGGATCAACTGGTTTTTACAGATAGTTGCTTTGCACACTACGTGGAGTTGGATATAATTCTGCCGACATTCAAGGTCAATTCAGAAGCAGGCTCTGTTGATCATTCGCAGCGGCTGTCTCTGTGCCTCCTTGTTGTTTTGCTGATGGAAGAGATAGGAGAAACACGCATGAACTGGTATACGAAACCATGGAAGAAGTACGCAACGTTCGAAGGCCGGGCACAGCGCACGGAGTACTGGACGTTTTCGCTGGTCAACGCTGCAATTTGCATCGCCCTGTTCATCGTCGGCCTGGCCGGGTCAATGCATAGCGAGGGCGTCAGCCCGCTGATTGCCCTTTACATCCTCTTTGCACTGGCCATCTTCCTGCCCAGCCTGGCCGTTTGCGTGCGCCGGCTGCATGACTCCGGCAAGGGCGGCGCCTGGGTCCTGATGGCCTTTATCCCGCTCGTCGGCGGCATCATCCTGCTGATCCTGATGCTGCTGGACGGCGACGCCGGCGACAACCAGTTCGGACCCGACCCGCGCAACCCTACCCTCGGCTACCAGCAGACAAGCCTCTAAGAACACCGCAGGCCAGCGCCGTGTGCAAACGGGCTGGCCTGAAGTGTTTTATTTGTGGCACTCACACGGAAAACCCCTGATCGCGAGGACCAGGGGTTTTCCTACAGTGCGAAGAGAAAACTAGCCGCGAACCTTACCGGTTACGCGATCAATTTCCTTCAGACGGGCGGCCTTGCCACGGAGGTTGCGAATGAAGAACAGCTTCGCGCGGCGAACCCTGTAGCTGCGGATCTTCTCAATGCGGTCGACGACTTTGGAATTGAACGGGAAGATACGCTCCACGCCCTGGCCAAAGCTCATCTTACGCACCGTGAAGGTGCCCTGGGGGCCTTTGTTAATGGCGATGACAAGGCCTTCAAAGGCCTGCAGGCGCTCTTTATCGCCTTCCTTGATCTTGACCTGGACGCGAATTTGGTCACCGGGCACGAACGTGGGCAGATCGGTGCGCTTCAGCTTGTCGGCCAGGCGCTGCATGACGGGATGAATTGACATTGTCTTTTCCTGCGTTTGAACTCAGAATTCTCAGTTTAACAGAGAATCGGCGGAACACCTAATCGGACGCCGAGTCTGGGCGTGAGTTGGCCCTTATCGGCGCTGCTTGTTGTAGAGTGGGTGCATGGAAACCGCTGCCGATATCTCTATGGTACGCCATGCGCTCGCCACATTGGCCTATCGCGCCCAACGAAGTCTGGAAAATTCGCCAGAAGCGTTCGCTACCTTTGCCGACGCAGGCAATCAACCGGCCCAGATTCTGGCCCACATGGGCGACCTGCTTGACTGGGCGCTCTCCATGGCCCAGGGCCAACCCCGCTGGAACAACTCCCTGCCGCTGCCATGGGTAACTGAGCAGGCCCGCTTCTTTCATGCGCTCACTGCGTTGGACGCTTGCCTGGCCTCCGGAAATCCCCTGGAGGCGCCCGCTGAACGGCTGCTGCAGGGCCCCGTTGCCGACGCCCTTACCCACGTAGGCCAGTTGGCCATGTTACGCCGCCTGGCCGGATGCCCCACCCGCGGCGAGAATTTCTTTGTCGCTGAAATCCATCCCGGACAAACCACCGCCGAACAGCCCTCGCCCGTGATGCCGTTTGCGTGAGGCATTGCATGCAGCCACCTGCGGTGGGGCTAGGCGCGCTTCGCGGCACCTGCGGTGCGGCAGGCATTGCATGCCGCAGACGCGCTTCGCGCAGATACAAGGATGACCGCTTCCGGTAGGGAGGGACCAATCCCTCCCTCGTTCCCTAGTCCCTAGTCCCTATTCCTTAGTCCCTGCTTCATCAATATCCCGTCGCCCGCCATTTCTTCACCTGAATGGGCTTTTTGCCGTCCGCCTTGGGGACAAAGATGTCTTGCGCTTTCAATCCGCATTCCTCAACCATCCGCAGCGCATACTCCATGCGGCCCAGTTCTGCTTCGTTGTTGTTGGTGCCAAAGCTGAACTTTGCCCCCGCGGCCTTCCCCATACGGATGAAGGCAGGGCTGGGAATCTTGTAGCGATTATTGATCTCGATCGCCACGTCCTGCTCGATGGCCGCATCGATGACGCGCTTCATCCGTGCCGGGGTCCACAGCACGTCATACTGCGCCACCAGGGGCTTGGGCAGGTAGGTCGCGTTGGCGTAAATGTCGATCGGCTCATGCAGCACCGCCTCAATGCGCTGTACGTACATCTCCATGAAAGCCTGGGGATCGGAGAGGTCGCCCATCTCTTCGGCTACGTACAGCCTGCGCCGATAGCCCTTGTCGTCGCGAAAGGTCATGGCGTCGGTAAAGCAATAGTCAAAGCGCGCAATCGATTCCGGGCTGGTGAGCGTCATCCACTCCCGGCCTTCGCCCTGCAGCGCCACGTAGCAGGGTTGCCCCTTCATGGTGGCCAGGTACTCCTGCACGCTCTTGTCGTCGTGCACCGGGAAGTTGAGCCCGCAGTTCACCGCAATGCCGTAGAAGATGCCCAGCCGGCGCGAGTTGGCCAGTGCCTGCTCCAGCGTCAAGCCGCCTTTTAAGTGCACATGATAATCGACCACTGGGTAGTTCTCCGTGCCCAGGCGGATCACCTCGCGGTAAAGCTCGTCCACCGTGGGCAGCTCCACCGGTGCAGGCTCCGTTAGCGGCCTCATCCGCAAGTTGCGGAAGCGCGTGGTGCTCTTGGGATCGTGGCCTTGCAGGGCAAAGGTGCCGTGGCCCAGCACCCGGGCAAAGTTCAGGTCGGTGCGAAAGGGCTCGGCCGGCTCCACGTAGTCCACCACCAGCATCCCATTCAGCCGGATCTCGACGCGCTTGCCCGCAACGCGGATCGTCAGCGTGAACCACTCGTCGTCCTGCACAAACTGCTTGTAGACATTGCGCACGCTATAGAGCGAGCCGGTCTTCTTGTGGTCGCCGGGGTAGCTGTTGGCCACCTGCACCTCAAAGCCAGCCTTGGGCCAGCCCTCGGGCTGAAAGGCGGTGTGGAAGTAGATACCGGAGTTGGCGCCGGGCCGCGTCATCACCTCTGCCATGAACTCGAAGTTCTTGCAGTCGGCATGCGGGCCAACATAATAGAGATGCGAGCGGCCACTCTGCGCCTGAATGCAGCCATCCACCACGGAGAAGCTCTCGGCGCGCTCGCTGGCCTTCCAGCCGTTCAGAGAGCGGCCGTCGAAGAGTGGAATCCAATCAGTGGGAGCGTCGGCCCAGGCTTGGACCGCAGCGGGCGCGGCCAGCAGAAGTCGAGAAAAGCTACGGCGGGAGAGCGTAGGCAACAAAGAAGTCACAGAAAGCCTCGGGCGAGGTGAAGTTTGCTTGCGCAGGCAGTATAGCTGGCGGCTACAACAGCACGCCATGCGGGGTCTCTTCGTAGCGCCAGCCTCCCGGCCGACTGGGCGGTGGACCTCCTGGTTCGCGCCTACCTTTATTATATGTACGCGACGTACTGAATATAGCGTACATATGGTACGCTATCGCCATGGATGTCCCCATTACCCAGTTCCGGCGCGAGATCTTTAGTCTGGTCAATCAGGCTCTGGAGGGCCGCGAGCTGTGGGTGAGCCACAAGGGCCGCCGCCTGCGTCTGGTGGTGGAAGATGCGCCTGCAAGCCGGCTGAGCCGCATCACTCCGCTCGAACTGGAAGCTGGCCCCAACCCGTCTCACGACCCCAACGACGCGGCGCTCAAGGCAGAACTGGCCGCGCCCATGGTCAAGGCCTGGGCCGAGGACTGGGAGAAGCTGTGAGGGCCGTCTATCTGGACACGCACGTGGTGGTTTGGCTGGCCGCGGGCAAGCTGGAGCGCATCCCTCCCGCGGCCCGGGCCCTGCTGGAAGCAGCGCCGCTCTTGATCTCGCCCATGGTCCAGCTGGAACTGGAGTACCTGTACGAGGGCAAGCGACTGCTTCTGCGGGGAGGCGACGTCGTACGCAAGCTGGAGTTTGAAATCGGCCTAACGGTCTGTCCGCTGCCCTTTGCCGAGGTCGCGCGGCTGGCGCTGGACGAGAGCTGGACCCGCGATCCGTTTGACCGCATGATTGTGGCCCAAGCCCGCGCCGCAGGCCTCGCCCAGCTCATCACTGCCGACAACGAGATCGCCGCACATTATCCGCGAACGGTCTGGTGAGCCGGCACTGATCAATTGATAGAGATTCCTTCGAATTCGTTTCAATCCCTTACGGAAAAGGAGATGCTATGGACTTTTGCCATTTTGATAGATGGCGATGAGCCAAAAAACTATCGCGGCGATGACGACAAATAGAAGGCCCCAATTGAACATTAGCCTAAAGAATAATCCTGCAGCTTTTCCAGTCCAATACGCGATTCCGTGGTTTCGCTGTGATTTACCTGAAACGTCAGGCTTTAGCTCGGAGTCCAATCGGGGACGCGGACTAGGTGTGGATTGGGGAAAAGATCGATGTGCAGGTTCTAGATTAGGTTGAGGCTTGGGTTGGTTGATTGGACGCGATTGGGACGGAGGAGTTGGAGTTAGACGTGACGCAGATGCTGTCTGCTCGGGGCTAGGCGATGGCGTTGGAGGTGGCGTTGGAGGTGGCGTTGGAGGTGGCTGATTAGGATCTTGCGGAATCGAATCGAGCATCCGCAGCAATTCATTGACATCTTTCGGTCTGTCGTTGCGATCCTTTCTTAACAGGTACAGCAATACCTCATCGAGTCTGGGGTATCTCGTCAGTCCCCTGTTCATCTTGCTGGGTGGCTTCGGTTGCTCGGTCAGGTGCTGCATGAACCAGCCCTCGTAGCTCTCAGCTTCGAAAGCGGTGCGGCCGGTGAGCATCTCGTAGAGCACGCCGCCCAGCGCGTAGAGGTCGGTGCGGCCGTCAAGCTCGGCAGACTTCATGCCTCGCCACTGCTCAGGGGCGGCGTAGGTCATGGTCAACAGCGACGCGCCGGTGCGGGTGTGCTTTGTGGAGACTTCCTTGGTGGCTACAATGCCGAAGTCGGCAATCTTGGGTTTCCACTCGTCTCCATCGCGAGCCATCAGGATGTTCTCCGGCTTGATGTCGCGATGGACCAGGCCCAGCTTGTGCGCCGCGCCCAATCCCTCGGCGATGCCTCGGGCAATTTCGAGCGCCATGGGCACCGGCATCGGTCCGCGCGCCATCTCCATCAGGTGGCGCAGGTCAGGGCCGTCGACAAACTCCATGGCGAAGAAGAGCGAATCGTCCTCGGCGCGTTCCAGGCTCTCGCATTCCACCACATTCGGGTGGCGCAGACGGCGCAGAGTCTTCACCTCACGCAAAAAGCGAGCTGTAAAAGATTCGTCCGCAGCCAGTTCCGGCGAAAGAAACTTGAGGGCACGCTGTTCACCCATGAGCATGTGGTCGGCCAGATAGACAGCCCCCATGCCGCCTTGGCCGAGTTTGCGCACAATCTTGTAAGTAGCGCGGATCTCAAGGCCAGGCTTCAGATCGCGAATCTCGTTGAGCAGTGCACCGTGCGTGGGGCAGTTAGTAAGCGAGTCGTGATAGCCAGAGGTGCAGTGCGGGCAGGTCTTCATGCGTACGCAGCTTTCTGATGTAGGGTGGGAGAGTCGGGATCATTCTCCCACCCAGGACACGCAAAAGCAAACTTCGCGTCTCACACAACAGGCTGCTACATGGCGCAGATCGCAGCCCAGGTCGCCTCTTCCACGGGTAAGCCAAGCTGTTGGTTTTCAGCGCGCAGCTTGAGCGTTTGCTCGCCGGGATAGCGCACGGTGCGGCCTTCCTTCTCCGGCTTGCATCCATGAATGGACGCAACCACGGCATCGGCAATACGCTCGCACTCGTCCGTGGGCCCGAGCGTGGCCGGGTGGATGGCAATGAAGATCTGGCTCAGGCCCGATTCCGTGAGGAAGTCCGAAGGAATCTGGTGCGTGGCGCGGCCCAGGGAGAGCATGGCGGCGGTCATATCCAGCAGGATGGAAAGCCCCGAGCCCTTCCAGTACCCCACCGGCAGCGGGCGCATGGTTTGCTCAATGGCCGCGGGGTCGCAGGTGATGTTGCCCTCGGGATCGAAGCCTCCTGGCACCGGCAGCTGCTCCCCGGCCTTGCGATACTTCTCAATCGCGCCAAAGGAAAACTGCGACATGGCCATGTCCAGCACCACGGGCCCAGCCTGGCGCGGAATGCCGATGGCCATGGGGTTGTTGCCGCACACCGGATCGAGCCCGCCCCAAGGGGGCAGGTTCTGCATGGTGTTGGTCCAGCACATGCCAATCGAGCCAGCGTTGGCGGCCTGCCACGCATAGCTGCCGCCGCGCAGCCAGTGGTTGGTGTTGCCCATGGCAATGCAACCGATGCCGTGCGCGCGGCTCAACTCCAGCGCCTGCTCCATGGCCTGCTGAGCGTTCAAGTTGCCAGGCCCCTTCTGCCCGTCCCAGCGCTCCAGCGCGCCAAAGCCGGAGACGCGCGTGGGGCTGGCGTTCACGTCCACGCAGCCGTTCTGGATGGTCTTGACCAGGCGCGGAAAGCGGTTCAGGCCGTGCGTGTAGACGCCGTCCTGGGTGGTCTCGCAAAAGAGCTTTGCGCAGGCCGTGGCGCGGGTGGGCTCCATGCCCAGCTTGACCAGAACCGCCTCGAGTTTCTGTTGCACTTCAGTGAACGTAAGGCGCAGCATGTTTTCCTTCTCCCATTGGCGAGGTCTTGGCCTGCCAGATCATTGTTTTCTCTGTATCCAATTGTGTTGCAGGTCGGCAGGACAAAAAGGGCGCGTCTTCCGAAGCTGTCATCCTGAGCGACCGCAGGCGCAGCCGCAGGGAGTCTAAGGATCTGCAGTTGTTCTTCGCTCACGCAGAAAAGGCGCATGGCTCAAAGGAATCGGCATTGCTCCTTAGAGTTCTAGAAAGAAACTGGAATCCCCATTTGAGCGTTCGCCGCGCCCCTGCAGGGCGCGATATCCATTTTGGAAAGCAAACCCAGGGCTGCGCGCACCGCGCCCCGATGGGGCGCAAATCAGAAAGCAGGACTTAAAACATTTCATCCATCGGGGTCGGCAAAAGCCGGTGGACGACTTAAAAACAACAGCGGATCCTTCGACTCACCACCCCCAGGCTCTGCCCCAAAGAGCCAAGATCGCTCTTTGGGGACCCCAGAGAACGCCTGGGGCCCCGTTCGCTCAGGAGGACAGCGTGCAGGTAGGGAAAGGATTTAGTGATGGAGAGCAACGTACTCCCAGGATCTATTTCCTACTCCTCCGTTTCTTACTCCCTCAGTCCCTACTCCCTATTCCCTGCTCTCTCAGCTCTTCAGCGTCACCGTAATCTGCCGTGCATCGCCTCCCAGCGAGCGGATGGCGATCTCGCCGGTGGCGCGCTTGCGAATGCTCTGGAACTTTTCGCCCCACTCCACCAGCACCAGCGCGTCGTCGGTACACAGGTCTTCCAGGCCCAGGGTGTCCAGTTGCCGCTCGCCTTCCAGACGATACACATCCAGATGGAAGAGCTTCACGGGTTTACCGGCGCGCTGGCCGTCGTACTCATGCAGTAGCGTGAAGGTGGGACTGGTCACTTCTTCGGCCTCGGCAGCTTCCAGCGCCTCGGCAATGCCCTTGACCAGGGTGGTTTTGCCGGTACCCAGGTCGCCGGTCAGCACCAGCAACTGAGGCGCGACCAGCCATTCCACAAGCTTGCGGCCCACTTCGATGGTGTCCAGGCCGCTGGAAGTGGTGAACTGATGTTTGCGACCCTTGGCCGCCTCGGCAATCTCGCTCATAATTGACCCTCGCCCCGCTCTGCGGTGTGCGCCTGCAAACCTTGATCAAGCTTCAACCCCGGCCGCGCACAACGCCCTGCAAAACAAACATAGCCGGTTTCACCGTCGATGCGAAAGAGTTCTTGTGGATGGGAACGAAATGCGCGTCCCAACTGACGCAGCGTATCGGTAGCCAGCAGCGTGTGCTCGTCGAAGGAGGGCGCGTCCAGGCTCAGGTCCGCAGCCAACCCATGCAGATAAACCGCCGCTTCCACGGCGCGTCCCGGCTCTGCCGGATGCTGCGCCAGCAAACCCGCAATCAGGCCGCAGAGCACGTCGCCAGACCCGCCCTTGGCCATGGCCGGATTGCCGGTGGTATTCACCGATGCCGTGCCGTCCGGATGGGCCACAAGGGTCCGCGCGCCCTTGAGCACCACGATTGCGCCCAGCTCGGTGGCCAGCTCGCGCGCCGTCTCCAGGCGGTTGGCCTGCACTTCGGCAACGGTCTTGCCCACCAGCCGCGCCATCTCGCCCGGATGCGGCGTCAGCACCAGCGTCCGGCTCTTGGCCAGCTTGCTCAGCAGTACCGGCTTGGCCGCCAGAATGTTCAACCCGTCGGCATCCACCACGGCCGGCAGCTTGGTGGTGGAAAGCAATCCGGAGAGAAAGCTGGCCGTCTCCCGCGCCTGGCCCATGCCTGGACCAATCGCCAAAACCGACTTTCCGGCCATCAGCAGATCCATGCGCTGGGGAATCAGATTGGCGTCGGTGATGCCGCCGTGCGGAGCAACTTCCATGGGCCACAGCATCAGCTCCGGGGCTGCGGCGGCCACAATCGGCATGGCAGCGGCAGGAACCGCCGCCGTCACCAACCCGGAGCCAGCCCGCAGCGCCGCCAGTGCCGCCATGGTCGGCGCTCCGGCCTTGCCGCCGTTGGTACCAAAGCTGCCCCCCACCACCAGCACATGGCCGTAGTTGCCTTTGTTGGCCGCGGCCGAGCGTGGCTGTTGCACCAGCACCAGCGCATCGCCCGTCCAGCCAAGTTTTAGCTCGGAGACGATCGCCTCGTCCGGCGATCCGATGGGCGCAACCACCACCGGCTGCCGCCAACCGCGCGTCAATTGTCCAAAAACATGCGCCGGCTTAGGCGCGGTAAAGGTAATTACGGCATTGGCCGGAAAAACTCCCTCTTCGGTTGCCGCAGTTGAATCCTCAGGCCAGCCGGAAGGCAGATCCACCGCCAGCACCGGTACGCCGCTGGCCTTCACCCGTTCCATGGCCGACTGCGCCAGCTTGCGCATGGGCGGCTTAAAACCCGTGCCCAGCACTGCGTCCAGCAGCAGATCCAGGTGGAACAGCGCCTCCAGCTTGCCCAGCTGTGCGGAGTTCTCCACCGCATGCACCGTGCCTTCGGGCGCCGCCGCCAGCAGCTCCGCCCAGGCCACTGCGGCGTCGGCCGTAAAGCCATCCGGAGGCCCCAGCAGGATTACGTGCGTCTCAAGGCCCGACTCCGCCAGCAACCGCGCTGCCATCAGGCCGTCGCCGCCGTTGTTGCCCCGGCCGCAGAGCACGGTTACGCGCTGGGCGTCCGGAAACTCCGCCCGCGCAAAGGCCGCAACCGCGCGCGCCGCCCTGCGCATCAGCTCCAGTGTGGACACACCAAAGCGTTCCGCAGTCACGCGGTCGCAGGTTTGCATCTCTGTTGCGGACAAGACTTTCATCGAGACCATGGTACAGCTTTTAGCTCTCAGCTTTCAGCTTCTAGCTTGTTCTTGCTTGCGCGGCCAGCATTCTGTGAGCGTATCCTTCGCCCACTTCGATTTGCTGAAACCAGAATGCAAATCGTTCATCGACACAAGCTGACAGCTGAAAGCTAAAAGCTGGAAGCTGCTCTTCAGCCCATCGCCATCTGCACCAGCAGCCAGCCATTCATTACCGCAATGGCCGCCGCCGTGGTCCAGGCCAGGGCCGTCACCCAGGGCTTGTTCACAAACTCGCCCATCCACTTGCGGTTGCTGGTAAACATGACCAGCGGCACCACGGCAAAGCTCAACTGCAAGGACAGGATCACCTGGCTCAAAATCAAGAGCTTCTCCGTACCCTGCTCGCCGGTGAGCGCCACCACCACCACCGTGGGCACAATGGCCAACAGCCGGGTCAGCATCCGGCGCAGCCACGGAGCCACCTTCATCCGCATAAAGCCTTCCATCACCACCTGGCCAGCCAGGGTGCCGGTAATGGACGAGTTCTGCCCGGAGGCCAGCAGCGCCACCGCAAACAGCGTGCTCGCCCCCGCCGCGCCCACCAGCGGGCTGAGCAGCTGGTAAGCATCCTGAATGGCCTCCACCTCATAGTGTCCGGTGCGATGGAAGACGGCCGCCGCCACAATCAGGATGGCGCCATTCACAAACAGGGCCAGGGTCAGGGCCAGCGTGGAGTCCAGCTTGCCCATCCAGATGGCTTCGCGCTTGCCCTCGCTGGTGCGCTCGTAGTTGCGGCTCTGCACCAGCGACGAGTGCAGATAGAGGTTATGCGGCATCACCGTGGCACCCAGAATCCCGATGGCAATGTAGAGCATGGCCGGGTTGGTGACGATGGCAGGGCTGGGGATGAGGAAGCTGCGAATCGCCAGCCAGTGATCCGGATGGCAGAGCGCTACCTGCACCATGAACAGCACCGTGATGGTCGCGATCAGAGTCATGACCAGCGCCTCAAGGTAGCGCAGGCCCCAGCGCTGCAGCACCAGGAGCAACAGCACGTCGGTGCCGGTAATGATCACGCCCCACATCAGGGGCAGGTGGAAGAGCAGCTCCAGCGCAATGGCGGAGCCAATCACCTCGGCCATGTCGCAGGCGGCAATGGCAATCTCCGCGCCAATCCACAGGAACAGGCTCACCCGCCGGCCAAAAGCCTCGCGGCAAACCTGGGCCAGATCATGCTCGGTGGCAATGCCCAGCTTGAGGCTCAGGCTTTGCAACAAAACGGCCATCAAATTCGACACCATGATGGCGAACAGCAGCGTATAGCCAAACCGCGAGCCGCCCGCAATGTCCGTGGCCCAGTTGCCGGGGTCCATGTAGCCCACCGCAATCAGGAAGCCCGGCCCCGCAAAGCCGGCGAACCTGCGCCACTTGGAACCGGTCGTCAACAGGCGTACGCTGCCATGCACCTCCGGGAGCGAAGGATCGTGCAGCAGGGTCGTAGATGGGGCATTCATCGGCATAGGCAAGGAACGAAAGATGGCTCTGCTCATCAAGCATAGTATGCCATAAGCAGTTAACTCTAGTTAACATTGTTCCGTTAGATTACGTTACGACGAGAGAGACACGCGCAGCCAAACGGCTTCCCCGGCGCTCCTGCCCAGCGTAGCCTTCTGTGCATCCATTTGAAGCGCAATGGTTTGATCGTAGTTGTGATGGGTGACACGCAACCCGACTCCCGGCCCAATTCCGGCCTGATGCAGGTAGGCCAGCAGTTGCGGATCGCGCTCCTGAATGCTGACCACAACGTAACATACGCCCAGCGCAGCCTCCGTCAGCAGCAGCTCACCGCGCTCCCGGCGTGCGGCGGGCGAGGCAGGCAGCACCGCATTGCCGTGCGGGCAGGCTCCCTCCGCTCCCAGCTTTTCCAGCAGCTTGGCCTCAAAGGCGGGGGAAACGGCGTGCTCCAGCCGCTCCGCCTCCTCGTGGATCTGGTGCCATTCCATACCGAAGATCTCGCTCAGCATACGCTCAATCAGGTGATGACGCAGGGCGGTGCGGTAGGCGGTCGCACGGCCGGCCTCGGTCAGCCGGATGGCCCCGTCGGTGTCCGGCTCCACCAGCCCGTCGCGGCGCAGGCGCTTCAGCGCCATGGTCACGGCCGGCGGCGACACCTTGATCCAGTGCGCAATCAGCGCTGGAATCACGGCATGGCCTTCCGCCTCCGCCTCCAGAATCGCCTTCAGGTAATCTTCCTTCGAAGTTGTCGTGGCTGCTTTCATCGCGTGCCCCCAGTCTACAGCCATTGCATGGAGCAGCCTTTGCCCATTTCATGGAGGCATGGCATGCAGGCATTGCATGCAGCGGCCCACCGAGTGCCTTTCTGAACACCCCGGCGGGTGCCCCCTGTCCCTCGCTTTTGGGGACCGGGGAACGGTCCTTTACCCAGCACAGAACTGGCGCGAAGCGCGGTTGGCCGCACCGCAGGTGCTTGCCTTTGTGGGGATGGGGTGGGAGAATGGTCCCGACTCTCCCACCCCATCTCTGAAAGCTGCGAACGCATGAAGACCTGCCCGCAATGTACCTCCGGCTATCATGACTCGCTCACCACCTGCCCTACGCATGGCAACATCCTCAATGAGATTCGCGACCTGAAGCCAGGCCTGGAGATCCGATCCACTTACAGGATTGTGCGCAAGCTGGGCCAGGGCGGCATGGGCACGGTGTACCTGGCCGACCACCTGCTGATGGGCGAGCAACGGGCGCTGAAGTTTCTGTCGCCCGAGGCCAGCGCGGACCAGACGCTGGTGGACCGGCTGCTGCGCGAGGTCAAGTCGCTCCGGCTACTGCACCACCCCAACGTGATCGGCTCCGGTGACCTGGAAAGGGCCGAGGACGGCTCGCTGTTCTTTCCCATGGAATACGTGGAAGGGCCAGATCTGCGCAAGCTGATCGAGATGGCGCGCGGCCCCATGCCGGTGGCCATGGCGCTGGAAATTGCGCAGGGCATTACCAGCGGACTGGCCGCGGCGCATGAGCTCGATCTGGTGCATCGCGACATCAAGCCGGAAAATATTCTGATGGCTCGCAAGGGCGAGCAGTGGCAGCCAAAGATCGCTGACTTCGGCATTGTGGCGCTCAAGGGCGTGGCCACGCTGACCCGCACCGGGCTGGGTATGTTGACCCCGCAATACGCCGCGCCGGAGCAATGGAAGGGCGTGAAGGCGGCAGAGCTGGACGGCCGCACCGACCTCTACGCGCTGGGCTGCATCCTCTATGAGATGCTGACCGGACGGACGCCGTTTGAGTCGGAGAGCTACGAAGGCTGGATGTACCAGCACCTGACGGTAACGCCGAAGCGGCCGAGTGAGGTCAATCCTGAGTTGGCCAGGCAAGACGGGCAGGATGAGCTGGTGATGCAGCTGCTGGAGAAGGAGAGAGAGAAGAGGCCAATCAACTCCGCGTCGTTTCAAGACACTTTGAATAGCCTTTTTCGGCCAAATACAGTGCGCGAATCGATGCAGCCCGAAAGAAGAACCCAGACTGCGGCCCAGCGAAAACCAAGCCCAGCCCCAAAAGTCCAAAGGCCTAAGCGTGCGAAAGAAGAAATCGCACTGGCTGATCCTAAGCCCGTACCGATAGCTTCGTCTCACCACTTGTCTCCTGAAGAATTGCGCAGTGTTGAGTCTGGATTACGACTGACAGGAACTGAAGATTCTGTTCCATGGAGCGAGACATCTAGAACAATGGCAGAGGATTATTACCAGTGTGGACTCGCCAGGGAAAAGAATCTTGACTTCAATAACGTCGCTACTCTTAAATCGATGACCTTTCAGTATGTGATGGCGGCCGAACGAGGGCATGAGGCCGCCATAAGCAGGCTGACTGACCTGCGAAAGATATCCCTCTCACTGTTCCGTAAGAAACTCATCTTCACTGTAGGGGCATACGCCTTTGCATCCACCTGGTTGTATTTCTTTGGCGATACGATGATGGGTAAATCTATGTGGGCTATCAACACATTCTTTCTTGCTCCCCTTATCCTCGGAATACTCCTAACTTGGAAGCTTGTCCTTCTGGATGCTGATAAGATCACACCCTGCCCCCCTAAGAAAAAATAGCGCGGTAAGCGGGTGCTCTGCATCCCTCCCCTTGCCCAGCCCTGCATATGGGTGGCCCTCAGTTTCGCTTCTGGGACCGGGGAAGGCGGCAAGGCTGGATGCGCACCGCTGTGTTGGGGCTAAAGGCCCCCGAAGAGCAAACGCAGATCCCTCGACTCACCAGCAGCTGCGGTGCGACAGACCACTTCGCGGCATTGCATGCAGCAGCCTTTGCGCGGTCCCTACGGGACTCCGGGGTATTTGTGTGGAAGCTTTCCCCACGTTGAAACGTGGGGCTAACATGCATTGTGCCTACGGCACGGGGTTCGATGCTTCGACCAAGATCAAGCCATAAACGAACCGAATCGCTAAGTTTGAGAATCTTCATTCCGTCCTGTGAGCGGTACGCCCATGGGGACTCAGGATGACAGCCTGCGAGGGGTAGGTTCTCCGCGGTGAACGCGCAGCGGTCTGCCGTTTGTGATGCAGGGAACCGCGTCCGCCTCATGCAATGGCGCAAAGCGGGCGGCTTCATGCGGTGCTGCAAAGGAAGCAGTTCCACACCGTGGCGCGAAGCGGGCGGATCCATGCAACGACATTGTTCCCTGCAATGGCGCAATGCTGGTGGCTTCATGAAGTGGCGCAGAGCAGGTAGTTCCATGCAATGGCGCGTAGCGGGCCGCCGCTTGTAACGCAGCCAACCGCGTCCGCTCCATACAACACCGCAAAGCAGGTTATTGCAATGCAATGGCGCGAAGCGCGGTTGGCCCCACCGCAGGTGGCTGCTTCATGCCGTGGCGCGAAGCGCAGTTGGCCACACCGCAGGTGTTAGAACTGCAGCAGGCGGCCCGACTCCACCACTGCGCCCTCGTACTCAAAGAAGTTGTGGGGACAGCTTTGGCGGGCGGCCAGCAGCCAGGCGCTGGCCATGATGCGCTGGCTGCCGGTCAAGGCGTCGTCGCCCATGTAGAAGTAGGCCTCGCACTTCTGACCCTTGTCCTTTTCGTCGTCGGTGTTCTTGGCGGCGTCGGTCAGCTGGGTAAAGGAGCGCTTGTGCTGGAAGTACTCCACCACGGGTCCGGGCCAATCGGTCAGGTTCAGGGTGGCGGCGTCGCGATTGAACTCGTCGCTATCGTCGTGTCCCAGGCGCTGTTCCGCCAGGTGCAGCCACAGCAGGGAGTAGTCGTATTTGCGCAGCTCAAAGGAGCGGCGGAAGTCGCTGGCGGCCTCGGCGGTTTGCCCGTTCAGGTAGCGCGCCAGTCCGCGTGAGAACTGGGCGGAATAGGAGTTGCTGTCCAGCTCCAGGGAGCGGCTGCAGTCCTGGATGGCGGTGGTGTAGTCGCCTTTGCGGCGGTAGCTGTCGCAGCGCAACTCCAGCGCAACCGCCTTCTGCGTGGTCCGCTCGCTGCCCTGGGTGTAGGCGGCAATGGCTTTGTCGTACTCCTCCAGCATGTCGTGGGAGCCGCCCTTCTGGCGATAGCCGTCCCAGTCGTCCGGGGCCAGGCCAATGTAGGTGTCAAAGTCGGCAATGGCCTCGCGTTGCTGGTTCTTGTGACGATAGGCCAGGCCGCGATTGTAGTGGGCAAAGGCGTGTTTGGGGTCGAGGCGGATGGCCTGCGAAAAGTCCTCGATGGCGCGGTCGTACTGGGCGGTGCTGTTGTAGGCGCTGCCGCGGTTGTTGAAGCCGTCGGCGTCGCTGGGCTTGAGGCGGATGTAGCTGGTGTAATCCTCAATGGCCGGGCCGTACGCGCCTTTTTCCGCACGGCACATGCCGCGGTCAAAGTAGGCCATGGGGTAGTCGGGATCGAGGAGCAGGGTGTGGTCGTAGTCGGGAGTGGCCAGGTCGCAGTGGCCCAGCAGGCGGCGCATGGAGCCGCGCTTGTAGAAGCCGTCCGGATCGGAGGGAGCCATCTCGATATAGCGCTCAAACTCCGGGAGGGCGCGCGCATAATCCTTTTTGTGGCTATAGGCGAGGCCGCGGTTATACCAGGCGATGTCCAGATCGGGCTTGATGCGGATGGCGTCGTTGTAGTCCTGAATGGCGCGATCATACTGAGCTTTGTCGTCGTAGACAATGCCGCGATCGTTGAAGGCCACGGCCAGGTTGGGATCCAGGCGCAGGGCGGCATCGTCGTCGGCAATGGCCAGGTCTGGCTGGTCGGTATGCTCATAGGAGCGGCCCCGCCAGTTGAGCGCGTGCGCGTTGTTCGGGTTCAGGCGCAGGGATTCGGTAAGGTCCGGAATGGCCTTGCCGTACTGATGCAGCTTGTTGTAGTCGTTGCCCCGGTTGGCATAGGCAATGGCCGTATTGGCATTGGACTCTTGTCCGCTCTGGATCAACGCCGTACAGCCCTCAATGCTGGACTGCGCATCGTCGCCCGAACACTTTTTCCAGTTCTGGTCACGCGTCTGGCCCACGGCCAGAGATGCACTGATGAGAAGAAGCAACACAAACCAGGATTTCCGATTCACAGCCAGCCCTCCACTTGCAAACCCAGCGGCACGATGGATCATGATACACCGCCTATTCTCAATAGCGGGGAAATGCCGCCAGATTGCGCACAAGCAGCGCCATTTGGTAAAGCCCCCACCCGATCGTATAGGCTGAAGATTCCAGGACCGAAAAACCGCACCTATGACGACAGACGCCGCACGCGCACGCTATCCACTGACCCAGGGAGTGAATCCGTGGCTGGT
>Ga0181529_10000950_pt1 | contig 39964 bp, 32 predicted proteins | sample PEATcosm2014_Bin_36_FD_119763 | JGI IMG/M metagenome (GOLD analysis project Ga0181529, IMG submission 119763) | Peatland microbial communities from MTU Mesocosm Facility, Houghton, MI, USA - PEATcosm2014_Bin10_30_metaG | ecosystem: Environmental > Terrestrial > Soil > Wetlands > Peat | place... | reverse complement strand
TCGGAGCGCGAGTTGTCGCAACTCGCAGCGATTGGGGTGGCTGGAGACGGCCCGGATAATTTCAAAGCGATTCGCCAGGAGACGCGCTGCGGATTGGGACAATCCGCGCTCCGAAAAATTGCAGGAAGAATCAACCATTTCACCAAAAAGCTCCTTCTTTTTCCCAAAAGAACGACCAGTTCGATAAAAAGCTCGTTCTTTTGACAAAAAGAACGACCTTTCCTGTAAAAGGCTTGTTCTTTTGGTTAAAAGAACAACGGTTTCGTCAAAAGAACGTCGGTTTTGGTAAATAGCTCGTCCTTTTGGCCAGAAGAACGTCCTTCTCGCCGGATTCCTTCTCCTTATTGAAGAAACCCTCGCCAAAAACGGCTGGAGCACAAGCCGTGAACCATTTTGCTCAAGCTTTTAACCAGTTTGGCTGGTGCATTTGCCAAAACAAAAGGCGAGGCTGTTGGGCCTCGCCTTCAATTGAAATTTAATTTCGCCTTACGCCTTCTTAACTTCATCTCCCTTTTTCCAGGTGCGCCGGGGCGCCTTGGTGACGAGTCCTTTTTTGATGGCGGCGGCGGAGACGCGGATGTAGCGGACCTCGCCGCTGGGCAGAAGAGCCTTCACGCGCTGCAGGTTCACGTCGAACTTGCGCTTGGTGATGGCGGTGACGTGCGTGCCGATGCCGCCGGATTTCTTGGACTTACCCGAGCGCCAGATAATGCTGCCCTTCATGGGGCGTTTGCCGGTCAATTCACAGATGCGTGACATAAAATTCTTTTGTTAAAAGGCCGCACAGACTACCCGTCGCGCGCGCGAAGGCAAGAAAATTTTTGGGAAATTTCTTTGTGTCCGCGCTGTGGATTTGCTCAATTGACGCGGATGACGCAAACACTCGCCGCGCCGCCGTCCGCGCGGTTTCAATTTTCCAGACTGCACTGGAGCTGGTGGTTCATGGTGGCGGTGCTAGTGCTGGTCGCCGCCGTGCGGGTTCGTCTGCTGAATTCCCCCATCGAGCGCGACGAGGGCGAGTATGCCTACGCCGGGCAGCTAATGCTTCAGGGCATTCCGCCCTACGAGCTGGCCTACAACATGAAGTTTCCCGGAACCTATGCGGCATACGTGTGCATCATGGCTCTGTTTGGCGAAACTCCGGCGGGAATCCATTTCGGGATGATCATCGTGACGACGCTGACGGCGTTGATGCTGTTCTGGCTGGGCAAACGGATGCTGGATGCAACGGCGGGAATTGTCGCCTCAACTTTTTACGCGGTGCTGGCGGCGAGTCCCTCGATGCTCGGGCTGGCGGGTCATGCGACGCAGTTCGCCGCGTTTTTTGCGACCGCCGGTCTGTGCGTGATGTGGCGGGCGCGACAAAGTTCAAGCGGGCTTGCGATGGCTGCGGCGGCGGGAATTTTGTTCGGCACGGCGATACTGATGAAGCAACACGCGGCGTTCATCGCGCTGTGGGCGGCGATTGCTTTTGCCGGAACGTGTATTCGCAAAAGGGAAGTTTCCGCCGGCCAAAAATTCCGGCTGGTTGCTGCGTTCGGCGCGGGGATTGTTCTGCCGTTTGGTTTGTGCTGCCTGATTCTCTGGCGGGCGGGAGTTTTCGGAAATTTCTGGTTCTGGACGGTTCAATATGCGCGGCAATATGCCTCCATCACGGCTGCCATCGTTCCTCTCGCCAAGCTTCCGCACGTTTTTCTCTACCATTTCAACGAGGCGATTTCAGATTTCCCGCTTCTGTGGCTGGTTCCCGTGGCCGGGCTGGCAATCATCTGGCTCGATGAGCGGCTGGGCGGATTGCGGCTATGGACGCTGGGATTCTCCGTGGCGGCGACGGCGACGGTGTTCCCCGGATTTTATTTTCGTCCGCATTATTTCCTGCTGACGCTCCCGGCACTGGCGCTGCTGGCCGGTTGCGGAGTGAGCGGCGCGGGACATCTCTGGCGTCAACGCGCGGCGGTAGAGTCCAAGCTCGGCGACTGGCCGGTCGGGGTTTTCGCATTGGCTCTGGCTGTCGCGATTTTGGAAGATCCGGATGTGTGGTTTGTGCTGACGCCATTGCAGGTGGAGACAAGGCTTTACGGCGTCCGGCCTTTTTCCGCATCGGCGGCCATCGCGGGCTACATCCGGGACAATTCTGCGCCGGATGCGCGCGTGGCCGTGCTGGGTTCGGAGCCGGAAATTTATTTTCTTTCCCACCGCCGCTCGGCGACCGGCTACATTTACACTTACGCGCTCATGGAGCCGCAGCCGTTCGCCCGGAAGATGCAGGATCAAATGATTGGTGAAATTGAAGGAGCCGCGCCGGAATTTATCGTCTTCGAGGACGACCGCATCTGGGAACGGCGCGCGAACTCGGACCCGGCGATTTTTAACTGGTGGGATTCCTACCGGACCAACTACACCCGCGTGGGGCTTGCAGACATGACATCGCCGGTGGACGTGGAATACCGCTGGGGTGCGGACACCGTGAAATATGGCGGGATGCAGGGCGCGGGGCTGGAAGTTTTCCGCAGATTGCGGGCGCATGAATAAGTTCTTCCAGAAAAATTCACGATTGCTCGCCTGGGTCGCCGCCGTCCTGATGAGCGCGGTCGTCGTGCAACTACACTTTGTATTTCTTGCAAACGCCGGCGGTCTTTGGCGCGACGAGGTCGGCCTGGTGAACATCGCGGCGCTGCCGTCGGTGAAGGAGATTTTTTACGCGCTGCTGCACGACCATTGCCCGATCATTTATCCGCTTGTCCTGCGGTCGTGGATGGCGCTTTGGCACACAGACCTGGGCCTGCGCACATTCGGGCTGTGCATCGGCTTGATCCTGACGGCGTCTTTTTGGGCGGCCAGCCGGATGATGGGAAAGGGATTGCCGCTGTTTACACTGGCAATCGTCGCGCTGAACCCGACGGTGATCCATTACGGCGATTCAATGCGCGCCTACGCTCTCGGGATGGCGTTCATCATGATGACGATGGGGTTGATCTGGCGCTTCATTGAAGTGCCGAACCTGCGGCGCGGATTGCTGGCAGGATTTGCCGCGGTCATCAGCGTGCAGACGCTTTACCAGAACGCTTTTTTCCTGCTGGCGATTTGTGTCGCGGGAATGGTCGCGTCATTCCGGCAGCGGCAGCAAAAGAAGGCGGCGTGGATTCTGGCAATTGGATTTGTGCCGGCTCTTTCATTGGTTCCTTACATCAACCCGATTCGCCAGGCGCAATCGTGGTGGATTGTCACGCAGCCCGGCGTGAACCTGAATGATTCAATGGGCCACCTACACGAAATGGCGGGGACAATCTTCGGTGTATGGGTGGCGGTGATGGCACTTGCCGCGAGCTTCGGCATCAGCCGGATATTTGCAAGACTGCGGCAGAATGATGAGCCCGACCAACAGGACTTGCCGGTCTTTGGCGGTGTGACGCTGGTGCTTGGCGCAATCGGTTTTGGCGTGTTTATAAAACTGTCCGGCCTGCAAACACAGGTCTGGTATTACATCCCGTTGTTCTGCTTCACGACGATTTGCTGCGACGTGGTTTTCGCGCGAGCATTTCCTGTCGCGCGGCTTGGCGTGCTGGCTGTTGCAGTCGCGGCTTTGCTAATTTCTCCATCGGCATACTCAACTTTGCGATGGCGGCAAACCAACGGCGACCTGATCGCCGCGTATGTTTCAAAAAACGCCGGTCCGGACGATTTGATCGTCGTCCATCCCTGGTATTACGGACTGACATTCGCCTATTATTATAATGGCCCGGCAAAGTGGACGACTTTTCCGCCTATCGCAGATTATCGTTTTCATCGCTACGATTTGATCAAGGAGCAGCTTCAAACGCCCAAAGCCATCGAGCCCGTTCTGCAACAGGCTGAAAAAACTCTGCGCAGCGGCCATCGCATCTGGATCGTCGGGCAGATTCCGATGCCAAATCCTGACGGGCCAAATCCCGGTGATCCGCCGCCGGCCCCCGGCACTTTGGGCTGGGGCGACCCGCCTTACACGGTCGCTTGGGGCAAAGAATTCGGCTATTTCCTCGTTCATCATGCCACTAATTTCACGCGGGTCGTTGACCGCTCAACCAATTCAATCCCGATCAACCCGATGGAAAAAATGGATCTTTCGACAGCCGGCGGCTGGAAAACAAACCCGCCTTGAACCATCTGCCTCTTGACGAAGTCACAAGCGGCTGCGAACTTTCCAGCGCTTGGCGCAAAACGAATCCTCGTCGGCGACAGGCAGTTTGTTCGCTGACATCGCAAAAGCTCCCGCCGTGCAATCCCTCGTGCGGACGCTGGAGAATGGCGGAGCGTTGTCTTGCGCCGGAATCTGCGCATCCGCACAACCGTTTTTTGCCGCGCTCGTTTCAAGACTTCTTCCGCAACGGCCGGTTGTTGTCGTCACCGGAAATCTGAAAGAACAGGAAAGTTTCCAGCAGGACCTGGAAACATGGCTGACCAGTTCAGGGTTCGGAGTTCAAAGCACAAAAAAGGCCGGCGCGACAACCTCCACTCCCGGCTCAGAACCGGAATCTCTGAATTTGTTTTTCCCCGCCTGGGAAATTCTTCCGCATGAAGGCAAGCTCCCGCACGCCGATGTCATCAGCGACCGGCTGCAAACGCTCGTCGCCCTTTCTGATAAATCCGCACTCCGCACTCCGCACTCCGCACTGGTGGTGACGAGCGTCACGGCGCTGCTGCAAAAAACCTTTCCGCCGGGTGAAATCCAAAAGCGCACCCGCACGCTTCAACGCGGCGATAAAATCGCCCCGTTGGATCTGATTGAATGGCTTGAAGAACAAGGCTACGAACCGGAAGCCCAGGTTTCCCAGAAGGGCGAAATCGCCCTGCGCGGCGGCATCCTGGACGTTTTTCCGCCCGTCAATCCTTGGCCGGTGCGGTTGGAGTTTTTCGGCGACGAGCTGGAATCGCTGCGCGAGTTCGATCCGCTCACGCAGATGTCCCGCGACGAGATTTCAAACATCATTTTGCCGCCCGCCGGTGAACTGGGAATTTTGCGGCAAATGCAGCAGGCAAAAACAACCGGCAATGAAACGGCGCTTGCCACGCTTCTCGATTACCTGCCGGGCAAAACAATTTTCCTGCTTTGCGGGCCGGAACAACTTTCAGCCGCAGCCGAAATTTACGCGCAGGAAGTTCCCGCGAACGATCCGTTCTTCATTTCCTGGCCGGACTTCCTGGAGGAATTGAACCGGCGAGGTCTTTCGTCGGTCGAAATTTCCGCAGACAGGGAGACTGATGAAGGCCGCCGCCAATCCCAAATCGAGAACATCAAATTTGATTCGCTCGACGCCTTTCGGCCACTGGCCGAGCGGGCGCCGGAACCGCAGATTGCCGGGATGCAACGCCGTGATTTTTTTAACCAGTTGCATCGCTGGCTCCGGCAAAATTATTCCGTTCATGTTTTCTGCAACAACGACGGCGAACGACGGCGGTTTGAGGAAATCTGGCGGGAAATGGGTTTTGACAATTCAAAGTCCAAAGTCCCAAACCCAAATTCAACCGATGGCGCACCACCTTGGGCCTTGGAGCCTGGGCTTTGGGTTCATCTCGGCTCGCTCGCTCGCGGCTTTCTGTGCGACGAGGCGAAGCTGGTTGTCGTCACCGACGCGGAGATTTTTGGCCGTTACAAAATCCAGCGGCCCCGCCGCCAGAAATCTTTGCATGCGCTCGCGACTCGTTCGGCGCTGGACATTGATTTCACGGACTTGGAAGAAGGTGATCTGGTTGTTCATCTGCAGCATGGCATCGGAAAATTTCTCGGCCTGAAGGATTTGCCGGCGACTTCCGTCTCAACGCTGCAACGTTTCACCTCCGCGGCGAACCCCGTTACCGAATGTCTCGTCATCGAATACGCGCCGGGAGATCCCTCGAACGAACCGCCCAAGCTTTACGTTCCCGTCAGCGAGGCACATCTCGTCGGCAAATACGTCGGCGCCGGCAAGGTGAATCCTCCGCTCAACACCCTCGGCGGCACGCGCTGGGCCAGGGCAAAGGAGCAGACCGAACGCGCCGTGCGCGACATCGCCTCCGAGATGCTCCGCATCCAGGCCGTGCGCGAGACGCAAGTCGGACATGCGTTCAAGCCTGACACTCAATGGCAGCGCGAATTTGAAGACGCCTTCATCTACGAGGAGACGCCCGACCAAATTACCGCGATCGCCGAGACGAAATCCGATCTGGAACGCGCCAAGCCGATGGACCGCCTGATATGCGGCGACGTCGGCTTTGGCAAAACGGAGGTCGCCATCCGCGCGGCGTTCAAGACCGTGATGGATGGAAAACAGGTTGCCATCCTCGTGCCCACAACCGTTTTGGCCCAGCAGCATTTCAACAACTTCCGCGAACGCATGGCCGACTATCCCGTCCGCATCGAATTGCTTTCGCGCTATCGCACGCGGCGCGAGCAGGACCTGGTGGTGAAAAATCTGGCGGGCGGCGCGGTGGACATCGTCATCGGCACGCACCGCATCGTGCAGGACGACATCGCGTTCAAAGACCTCGGCCTCGTGGTGATCGACGAGGAGCAGCGCTTCGGCGTGCTGCACAAGGAAAAGTTCAAGCGCCTGCGCACGATGGTGGACGTGCTCACGCTGAGCGCCACGCCCATACCCCGCACGCTTTACCTCGCGCTCACCGGCGCGCGCGACATGAGCACGATTCAAACGCCCCCGCACGACCGCCTGCCGGTCGAGACAATTGCCACGCAATACGACGAGCGCCTCATCCGCGACGCCATCCAGCGCGAACTCGCCCGCGGCGGACAGGTCTTCTTCCTGCACAACCGCGTGACCACCATCGAGACCATGCGCTCCAAGCTGCAATCCCTCGTGCCGCACGCGCGGATTGTCGTGGGCCACGGCCAGATGAACTCCGACGACCTCGAGGAAGTCATGACCACCTTCGTCAACGGCGGGGCCGACGTCCTTCTTTCCACGACCATCATCGAGAGCGGCCTCGATATTCCCAACGCGAACACCATCATCATCGACCGCGCCGACCGCTTCGGCCTTAGCGACCTCTACCAGCTGCGCGGACGCGTCGGGCGCTACAAGCACCAGGCCTACGCGTATCTGCTGCTGCCGCGCCACGCCAGCCTGCTCACCGACGTCCGCAAACGCATCAGCGCCATGAAGCAATACTCCACGCTCGGCAGCGGTTTCAAGATCGCCATGCGCGACCTGGAGATTCGCGGCGCGGGCAACCTGCTCGGCTCCGAACAAAGCGGCCACATCACCGCCGTCGGATTCGAGCTTTACTGCCAGCTCCTCAAGCAAAGCGTCTCGTCGCTGAAAGGCGAGAAGGTCAAACCGCGCGTTGACGTCCACGTCGCGCTGGATTTTCTAAACGAGTCAGCAGTCCGTAGTCAGTCGGCAGCAGCTACTGACCACGAACCACTGACTGCCGACCTGCCCCACAACTACGTCACCGAGCCGCATCATCGCATCGAGATTTACCGCAAGCTCGCGCAGGCCACCGACAAGCCCGCGCTGCTTGCCTTGCAGAAGGAATTGCGCGACCGCTTCGGCCCCCTGCCGCCGCCGGTGGACTTGCTGCTGGCCGTGGGCGAACTCAAGATTCTCGCCAGCGAAAAGGCCGTCACCAGCATCGAAGTCGAGGAGGACAAATTAAAGATCACGCGCCACAACGATTTCATCACGCTTGGCGGCAAGTTCCCGCGCCTCACGAAAAAGGATGCCAAGGGGCGGCTCAAGGAAATCAAACGCCTGCTGCTGGCGATTTAGAGTTCCGGCCCTTCTGGTTTTTTGTCTTCGCTTTTTAGAGCCCAGCGTCTCATCAAACTGATCCCTAGGATTTCCAAGTTTTGAAAGGACTTCACCTCTTAATTCTTTCGGAATTTTCTCAATATCCTTTTCGTTTCCTGTAAACTTGAGCCATGTAATGCCTTCCCAAGGAGTCAGAGCGATGAATCCACGACCTACCATGCAGAATTTTCCGTTTTGCGCCGCGAACCGCCTCCTCCACTCCGCGAGAAAACTTTCCGGCGGCCACTCCACCTTGACCGCGAACGGCAGCAGCAGCAGTCAGAGCATTGAAATCCACGTCAAAGATTCCCTTGAACAATTTGGTCAAGAGAAAGAAAATGGCCGCGTGACAGTTCATCAGGCCATTCTCAAAACCATGTCCCCGCCGCACCCAAAAAAGTTGGGGATGGAAACCGCCGTGGCATTGGCCGGCACTGCGTTCTCGGCAATCCTCCTGGCGTTGACGGCGGTGCATGCGGGACCATTGTGGCGCGATGAGGTCAACACTCTCAACGTGGCGCAGATGCCTTCGCTGAAGGATTTATGGGATAATATGTCCTGCGAGTCATTTCCCCCGCTCTGGCCTTTGCTGCTGCGCGGATGCTGGTTTCTCGGACTTGCGGATAGCGATGCAAACATCCGAATTTTGGGGATCTCCGTGGGATTTTTATTCCTCGCTTCACTATGGCTTTGCTCGCGCTGGATTGGGGGACGCACGCCGATAATGAGTGTTGCGCTGCTGGGCAGTCTGCCGGCGTTCATCTTTATCGTCGGAGCAAACCGGGCTTACGGCCTGGCGAGTTGTCTGCTGGTGCTCAGCTTCGGAACGATTTGGCGGATGGTTGAAATTCCGTCGGGGCAGCGGATTTTTTTTGCGGGTCTTGCCTGCTTTCTGTTCGCACATTGCGTGTATTATGATGTGGTTTTCTTATGCGCGATGCTGTCGGGCGCGGCAATCGTGGTGATCCGGCGGCGGCAGTTGAAGACGCTGACGGCGCTGGCAGGAATTGGATTCGTATCGGCGGGATCAATGGCGATTTATTTGCCGATCATCCACCGTGGCTCGGCTTATGTGCCGATGATGCAGGTGCCGTTCTTCAATTTATCAACTTTATGGGACAAGCTCTGCGATGCCCTGACGGCACGGAGCAGTGCGCTGACCGAATACGGCGGGCCGGAAATATGGCTTTGGATTTTTCTTCTGGCGGGCGGGTCAATTGTAGCAATTGCTATGCAGATGGCGAAAGCGCGCCAGTCGCTCAAACAAGATACCGACGCCGTTAAAGTCCGAGTTCGTGCCGACCTCGCACTGTTCTGTGCCGTGAGCATGATTGTCGGAGTGCTGGGGTATTTTGTTTTTTTGTATAGATTACATTATTGGACGCAGGCGTGGTATTACGTCGAAATGTTTTGTTTGTGCGCCATTTCGTTGGACGGACTGTTAGGTGCCAACTGGCCCAAGCTGCGGCCCTGGGGTTTGCTCCGCGTCGGCTTCATGGTTGTGATGATGACCTGGTGCGCGAGGCCAGCTTGGGAGGAAGCACATACACGGCGGAGCAATGTGGATCTGATCGCCGCCGTTCTCAACAAGAGCACTTCCGAGCGGGATTTAATCGTGGTGCAAAGCGCATGGGAAGGAATCACCTTCGACCGCTATTATCACGGTCGGGCCCGCTGGGTGACAGTGCCTCCGGTTGATTCGCACAAGGTGCATCGCAACGACCTCATCATTGAAAAAATAAACCAACCGGATCCGATGGCGCCGGTGTTGCGTGATATTGCCAACACCCTGAACAGTAGCAACAGTGTCTGGCTCGTGGGAAACATTTCATCCAGGCGTCCAGTTAATCCCCCCACGCCAGGACCTCCAATCAAATGGTATGGGTCGTATATTGATTACTGGGGCGGGCAAGTTGCGGTGCTGCTACAGAATCATGCGCTAAACGAGCAGATTTTGGAAATCCCGGCGGGCCAGCCTGTGTCACACTTGGAGAACCTGCCTTTGTCGCGGTTCTCGGGCTACAAATCGGATGCGGAAATTCATTGAACAATTTTCATGTCTGGAATTGCCGGACAGCCGCTATGACTCGATCCTGATCAGCCTGATTGAGACTGTTGTAAAATGGCAGCCGGATCAGCCGCTCGCTTTTCTCTTCGCTCACTGGACAGCTTCCGATCCGCCCGCCCATGCTCTGGCCGACGGGTGAAAGATGGAGCGGGACATAATGAAACACTCCAAGAATACCGCGCGATTTCAGAAATGAAATAAGCGCCTGACGTTTTTTCAGAGTCTGCATGACGAGATAATACATATGGCAGGATTGCTCGCAGTGGGCTGGCACCACGGGACAGCCAATCCCCTGCCCCTTCGCCCAGTCGCGGAGATGCTGGTCGTAATAATTCCAGATACGCCGCCGCTGTGACTGGATGGTTTGCCACACTTCCAATTGGCCGTAGAGAAATGCGGCCAGCACGTCACTCATCACATAACTCGAGCCAATGTCCACCCATGAATATTTGTCCACTTGCCCGCGAAAAAACCGGCTGCGATCCGTCCCTTTTTCGCGGATGATCTCTGCCCGCTCGATCAGCCGCGCGTCATTGATCAGCAGCGCGCCGCCCTCGCCGCAGGTGATGTTTTTTGTTTCATGGAAGCTCTGTGTCGCCAGGCAACCGAATGTGCCGAGCCATCGACCCCGGAATTTGCCGAACAGTCCGTGCGCGTTGTCTTCCACCACGGCCAAGCCATGCCGCGCGGCAATCTCCCCAATTATATCCATCTCGCAACCGACGCCGGCATAATGCACCGGCACAACCGCCTTTGTCCGGGAAGTGATGAGACCTTCCAGTCGTTTCTCGTCAAGATTCAGCGTGTCGGGACGGATGTCGGCAAAAATAATTTTTGCCCCGCGCAACGCAAAGGCATTCGCCGTGGAAACAAAAGTAAACGACGGGACAATCACTTCGTCGTCAGGCCGGATGTCGAGAAGCATCGCGCACATCTCAAGCGCGTGAGTGCAAGACGTGGTAACCATCGCCTTTTGCACGCCCAGCGCCTGCTCCAAAAATGCTTGGCATCTTTTCGAGTAAGTCTGGTCGCCGGCAATCTGGCCGATGCTCATCGTCTTGGAAATATGTTCCAGTTCCTGGCCCAGCAGCGAGGAGCGGTTGAACGGTATCCGGATTTGTTCTACGGAAGGCGTGTCCAAATTGGCTGCGGTTTTTCGGACTGGCGATTTCATTGCACCTTCTCTCTGCCTAATACTTCGAGCGCATCAGGCCCGATGACACGCAGTCTGGGCAGCATGTGTTGGAGGGCAAGTTTTTCCGTATTAGAGTCATTCACCGCAACGCAGTCTTCAGCAAGTATGCCGTGCCGGTTGAGCAAGGGCCGCACTGCAAACAGTTTGTCTTCAGCGTAGAGCACTTCATCGAAAAACAGCGGGATGCCGTGCGCGGTGAGCAACGCGTGAACATTGGGATTTTTCGTTAGCAATAATTGTTTAATTCCTCTGTTGTGGCAATCGAACAGGCTTGCCATGGCTTCCGGATCAGGCTTGCCGTCTTTCCGAAGCAAGGTGTCGTCCAAGTCCCAAAGGACACAGCTAAAATCTTTTCCCTCAATATGGTTCACAAGGCAGCGGTTTAATACCATGCCTGGAAGTAAACTAGGCACTTCGACTTCTAATCCCTTGTAAAGAAATAAAGCCAGCAAGGGAATGTTAACTCCCGCAAGGCGTGTCATCGTCATTGAGCCACCCACACGGGCATTGATCTCCATGAGAGTCAGTTGGCCTGATCGGCTAACCTTAAACTGTGCAAACCACGGCCCTTCAATGCGGATGCGTTCCGCAATCATGCGAACATATTCCTCAATCCGTGAACAAGTGATGGTCTTGGTGCCAAGTGAGATTCCACGACCAATCCGGCCTCGCAACCGAGGACCGCAGAACAACAACCTGCCTTGCAGGTCATTGATGCAGTCAACCGTGAATTCTTCGCCCGGCAAGTATTCTGTAAGGAGCAATCCATCAGCTATGGCAACATCACATTCTTGACGGTTACGCACCACACTATGGCCGCGCGAGCCAGCACCAACATCCGGCTTGGCGTAAGCCGGAAAAACCACAGTGTCGGCGGTGTAAATTTCCGGGACAGGAATTACTCCGACCAAGCGCTCGTAAACGCGCGATTTGGATGTTACCAGCTTGGCCGTGTCTGGATTTGCGGTGATGAAAGTGACTCCCTCAACCTGCCATTTGGAAAACTCTTCAACCAGATTATCCGTCGCTGGAAAAACTGTATCAATGCCATGCACAAACAAAAGTTGCTTGAATTCTTCCCGGAAGCCAGTGCTATCAAGTTTCGGACAGGGAAGATGGTTTCGCAAGATCATGCGGGAAGGGTCGAATTCGACTTCAAAACTGCTGCCTCCGAACAGATGAACCTTGTTGCTCTTAATCAAAGCGTTGGCAATTTCTAGACCGGGCTCGTTGCAGGATGGAAAAACAATTGCTCGATACATGAAATTATCCTTGGAAGAAAATCGCGCGAACATCCATCTTTGTTTCCAATAGCATTGTCATCTTAAAACCTTTCATATCTGCTCGCGAATTGTATACGTTGGCTTGTCCATCGTGCGGAAATGCATCCGCGCCAGATATTCGCCGATGATGCCCAGTGCGAACAATTGCGCGCCGGAAAAAATGGCGATGATCGAGGCGAGAAAGGGAAAGCCCGCGACGCTCGTGCCGGAAATGAAATATCTTCCCAAGACGTAAACCAGCACGCCGATCCCGAACAACGTGAAGAAAAATCCGATGATGCTCGCCAGTTGCAGCGGCAGCACCGAAAACCCCGTCATCATGTTCATCGCGTGGCGCACAAGCTTGCGAAAGTTGTAGTTGGACTTCCCGATGGTGCGCGGATCATAACGCACGCGCACGGAGCCAAAATTCGTCGTGCCCCACGTCAGCAGCACGTCAACGCTCACAAACGGGCCGTGATAATCTGCAAACGCATCGCGCAACTGCGTGCGGAACACGCGCCATGCGCTCACCACGCGCGCCGTCTCGCTGCCCATCGCGCTCTGCAACGCGATTTTGGTGATCATCGAGGCAACGTCACGCATCAGGCCGTGCTGCTCTTCTTCGGGCGTGCCATAGACGACATCGAAGCCCTCGTCCATTTTCGCCAGAAGTTTTGGCAAATCCTCCGGCGGATGCTGCAAATCATCGTCCATCGTCACGACGGTTTCAAAACGCGCCGCGCGGATGCCGCAGAGAAGCGCATTGTGCTGTCCGTAATTCCGCATCAGGTTGATTCCACGAACCCACGGAAAAGAGCGCGACAATTCCTGGATGACTTTCCAGCTTTGATCCCAACTGCCGTCGTTGACGAGCACAACTTCATACTGGCTGGACAGGGAAGCCAGCACCGGCTCCAGTCGCCTGATCAATTCTGGCAGGATCAATTCGCTGTTATAAACCGGCACCACCACCGAGATGAAACGGGTCGTTCTCAATCTGGCATCCATTCAGTTTTCAATGCCGCAGATCGGGTGCTTTGTCACGTCAAAACGCAAGAAGAGATTAATTTCAAATGATCAGAACAATCCCGCCGGCATTTACTCAATCTTCATCCACACCGTTTTCAAATACGCCGGCTCGGCGCGGTTGACGGGGAAGTCCGGCGGTTGCGGGACGTAATGCCGCTGCAGAATCTTCCGGCCGGCCGCCTGGATGGCCGATTCCACGGTGGCAAGAAATTCTTCCGGCGGCCAGTCTGCGGCGTTGGTGGAGGCCAGCAGCACGCCGCCCGGTTCGAGCACGCGGAGCGCGACGGTGACCAGCCGGGTGTAATCCCGTTTGACGCTGAAGGTGCCGTGTTCCTTGGATTGTGAAAATGTGGGCGGGTCCAGCACCACGGTGCGGAACCGGAGGCTTTTTTTGGCGAGCCGGCGCATCCAGTCCATGGCATCGCCGTAAATGAACTGGTGGTTCGAGGGATCGAGGCCGTTGAGCGTGAAGTTGCGTTTGCCCCAGTCGAGATATTTTTTCGAGAGGTCGATGCTTATGGTCGCCACCCCGGCCCTGGCCGCCGCCAGCGAGAAGCCGCAGGTGTAGGAGAAGCAGTTTAGAAGCTGGAAGCTGGAAGCTGGAAGCTGGGCCAAAGAAAAGTCGGCGGAGATGTGGATCGTGGGCGTGAGCAGGCGGCGGCGGTTGTCGCGCTGGTCGAGAAAGAGGCCGACGGAGTAGCCTTCGCAGAAACTCATCTCGTAGCGGATGCCGTTCTCCCGGATCTCGAAGCGTTCGGGCGCGGCGGTGCCTGAGACAAGCTGTGGGGACGCCTCGGCGGTGGTGGAACGGCGGACCTGGCGGGAGAGGATTTTGTGATAAACGCCGCGTGCGTTGAAAATTTTGGCGAGCCGCGACAATTCCTCCTGCTGCGTGGCGCTCAAAATGGTTTCGGACTGGGAGAGCAGGTAGTCGCCGAGCTTCTCAACATACCAGCCCGGCCAGCCGTCGCCCGCGCCGTGAATCAGGCGGCAGGCGTCCGTCGCGTCCGGCTCGATGATGGCGGCGCGCAGGCCGAGGCGCGGGTCGGCGTGGAAATTGGCGGGCGCGCAAAACCTCACCGGCTCGCCGCCAAGGGGATGGGCGAAGGAAATTTCCGCCGCGTGCAGGAAGACGCGCGTGGATGCGGTGCCGCCATACAGGGTGTCGCCAAGAATCGGAAAGCCGCTCTCGGCCGCGTGGACGCGGATCTGGTGCGTGCGTCCGGTGAGCGGGGAAGCTTCCACGGTTCGGAGTCCCGGCATTGGCCCCGCCAGGCCATCTGAAGGCTGCACTGCAAACCTGGTCTCGGCGGGTTCGCCGCCGGGGCCGCTGGCGTATTTCTCACCGGCGCGGGCGAGCGAAGATTTCACGGTGAATTCCTTTTCCGGCACGGCGCGGTCGGTGAGCAGCAGGTATTTTTTGTGAACGCGGCGGTCGGTGAACTGTTCCGTGAGGGATTTGTTGGCGAGTGGCGTTTTGCCGAAGACCAGGAGGCCGCTGGTTTCCTTGTCGAGCCTGTGAACGATGGCGAGCGTGGCCCAGCGCGGTTCGCGATGCTTCAACCAGTCGTAAATGCCTTCGCCGGCGTAGGGCGAAGGGGCGTGGGTGTTCCAGCCGGCGGGCTTGCCTGCCACCAGCAGATGTTCGTCCTCAAAAATCACGCACGGAACCATGCGCCATGAAAGCATGTTCGGGCGCAGGATTGAAGTTTGGAATTTTGGCGTGTGAAAAGACTCGCGGACGCGCGCGGCGCAATTCATTTTATTGCCGTGCATCTGGCCCAACTGCGACTCCGCGACTTCCGCAACTACGCGCGGTTGGACGCGGATTTTGCGCCGGGCTTCCACGTGCTGCTCGGCGACAACGCGCAGGGCAAGACGAACATACTCGAGGCCGTTTACCTGATGGCGACGCTGAGGTCGTTCCGGGGCGTTGGCGGCGCGCAGATGATCCGGCACGGCGCGAAAGGCTATTTTGTCGGCGGCAACGTGGTGGGCCGTGGCGACCACGAGATCAAGATGTATTGGGCGCTGCGCGAGCGGAAGCTGTCGCTCGACGGCCAGGCGGTGAAAAAGCTTGGCGACTATTTTGGCGCGCTGCGCACGGTGGTTTTTTGCACGGAAGACTTGCAGCTGGTCAAAGGCACGGCACGCGCGCGGCGGCGGTTCATGGATTTGCTTCTGGCACAGACGCAGCCGGGCTATCTGCCGTTGCTGCAGCGCTACATGCACACCGTCCGCGCCCGCAACGCGCTGCTCAAACAGTCGCGCCAGGGCGGCACCGACGAGGGGGCGCTGGAAAGCTTCTCCGCCGAACTGGTAAGGTTCGGCAACGAGATCATCCGCGCCCGGCGCGAACTGGCGCCGAAATTTTCACCGCTCGCGAGGCTGGCATATCGCCGTATTTCCAATGACGCGGAGGAATTGCGCATCGAATACCAGCCGAGCGTGAGAAACGATTTCGCCGTGGAGCTTGCGCAATCGCGCGCCCGAGAGAAAAATTTCCGCGCCACGCTCGTCGGACCACACCGCGACGACCTGCAATTGCTGCTGAACGAGAAATCCGCCGCGCAGTTCGGCAGCGAAGGCCAGAAGCGCACGCTGGCAATCGCTCTGAAAATGGCCCAGGCGGAATACCTGGCCGGCATCCACGGTTCGCCGCCAATCCTGCTGATTGACGACGTGATGGGAGAACTGGATGTGAAACGACGGAGCGGATTTCTGCCGCTGCTCGAACACGCGCGCAAAGCGAGCGGCCAGGTTTTCATGACGGCGACGGAAGAAAACTGGCCGCAAGAATTGGGAAAAGAGTTGCAGCGCTGGCAGGTGCAGGCCGGCAACTTAAACCGGTTTTAACCCGTAGATTTTGGATGGCGTTTTTCATTCATCCTCCGGGTGAACTGATGGTTTTCTGCAAAGGACTGTTATCCATGTCAATCTGTCCATCCGTGCTTGAACTCCATTTTTCAGGATAAAAGCGTCCATAACCCGCCCGTTGCCGCCATTTGCGTGAAATTCACCCATTTTCCCTGCAAGAAGCCAAAAAGTGCCATTTTCGACCGTTTTTGGGTGGTTTGGCCGGGCGCTGGATGATCCGGCGGCACAGCTAGACTATCTGGCTGTAAAGCTGGAAGGTTGGGCTGTAAAGTCAGATGGCTGGGCTGCACCGCCCGATGATCTGGCTGTAAAGCCCAAAGACCGGGCTGTGAAGCTGGATAATCTGGCTGTAAAGCTGGATGGCCTGGCTTTTTAGCCAGATGACCTGGCTGCAAAGCCGGAACGTCCAGCGGTAAAGCCAGATGACCGGGCAAAATGGCTGAAACATCGGGCGGGAAGGCCGACGTTGGATTCTGCGACGGTCATGTGGAGGCGGTTCTTTGGTCATTCGCCACAAGGCCCCCAATTCCCAGGCGGATTACTGATTCCAACGGCTTGAAGAAACTGGAGTTTTTCCTGCTTTCCAGTTTTCCCCGTTCACTGATAGCCTTGACCCATGCGAATTTTGTCAGGCATCCAGCCCAGCGGCACGCTGCACCTCGGAAATTATTTCGGGATGATGCGTCCCGCCATCGAGCTTCAGGAAAAAGGCAACGCGTTTTATTTCATCGCCGATTATCATTCGATGACCTCGCTGTTCGACGCAGATGAACGGCGCAAAAATACCTTGGAAGTCGCCCTGGATTTTCTCGCGTGCGGTCTTGACCCGAAAAAATCCGTCTTCTTCAAGCAGTCCGACGTGCCGGAAGTCTGCGAATTAAGCTGGCTGCTCTCGACAGTCACGCCGATGGGCATGCTCGAACGGGCTACGAGCTATAAAGACAAAATTGCCAGAGGCATCGCGCCCATGCACGGCCTGTTTGCCTATCCCGTGTTGATGGCGGCGGATATTTTGATTTACGACTCGAACGTGGTGCCGGTCGGCCGCGACCAGAAACAGCACCTCGAAATGACGCGCGACATGGCCGTCAAGTTCAACGAGCAATACGGCCAGACCTTCGTGATCCCCGAACCGCAGATTCGCGACGAAACCGCGCTCGTCCCCGGCACGGACGGCCAGAAGATGAGCAAGAGCTACGGCAACACAATTGAGATTTTCGGCGACGAAAAAGCCATCCGCAAAAAAATCATGGGCATCACCATGGATTCGAGAACGCCCGCCGAGCCAAAGCCTGATGCGGAAAAAAACCTCGCGGTGCAATTGCTCAAAATTATCGGGCCGTCTGATTTTGCAAATGCCTGGGAAGATCGCTTGCGTGCCGGCGGACTTGGTTACGGAGATTTGAAGAAGGCGTTATTTCAGTGCTATTGGGATTATTTTGCCGGTGCGCGCAAAAGGCGCGCCGAACTTGCGGCCAATCTGGATTATGTCAACGACGTCCTTGCCGATGGCGCGGCCAAGGCGCGTGCGCTGGCGCAAACTGTTTTGAAACGCGCTCGAAGAAACTGCGGCTTGGAATGAATCCGTCCGCCGCAAACCAGACTGCGGCAACCCGCTTGCGTCTCCGCATCACCAGCGCCGCCGAATCCATTGTTCGCGCCGGCCATCCGTGGCTTTTTGCCGACAGCATACACGAGGCGAATCGCGCCGGGCAAACAGGTGAACTCGCCGTCATCTACGACCGCAAAGACAAGTTTCTCGCCGTCGGCTTGTTTGATTCTGACTCGCCCATCCGAGTCCGTGTTTTACACGCGGGCAAGCCGCAAATCATTGATTCCTTTTGGTGGAATACGCGTCTGGAAAGAGCGCTTGTCGTGCGCCGCGATTTGTTTGACCAGCAAACCAACGGCTATCGTTTGATCCAAGGCGAAAGCGACGGCTGGCCGGGATTGGTTTTGGACAAATACGATTCAACGCTCGTGCTGAAAATTTACACGGCGTCCTGGCTGCCGCGGCTGGAAGAAACCGTCTCGTTGTTCAAAGATAAGATTCCGTGCGAACGAATTGTTTTGCGCTTGAGCCGGAACATCCAGCCAGTCGCAGAAAAACAATTTCAATTGCGCGACGGACAAACCCTTTTCGGCCCGGAGCCAGACGCGCCGATGATTTTTTTGGAGAACGGAATCCGTTTTGAAGCCGATGTTTTACGCGGACAGAAAACCGGGTTCTTTCTCGACCAGCGCGAGAACCGAGCCGAGGTCGAAAAACTGGCGCGCGACAGAAAAGTTCTCAACGCCTTCAGTTTTTCCGGCGGTTTTTCGGTCTATGCCGCGCGCGGCGGTGCAAAATCCGTGACCGACCTCGACATCAGCACGCACGCACTGGAATCGGCAAAACGGAATTTTGCGCTAAACAAAAATTTTCCGGGCGTCGCGGATTGCCGCCATGAAACCGTCCAAGCCGACTGCTTCGATTGGCTGGAAAAATCGACGGACAAATTTGATTTAATCGTGCTCGACCCGCCATCGCTCGCAAAACGCGCGGTGGAGCGTGAAGGCGCCATCCGCGCTTATGAACGGCTGAATTTGCTCGGCATTCAAAGGCTTGCCGGCGGTGGAATTCTAGTGGCCGGCTCGTGCTCCGCGCATGTTTCCGCGGCGGAATTTTTTGATGCGGCGCGCGGCGCGGCGAGAAAATCCGGGAGAAAAATTTCTGAATTGAAAGCGAAATTGCATCCGCCGGATCATCCGGCCGGCTTCAAGGAGGCGGAGTATCTCAAGGTGATTTACCTGAAGTTTGCATCGTGAACAGGCGGCCAAATCATCTGAAATTCATTCGTGGCGGACAGTTGGTAGTCGCTGGCCGCGCTGGGTTTACTTTTCGAGCGGCTGACAAACCTGATTGCGATTTACATTTGATTCTTACACGGTAAAAATTGGCCGTTAACCGACGAGTCGGGCGTTCTGAATGCAACAAGGCCAACCCATAAACTCCTGCGAAGATATGAACTCGGACTCACAAATCCGTTCCCAAGCATTTACCGCTTCGGTTTTACGGTGGAGTCAGCAATGCCCCATTTTGCCGATCGTCCTAGTGGCCCTGCTGGCAGTGGTCGTCAACTGCTACCCCGTCATTTTTTGCGGCAAAAGCATGGTTTCCCCCATGTCAACGGGCACGCTCGTTTACAACTGGTGGCCGCCTTTGCCGGGCATGGCGCAGTGGCCGGTCCGGACACCGGATGTTGTCAATAACATGCATGGCAGTGATACCTATGCCATGATGTGGTGGGGGGTTCCGATGGGGTTTGTCGAGTCTCGGAGCCTGCTGGAACATGGCGAGCTGCCTTTGTGGAACCGATACAGCCACGCCGGTGAAACCCTCATCGGGCAGGCGATTTCAATGCTGGGTGACCCGCTGCAATGGCTGGTCATTCTGGGGCATGGATCGGCCTGCGCTTGGGATCTCAAGTTTCTGGCCGCGAAATTTCTCTTCTGCTGTGGTTTTGGGCTGCTCGTTCTTCGGCTTTTGGATAATCACATTTTATCGCTGATTTATTCCGCCCTGGCGGCATATTGCGGTGCTTTCTTTTTCATCAACAATCATCCGGCCTTTTTTGTTTTCAGCTATGCGCCCTGGATCCTGCTGGCGGCGATCGAATGGTTTGATTTGCATTCCGACCGGCGGGCGACCTGGGGATTGATCTGGTTATTGGCGAACTTTGCCTGTTTCAACGCCGGTCATGTGGAGGTAGCGGTGGCGCTGATTGGCGGGTTGAATTTGACCGCTTTGATCTATGCGCTGACGGGTAGTCGAAACTTTGTGAGCATGATCCGGGTTCTGGGCCGCGTGGGACTTGGCACGCTTCTATTTTTAGGTCTGACCGCCCCGGTTTGGTTGTCGTTTCTGGTTTCCCTTCCCGGTTCTTTCACCGCGCACGAACAAATCAATGTGACTCTTCTTCCGACCAAGATTTTGGCGGGCATTTTTGACGACCTTTTTTATCTCCTGCTGCAACCCAATGTTGCCACCGCCCCCGGCACGAGCCTCCTGATTTTGGTAGGCTGTTGTCTCAGCCTGTTTCGCTGGCGTCAATTCAAAGGTGAACGCTTCTATTGGATCAATAGCGGAGCCATCGCGTGGTGGATTGGCTGCATTTTTGGCTGGGTTCCGTCTTCTTTGATTGCCGCCGTTCCACTTCTGAACCGGGTCGGCCATGTGGAAACCGATTTTTCCTATCTGCTGGTTATGCATCTGACCATACAAAGTGCCTATGGTTTCAAAACTCTGACCGGCAAGATGAAGCTGGGCAGGTTGGTCGTCGAATTCATGTGCATCGCCGGCATTTTTGCGGGTCTGGTTTTATTGTATTTATCTGGAAATGCACACGAGCCGGAGGTGCCGTGGAATTATTTCTTGTGCGCTGCCGCCGGAGCCATGGCCGCACCGCTGCTGTTTGTTTTTCTACAGCATCGCCAGCAGCAAATGCTCCTGCTGGGTTGGGCGGGCATTTTGATTCTGGGATTCATCCCCAACTTCCGTTTCGGACTTTATAATTTTGGAAATGACTACCTGCTCATGCTGCCAGGCCCCCGGGTGCGGCTCAACTCGCCGAGCGAAGCGGTCAACCAAATCAAGGCGGACACATCGGGGCCGTTTCGCATGGTCAACATTCCGTGGGGCTTCATGGGCAATTATTCGGCAGTCTATGAGCTGGAGGATATCCGCTCATGTTCGCCGTTGAGCAATGGGGAATTCGTTGACCTCATCCGCCAGTTTCCCGGCATGGAACTCAGCAGCGTTTGGGAACTGGAGGTGGTGAACCCGGTCCAGGCGCAGCCGCTGTTGAATTTCCTAAACGTCAAATATCTGCTGGCGGCACCGAAGACTGACCTCGGCGAAAAACTCGGCTTCCGCCTGATCGCACGCCACGATTTTGCCATCGTCGAAAACCTGGACGTGTGGCCGCGGGCATTTTTTGCGAACCATGTGACATCCATTGCCACCACCGAAACTTTCATCCAGCATCTCGCAACCAACGGCAAACAGCCGTTTGTCAGCTTAACCCCGCAGGACATTCATGACCACCCTGGACTGCTGCCGCTGGTGAGCACGAACGCTGCGACAATTACGCCGGCGACCAATTACCGGCTGTCGCCCAATGCCACGGAGTTTGATGTCCATGCCGCTTCCGCCGGCGTGGTCTGCCTGACGGAAGGACAAGCCCGGGATTTCACTGCTACGGCGAACCATCAGCCGAAAGCAGTTTTGACTGTCAACCGCGCATTCAAGGGCATCTATCTGGATCAACCGGGCGACTACCAAGTGCAATTTACCTACCGACCCCGGCACTGGCGGCTGGCCTGCATGCTGTTTTGGATTTCAGCGGGCGGTGTGGTTGCTCTGTTGGCGATGAATGCTCGCCGCACCCGGCATCGGCAAACTCAACGAACCTCCTGAAAAACTAATCACATGGATTTAACATCTGGAAATAAATGCACGGTCAAAACCTGCTTGGTCTGCAACGGGCCTCGGATTTATTACCTGTTTTCAACCTCCGATTATCGCGTGGTGCGGTGCGATGATTGCGGACTGGTGTTTCTTAATCCTCAGCCCGGCGATGGCGAACTGTCCCACATTTATGGCGCGGATTATTTTCTCGGTAGCGACACCGAGGCCGGACGCCGGGCGGTCAGCGAAATCAAGCAGGCCACGGCGCGTCTTTATCTGGTGGAAAGCCGCCGTTATTCCGGCTTGAAAAACGGACGCTTGCTTGAAGTCGGCTGCGGCGACGGTGATTTTCTCGTCACGGCGGAAGCCGAAGGTTGGCAGGTGACGGGCGTCGAATACTCGATTGCCGCCTGTGAAAAAGCGCGGAACCGGCTCAAGCAGGGCGACGTGCGGGTTGGCGAATTGGCGCAGGCCGAGCTGCCGTCGGAACAGTTTAATTTTTGTGTGCTGTCGGATGTCATCGAACACGTCCGCGACCCGCTCGCCTTTCTGCGCGAAATCCATCGCGTGCTCAAGCCCGGCGGCACGCTGTTCATCGCCACGCCGGACATCGGTTCGTGGTCCGCCCGGATCATGAAACAAAAATGGATGGAATTCAAAACCGAGCACTTGGTTTATTTTGACCGGCACACACTCCAGACCGCGCTCATCAAATCTGGCTTTCGTGATGTCATCGTCGGAGCAGGCTGGAAAATTTTAAGCTTCGATTACGTGCGGCTGCACTTCGACCGTTTTCCCGTTCCGGTGGTGACGCCGCTGATAAATTTTTTCGTCCGCATTTTGCCGCGCCAGTTGCAGTTCAAGCATCGCCGGCTCGCCGCCAGCGGCATGATGTTGTTTGCACGCAAGGCGGAAATGCGTCCTCAGCCGGTCGTGTCCGTGATTGTCCCCGCTTTCAACGAGGCCAAAACTTTCGACGCGCTGATGGCGGCGTTGATGCAGAAGGAAATGCCGAATTTGCAAATGGAAATCATCGTGGTGGAAAGCAATTCCACCGACGGCACCCGCGAAATTGCCTTGAAATATCAAGGCCATCCGCGCGTCAAACTCATCCTTGAAGACCAGCCCCGCGGGAAAGGCCGTGCCGTGCGCACCGGCTTGCAGGCCGCCACCGGCGACTACGTTTTGATTCAGGACGCCGACCTTGAATACGATCTGGAAGACTACGATTGCCTGCTGGAACCGCTCGTCGCCGGTCGCAGTGCGTTCGTGCTCGGCTCCCGGCATGGCGGCCAAAAAGTCTGGAAAATGCGCCAGTTCACCGGCCAGCGCGGCTTGAGCCTGTTTGTAAATCTGGGACACTGGTTTTTTTCGACACTGATCAATGTGCTGTTTTGGCAGCGGTTACGCGACCCCTTCACGATGTTCAAGGTATTTCGCCGGGACTGCCTTTACGGGCTGGAGTTCGAATGCGACCGCTTCGATTTCGATTTTGAACTGCTTATAAAACTCATTCGCAAAGGTTATCAACCGGTTGAACTGCCGGTGAACTACCGTTCACGCTCGTTCAGCGAAGGGAAAAAAGTGCGGATGTTCCGAGATCCGCTCACCTGGCTGAAGGCGCTCATCCGGCTGCGCTCGGTAAAGCTTGATCCGATGCAGGTGGTTGAGCGGACAAAAAATGCCAAGCCGGCCGCTGGCCCGAAAGGCTAGACGATTTTCAGCTTCGGCAAATCTTGCGAATCCACGAGGCCGACCGGCTCCCGCTTCGCGTTGACGACGATCAAATCGTCAATGTTTCGCTCGTTGAAAATTTTCAGCGCCTCGACAGCCAGCGCGTTTTCGGAAATGCAGATCGGTTTTGGCGTCATCACTTTTTTCAACGGCAGCGACAAAAGATTTTCATCCGTCGCCATGCGCCGGCGGAAATCGCCATCGGTGAAGACACCGGCCAGTTTCCCACGGGCATTCACAACGCTCAAGCTGCCCGACTTCGCGCGTGTCATTACCATCAAAGCTTCTTTGACCGGCAAATTTTCGCCCGCAACCGCATTGCGATTTCCCGTGCGCATGATGTCGCCGACGCGCAGAAGCATCGCGCGGCCAATCGCGCCGCTCGGATGCAGCTTCGCAAAATCTTTCTGCTTGAATCCGCGCGCCTGCAAAACCGCCATCGCCATCGCGTCGCCCATCACGAGCATCGCCGTCGTGCTGCTCGTCGGCGCGAGGTTGAAAGGGCACGCTTCCTTCGGCACTTTGACATTGAGCGAAATGTCGCTGTGTTTCGCAAGCGACGATTTCAAATTGCCGGTCAGCGAAACAATTTTTACAGAAAATCTTTTGAGCGCGGGCAGCAGATTCAGCAGTTCCTCCGACTCGCCGGAATAGCTTAATGCGAGAATGATGTCGCCGTCATTGATGATTCCCACGTCGCCGTGCAGCGCGTCCACGCTGTTTAGCACGACGGTGGTGGAGCCGGTGCTGGTGAGTGTGGCGGCGATTTTCGCGCCGACGTTGCCGGATTTGCCGATGCCGACGACGACAATTTTCCCGCGCCGCTTGACCGTCTCGACAATTGTCTCAACCGCTTCATCAAACGAACCGTCCAGTTGCGCGCGCACTTTTTTGAGCGCGGCAATTTCGATGTCGAAAACTTCGCGGGCTTTGGCGAGATGATTCACACGTTGAGAATGCCGTTAAAATTGACTCGTTTCAACCAAGAAGCAAAATTCTTCGGTCGGCTTCAGTTTGTTTATCTGCTGGCGGTGAACTGCTGCGTGACGCGGTCGAGACGTTTGTTGTCGGTTCGAATCCGCGCCGCGAGAGTTTTGGCGGCGGCCTGCAAAAATGGCGCGGCCACGTCGGGCGCTTCCCGCACCAGCCGTTCAAACGCGATCGTGGACAGCTTCAACACCGTGCTGTCCTTGTTGGCGACCACGTCCGCCGAGCGCGGCCCGTTGTCGAACAGCGCCATGTCGCCGAAAAAATCGCCCGCCCCGAACGTCGCCAGAATGGTTTCCTTGCCGCCGCTCGTTATCCGCGCGCGCAGCTCGCCGTCAATGATGAGATACATCGCGTCGCCGGGATCGCCCTGCTTGACCACCACCGCCCATTGCGGCAGTCGTTCCATTTCCATGAACTGCGCCAGATGCGCAAGCTGCGCGTCGTTCAAGCTGGCCAGGATTTTGATGCGCCGCAACGAGCCGGGCTTGATGCCTGCGGAAGAAACCGCGATGGAAAATTCCGTCGCCGATATGGGATCGAGAAATACCTTGAGTTTGACAAGCTCTGGAATTTCCGCCGCACGCAGCCAGCTTCCGGTGCGTCCGGTGAAAACCCATGTCTCGGCCAGCACGCGCCCGTCCTTGATCCAATCAATGAGCGTTGACAGCTCCACCGGACCGTAGGCGGCAAAGTCAATACCCCAGATGAAAAACTCATTGGCGGTCGCTTGGTCTGACATAAAACTCCAGGTTAAACTATTCCGTGTTCGGATAAGAGCCTAGCACTTTTACAAAATTGCAGTGCGCGCCGAGAATTTGAATCGCCCGAGCAACCTTTTTATCCTGCGCGTGTCCGTCGCAATCAATGAAGAAAAAATACTCCCACGCCTTGCGCTTGCTCGGACGCGATTCGATCTTCGTCATGTTGATCTTGTTGCGGCGGAACGCGGCGATGGCCTCGTGCAACGCTCCAACTTTGTCGGAAACGCTCACCATCAGGCTCGTGCGGTCGTTGCCCGTGGGTGGGCTGCATTGGCGGCCGAGAACAAGAAAGCGCGTGGCGTTCGCGGTGTTGTCCTGGATGTCCTGCTCCAAGATTTGTAATTTGTATTTTTCCGCCGCCAAAATTCCGGCGATGGCCGCCGTGCTTTTTTCCTTCGCGGCGAGTTCCGCCGAACGCGCGTTGGACGACGTCTCAATGATTTCCACGCGCGGCAGATGATTTTGAATCCAGCCACGGCATTGCGCGAGCGATTGCGGATGTCCGTAAAGCTTTTGAATTTTCGAGCGCGGCGAATTGCTCAACAGACACTGCTGCACCTTCAAAACAATCTGCGAAACGATTTTCAGATCGCTGTCCACGAACATGTCGAGCGTGTGCGTGACGACGCCTTCCGTGGAATTCTCCACCGGCACCACGCCGTAATCCGCGCGGTTCTTGGCGACCTCGGTGAAAACGTCCGCGATGGTTTTTTGCGATGCGTAGCGCAGGCTCGAACCGAACCGGCGGATGGCCGCCTGATGCGTGAACGTCGCCTCCGGGCCGAGATACGCGATGGTCATGGTCTTTTCGAGCGCGAGCGCGCTGGACATGATTTCGCGGTAGATCGCGCGCAACTGCTCGTCGGTCATCGGCCCGGCGTTGGACGCGCAGACGCGCTCGAACACAGCGCGTTCGCGATGCGGCGCGTAAATCTCCTCGCCCGCCGCGAGCTTGATGTCGCCGATGGCGAGCACGTGGCGCGTGCGCTCGTTGAGCAGCCGGACGATGTCCGCGTCCAGCTTGTCAATCGCCTTTCGATGTCCGGGAATGTTCAAGCGAATGAAGAATGAAGAATTGCGAATGAAGAATCAAACCTGTTTCGTGCGAAAAAATCAGGGTGCAGACTTAAATAATCTGCTTGCTTTTTTCGGCTGTTCTTTGTTTCAGTCTAGGAGAGTCTTGAATCAACCTATGCTTTTATGAAGACAACTTTTATCAGATGGAACACCGTAATTTTGTCCATGCTGGCTTTTCTGGCTTGTGCGCATCGGTCCAGCGCACAGATTTTTACAAATTCTTACTCATACCCAGTGGGAAATTCCCCTGCTGGAATCGCGGTGGCAGATTTAAAAGGCGACGGCAAACCGGACTTGATCTGTGCAAATAACGGTGACAACACCCTGACGGTGCTGACCAATAACGGGAGCGGTTCTTTTATTTCCAATGCCACTTACACCGTGGGCATGACGCCGGTTTCGGTCGTAGCGGTGGATGTAAATGGCAATGGCAAGCTTGACTTGATCAGCGCAAATTCCGGTGACAATACTTTGACCATTCTGACCAACAATGGAAACGGGACGTTCACATTTTCCTCCTCGAATGCAGTGGGACAATCGCCCAACGGCATCGCGGTGGCGGATGTGAACGGTGATAAATCCCCGGATTTGATCAGCGCAAATTACGGCGACAACACTTTGACAGTGTTGACGAATAATGGAAGCGGCGGCTTTGGCTCCAATGCCACTTACAGCGTCGGACTCAATCCCCAATCCGTCGTGGCTGCGGATGTCAATGGAGACGGCAACGTGGATTTGATTGCGAATTTTGGCGGCAACTATTTGATAGTGCTGACTAACGATGGAAGCGGCATTTTTGGCTCCAATGCCGTCTACGCCGTCGGAAATGGTGATGTTTTTATTGCAACGGCGGATGTGAACGGTGATGGATCCCCGGATTTGATCACTGCAAATGTTTATGACAATACTGTGACAGTTTTGACGAATAACGGAATCGGCATTTTTAGCTCCAATGCCACCTACAACGTCGGGTCCAGCCCCGTGTGTGTTGTAGCGGCAGATATAGATGGCGACGGCTCTCCGGACCTGATTACCGCGAATTATGGTGATAGCACCTTGACAATACTTACCAACAACGGCAGCGGCATTTTTGGCTCCAATGCCACCAACAACACTGATAACGGACCCGTTTTTGTTACAGCCGCAGATGTGAATGACGACGGCGCCCCGGATTTGTTAAGCGCGAATTACAATGTCAACACCCTGAACGTGCTGCTGAATTCAGGCAACCCGCCAAAGCTGCAAATTCAACTCACAAACTCCCATGCCGTGCTCATTTCATGGCTGCCTGCGTGGCCCGGTTATCTTCTACAAAACAATTCAAACCTCGCCACGACCAATTGGGTCAACGTCATCAATCCGGGCGGGAAAAACCACGTCACCATTTCGCCCGCCACGGGAAAGAATTTCTACAGGCTGCGATATCCATAACAATCCGACACTAATTTAGGGGTCCGGATTTATCGAATCGCTCGCTATTGGTGCGGTGTTTTTTTCGCCCAATTTCAACTGCTCCGGCGGCGCAGTCGCCAGACCAGGATCAGCCGTGACGGGCGCGGGCGGTTCCGGTTCCGGCATCGGGGTGCTGTTGCCGCGTAATCGGGCGGGCACTAAACCTTCGCGCCCGGCGGACGCTGATAATCCGCCGCCACATAAAACGGCGCGGCCTGACGGAACAGGCTTTCGATATAGGCAGGGTCCTTCTCATCCAGCAAACCCATGTCTGTCTCATAGGTTTTGGTGTGACACACATGCACCGTGAGGTTCAGGTCATGGAAAATCACATCCTCGCGCGGGTCCATCAGGATCAGGAGCTGATAGCGCGGCAGGCCTGACGATTTTTTGCCGAACACCCACGCCGCCCGGAAATTCCCGTGCCGCCGCATGAATTCAAACGCCCGCTGGACCATTTCCGTCGGGTAATTCGCCGGGTTCAAGATGTCGAGCTTGAAGTGCTCTCGCCCGGTCTTGTTCACTCCCGTGACCCGCAGCGCCTCGCCATTGGCCAGGTCGCGCATCAAGTCCGGCCAGATGGTGATGGAACCCGTGGCGCATCCCTTGTTGATGACCGCGCCAAACTTGGTGCTGCCGAGAATCTCCAGCAACTGCATCGCTGGCATCGTGCAGACTGAATACTTGCGCGCCGGAACACGGCCCTTCGCCAGCCCTTCATCCGCCCGCTCCTCCGAGGAAAACACCGGCACCGCATCGCCTTTTTCTTCGCGCAGCAGGGCGAACGGGAAGGGTGCGCCGTTCTTGATCTCCAGCATCTCGCCTTCAATCTCCGGATGGAACGGTATGAGCGCCCACAACTCGCCCTTGCACAACGCGCGGCAGAAATCGGGAAAGCCGGCCTGCGACCGCGCCATCGCCTTGATGGCCCGGTCCAGTTCGTTCATGGGAATGAAGTCGCTCATGTCAATCCACTCTGTTTTCCATCTTGCCTTGCACAAATTGACACGAATTGGAAGTGCGTCCCCGTTGACGGGCGGCGGTTTTGGGGATTTGAGATTTCATATTTCAAAGTTGAGATTTGAGATTTGAGATTTGAAATTTCAAATTTCAAATTTTCGATTCAGGCTTGGGCGGGTTGGGGAATGGCGCGGGCTTGAAATTCTCCTTCAACTTGCGCGTGAAGGCGTCCGCGCGCTGTTGCTGCTCGGAATTCCGCCGCGATGCCTGCGTCAACCGCCGCTGGCCGGCAATGGGCGATTCCTGCAAGTTCGCCGCCCACGCGCGCAACTGCCGCGAGCAGGATTCGGCGATGGATTTCAAATTTGAAATTTCAGATTTCAAATGCGTGAAGCGCGCGAGCCGTTCCAGGAGGCACAGCATGGAGCGCACTTCGCCCGCCGAACCGCGCGCGATGTAAAGAAACGCCAGCAATTCCGATGTGGTGCCACGCTCGAATCCCTCCGCCACGTTGTTGGAGACGGACACCGCCGCGCGCTCCAACTGGTCGCGCAGGCTGTGTTGCGGGCCGAACGCCTTGTCGCCGGTCAGCGCGTAAATCTTTTCCGCCAGGCCGATGGCCTCCTTCCAGACCGGCAGATCTTCAAAACGCTGATAGGTCATTTCAGGATTTCAGATTTGAGATTTCAGATTTGAGATTTCAGATTTCAGATTTCAGATTTCAGATTTCAGATTTCAGATTTCAGATTTGAAATGTGAGATTTGAAATTTGAAATTTCAGATTTGAAATTTCAAATTTTCGATTCCGGCCCGGTCGGCGGTGGGGGCGTGGGGGTGCTGTTGCCGCCGTGGTCGGGCGGGAAGGTGTTCAGCAGAAATTCGTCGCGCACGCCGATGTTGGCGGGGTCGGTGGCCGGATGTTGCAGGTCGGCGGCGTTCTGGATGGTCAGGATGTTTTCGTAAAGCGTCGTGGCGTCGGCGTTCTTTTGCACGGTGGTGCCCTTCGCGCCGCTGATGGATTTGACGCGGTATTGTTCGGCAGGCCCGAACGCGGTGCGCGCGGTCTGGATGGCCGTGGTCTCCGCATCCGTCCAGCCCTTGAGTTTCAACGCCGCAAGGTTCGCGGGGATAATCAGCGAGCCGAGGACGATGTCAATGCGCCCGAGAAACGACCTGAGGTCGTTCTGGTGCGCGCCGATCTGAAACTCCTGATGCAGCTTCACGGTCTGGCCGGGAAAGGCGAGCTTGGCGGTCTTGGCCGCCTGCGCAAAGCCGTGGTGCAGCACTTTCAGGCTGGCGATCTGGGCTATGGTGAGGGGGCCGAGTTCGCCTTTTGCATTTTTTTGAGTGGTGACATCGGCGGAAACTTTTTTGCAGAGCGTGTCGGCGGCGGTGAGGTAGCCGGAGGGCAGGCGCGCGGCGACTTCGGGGTGGTTGTTGGCGGCGGCGATGATGAGCGCGCCGTCGTGAGTGATGACAAGAACAGGAACGTGAGGAGTATTCATAAGTGTCGGTGCAACGGCCATGGCGATGGGTCGTCGAATTTCAACCCCGTCATATTCCACATTAAACCCGGCGTATCCCAGTTCGGTGCCATGGCATTAATTTTTGTTCAACTTTTATCTTAAAACAAAATGCCGGCCTGCATAGCGAAATTCTTTAGCAAAGATTGTCAAAAGCTTATCTTTTCTTGCCTGAAATCCGTCAGGGAAAACGCTCCAGCGCTGCCAAGCCGGGAAAACGGCAAAAAAGAGCCGTTTTATGCCTAAATAATTGCGGGAGAGCAGATTATCAGGCAATTGTCGCGCTACAGAAATCGGGGGAACTCCGTAGAATTCGGGGGAAGACCAAAATGCATCGGGGAAACTCTGTAGAAATCGGGGGAGAACCAAAAACAATCGGGGGAACCCTCCAGAAATCGGGGGAAAGCTAAAACGGTCGGGGGAGCACTGTAGAATTCGGGGGAAAACCAAAATGCGTCGGGGGGAGCCATTCAGGAATCGGGGGGAACGCCCTAAAATCCGGGGCAGTCGTCTGAGATTTGGGGTGTCGGCCAAAGATTGAGGGCGACTGTCGGGGATTCGGGGCGACGGTCTAAAATTTCGGGCAACCATTTCCCAATCGGGGCGCGACCAGATTTATTCGGATTTTTGAACTTCGCCACCGGCATCCTGCACTTTGCCCGCGTCTTCCAACTTCAACTGCTCCGGCGGAGTCGTCGCCAGGCCGGGATCAACCGTGACGGGCGCGGGCGGTTTTTCGACGGGGATGCGGCGGAGTTCGTCCGCAGCGGGCAAATCTTCCAGGCCGCGCAGGCCGAAGTATTCCAGGAACAGCGCCGTCGTGCCGTAAGTGTTCGGGCGGCCGACGACTTCCGCGCGGCCGACGGACTCGACGAGGCCGCGTTCCAGCAGCGTCTGCATCGTGCCGTCCACGTTCACGCCGCGCACCTGCTCGATCTCGGCACGCGTGATTGGCTGCCGATACGCGATGATGGCGAGCGTCTCCAGCGCAGGCTGCGAGAGCCGCGACGGGCGGTTTTTCACGCCCACGAGCGCGCGCAGCCACTGGGAAAATTCCGGCTGCGTGACGAACTGCCACGAACCGGCGACGCACGCGAGCCGGTAGCTGCGCGCGGCGGCCTCGTGCTCGGCGGCGAGCTGTTCGAGCGCGGCGGTCACGTCCTCGTCCTTGGTTTTCTTCAACGCTTTGGCATCGGCGTCGGCTTCCTCGGCTTCGGCGGCATTGGCGAGGACTTCGCGAAGTTCTTTCACCGAAAGCGGTTTTTGCGCGGAGAACAGCAGTGATTCGAGAATGAATTTAAGTTCCATTTTTGATTTACGATTTTCGATTTACGATTGACGCGTTCAGTTTTAATTTTCCTCGCTCCAATTCATGACTTTCCATAGTAACGCGGTTCATATTGAGGGCGCTGCCGTTCGCAGCAATCTTCAGTGCCATCTGGCAGTGTGACAATGCCGGTCAATTCTCCTTTTACAATTTCAAATGCGATTACTTTTTCTGTAAAGTCTGGTGTTGTCTTGCCGGGGCGATAATAGTCAGCATAGACGTTGTTGACGTAAATGCGTTTAGTTTTCATTTTTCAACTCCTCGTTTGGTAAATTTTCTGCTGATGCAACCGGTGTGGCATTTTCCACACGCCGGATTTCAATTTCTGCAAATGGTTCGGGCTGCGCGCAGACGAGTTGTTTGAGCCGGATCAATTCCAGCAGCGCGAGGAAAGTGCAGATGACTTCCGCGCGGTTCGCGGCAGTCTCGAAGAGTTCGAGGAAGCGCACGCTGCCGCGCTCGGTGATGGTTTTGAGGACAAACTCGATTTTTTCGCTGACGGTCCATTTGTCCTCGAAGATTTCGCGCGACGATTCGTCGCGCTTTTTGAAGCGCTGCAGCACGACGTTGACGGCATTGAGCAGGTCGAAAATGGAAACGTCGGGCTTCGGCGCGGGCGTGTCGGAGGCGAATTCCACTTTTCCCGGCAGGCGTGGAAAGACATTTTCCTGGCGCGCTTCGAGCGTCTGCAACTGCGCGGCGGCGTCCTTGAATTTTTTATATTCGACAAGCTGGCGGATCAATTCCCAGCGCGGGTCTTCGCCTTCGTCCTCGCCTTCGACCACGACCTGCTGGTCCACGGGCAAAAGTTCACGGCTCTTGATATACATGAGCGTCGAGGCCATCACGAGAAATTCGCCGGCGACCTCAAGATCGAATTCGCGCATGAGGTCAATGTGCGCGATGAATTGCGTGGCGAGCTTGGTGAGGTTGACCTCGTAAATGTCCACCTCCTCCTTCTTGATGAGATAAAGAAGCAGGTCGAGCGGGCCTTCAAAGACCTCGAATTGAACTTTGTATTCGGACATGAACGCGCAAATCCTAAAGTGCGGGCGCGGCGTTTGCAATGATGCAAACTTGACGCGGCGCGTTTGAAAAATTATGCTTTGCAGACTGGTCGGTGGTCGTAGCTCAATGGTAGAGTCCAAGCTTGTGGAGCTTGTTGTTGCGGGTTCGAATCCCGTCGGCCACCCCATTTCTTTTCAATGATTCGTCCCGCGACTTTTCAAGGCACCATGATCTATCGTCAACTTTGGCTCCTGGCTGCGGTTTTTGGATTTGCAACGGGCGTCGTCCGCGGCGGGCCGGATGATTTTCCGCTGGTGCAGCAGCATTGGCTGGAGACACGCACCGCTCATTTCAACATTTACAGTTGCGGGACGCCGCAGGAAATTTACAAGCTCGCCGGCCGTCTGGAGCAATTTTGGGAGGCTTACTCGCTGCTTGCCGGCACAAGGGCTGTCGCCTCGCCGCCGGTCTTGGTGCTGGCTTTTCCAGACCACGAATCCATGAGGCCGTTTCTGCCTCTTTATCAGGGCAGGCCGGGCAACCTGGCGGGGTTTTTTGCGCGCGGCAGCGATGAAAACCTGATCGTTCTGAACTTGCCCGGCAGCGACGAGGATTCTTCCGGCATGGATGTCATCTTTCACGAATACGCCCATTTGTTGTTCCGGCGCAACGACCTCATCTGGCCGCTGTGGTTGAAGGAGGGCATGGCCGAAATTTATTCCACATTTGAGACGCGCGGATACGAAGCTCAAATTGCCGGCCCGATTGAGCATCATTTGCGCCTGCTCGCGCAGGAACCGCTCATGCCGCTGCGTGAATTGTTTTCCGTCACGCACGATTCGCCGCAATATAATGAAGCCACGCGCCAGGGAATCTTTTACGCCGAATCCTGGCTGCTGGCGCACTTCCTGATGGCCGGCGACAATCCCGGCTACAAAATCCGATTCGGACAATTCACCGCGCTGCTCCGCGAAGGCCAGGCACCCGAACAGGCTTTCACCAATGCGCTGAACACCAGTTTGGCGGCAATGGAAACACAACTGCGCCGCTATCTCGAACGCGGCGTTATCGAGCCGGTTGAATTGAAACTGCCGTCGGCCGTTTCCGCTCCAGTGTCCGCGACCACCCGCATCCTCACGCCGGTGGAAATTTATTTCCGGCTGGGCGACGAACTTTTGCGGATTGACCGTCCCGATGCCGCCAGTTCTTATTTTGCACAGGCTCAAAAACTCGCGCCGGCCAGCCCGCTGCCTTACGAGGGGCTGGGCCTGGTCGCCGCGCAAGCCGGGCAGACCGACGAAGCGTTGAAGGAACTGAGGGCGGCAATGCAACACGGCTCGGCCAGTTTTCTGGTTCATTACACTTATGCGCGGGAAAAATACCGGCAGACCGCCGATTCGCAGGGCCGCTATGCGCCGCTAAAAAGTCAGGACGCGGCGGAGATTCGCAATGAACTGGAAACGTCGCTGAAATTGATGCCGGATTTCGGCCCGGCGCACGAGCTGTCCGGGTTTTTTGAAATGGTCCAGGGCGAAAACCTGGCGGAAGCGGAGCGACATTTGAAACTGGCCGTCCAGCTTGAGCCGGAAAATCCCGCGTATTTGTTCACGTTCGCCCAATTGCAATTCAGAAGCAACAATGCCGCCGCCGCGCGCCGGACTCTGGAAACGCTGATTCTGCCCAATGTTGAACCCAAGCTCCGGGCGCAGGCCGCCGAAATGCTTCAGGAAATTGGCCGCAACGGAAATTGACGACGTCGTCGTTTTTTCCGCAGTTGAAATTTCGTCACAATTGTGAAACATTTTCGCGTCCGGTTCGTCCTATTTCCGGGAATTAAATGTTTGGTGGTCTGGGAATCAGAGTGCGCACGCTTTACAACATCCTGTTCACGATTTTTTTCGCGGTGTCCGCGCCATATTATTTCTGGCGGATGCGGCGGCGCGGCAACTGGCGCCCGGGCTTCCGCGAGCGCTTCGCGCACTATCATTCCGAACTCAAGCAGGCGCTTACCAACCGCCACACGGTTTGGATTCACGCCGTCAGCGTCGGCGAGGTCAACCTGTGCACGCAGCTCATCCGTGCGCTTGAACCGCGCGCGCCCAACGTCAAGTTCGTCGTGTCCACCACCACGACGACGGGCATGGCCGAATTGCGCCGGCGGCTGCCGAGGCACGTCAGCAAGATTTATTATCCAATTGACCGCCGGAAATTCGTCGCGCGCGCGCTCGCAATCGTCAACCCGCAGGCCATTGTGCTGGTCGAGGCTGAAATCTGGCCGAATTTCCTCTGGCGCGCACAGCAAATCCGCGTCCCGGTTTTTCTGGCCAATGCGCGGATCTCCGACAAATCATTCCGCGGCTACAAACGGTTTGGATTTTTGTTCCGTCCGCTGTTCGCCTCGTTCGCGGGCGTCGGCGCGCAAAATGAAGAGGATGCCGCGCGGCTGCGCGAAGTCGGCTGCCGGCCCGAAGCCGTCCGCGTCGTGGGTAATTTGAAATTCGACGCGGCGAAGCTGGAGGAACGCTTCACGCTCGACGTCCCGGCGATGCTGCGCCAGCTCGGCGTGCCGCCGGACGCACAAATCGTGGTTGCCGGCAGCACGCACGACGGCGAGGAAATCATCCTGGCGGAAACTGCGCGGCGGCTGCGGTCGCGGTTCCCGAAATTGTTCCTCGTGCTTGTGCCGCGCCATTTCGAGCGCTGCCGCGAAGTGGCCCGCAAGCTGCGGGAACAGAATGTGAAAATGATCCACCGCACCGAGATTTCAAAAAACACGCGGTTCGGGCCGGGCGAGGTGGAATGCCTGCTGGTCAACACCACGGGCGAGCTGCGTTTTTTTTACGAATGCGCGACGGTCGTGTTTGTCGGAAAAAGCCTGACGGCGATGGGCGGGCAAAATCCCATCGAGCCAGGCGCGCTGGGCAAGGCGATGGTTTTCGGGCCGAACATGCAGAATTTCGCGGATGTCACGCGCAGCTTCCTCGCCCAAAACGCGGCGTTGCAGGTGCGCGACCCGGATCAGTTGGAAAACGGGCTGCGCGAACTGCTCGCGGATGAAAACCGCCGCAACGAGCTGGGCAAAAACGCGCTGAAAGTCGTCCGCGAAAATCTCGGCGCGGTCGAGCGCACGGTGGAAATGATTTTGGAGCAGTTAAGACCGCGGGGAATTTTCATCACGCCGAAAAAATAATTTCACTGCCCGCTTGACGAAGCCGGACCGGCTTTTCATATTCCATATGCTTTCGGTCGCGCGCCGGAAACTTGAGCCGTATGTCTAAAACAAAGGATCGCAAGGCTGGAGCAAATTCATCCCTGAAAAAGGGCGGTCGCCGAGCCGCAATTTCAGCCGGCCAGCTTGCAGACTCCGCCTCAAATAAAAATCCCGGCGCAGTCTTGCCAGGCAATCCGGACACGGAGCTTTCCGAAAAAATCAAGGATCTGGTCCGGCTCGCGCAGGAACAGGGCCATTTGACCTACAACGACATCAACGAGGTGCTGCCCGAAGATGTCGTGACACCGGAAAAATTGGACGAGGTCTTTTCCAAGCTGCGGGCGCTGGAAATCGAGATCGTGGATCAGGCGGATGCGGACAATGTCAGGAAGCCCGATGGCGACGAGGAAGACAACCCCCAGCTCGACACGCTTGACGACCCGGTGCGGATGTATCTCCGCCAGATGGGGCTGGTCGCATTGCTGACACGTGAGCAGGAAGTGGAAATTTCCAAGCGCATCGAGGCCGCCGAGACCGAAATCAGCAAAATCATTTACAGCCTCGGTTTTGCCGGCAAGGAACACATCGCGCTCGCGGAAAAGCTCCTGGCCGACCCGCCGCGCGAGCGTTTTGACCGCGTCGTCCTCGAAAAAAAAGTGGACGGACGCGACGCGCATTTGAGCTTCCTGCGGCGGCTCACCGAACGCGTGCGGCAGATGGATTCCGAAGTTGACCGCAAATACACCGACTGGCGCAGCGCCCATGCCAAGGACAAGCGCCGCCGGACGCTCGCGGCCTTCAAGCTCGCGGACAAAAAACTTCAGGAATCGTTTCTGAAATTTTGCTTCAAGCAAAAGGTCGTCGAGGAAATGGCGCTCGTCGCCGAAAACATCCACGACAAGTTGCAATACAGCCTGCGCGCGCTGGCCGACGCGGAATCGCAGCGGGAATCCAGCGCGCAGGCGCACCTGGTCGAGGCCGAGAAGCAAAAAATCCGCGCGCTGGAGGAATTTGTGCGGATGTCCGCCCGGGATTTTCTGAAGGCGTTTGATCTGTTGCGCGAATTTTCGACCAAGTCGCTTCAGGCAAAGACCGAGATGGTCGAGGCAAATTTGCGGCTCGTCATTTCCATCGCCAAAAAATACACGAACCGCGGGCTGTCGTTCCTTGATTTGATACAGGAAGGCAACATCGGCCTGATGAAGGCCGTGGAAAAATTTGAATACCGGCGCGGCTATAAATTTTCCACCTATTCGACTTGGTGGATCCGGCAGGCCATCACGCGCTCGATTGCAGACCAGGCGCGCACCATCCGCATCCCGGTCCACATGATTGAGATCATCAATAAATTGATGCGCGTCCAAAAGGCGTTGATCCAGGATTTTGGCCGCGAGCCGACGGCGGAGGAACTCGCCGATGAACTGCTGATGCCCGTGGATCGCGTCCGCGCCGTTTTGAAAATGGCGCAGCAGCCGATCTCGCTGCAATCGCCCGTCGGCGACAGCGAGGACGCGAACTTTGGCGATTTCATCGAGGACAAGGCCGCCGAAAGCCCGCTCGACATGACGAGCTTCAGCTTGTTGAAGGACAAGCTGGGCGACGTGCTTTGCAGCCTGAACGAACGCGAACGGCAGGTTTTGGAACTGCGCTTCGGACTTGGCGACGGCAACGCGCGCACGCTCGAGGAGGTCGGCCAGCAATTTTGCGTCACGCGCGAACGCATCCGGCAGATCGAGGCCAAGGCGCTCCGCAAAATGCGCCATCCCACGCGCATCCGCCAGTTGCACGGGTTTCTGGAGATTGAAAACGTGGAACTGGATTGAACGCGCGGAATAAACTTGTCGCCGTCGCGGGACTGAGCAAAATGTTTTTGATTCGGGCCCGTAGCTCAGCGGTTAGAGCAGGCGACTCATAATCGCTTGGTCCTCGGTTCAAATCCGAGCGGGCCCACCATTCCACCTGTTCAATTTGATTGCGGATTCGCGGCACCGCGTTGCTGCAACTGCCTTTCGAGATAAGTGTCCTCCGGCGCCTCCTGCCAGGCGGTCAGCCAGAGGTTGCCGAGCATCTGCCCGGCCTTCACAAGCTGCCCGTCGAGAAACGACCGCGCCTGCAATCCTTTTTCACCTTCGCCGGAAAGCTGGCCGTCCTTTTCCATCTGGTAAAGCGGCTCGACCATTTTGTTCTGCGCGACCAGATAGGCGACGATGTTTCGGAAAAAAGCCTCCGGATCAGAAGCATCTGGGATGGGCGTGGCCGGGTGGATTTTTCCGACGAGCGCCTCGACCTTTATTCCGCCGGTCATTTTGAAATAGCCGCCGTCAATCCACGCGTGAAAAGTCTGCTTCGTGGTGTAGCCCTTCGGATTGTGTTTTGGATCCCAGCCGTTGAAATTCGCCGACGTGTGCAGCGGCTGCGAACCGTCGCCGACGAAATGCCCCATCACACCCATCACATAAACGATGTCCGCCTGCGCGTTGGCGATTTCCTCCGGCGTGCCACCGTATTGCCTGAGCGACTTCAAGGTGCCGAAATCCGATTTTAATTTTTCGTAATACTCCGTGATGGCCCACGGTAAAAAACCGTCCAGTTCACGCGTGTGGTCGGCGTCCTTCGCCGGGTCAATCGCCGGAAACCTTTCCGGATGCGCCGCGCGCGCCTTGACGATGTCCGCCACAAAATCGTAGCGCATGACCGGCACTGTTTCCGGCGTCAGGTCGTAAAGCTTCAAATCTTCCAGGTCAATGTAATGATCCGGCCCGTTGAAATGTTTCAGCGGCAAATCGGAAACATTGCGCCAGCGGTCCGGCTCGCCCGCGAGAAACTCGATGCGATTTTTGATGACGGGCGTCAGTTCGATGCCGAAATCCTTTGGCAGCGATGCCAGCGCGAGTTCGTTGACCGCGTGATGGCCTTCGTAGTCCCAGGCGCCGACGTGAAAAGCGGAAATGCCGAGGACAACAGCAAGTGCAAGCGATGTTTTTTTCATGGTTCAAATTCCTTTGTTGCCGACAACTCTAGCTGAACTGTTCAATTTGCCAAAAACGAATTTACCCCTGGAACTTGGCCAATCACCCCATTAACGATCATCAAAAAACAAAATTTAACATTTCCGGCAGACGCGCGGCGCAAAGAGCCGCGCCGATTATTTACGTTATGGCCACCTGAATGACCGACAACCCACCGGCTCTGTCGAACGACTGAAATGTCTCTTGAAGATTGTTCGTTTGTTTCTGCTTTCTATTTTGCGGCGTTCTCCAGTATGGGCAGAAAATAAGTGTTCAAATCTTGAATGTCAGTCGGACGTCCGCCATAAATCAGTGCGTAGGTTCCAACATCAGGCTTGCTGAAAGCCACCGAGCCATCTGTAAAAGCCATTTCCCAACCCTTGGACTTGTAATGAGCAAAGTAACTCGGGTTTGTCATCTGGCTGTCAATGTAGTCCATGATGAAAGTGCGACGGCCTTTGATATTGCCGGTCTTCTGAAAAATTCGAAGGCCGTTTGCATCTACTATGGGATTAAAAGTGTAGCTGCACCGGATTCCGAGGCTGCCATTGATTGCGGGGCTGGCGTAACTTAATGTTCCATTTGCAGAGTAATTGTCTGCCGACAATGCAGACCCTTGAGGGTAGCTTGGGTCAAAGAAAAGGCGACCGTCACCCACCAGTTTTGCAGGATACAAATAGCCCAAATTATCAAAATTTGCCTTTTGAGCATTTACCACCGCTGAATCCTCCGCGATGTGTGCTCCAGACGTTCCGGTAAAACCGCCGTCAGTAAAAACAATCCAACGGATATAGTTGCCCAAGTCGATTACATTTTTGGTGCGTGTGTTAAGCCCGGAAGCGGCAGAATATCCGCCCCAAGTTGGAAACCAATCGTCACTGTCCCCGGCATAAATATTGCAACCAAGGGCCATCTGCTTAAGACCATTGACACATTGCGTGCGTTTGGCCTTTTCCTTGGCCGCAGCCAACGCCGGCAATAACATCGCCGCCAGAATGGCAATGATCGCAATGACCACAAGCAGCTCAATCAAGGTGAAGCCGCCGCCTGAGCCGGATTTTCCATTTCTAAAATTTCGATTTTTCATGTTTTACAACTTGTCACTTGTTTTCAATTTTTTCAAACTGCACTCAAGGATGATTTAAAAAAGCGGGGATGTCCTATTGGACATCCCCGCGTGATCGACCTAAAGGCGGCCTGGCCTGTAAATTCCCGATTATTGGTTGTTCGTCGTGCTCAGGATGTAGAAGTTATGGTTCTGCGC